>Ga0209599_10000097_pt1 | contig 64370 bp, 54 predicted proteins | sample Shrwel_input2_FT_FD_187534 | JGI IMG/M metagenome (GOLD analysis project Ga0209599, IMG submission 187534) | Subsurface microbial communities from deep shales in Ohio, USA - Utica-3 well 1 S input2 FT (SPAdes) (version 2) ...
AACAATCTTTGCAAGCATTTGGTTGCACACCTACTGTATTGGTAGGTGATAGTTTGCAATTACTTGCACAACAAAAAATACCCTTTGATGTGGTTTTTTTAGACCCACCTTATGGCTTAAAACTTTGGCAATCTGCTTGTGCACTGTTAGTAATACAACAGCTGATTCATGCTAATAGTTTGATTTATATAGAGTCTGATTGCGAATGGGCTAGCCTAAACTTGTCACCACAATGGCACTGTTTAAAAACCACCAAAGCAGGCACTGTACATGGCTTTTTGGCGCAATATGAGTTTAACTTATGAAGTTTAGCCACCACTCTTCTCAGACTCCTTTTCCTAAAGGTTTTTTTCATAGTCCATTTAAACCTGCCCTTTTGCTTAAACACGCGCATTTACAAACTTTATTTGCCTCTGTCAATCGTCGTACACCACCTGCTATTACTCGGCAACGCAAACGTGTCAGCCTAGCCGATGGTGACTTTATTATTTTGGACTATAAAACACCTGCAACATTGGCTACCGAGGCTCCTTTGGTATTAGTAATTCATGGTTTGAGTGGTTCTAGTGATTCGCATTATGTGATTGGTCTGCAAAATGCCTTAGCCGCACAAGGCTGGCCAAGTATTGCTATGAATTGTCGCGGAGCAACTGAGCCTAATACCAGCATTCGCGCCTATCATGCAGGCGCAAGTGATGATGTGATTGCAGTATTTAATCATCTTTGTAAAAGTCAAAACCGAGATATTGTCATTGTTGGCTATTCTTTGGGCGGCAGCATGACCCTTAAAGCGTTATCGGAGTTAGGCCAACATCCGCGTTTGTTGGCGGGGGTTTCGGTGTCTGCGCCCTTAGAACTTGCGCCTTGTGCTTATCGTTTGGACAAAGGTTTTTCGATGGTTTATCGTCAACATTTGTTGGATAAATTACAGCAATTATGGCAAGACAAATATCAGCATTTACTCAGTTTGGGTCAGACTGAACAAGCACAACAAATTGCGGATTGTTTACAACACGCGCCGTTTAAATCGTTTTGGGATTTTGATGATAGATTGATGGCACCACTACACGGTTTTGCTAATGTTGATGATTATTATCAACGCTGCCGACCCAATCAATTTTTAAAATCTATTCAAGTCCCCACCTTAATTATTCATGCCCTTGATGACCCGTTTATGTCGGTTGATGTTGTGCCTGCTCAACACGATTTGTCGCCGTTAATTCATTTTGAGTTAGCCAAACAAGGGGGACATGTTGGTTTTATTGGCGGTACACCCAATAAACCTGATTATTATTTAGAAAAGCGTATTCCTGAGTTTTTAAATTATTTGGTTAAAGACAAGACTTACGCATTGTACCGAAATTAGCGCGTTTTCACCCCCCTCAGTCCCCCCTTAATAAGGGGGGATGCCGAAGGCAGGGGGGTAAATGTGAACAAATAAGCGATAACCACGTAAGTCCTAAAAAAACAAAAAAGCCCCGTCATCTTGTGGATAACAGGGCTTATTTTCGTCTTGGATAAAGACTAATTTTGGAATCCACCTTAGTCCCCCTTTACAAAAGGGGGAAACACCCAAGAGCTTATTAGCAATCATGCCCCCTCCTTTGTTAAAGGAGGGCTGGGGAGGATTTATTACACGCGTTGGATAATAGTAGCGATACCTTGACCTAAACCAATACACATGGTTGCTAGGCCAAATTCGGCATCCTTCCATTCCATGACGTTAAGCAATGTTGTGGTAATACGCGAACCCGAACAACCTAATGGATGACCTAAAGCAATCGCACCACCATTTAAGTTGACAAAATCATCGGCTTTATCAAAAATTTTCAAACCTTTGAGTACCGATAAACCTTGTGCAGCAAAGGCTTCGTTTAACTCAGCAATTTGAATATCTGCAATGCTTAAACCTGCGCGTTTTAAGGCTTTTTCGGTAGCTGGAACAGGACCCCAACCCATAATCGCTGCGTCACAACCTGCAACTGCCATCGAAACGATTTTAGCGCGTGGCTTTAAGCCTAATTCTTTGGCTTTAGCAGCACTCATAATCAACATGGCCGATGCACCATCAGACAAAGCCGAAGACGAACCTGCGGTGACTGTACCACCTTTAGGATTAAAGGCAGGTTTTAGCCCTGCTAAACCTTCTAAAGTGGTTTCTGGACGAATCACTTCATCAATTTCGCACAATACTTTAAAGCCATTCGCATCATGGCCTTCAATGCCAATGATTTCATTTTTAAAACGGCCTTCAACGGTGGCTTCCCATGCTTTTTTATGTGAACGCAAAGCAAACGCATCTTGCATTTCACGGCTAATGCCATTCATAGTGCCTAACATTTCGGCGGTTAAACCCATCATGTTAGAGGCTTTGGCATAGTATTTAGAAGCGGCTGGGTTAATGTCTACACCGTGAGTCATTTGTACGTGACCCATGTGTTCTACACCACCAATAATAAACACATCACCTTGACCTGTTGCAATTTGTGCAGCAGCAGTATGCAAGGCTTGCATCGAAGAACCACACAAACGGTTAACGGTTTGACCCGCTACAGTACGTGGTAATTCGGCCAACATAGCAATGTTACGCGCTACGTTCATACCTTGTTCTAAGGTTTGATTAACACAACCCCAAATCACATCTTCGATGTCAGCAGGGTTTAATGCGGGATTACGCACTAATAATGCTTTAACCAATTCGGCAGACATAGAATCGGCACGCACATTACGAAACATACCGTTTCTGGAGCGACCCATGGCACTACGCACGCCATCAACGATGACTACATCACGCGGATTAAGACTCATTTTTCGCTCCTAATTAACCAAAAAACTTTTTGTTAGCGGCAGCCATATCACGTAACAATTGCGGGGCTTCGTATGCTTTACCTAAGTGAGCATATTTTTCGCACGCAGCAACGTAATTAGCGATACCTACTTGATCTACATAACGGCAAGCACCACCACGGAATGGAGGGAAACCGATACCCATAATCAAGGCCATGTCAGCTTCAGCAGCCGTTGCCACAATGCCTTCTTCCAAGCAACGGGCGATTTCGTTAACCATTGGAATCATGCAACGGTCAATGATTTCTTGAGCGTCAAACTCTTTACGCGCTGCAACGACAGGCGCAATGAGTTCGTAAACTGTTGGGTCAACAACTTTTTTAGGCTTGCCTTTTTTATCTTGTTCGTAAACATAATAACCTTTGGCTGTTTTTTGGCCATAACGGTTATTTTCAAACATGATTTCGGTGCCACTTTTGTAGTCTGGCTTCATACGGTCTGGGAAACCTTCGGCCATAATTTTGGCAGCATGTACACCTGTATCCATGCCCACTACGTCTAACAAGTAAGCAGGACCCATTGGCCAACCAAACTTTTCCATCACTTTGTCAACGGCTTGGAAGTCAGCACCATCACGCACTAACATGTCAAAACCACCAAAGTATGGGAACAATACGCGATTAACCAAGAAACCAGGGCAATCGTTTACCACGATGGGTGTTTTACCCATTTTTTGGGCTAATTTAACCGTTGCCGCTACTGCCTCGTCAGAGGTTTGTTCGCCACGAATCACTTCAACCAAAGGCATCATGTGTACGGGGTTAAAGAAGTGCATACCAACAAAGTTTTGAGGACGCTTGAGGCTTTTGGCCAAATGCGTAATCGAAATAGTTGAGGTGTTAGAGGCTAAAATGGTGTCTTCTTTAACCAAACCTTCAACTTCGCTTAATACTGCGCCTTTAACTTTTGGATTTTCAACAACCGCTTCGATAATGATATCAACACTGCCGAAATCGCCGTAGTTCAAGGTTGGACGAATCAATGACAAAGTTTTGCCCATATCGGTAGGTGTTAAACGGCCTTTTTCGACCATTTTACCTAACAATTTAGAGGCTTCGCCCATACCCAAATCAAGGGCTTCGGTACGAATATCCTTCATAATGATAGGAGTGCCTTTGCTGGCTGCTTGGTAAGCGATACCGCCACCCATAATGCCTGCACCCAATACCGCCGCTTGTTTGATTTCTTTGCTGCCTTTGGACTCATGCTTTTTAGAAGCTTTTTTAACCGCTTGGTCAGCCATAAACAAACCAACTAAGGCATTAGCTTGTGGTGTGACTGCCGCTTTAGCAAAGTTTTTCGCTTCTACTTTCAAAGCATCATCACGGCCTAAACTGGCGTGTTGCTGAATGGCTTGTAAAGCTAATTTTGGAGCTGGATAGTTAGGGCCTGCTTTGCCAACCACAACAGCCATTGCTGTTTGGAAAGCCATCATTTGCTCTAACATATTGAGTTTGACAGGATTTAATTTTTCAGCGCGTTTGGCTTTCCAATCAATTTTGCCATCAATACATTGTTTGACGAGGGCAATAGCTGCCGCTTGTAATTGCTCTGGAGCAACAACTGCATCTAATGCGCCATCTTTTAAGGCTGCATCGGGACGCTTTTCGCCACCTGCTGCAATCCACTCAACGGCATTATCAATACCAATCACACGCGGCAAACGTACTGTGCCACCAAAACCTGGGAAGATACCTAGTTTAACTTCGGGCAAGCCAACTTTAGCGGCTGTCGAAGCAACACGGTAGTCACAGACTAAACACATTTCAAAACCACCGCCTAAAGCGATGCCGTTAATAGCGGCTACGGTCGGAAAGGGTAAATCTTCAAAACCATTAAAAATTTGACTTGCCGAGTTAACCCACTCAACAATTGCTGCTTCGCCTTCGGCAAAACTCGCAACAAATTCGGTAATGTCAGCACCCACAATAAATACGGACTTGCCACTGGTGACAACCATACCTTTTATAGAACTATCTGCTTTAACCGCTTCAATTGCATTTTTTAAGTCTTCGAGCGTTACACGGTTAAATTTGTTAACCGATTCGTTGGCCAGATCGAACTTGAACTCAGCAATTCCGTCGCCAAGGGCTTGGACGCTGATGGCAGTTCCTGAATAAATCATGCCTAAATCTCCATCATGGTGGTTGAAACTCAGTACGCATACTTTGATAGCATCCGTACTTAAAGAACTGAAACTATTCAGGATTACGAGGCGAGCAAATAAGCGATAACCGCGTAAATCCTATACAGTTTCAACTCTGTATTTTTGGCCAAAAAGCCTGTGTTTTAGAGTGGGCTAAGTTTATGCCAGCTTAAAAGTTTTTTGGCAACTTTTTGTGGCTGATTGGTCAACATTTTTACAGTGGAAAGATGATTTAACGACTTAGCACTTAGGCGGTTATTGCTGCCCCTGCCGTAAATCAATAAACGGTGTTGCACCACCCGTCACTTGTGGCAATTTGCCATCCCATTTTTCAATGGCACGTTGCTGCATTTCAATTTGACGCAATTTAATTAAGTTTTCGGTGACATTTTCTTTTTGCAAACGTAAAGACTCAGCCTCAGCTTGTGCTTGGGTAATTTTTTGTTCAGCTTCAATACGAATCCGTTCTAAATCACGTTCCGCTTTGAGCTTTAATTGTTCGGCAGTGGTTTTAGACTCAATCGCATTATTAAACTCTTTAGAAAAAGCAAAATTAACAATCGAAAAATCATCGACAATCACGCCATAAACCGCTAAACGTGTTAACAAATAATGACGAATTTTTTCACGCACTTCTTGGCGTTTAGAAATTAACTCCTCGGCGGTATATTGAGCGGTTGCTGCTTTGACTGCTTCGGACACCGCAGGTAAAATAATACGGTCGCCCACAGCATCAAACGTGCCTATGGTTTGATAGACATGAGCCACTTTACTCGGGTCTAAATGATAATTTATGGCGACATTGGTTGTCACTTGTTGCAAATCTTTAGAGGCTGCGTCGCCTTGTCCTTCACCTTTTTGTACTTGCACATTCATCAAAATAACTTTTTGCATAATCGGAATACGAAAATGCAAACCTTCACCCAAAATCTCTTTTTGGACTGCGCCAAAATTTAATACGACACCACGTTGACCCGCGCCAACGACCACAAAAGGATTAAGAATTAACACAAGCACTAATGCAATACAGCCCATAACTGCGTATTTTATAAAACTTGCCATCAACACAACTCCTGTGTACAAGATAATTTATTTTTGGGTTTAGCTTAAAATGACTGTGTCCAAGTTTATCACGACTTTATTGAGCCTGTTGTTGCTGTTTAGCTCATCAGGGGTATTAGCCGAAATCCCGATTAAATCGTTTGGGACAGGCAGTAGCAATAAAGCAGGACAGTTTTTAACTGCCGAGCAAGCCTTTCAATTGCGCGTTGACAGCAAAGCACAAGAGCTACAATTACATTTTATTATCGCTCCCAATTATTATTTATACAAAGACCGTTTTAAATTTGAAGTAAATCAAGGGACTGCTATTTTGGGACAGGCTTTTTTTAGTGCCGAGCCAGAATGGAAAGACGATGCCGAATTTGGTCGGGTAGAAGTTTTTCATCAATCATTAACGGTAACAGTGCCTGTCAAAGGTAACGGTGATATTTTAGTGCGCTGGCAAGGTTGCGCCGATGCAGGTTTATGTTATGCACCACAAGAACAATTAGTCAGTATTGGTGCTTCTGCCCTCACCCAAAAAGCTGCTCTTTTAAAACCAACGACTCGTGATGCCGTGATGAGTATTCCCATTCCGACACTGATTCCTTTGGTAAGCTATGAAGTCGTTGAGGAGGAAGAATCTACTACGGCCAATCCTCAGCCCGATGCCAACAATGAACTTAATCAAAACCAAGCAACACTCATTTTACCCCAAAGCAACCTTAGCACCACCCCTGCACCAGTAAGCACACCAAACACTACTGATGATGGCTTTAAACTTGCCGATAATCCTTTATTAGCGTTGTTCACTTTATATGCGCTGGGTATTGGTTTGGCCTTTACGCCCTGTGTATTACCGATGTTGCCGATTGTTGCCAACATTGTTGCGCGCCAACATGCACGTACCGCCAAACAAGGCTTTTTTTTAGCGTTTGCTTATGCCATTGGTGTTGCTTGTAGTTATGGCTTATTAGGTATTTTAGTGTCGTTATTTGGCAGTCAAGCCAATATTGCCGCTTGGTTACAGCATCCCAGTGTCTTAATCAGCGTCAGCTTGTTGTTTTTTATATTGGCATTGGCCAGTTTTGATGTCTTTCATTTACAACTCCCCCAAAGTTTACATCATCGGTTAGACGCTCTCAGCCAAAAAGGTAAAGCAGGCAGTTTTGTTGGCACATGGTTAATGGGCTTCTTTTCCGCTTTGGTGGTCTCGCCTTGTGTTTCTGCACCATTAGCGGGTGTGCTGTTATCGGTATCGAGTTTAGGCAATCCCCTACTGGGTGGTACGGCATTATTTGTCTTAGGTTTAGGACTTAGTACGCCATTGATGATTTTAGGTGCGAGTGAAGGCAAATTTATGCCCAAGGCGGGATTGTGGCTTAATCGGGTCAAACAAAGTTTTGGGATTTTGTTGTTAGCGGTCGCTGTCGTTTTATTATCGCGGGTCATAACAGGCTCAAGCATTTTATTTTTATGGGCAGCATTATGCGTAGGGAGTGGTTTTTGGCTAAATCAATGGGGTGGAAAATGGCGTGTAGTATGGCGTAGTGGCTCTTATATGTTGTTGATTTGGGGCGCAACTTTGTTAGTAGGCGCGGCTTTGGGTGGTACAGACCCGCTAAAACCCCTCGCTTCTGTGCAATCGGCAATCAATGTCAATAATACCAGCAATACACCCGCCAACTTTAAAACCATTCATAGCTTGGCTGAATTAGAACACCAATTACAGCAAGCACAACAACAACACAAACGGGTTTTAGTCGATTTTTACGCCGATTGGTGTGTCAGTTGTAAAGTGATGGCAAGAGAGGTTTTTGGCCAAGCCGATGTGCAAAATAACTTACAAGATTGGGTATTATTAAAAGCCGATGTGACTCAAAACAGCGCGGAAGAACGTGCTTTACAACAACATTTCACTATTTTTGGCCCTCCTGCGATTTTGTTTTTTGCACAAGGCCAAGAAATAGCCGACAGCCGCATCGTAGGTGAAATAAGCAAAAGTGCTTTTTTGAGCCATTTACAACAAGTTAAAGCTCTGCCCTAGTGTTGTCCTATGTTGTTGAGTGAAACTTTGTATTAAAAATAATGTTTTAGGACTTACGCGGTTATCGCTTATTGGTTCACTAGAAAATCGTTTTCACGATTTTTAGTTCACAAAACACGCTAATTTCGGTGAAATGCGTAAGTCCTGATTTTTAATTACTAAGGAAACATCATGACACAACTGGCACTGATTACGGGCGCATCAGGCGGTATAGGCCAAGCAGTGGCGATGCAACTCGCGCAACAAGATATCCATTGTGTTTTGGTATCACGAGACGCTGAAAAACTGCACAAGCTGCATTCAACACTGACCAATAGCCATATTCTCGAAGCTGATGTCACCGATGCACAAAGCACACAACAACTGTGGCAACAATGTGTTGCCGCGTATGGCGTACCGAATTTATTGGTGCATTGTGTGGGCAATACTCATATTGGAGCATTACACAAAACCCCTTTAGAAACATGGGATAAAGTGCGTAAAGTTAATTTAGACAGTAGCTTTTATGTGTTACAGCAGTTTGTTAAACATCTTGTAGAACACAAATTGGCAGGCAGTGCGGTCTTATTATCGAGTGTGGTAAGTCAAATTGGCGTTGCGAATCACGAGGCGATTGCTGCTGCTAAAGGAGGGATAGATGCGTTGGTACAAAGTGCGGCTGCCAGTTATGCCGCTTACAATATCCGTATCAATGCGGTTGCTCCTGCTCTAACAGCCACCCCTTTAACCGAACCAATGCTTAAAAATGATTTGATGCGTCAAGGGGCAGAAAAGCAATACCCCCTAACAGGCATAAACCATGCTCAAGATGTCGCCGAAGCGATTACATGGTTATTATCAGCACAAGCACAACGTATTACAGGACAAACACTGGCAGTCGATGGCGGTTTTAGCCGCATTCGACCCCTAGTACGTTGATAAAATTACCACTCACCGCCACCGCGTTTATCGGCTACGTCACGTTTTTGCTGACGTAAAAAACCACCACGGCGCGCAGGTAAAGGATGTTCTTGCATTTTTTCGGCGCGGCGTTTAGCCAAACCATACAAACCAGTTCCAACACGCGGCTTTAATTTAACCAAAGCCGCCAAACCGTCAATCTCGTCTTTATCTAACTCTAACCAACGGCCTGTATGTAAGTGACGTGGCAAAGATACGGTGCCATAACGAATCCGTAATAAACGGCTAACACGCAAACCTTGCGATTCAAATAAACGTCGCACTTCGCGGTTACGACCTTCTTTGACCACCACTTCGTACCAACGGTTAATACCTTCGCCACCAACTTCGCTAAAACTTTCAAATTTGGCAGGGCCATCTTCTAAGGTGACACCTTGCAGTAAGTTTTGTCGTGCTTCGGCACTCACCTCGCCCATCACCCGTACCGCATATTCGCGCTCGACTTCATTAGAGGGGTGCATTAAGCGATTAGCCAACTCGCCATCATTAGTAAACAGCAGCAAACCGCTACTGTTAATATCCAAACGACCCACCATTACCCAACGCTCATTTTTTAATGGCGGTAAATTATCAAACACCGTCGGACGACCTTCGGGATCTTGACGTGAACAAATTTCACTTTCAGGTTTGTAATACACTAACACACGGCGGCGGGTTTCTTCTTCGAGGGTAAAACTCACGCGCCGACCATCAACCCGTAACTCATCAGTCGCTTCAATACGCTGGCCAATTTCGGCTATTTTGCCGTTGACACTGACGCGGCCTTGAATAATCGCTTCTTCCATGTGACGACGAGAACCTAAACCAACACGGGCTAGGACTTTTTGCAATTTTTCGCTCATGGCTTGTTTAACTCACTATTTAACCAACAGTATTAAGGCATAAATCACCATGCCTTTGTAGGACTTAGTGCGTAAGTCCTGTACTTTTTCCTCTTGACCGTAGCTGTTATTGTTATTCCACGGTTCTATTGTAACTTTTTAGCATTTGACGCGATTATCGCTTATTTGCACTGCAATGCGTCAAATCAGCTCTTTATCAATCGCCTCTAAATCACGCAATGCCGCTAAAGGCGGTAACTCGGCCAAAGTTTTAAGACTAAACGCATCTAAAAACTCGCGTGTTGTGGCCAACAAAGCTGGCCTACCTGGTACTTCACGATGACCTACCACCACAATCCACTCTCTATCAAATAAGGCTTTGATAATTTGTGTACTCACCACTACGCCACGAATGGCTTCAATTTCGGCACGGGTAACAGGTTGACGATACGCAATAATGGCCAAAGTTTCTAGCATCGCGCGTGATAATTTGGGCGGTTTATCATGCCACAATTTGCTAATCCAAGGACTAAATTTGGCGCGCACTTGAAAACGATAACCCGAAGCAATTTCGACAATCTCTAAAGGCCGCGTAGCATACTCTGTTTGTAGCTCTTTAAGCAGAGTTTGTAGTTGCAAACGGCTCGGTTTTTCTTCATCTGCAAACAAATTTAACAATTCATCTACTGTTAGCGGTTCAGGACTGGCAAAAACTGCACTTTCGATGACATTTTTGATCAGTGCGGTGCTTAACTTCATGTTTCACCCAATCCATACTGACGCACATAAATAGTGGTAAATACCGCCTCTTGGACTAACTCTATCAGTTGTTGCTTGAGTAATTCCAAGATAGCCATAAACGTCACCACTACCCCGATGCGTCCTTCTTGGAGCGTAAACAACTCATTAAATGCAATAGTTGCGCCCGTTTTCAGCCGCGCCAAGACTTCCTGTAAACGCTGTTCTAAGGTTAAGCCGCCTTCGGCAACCACATGACTTTGTTGTAATTGCGCACGCTGCATCACATCACGCATCGCATTTAACAACAAACTAAAATCGCCGACAAAGGGTTCGCTGGGTAAAATGTCACGCACAGGTGCTTGTGCATGAGCAATAAAAATATCACGTCCCTCTTGTGGTAAATCGGCCAAGTTTTCTGCGGCTTGTTTAAAACGCTCATACTCTTGCAAACGGCGAATTAATTCAGCGCGTGGGTCGTCTTCTTCGGCTTGCGCTTGAGCAGGTTTGGGCAATAATAAACGCGATTTAATTTCGGCTAACAAAGCGGCCATCAGCAAATACTCTGCCGCCAAATCGATATTCAGCTCCTGCATCAATTCGATATAACTGACGTATTGACGGGTGATTTCGGCAACAGGAATATCTAAAATATCTAGGTTTTGTTTGCGAATCAAATACAACAATAAATCTAGCGGCCCTTCAAAAGATTCCAAAAATACCGCTAGCGCATCGGGAGGAATATACAAATCTTCGGGAAGTTGGGTCAGAATCTCATCATAAACACGAGCATAAGCCTGCGGCACACTGTCCGTAAGCGGTAATACATCAGATGGTTTAAACTCAGAAACTGACACGCAAAATCACCGATAATTTAAGCCCATGGCACTACGCACATCACGCAAGGTATCTTCCGCTATATCGCTAGCCCGTTCTGCACCTTCGGCTAATAAGCTATAAATCAGCTCTGGCTGCTCTTCGTACTCTAAAGCACGTTGACGCATTGGCTCTAATTCAGCGTTAATGGCTTCAATAACAGGCTTTTTACACTCTAAACAACCAATACCCGCCGAACGACAACCTTGTTGCACCCATTGTTTAGTGCTGTCATCCGAATACACTTCATGTAACTGCCAGACAGGACAAACATCGGGATTACCTGCATCAGTACGGCGAATACGTGCAGGGTCAGTCGGCATACGGCGAATTTTATGGTCAACGTCTTCGGGTGCTTCACGCAAAGCAATGGTATTGCCATACGATTTAGACATTTTTTGACCATCTAAACCTGGCATTTTGGCAGCTGGAGTCAATAAGGGCTGTGGTTCGGGCAGAATAATTTTACCGCCGCCTTCTAAAGAGCCTAATAAACGTTCTTTATCGCCTAAAGTGATATTTTGTTGTGATTGTACTAACGCTTTGGCGGTCGCTAAGGCTTCAACATCACCCAACTCTTGGTATTTTTTGCGTAAATCAACATAAACCTTGCTGGCTTTTTTGCCCATTTTGTTAATCGCTGCCGCGACTAAGTCTTCAAAACCAATTTCTTTACCAAACAAATGATTAAAACGCCGTGCCACTTCACGGGTTAATTCGATATGCGCGACTTGGTCAGCCCCTACAGGCACTAAACCAGCGCGATACAACAAAATATCAGCACTTTGCAACAAGGGATAACCCAAAAAGCCATAAGTCGCTAAATCTTTTTCTTTGAGTTTTTCTTGCTGGTCTTTGTAGGTAGGCACACGCTCCAACCAAGACAAAGGAGTCATCATCGACAATAACAAATGTAGCTCAGCATGTTGCGGCATTTGTGATTGTACAAAAATGGTGGCAGTTTTAGGATTAACACCTGCCGCCAACCAATCAACTACCATCGCAAACACACTTTGTTTAATAATGCGTGGATCTTCGTAGGCGGTAGTTAAGGCATGCCAATCCGCAACAAAAAAATAGCAATCATGCTCGTATTGCAATTTTGCCCAGTTTTTTAATACACCATGATAATGGCCTAAATGCAACTGACCTGTTGGGCGCATACCTGATAGTACACGTTGTGAAGAGGCGACACTCACCTACGAACTCCAAAGATAATAAATAAGATGGGCATTATACGGGCAGACAAAGAAAAAAGGCAGACCCGAAGGCCTGCCCAAAACAAACAAAACTACCATAAACCATGGAGAGGATGATACCTAGTGTTATAGGTAACAAGGGTCAACCTCATCCCGAAGGCCAACCATCGAACGATATTACTCCTAGTTATTTCATAAATGCAATTTTTTTTTAGATATTTTTTGACTAAGCAGTCACATAGCGGCTTATTCTCATCTAATTTATTACAAAATTAATCATGTTAAATTAAAATACAATTGTATTATTTATTAAGATTTAACTAAATGGCGTAATGTCGCCTGCTCCCTCTCTTAAAATAATTGCCCCCCCTTCTTGGCTTAAATCAATCACCGTTGTTGGCATTAACGTACCTAATCCACCATTAATCACTAAGTCAATTTGTTTGCCAATACGTTCCAAAATATCATCAGGGTCATCTAAAGGCTGAGTTTCATTAGGCAATTGTAATGTAGCAGTTAATAATGGCTCATTTAATTCGGCTAACAATGCCTGACAAATCGCATGGTCTGGCACGCGCAAACCAATGGTTTTACGTTTGGGGTGCATTAATCGCCGAGGTACTTCACTGGTGGCAGTTAATATAAAGGTATAAGCCGCAGGGGTATGCGCTTTTAATAATCTATAGGTAGGATTATCGACTTTAGCATAGGTCGCAATTTCGGATAAATCTCGACATAACAAGGTAAAATGGTGTTTATCATTTAATTCACGAATCCGAATAATACGTTCTAAGGCATTTTTATCGCCTAAATGACACCCCAGTGCATAAGCTGAATCGGTAGGATAGGCAATGACACCGCCGTTTTTAATAATCTGTACCGCTTGTTTAATTAAACGTGGTTGAGGATTATCAGGATGAATATGAAAATACTGGGTCATATTATTTGTTCCTTAAATAAATGCCATACGGGTTGGCAATTGGCAGGTAATGGTGCAAAACGGCCTAATTTTAGCCAAGGCATATTTGTACCATGATAATCACTGCCTTGAGAGGCATATAATTCAAAGCGTTGGGCTAAAGTGGCTAAATTTTGAATAATATTGACTTTTTCATTAGCAGTACTGACTTCCATCGCTTGACCACCTGCACTTTTAAAATCGGCTAACAAGGCGCGTAATTTGGTTTGTGACAAGCCATAACGCGCAGGATGAGCCAACACAGCGATTCCTCCTGCGGCTTTAATCCAACTTAAAGCGGTCAACATATCTGTCCACGGCATAGCTACCGAAGCAGGCTTGCCTGCTCCTAAATACTTATCAAAGGCACGTTGTTGATTATTAACACGGCCTATATTGACTAAATGTTGAGCAAAATGAGCACGGCCAACACGATTTTCGTCTCCCCCTGCTAAGGCTAAAACGGCTGGCCAACAATCCTCTATGCCTAAATAAGCCAGTTTTTGGGCAATCAATTGCCCGCGTTTGGCACGGGCTTGCGCTTGCTCGGCCAAACCTGCGACTAATAAAGGATGTTGTGGGTCAATATGCAAGGCAATAATATGCACTAATTGTTGTTGCCATATCGCCGAAATTTCTACCCCATTGATAATCTGTAATGTTGTGCCTTGCGCGGCTTTATGCGCTTCGGCCAAACCCAATACGGTATCGTGGTCGGTGAGTGCCAAATGGCTTAAACCTGCATGTAAGGCTTGCTCAACCAATTGTTGCGGGCTTTGTGTCCCGTCCGAATACAAACTATGACAATGTAAATCAATCGAAGGCATGACAGATGTTCTAAAGATGTTTAAGATTGCGGCTCAAGACTTAGGCAATGCCTAAATTTTAAAGTAGTATTGTTTTCACTGTAGCAAATTACAGCACACAAGTATCTTTTTTTTCCTAGTTAAGCATTTTATTTATGAAACAATGGCTCGATTTTATCCCCCTATTTGTCTTTTTTGCCACTTTTAAAGCTTATGGTATTTTTCCTGCAACAGCCGTCTTAATTGCTAGTTCGATTGTTGTTTATGGTGGACTATGGCTCAAAGACCGTCATTTAGAAAATAGCCAAAAAATTACGCTGGTTGCGACAATATTATTTGGTAGTGCGACCTTATTGCTGCATGACGAAGCCTATTTGAAATGGAAAGCACCTGTCATTAACTGGATTTTTGCTGCCGCCTTTTTAGGCAGTATGTACATTGGCAAAGAGCCTTTAGTACAAAAAATGTTGGGCAAAGCCTTTGATATGCCTGCTGATGTTTGGCGTAAATTAAATTGGGCATGGATTAGCTTTTTTATTTTTGCAGGAGCCAGTAATGCCTATGTTGCTTTTTACTTTGAACAATATTGGGTTGATTTTAAAGTATTTGGCAGTTTAGCCATGACTTTTGTGTTTATTATTGCTCAGTTTTTTTTATTATCACGCTACATCAAACAAGATATTACCGAGAAATAATACTATGTGGTATGCGATTATTGCCGAAGATACAATCAATAGTTTAGAAAAACGTCTTGCTGCGCGCCCTGCTCATGTGGCACGGTTACAACAATTACAAGCCGAAGGTCGTTTATTGGTGGCAGGCCCTCACCCAGCTATTGACAGTGAAGACCCCGCCGCCGCAGGTTTTACAGGCAGTTTAATTATTGCCGAGTTTGCCAGTTTACACGCCGCACAAGCATGGGCAGCCGATGACCCTTATATTGCCGCAGGGGTTTATCAACAAGTGACCGTAAAACCGTTTAAAAAAGTGCTACCTTAATGCGCCCTCTGAAATTGAGTTATATGTCGCTTGGCTTTTTGTTATGCAGTGGCGTTGCTTTCGCGCAAACCACGCCTACTACTACGCCAAGCACCGCTGAAACAACATCAGCCACCAACACTCAAGCTGTCACTAACGCTGACACTACATCTAAAAAAACAGTCCAAAAAGCGGTTGCTGTATCACCCGTTAAACCGCCACCTCCCCCTGTTATCGTTGCTCCACCAGAACTGAGCAACGAACAAAAACTGCTGATTGAAAATGCCCAAAAACTTGATGTACTCAATAAAGAATTATTAACACGCAATCAACAACTCCAAGTAACGAACGAAAAGCTGTCATTACAAGTCGAAATTCTTAAACATGACCGTTATTCCGAAGGCACACGCGATACACTGATTAGTATCATTGTCGGGATTTTATTAGGTTGGTTATTATTTAGAGCCAAAAAACGTCCGCGTTATCGAGACTTTTAACGGTGTTCATCGAAGCCGCCCAACTCACTTGGGACAATGGACTCCCCTATTCTAGCCATTTTAAGGATATTTATTTTTCGGTCGATAATGGTCTCGCCGAAACCAATCATGTGTTTTTGCAAGGTAATCGTTTGCCTGAACGTTTTGCTCAATTAACAAGCGAACAATCATTCACCATTGCCGAAACAGGTTTTGGCACAGGTTTAAACTTTTTAGCCACTTGGCAGTTATGGCAGCAAACGCCACGCGCTACAAATACATGGCTACATTTTGTCTCGGTAGAAAAGCATCCTTTAAGCAAAGCCGATTTAACTCGCGCTTTGGCATTATGGCCAGCATTGGCTGACTGCGCCCAAGCATTATTATCACAATATCCGCCATTAACCGCAGGTTGGCATCGTCTGGTGTTTGCCGAGCAACACATCACACTCACTTTAGTTTTTGGTGATGCTTTGGTACTGTTACCCGATGTGGTGGCCGAAGTTGATGCGTGGTTTTTAGATGGTTTTGCGCCTGACAAAAATCCTGAATTATGGCAAGTAGATTTACTCAACCATGTAGCCAATTTAAGCAAAGTCGGAACAACGCTGGCCACATTTAGTGCTGCGGGTGTGGTTAAACGAGGCCTTGAAAGTGTCGGTTTTACAGTGGTTAAACAACAGGGATTTGGCCGTAAACGAGACATGATTACCGCCACACTCAATCAAGCTCGCCTAAGCAAAGCCACATGGCACAGCCCAGCACCGCCGTATCAAGGACAAAAACAGGCTTTGATTATTGGTGCAGGCATTGCAGGAGTGAGTTGTGCCAGAGCTTTAGCCTTGCGCGGTTGGCAAGTGACGATTATTGACCAAGCGGCTCATGCGGCAAGTGCCGCTTCGGGCAATCCTGCAGCGATTATTTATCCCAAACTTGCGCCCGCTCATTTGTCAGCATGGCATTTTCAACAACAGGCTTATTTATGGTTATTACAACTGTTACAAAAGCCTGCTTTGGATACGGTTTGGTGTCAAACAGGCTTATTATGGTTGCTGACAGGTAATCAACAACGCGAAGGAGAAAAACTGAATAATCATCCGTGGCCTAGCGAACTGGTACAAAAAGTTTCGCCACAACAAGCCAGTCTTTTGGCAGGCACAGCGATTGATTGTGAGTGTTTATATTTTCCCCAAGCAGGTTTTTTGCAGCCACAAGCCTTGTGTGCTGCATGGTTAAATCATCCAAACATTCGCTGTTTGTGGCAACGCCAAGTGAGTGAACTGAAACAACATAAACAGCAATGGTTGGCGATTGATAACCAACAACAAGTTATCGCTCAAGCTCCTGTGGTGATTTTGGCCAATGCCTTAGCGGCACAACAATTGACGGTAAGCCAACATCTTCCTTTAACACCTGTTAGAGGGCAAATTGCTCAGTTTGAAACGAATGCCGTCTTAAAAAAACTCAACAGCGTATTATGTTATGGTGGTTATTTAACCCCTGCTTTTGGTACAGTGCCAACACATTGTTTAGGCGCATCCTTTTGGCCTAAAAATACCAATACCGATGTGACGGTCAGTGACCACTCTCATAATCAACAGTTAATAGCGCAATTTTTACCCCAATTAGCCGAACAATTGCCTCGTATTGATACATGGCAAGGCCGAGCCGCCTTACGCGCTCAAACCACCGATTATTTACCCATCGTGGGTCAATTACCCATTTACGAGGGCTTTATACAAGACTATGCCGCACTCAAACACGGTAAAACTATTCACCAAGTACCGCGTTATTATCAAGGTTTGTTTGTGTCTTTAGGACATGGCTCTAAGGGGTTTTGTTACGCGCCTTTGGCTGCCGAAGTGATTGCTGCTCAACTTAATCATGAGCCTTTACCCATTGCCCAACGGGTATTACAGGCTTTACATCCTGCACGTTTTTGGGTTAAGGCATTAAAAAGACAAAAATAGCTGGTTTAATAAAAAAATGTTCCCAGAGCGAAGTCGAAGGGATAGAAAAACTTAGCACTATCGTCCATATTTTGGCATCAATAGTAAAAACTCTTAAAATAAATTTATTTATAATCAAAAGATCACTTGAAGGTTTATAAACACCATGACGCAACTACTTGACCCAAAACAAGCTTTAATAATCAATGGTCAGCCCCGTTTTGGCTACTTTGCTGACTCGCTACCCATTATTAATAGCCAAGATTTTATTTATGAAACCCCTTTTGGCCACACACGCTCTGAGTTTCAAAAATGGTTAGGTTATAAAGAGTTTCAATATTTTGGCGGCATGAGTGACAAGCTAATTTTTGGTTGCGCGATAGCTCATTTACGTTATGTTGCGGTGGCTTTTGTGTATGTTTATGACATCGAACAACGCGAATTATGGTCAAAATCATGGCGTAGTCCTTTAGGTTTAGGTTTTGAATTGGCCACTAATCCCTGTCAAGGTCAATCACACTTTCGCATTCCTGCCATCGTTAATATTGAGATGGACTATCAAAATCATCCGCGTCAAAAAAGTTTGATGATTAAATGTAAAGACTTAGAACTGCACGCAACCATGCACGAACACAACTTAGAACCGATGTCTATTTGCACCCAAACAGGATATAACGGGTGGACATATACTTCTAAGTCGGCGGGACAAGCCTTGCAAGGCTTTGTCAGTTTAAAAGGTCAAGTATTTGATTTAGAAAAAATTAAGGCTTATGGCAGTCTGGATTTTTCTACAGGTTATATGCGCCACGAAACATGGTGGAATTGGGCGTGTTCGGCAGGTGAAATTAAATCGGGAGCGCGTCAAGGACAAGCCGTGGGTTTAAATTTATCGACAGGCGTTAATGAAACCAGCTTTAGCGAAAATTGTTTGTGGCTGAATGGCCAGCGTCATGCACTCAATCATGCCCAGTTTGAGTTTGACCGTAAAGACACCTTTAAAACATGGCGTATTTATGCCAACAATGGCCAAGTCCAACTCCAGTTTAGACCAATGGGAATGCACCGCGAAAAAGTCAAAGCCATTTATTTAAACACCCATTTTCGACAAATGTTTGGAGAGTTTAGTGGTTGTGTGCTTCTAAACGGTGAAGAAATCTGTTTAGATGGTTTAAAAGGTTTTGTTGAAGACCAATATATTACATGGTAACAGGACTTACTCGTTTCTCCGAAATGCCTAAGTCCTAATGGTAAATCCAAATCAAGAGAGAATGCCCATGCGCCGTTTAACTTTCTTCATCAGCAGTCTGTTATTAAGCACTAGCGTATGGGCAGGTACATGGGTTGGTACGTCTGCTCCCAGCTTCCAACTGCCCGACCAAACAGGCAAAGTACGCCAATTGAGCGACTTTAAAGGTAAATGGTTAGTATTGTATTTTTACCCTAAAAATCATACTTCAGGCTGCACCGAAGAAGCAAAACGCTTTCGTGACCAATTTGCTAACTATCAAAAACATCAGATTCAAGTCGCAGGGGTTAGTCTTGATAGCGTTGATTCACACAAAAAATTTGCCCAAGATTTTAATTTACCGTTTACCCTACTCTCAGATAGCAATAAAGAACTGGCCAAAAAAATGGGCGTATTACAAGGGTTTGGCGCGTTTAGTTTTACCAGCCGTGAAACCTTTTTAATTGACCCACAAGGCACTATTGTTTATCACTATGATAGCGTCAGTCCCGAAACCCATGCTACTCAAGTTTTAAATGACGTAAAAAAACTCAGCAATAAATCTTAGTGACTAGGCCGCTAAAAACTTATCTTGTGCTACGATAGCTGCTTCTTTTAGCTATCGTTTGTCAGCTTATGCGCCAATCATCCCTATTAAAAATGTTTGAAAGTATTGGTCTGTATTTACGCACCTTATTATTTGACCTGAGCTTTCAACATTACATCAGCTTGCAAATTATTCCTTTATGTTATTTATTGGTTTTGATTTCGAGTGCAGGCGGTTTGGCGTTTTTAGTGGTCACCAGTTTTATTAAAAATGCGTGGCTTGGCTTGTTTTATTTATGCTTATCACCGATGATTTTTTTAATTTGGGTATCGATTTGTCGCGTAGTTTTAGAACTGTTAATTGTCGTGTTTAGAATCACTGCCCAGCTTGACCATGTTTCTTCGATGAATGACTCTTTGGGTGAAGTCACCGCACTGACGCGCCCCCTATCGCGTTTATTTCAAAGCAAACCTGCACGTCCCCCTCGACTGAGTTCGCGTAGTGATACGCCACCACCGACCAATCACCGCCGTTAAAGTTTATTTAATATACGGTTGTATTTTTATTACTAATCGGTCATTATCATCTTCTTAGGACTTATGCGGTTATCGCTTATTTGCTTGCTAGAAAATCGTTTTTATCGATTTTTAGCTCAAAAAACGCGCTAATTTCGGCAAAATGCGTAAGTCCTGATTTTATCATCTGAGATAAACCATGAAATTATTATCTTTTAACAGTTGTTATGTGACCGACGATTTAAACAGTGTCACCCAATACGACCCACAAAGCGAAGTTAATCCCGAAACGGTAGGCATGAGCTTCAAACAACGTGATGCAATTTGGCGCGCTACCGAACTATTGTATAAAACGGGTGCATCTCCTGCCATTACCTTATGTATCCGCCGCAAAGGACAGATAATACTCAATCGAGCTATTGGTCATGCGCGAGGCAACGGCCCTGAAGACCATCAACACACCCCCAAAGTTTTAGCGACACCTGATACCCGTATTTGTCTATTTTCGGCTTCTAAAGTCGTTACTGCGATGTTAGTACATTTATTAGACGAAATGGGTGAATTAGATTTACTTGACCCGATTAGCCACTACATTCCTGAATATGGCGTAAATGGTAAAAAAGATGCCACCATTTATCATCTATTAGCCCATCGAGGCGGCATTCCCAGTTTACCCAAAGGCACAGACCCGAAATTATTATTTAATCCCGATGCGGCCTTAGATTTATTGTACAAAGCTCGACCAATTGCCCCCAGTGGTCATCGTGCTGCTTATCATGCCCTGACCGCAGGTTATGTGTTAGGTGAATTGATACGCCGTGTGACTGGCAAAGATGTTCGACAATTTTTGGCCGAAAAAATTAGTATTCCTATGGATATGCCGAGTTTTAACTTTGGTCTTGCCCCTGAATACCGCGAGCAAGTGGCACTTAATTACAGCACAGGTTTAAAACCCGTGTTATTGGCCGATGCTTTTTTACGCAATATTTTGGGTGGCTCAATGGAAGATGCCGAGTATTACACCAACGACCCACAATTTATGGATACGATTTGCCCCGCAGGCAATATCTTTGCTACCGCCGAACAAACCAGTCGCTTCTTTCAAATGTTATTAGACGGCGGTCGTTATCAAAATAAGCAAATTTTTAATGCAAAAACCATCCGCCGCGCTACTATTGAGGTGTCGCGTCCCGAAATAGATGCCAAACTGATTTTGCCAATGCGTTATGCGATGGGGCCGATGTTAGGGGCAAAACCAGTCGGGCTATATGGTTTTAATACCCAAAATGCGTTTGGTCATTTGGGTTATACCAGTATTTTTTGTTGGGCAGACCCCGACCGTGATATCTCGGTTAGCCTGCTAACCAGTGGTAAATTTTTAGTAGGTGCGGGACTACCTGCGGTCATCAACTTAGTGACCAATATTAGCAGACAGTGTACGCGTGTTCACCCATCGGAAAGACAGCGCGCACTGTAAAAAAACCGCTATAATCTTTTGATATATTTTTGGGGTGTCAATGTTTAACACCCTTTTTGTGGAGTCCCCTCATGAGCCAGCCAAAACCACCCATTAATTGGTTAGGAGCAAGTGTGTTGTTGTCAACACCACTAATTGCCCTAATTGCTATTCCTTGGTATGCCATGTACCACGACTTTAGTACCGCAGCATGGGTATTGATGGCTGTCTTTTTATATATGAATGGTTTAGGCATTACGGCTGGCTATCATCGTTTGTGGGCGCACAAAGCCTATGACGCGCATTGGTCTATACAAATACTGTTAATGTTATGGGGAACAGCCGCGATTCAAAATAGTATTTTAAATTGGGCTTCGGGTCATCGGGTTCATCATCGTTTTGTTGATGATGTTGATAAAGACCCCTACTCGGCCAAACGCGGATTTTGGTTTTCGCACATGGGTTGGATGTTAAGAAATTATCCTTCTAGCCAATTAGATTACAGTAACTCACCCGATTTGTTAAAAAACAAAATTGTGATGTTTCAACATAATCATTATTTAGCCTTAGTATTATTGATGAATTTGGCTGTGCCAATGTTAGTTGGTTATTTGATTGGTGATTTTTGGGGCGGTGTATTATTAGTTGGCCTGTTACGTTTGGTATTAAGCCATCATTTTACCTTCTTTATCAACTCCTTAGCGCATATGTGGGGCAAACAGCCTTATACCGATGAAAACTCAGCGCGTGATAATTTTTGGTTGGCGTTATTAACTTATGGTGAGGGCTATCATAACTTTCACCATATCTTCCAATACGACTATCGTAACGGCGTTAAATGGTGGCAATTTGACCCAACCAAATGGTTGATTTTAGCTTTATCATGGGTTGGTTTAACTTCAAACCTGAAACGCATTCCTGACTTTACCATTCGTAAAGCGGAGTTGTTGATGCAGTTTAAACGCGCCCAACAACAGCTTGAGCAAAAAAGCTATAAATTACCTCATGTTGATGTTGAAGCCTTAAAACAACGTATTGCTCAAGAATATGAAGCGTTTATTGCGACTATGAACGAATGGGGCAAACTCAAAGAAGAATGGTACACTGAGAAAAAACAAGCAGTGATGCAAAAATGGGAAGATGCGGCTTTTAATACCCGTTTTAGCGAGATTGAATACCGCCTCAAAATGCAAAGCAAACGCTTACAATTGATGATGCAGCAGGCCATGACTCCGCCCGCCACCATCGCCTAAATCAGGACTTACGCATTGCACCGCAACTAGCGCGTTTCCCCCCCCCTCAGTCCCCCCTTAATAAGGGGGGATGCCGAAGGCAGGGAGGTAAATATGAACAAATAAGCGATAACCGCGTAAGTCCTAAAATGTAAAAAAGAGCCGATTTATCGGCTCTTTTGTTTTTAAGCACCAAAGTATCAATTTAGAATCTATCTAGTTATCGCTTGTTTCGACTCCACTCAAGACAGGATTTCGGTAAAATGCCTGAGTCCAAATTTTTATTGAGTAACCCATGACCACTGTTATCATCGCTGAAAAGCCTTCTGTGGCCAATGAGTTAGCTAAATATTTAGGTCATGCTCAACGTGCAGATGGCTATATTTCGGTAGGAAATTATCGCGTAACTTGGTGTTTTGGCCATTTGTTAACACTGGCCGAACCCCACGTTTATGATGAAAAATACAAAAAATGGCGCGCTGACGATTTACCCATTTTACCAACGGACATCAAAATTATTGCCAAAGATGATGCAGGCATTCGTAAACAATTAAAAATTATTGGCAGTTTACTCAAAGAATCTGATGACGTTATTCATGCAGGTGATCCAGACCGCGAAGGACAATTATTAGTCGATTGGGTATTACAGCATCACAAAAATCGGAAACCTGTAAAACGCTTATGGTTAGCGGCTCAAGACAGTGTATCTATCCAAAAAGCCTTACGCAATTTACAGAGTAATTTACAGTACGCCCCCCTGTTTCAAGCCGCACAAACACGCTCGATTGCCGATTGGTTAGTTGGTATGAATTTATCACGTGCGTTTACCTTGGCAGCACAAAAACACGGCTATCGCGGTGTCGTTAGTATTGGTCGGGTACAAACGCCAACGCTGGCTTTGATTGCTATGCGCGACCACGATATCGAAACCTTTGTTAGCAAAACCTATTATGTACCGATGGTTCATGTCGGTGTCGCCAAAGGTAGTTTTTGGGCAACATGGATTGCGCCTGAATCACTCAAAGACCGATATGCCGATGGTAAAATTACTGATTTAGACTTCGCCAATAGCATTTTACAACTTCCTGAAACGGGTGTAATTAGCCTGTTAGAAAAGAAGATGTTACAGACAGTTCCACCTTTGCCTTATCGACTATCACGCTTACAAAAAGATGCCAGTGCCCGTTTTGGCCTGAAAGCCGATGAGGTGCTAACGATTTGCCAAAGTTTGTATGAAGATTACAAGCTCACCTCTTATCCACGTACCGACTGTGATTATTTACCTGAGTCGCAATATAGTGAAGCACGAGACATCTTAGCGGCGTTAACGCACATTTACCCCACTCTTGCTCACTTTGTACAGCAAGCAAATACATCATTAAAATCAAGTGCATGGAATGATAAAAAAGTCACAGCGCATCATGCCATTATTCCTGTTCGGGGTAATGGCGCAAATTACACACAATTAAAAGACAAAGAACAAAAAGTCTATGATTTGATTGCTCGTGCGTATCTAGCGCAGTTTTTTCCTGCCTATGAATTTGAAAAAACCGATGTGGAAACAATATTTGGCCAACAACGCTTTAAAGCAACGGGCAACATTCCCTTAAAAGAAGGTTGGAAGGTGTTATATCCACCCCATAAAGCCAAGACTAAAGCTGACGAAAACAACAATACTGATACTGACGATAAAGAACCTGAACAAGCCTTACCGCCTATCACATTAGGAGAAGCAGCGCGTAAACTAGCCACTGAAGCCCGCCAAAAACAAACGCATCCGCCAAAGACCTATACCGATGGTACGCTGATTAGTGATATGGAAAGTGTGCATCGTGTTGTTGCCTCCAAAACCAAAGATATTGATAACAAATGGTTAAAACTGCTAAAAGAAAATGCAGGTTTAGGCACAGAAGCAACACGCGCAGGCATTCTCAAAACCTTGTTGGATCGAGGCTTTATTGAACGAACAGGCAAAAACATCACCGCCACCACGACAGGCCGCGAGTTAATTAAAGCCTTACCCAAAGAAGTGAAAAGCCCGATTGCCACGGCGATGATGGAACAAGAATTAGCGGCCATTGAAAAAGAAGGACTCGATCCCGACGTTTTTTTAGCTAAACAACAGGCAAGTATTGAAAAACTGATTGGCATTGCAGCTTCCGCAACCATTTTGTTGAGTAGTCCTGAAGCTAAAAGTGATGTACCCACTAAAGCCAAACGTGCAACGAAAACTAAATCAGCAAGCACAAAAACAACATCAACCACCGCTAAAACACCACGCGCTAAAGCCAAAGCAAGCACAGCAACCTCAACAGAAAAAAACTGTCCTGAATGTCAAAAACCGATGATTTTGCGGGCGCGTAAAAGTGATGGGCAAAAATTTTGGGGTTGTTCGGGCTTTCCGAATTGTCGCTGTGTGGTGCAAGTCAGTTAATCCCATATATTTTATACGGTGTTAATTGCAACCAATGTGGGTATGCTAGCATTTTAGAACACGACAACATGAGATTAAAATGGCCACTTTGCAAACACTGAATTTTGATAATAGTTATGGTCGGTTATCAAACAAACTTTTTAGTAAACTTGCACCACAGCCCTTATATGCTCCTTATGTCGTGCATTTTAATCCACAAGTTGCCCAATTATTAGATTTAGACACGCCCTCCGACCATGATTTAAGCACTTATTTTAGCGGGGCATTATTATTACCTAACAGTGAACCACTGGCCATGAGCTATAGTGGTCATCAATTTGGTCAATACAATCCACAATTGGGTGATGGTCGGGGCTTATTATTGGGTGAAGTGTTGAATCAACAGGGAGAACGTTGGGATTTACATTTAAAAGGTGCAGGTAAAACCCCCTACTCACGCTTTGGTGATGGCCGTGCGGTGTTACGTTCCTCAATTAGAGAATATTTATGCAGTGAAGCGATTCACGCTTTAGGCATTCCAAGTACACGAGCATTATGCATTATTGGTTCTAAACACAGCGTACAGCGTGAAACCATAGAAACCGCCGCTACCTTGTTACGAGTCGCGGATAGTCATATTCGTTTTGGCCATTTTGAATGGATTTTTTACAATCAACCACAACTACTGCAAAATTTTGCCGACTATGTGATTAACCGTCATTATCCCGAATGTAAAACCAGTCAACAACCTTATGCCGCATTGTTAAATGCCATTGTCAAACGCACCGCCACCTTAATGGCACAATGGCAATTAGTGGGTTTTGCTCATGGGGTGATGAACACCGATAATTTCTCCATTACAGGTTGCACTTTTGATTATGGGCCATTTGGCTTTTTGGACAGTTATACACCAAGTTTTATTTGTAATCATTCAGACAATACAGGCCGTTATGCGTGGAATCAGCAACCTAGCATTGGTCTATGGAACTTAAACGCACTGGCTTATGCCCTGTCGCCATTGATTGATAAAGAAGACATCATGGCTGCATTACAAACTTACGAACCGATTCTTTTAGAAACTTATTATCAAGGCATGAAAGCTAAATTGGGGTTAGTGCTTGACGATGCACAAGATAACGCCCTTGCCTTTGATTTATTAGACATTTTAATGAAAAACAACATGGACTATACCCGTAGTTTTAGGGCATTAAGTCAAGTCAATAAAAACGATGGCCAATGTGTGCTTCGTGATGACTGCCTAGACCGTGAGCGTTTTGATGGCTGGTTTAAGCGTTATACACAACGTCTGCAACGAGAATCATGCAACGATAGCCAACGCCAACAACAGATGTTAGCCACTAATCCTAAATATATTTTGCGTAATTATTTGGCACAAACCGCGATAGAAAAAGCCGAAGCAGGTGACTTTAGCGAAATAGATACTTTATTGATGTTATTGCAAAAGCCTTATGACGAACATCCTCACTATGAACAATACGCTAATACACCGCCCGATTGGGGACAACACTTAGAGATTAGTTGTTCGTCTTAGCTCAGATTACGCCCTCGCTGGGTGAGGCTTTTAGACCTCACCCTAGCCCTCTCCTAACAGGAGAGGGAACGCCATCGCTATCATCATCTTATTTTGGTGTAGATACCAAAACATTAACCACCAAAGTCATCTAGCATAATGTTTTCTTTATCAACACCCAAATCAAGCAACATTTTAATCACGGCGGCATTCATCATTGGAGGGCCGCACATATAAAATTCGCAATCTTCGGGAGCTTGATGGTTTTTAAGGTAATTTTCATACAACACGTTATGAATAAAACCTGTATAACCTGTCCAATTATCTTCGGGTTGCGGTTCAGACAAGGCTAAATGCCATTCAAAATTAGGATTATCTTTGGCTAATTGGTCGTATTCATCGGCATAAAACGTTTCACGCAATGAACGCGCACCATACCAAAAGCTAATTTTACGTGTTGAATGTAAGCGTTTTAATTGGTCAAAAATATGTGAGCGCATCGGTGCCATGCCCGCACCACCGCCAATAAATACCATTTCCGCTTTGGTTTCACGGGCAAAAAACTCACCAAATGGCCCAAACACTGTCACTTTGTCGCCTTTTTTGAGATTAAACACCCAAGATGACATTTTTCCTGCGGGAATCTCGTGTAATTGACGTAATGGTGGCGTAGCAATACGGATATTAAATTTTAACAAGCCTTTTTCTTCAGGATAATTCGCCATTGAATAAGCGCGAATTGTTGGCTCGGTCACTTTAGCTTTCACATCAAAAATTTTAAACTTTTCCCAATCGGGGCGATATTCAGGCTGAATATCAAAGTCTTTGTAGTCTGCTTCATAAGGAGGAGCTTCAAGCTGCATATAACCACCAGCGCGAAAATGTACATCTTCGCCTTCGGGCAATTTTAACACCAACTCTTTAATAAAAGTCGCTACGTTATCGTTAGAAACGACTTCACATTCCCAACGCTTTACGCCAAAAAACTCTTCATCGAGTTCTATTTCAATATTTTGTTTAACCGCTAACTGACAGCCCAAACGCCAACCATCACGAATTTCACGTTTAGTAAAATGCGGCTCTTCGGTAGGCAAAATATCACCGCCGCCCGATTTGACTTTGACTTTACATTGACCACACGTACCACCACCACCACAAGCAGACGATAAAAACAACTTTTCTTCGGCCAAGGTTTGCAATAATTTGCCACCGCTTGCTACTTCAAGACGCTTTTCGGGGTCATGGTTAATATCAATCGTCACTGTACCTTCAGAGACCAATTTAGAGCGTGCTGCCAAAATAAAAGCAACCAACACCAACACTGTGCCTGTAAACATGGCCATACTTAAAACAATAATAAATTGTTGCGACATAAATTTACCTTCCCTTTTAGAGTTTAATGCCAGAGAAGGACATAAAGCCCAAGGCCATGAGTCCTGCCGAAATAAAGGTAATACCTAAGCCCTGTAAACCTGCGGGAACATCACTGTATTTGAGTTTTTCACGCACGGCAGCAATTAATACAATCGCTAATGCCCAACCACCGCCAGAGCCTAAACCGTAAACCACACTTTCACTAAAGTTATAGTCACGTTGCTGCATAAATAACGCACCACCTAATACCGCACAATTAACCGTAATCAAAGGTAAATAAATGCCCAAGGCGTTGTATAGCGCAGGTAAATACTTATCACATGCCATTTCAATCACTTGCACCAACGCAGCAACAGTACAGATATAACTCATTAAACTTAAAAAGGACAAATCAATGGCTGAGGCATTGGCCAAGCCTGTCCATTCGAGCGCGCCCTCTTTTAATAGATATTGCCACAATAAATTATTGGCTGGCACGGTCAAAGTTTGAACAAAAACAACGGCAATGCCTAAAGAAATAGCGGTTTGAATTTTTTTGGAAATGGCCAAGAAAGTACACATGCCCAAAAAGAACGATAAAGCCATATTTTCAATAAAGACAGCTTTGGCAAAAAGGCTTAAATAATGTTCCATGTGTCTGCTCCTTAGTGACTGGCTTGTGCTTTGCTATGCGGAGCAATTTTAAATTCGGTTGATTCTTGTTGTTCGGTTTTCCATGAACGTAATGCCCAAATAATCAAACCAATTAAAAAGAAAGCTGAGGGTGGCAACAATAATAAGCCGTTGGGAATATACCAACCGCCATTATTTACGGTTGGCAAAATGGTCATACCCAATAATGTGCCAGAACCAAACAACTCACGGAAGATAGCAATCACAATCAACAATGCCGAGTAACCTAAACCATTACCAAAACCATCAACAAAACTAATGACGGGTGGGTTTTTCATAGCAAAGGCTTCTAAACGCCCCATCACAATACAGTTAGTAATAATCAGTCCAACAAATACGGACATTTGTTTGGCAATTTCTGGCACAAAAGCTTGTAGCAGTTGGTCAACAATAATCACCAGCGTAGCGACAATCACCATTTGCACAATAATACGAATCGAACTGGGAATAAAGTTACGAATCATACTGATAAAAAAGTTGGAAAAAGCCGTGACTAAAGTCAAACCTATCGACATCGCCAAAGCATTTTTGAGGCTACTGGTTACTGCCAAGGCCGAGCAAATACCCAAGACCTGAAAAATCACAGGATTGGTATTTAAAATCGGGCCTAATAATATCTCTTTGGTAGTTTGTTGTTCGGCCATGTTAAATCCCCTTCTCGCGCACGTTGGTCAAGAATTTTTTAAAGCCCATATCACCCATCCAAAATTGGATTAGGTTGCTCACGCCATTACTGGTAATCGTTGCGCCTGACAAGCCATCTATTTGATGGGGAGCATCGGGTTTACTCAAATCAACATTCCCTTTAATCAGCTTTAAATGAGCTTGACCATCAGCACTATAAACTTGTTTATTTTGCCACAAGGCTTTCCATTTGGGATTATCCACCTCACCACCTAAGCCCGGTGTTTCGGCATGTTCAACAAAAGTGACACCAATAATGGTATTTGCATCATTTTTTAATACTAAATAACCATACATAGTTGACCATAAACCATAACCAGAAATTGGCAATACCATTTTTTCGACTTTACCTGTTGCATCACGCATCACATAAATATCGGCCTCGTTGGCACGGCGGCGTAAAGCAGCAACATCCTGTTCTGGTGTTAAGGCAATGGACTTATCTGCTTGTTTAAAGGCTTTACGTTGGTCATACGGGTCATTTAGTTTGACTTCTCTAAAATCGCCCGTATTCAAATTCACCAAATAACGCTGAAATTTGGCAAACTCTTGATTAACTTTAGCTTTATCCCCCTCACCTTCGGGTAAGACTAAGGCAGCAGCCAAAATTTTACGCTGTTTTTCAAGTGCTTTATTTTCATCTTGAATTGGCTTTAATAACGTCACCGCAGCAGCCAAAGCAATCGAACAAACGACCGATAACACACCTGCTACAATCAGCGTTTTGCCTGTAGATTCTTTAGACATTGCGTAAAGCCCTCCGTTTGATATTGGCTTGCATCACGAAATAATCAATCAAGGGAGCGCATAAATTGGCAAATAAAATTGCCAACATCATGCCTTCGGGATAGGCAGGATTAACCACACGAATCAACACCACCATCACCCCAATGACAATACCAAACACTAATCGGCCAGTATTAGTCATTGCTGCCGAGACAGGGTCGGTAGCCATAAATACCATACCAAAAGCAAAACCACCCAACACTAAGTGCCAATGCCACGGCATCGCAAACATGGGATTAGTGTCTGAACCCACCTGATTAAAGATAAAGGACATGGTGGCCATGCCAATCATCACCCCTGCCATAATTCGCCAAGAGGCAACACGCGCTACCAATAAAATGACCGCACCAATCAAAATCGCTGCCGTTGAAGTTTCGCCAATTGAGCCAGGAATTGTGCCAATAAACGCATCCCACCATGTAATGGGTTGTAAACCTGTGGCTGTCATCTGCTGCATACTCGCCATGCCTGTCAATTTAGCTTGACCCAAAGCGGTTGCACCCGAAAAACCATCAACACCCAATTTCCACACTTCGGGGTTAATCGCTGTCCAAACGGTATCACCCGACATATAGGCAGGATAGGCAAAAAACAAAAAGGCACGCCCTGCTAAAGCAGGATTGATAAAGTTTTTACCAGTGCCACCAAAGACTTCTTTACCAATCACCACACCAAAACTAATCCCTAAGGCCACTTGCCATAAGGGAACACTGGGTGGACAAACCAAAGCAAAAAGTACAGATGTCACAAAAAAGCCTTCATTCACTTCATGGCCGCGTTTGATGGCAAATAACACTTCCCAAAAACCACCGACAATAAATGTGACCGCGTAAATAGGTACAAACCACGTTGCCCCATAAATTAAACAATCCCACCATGAATTTGCGTCAAAACCTGCTAATAAAGCAATAATCCAATGCCGCCAACCGTCAATCGCCAGTTCAGGCGTGACCGCAGGATTATTTTGCATGGCATAAGCCAATGCACCTAAAGATTGATTGCCGATATTCCACATGCCAAAAAACATGACGGGAAAAGTCGCCATCCACACCAAAATCATAATCCGTTTTAAGTCCACCGAATCACGTACATGCGAACCTGCATGAGTGACATTGGGTGGGCTATATAAAAAGGTATCTATCGCTTCGTATAAGGGATACCATTTTTGATAACGTCCGCCTTTTTCAAAGTGCGGAGCCATCGCATCTAATTTATTTCGCATCCATTTCATAATGGTTTAACCCTCTTTTTCAATGCGGTCTAAAACATCGCGTAGGATGGGACCATATTCGTATTTACCTGGACAAACAAAGGTACATAGGGCTAAATCTTCTTCATCTAGCTCCAAACAACCCAAGGCTTGTGCGGTGTCGGTATCACCCACTAATAAATAACGTAATAATTGGGTCGGCAGAATATCCAAAGGCATTACCGTTTCATAAGCTCCTACTGGCACCATAGCCCGTGTACTACCGTTGGTACTAGTAGTCATATTAAATTTTTTACCCAAGAAACGTCCCAAATAAACACCTAAAGCCGAAAAACGATGTGAGCCTAACTTGATGTAGTGCAACATTTCACGTTCTTTGGCTTCGGGAATCACCGACACTTGTAAATGATAACGTCCTAAATAAGCCTCTACATCTTGAGCATGACGACCCGACAACACCGAACCCGAAATAATCCGATTATCACTGCCTGCCAGTTCGCCTGTCGTCATATCAATTAACGAAGCCCCTAACAAGGTACGCAACAAACGGGGTTGACGTACTCCCGAACCAGCCAAGGAAATCAAGCGTGAACTATCGAGCTGACCTGTCGCAAATAATTTACCTATCGCAATCACATCTTGATAGTTGATGTGCCATACACTACGCGAGGCCGATACAGGATGTAAAAAGTGAATATGGGTGCCAACTAAACCTGCGGGATGCACACCACCAAACTCGTGAGCATTAAATTTACCTGTACCAAATTGTGCCGTATCAGCTTTGCACACATACATTTTATCAGCCAATTTAGACACTAAGGCCAAACCATCTTCAAAAGCGGCTTGTTCTTGCTGAATCACGATTTGCGGGTCAATTGCTAAAGGATTGGTGTCCATCGCATTAACAAAAATAGCACTGGGTGTGGAATCAGGATTAGGAATTTTACTAAACGGGCGGGTGCGTAATGCTGTCCATAAACCCGAAGCGACTAATTGTTCAATCACCCCTTCACGATTCAAATGTACCAATTGTTCACGGTTATAACTTTTAAAGCTGACCGCTTCGGTACTATTGGCTTCACAATCAATGACTAATGATTGAAACACCCGCCGCGCACCACGATTGATAGCACGAACACGACCTGTCACAGGCGCGGTAAAAATAACTTGCGGATTTTTTTTGTCAGCAAATAAAGGCTGTCCTTTTGAGACGCGATCACCTTCGGCAACCTTCATCGTGGGCATCATTCCCACATAATCTGCACCTACAATAGCCACAGAGCGCACTGACGACATATCACTGATTTGTGGTGAAGGTGCGCCTGTGATAGGAATATCCAGACCTCGTTTTATCTTAACCATTATGCACTACTCAACAATGACAAAAATTATTGTTTGCCTCATTAGGGGCTAATGAGGGGTATCGGTTATTTTAGATTTAATTATCAATACAAAATCGGGGGAGATTATAGCGAGCGATTGTATAACAACTTTTTATGCTCGTCTTACATTATGATGTTTTTTTACGTTTTGTTGATATGTTGTGCGCGTTTGATGGACACAAAAAAAAGCCAGAGTATTAACTCTGGCTTCTTTATTTACCAAACTTAGGCCGTTGGTTGCTCTGATGGCACGGTTAAGTAATGAATACCTGCCATTTGCTCAGCAATGCGTTGTACTTGACAGCTATAACCCATTTCGTTGTCGTACCATACATACACCGCCACATGTGTACCATTAACGATGGTGGCTTGCGCGTCAAAAATACCAGCCGAACGTGAACCAATAAAGTCCGAAGACACCACTTCAGTTGAGCTAGTGTATTCAATTTGACCTTGTAAATTAGAATGTAAGGCAACATCACGCACATATTCATTCAAATCTTCACGGCTAACTGGCTCGGCAAAGGTTAAGTTTAAGATAGCTAACGACACATTAGGTGTAGGTACACGCACCGAATTACCTGTTAATTTACCTTTTAACTCAGGCAAAGCTTTAGCAACGGCTTTGGCTGCACCTGTTTCGGTAATCACCATATTTAACACCGCAGAACGGCCACGGCGGTCGGCTTTATGGTAGTTGTCAATCAAGTTTTGGTCATTAGTGAAAGAGTGAACCGTTTCTACATGCCCTGACACAATATCAAACTTGTCATTTAAGACTTTCAAAATGGGAGTGATAGCGTTAGTGGTACACGATGCGGCAGAAATAATTTTGTCTGCATCTAAAATATCACTACTGTTAACACCATAAACCACATTTTTAATCTCGCCCTTAGCGGGGGCGGTTAAAATCACACGAGCCACACCTGCACAAGTTAAATGACGACCTAAACCCTCTTCGTCTTTTAACTTACCTGTGTTATCAATCAAAATGGCATTGTTAATGCCATATTGGGTATAATCAACGTCTTCGGGCTTGGCAGCATAAATCACTTTGATAAAGTTACCATTAGCAATAATCGCTTCGTTTTCTTCATCAATGGCAATCGTGCCTTCAAAAGAACCATGCACCGAATCACGGCGTAACAAAGAAGCACGTTTTGCCAAATCGCCTTCTTGGGTTTTACGCACCACAATCGCCCGTAAACGCAAACCTTGTCCGTTACCTGCTTGTTCAATAATTAAGCGCGCCAACATCCGACCAATACGACCAAAACCATACAATACAACATCGGTTGGTGCAGTATTAACGGGTTGTTTACCAATGATAGTTTGTAATTGTTGTGCTAAAAATTCAGCAACAGACAAGCTTTTGTCAGTATTTTTATAATCACTGGCAATTTTTCCTAAGTCAATTTTGCATGAACTGACATCGGCCATTTTGGTCAGCGCATCAATAAAGGGGGCTGTATCTACCACTGACAATTCACCAGCAATCATTCTTACGCGACGATGCACTTTTAAAATCTGAATCACCGAACGATTAACCAAACTGCGGCTATACACCTGAACGATGATGTTACGCTCACGGTATAATTTACCAATCACGGGAATCAAATCTTCAGCAATCGCTTCGCGGTTTTTCCAGCGCGCAAAATGGTCTTCTTGCAAGGCTTGAATGCTAGTTACAGTCACAAGCGTGTCCTCTTAGGTTGGTAGATAAAGAACAGGACAAGAATTCTTGTCCGAAGAAAATTGGCGCGTATTCTAACGATTTTTAAGCACCATGTCAGTTTTTTAGTTGACAGTGGCGGCAAATATCAAGACAGTATAGGACTTACGCGGTTATCGCTCATTTGCTCGCACTTCAACCGTTTTTAACGGTTTTATGCTCACAAAACACGCTAATTTTGGCAAAATGCGTAAGTCCTGATTATTATTTTTGATATTTACTTTTCCACTCATCATACGGCATACCATAAATCTGCTGCCGCGCTTGTTCGTAGTCTAGGTTAATACCCCGCTCCTCACCTGCTGCTTTGACCCATTTAGCCAAACAATTACGGCAAAAACCTGCCAAATTCATCAAATCTATATTTTGTAATTCAGTATTACTTTGCAAATGTGCCACTAAACGCCTAAAGGCGGCGGCTTCTAATTCGGTTTGGGTTGTTTTATCTATCTCTAACATTGTTTACCTCTTTAGGAATGACGCGGTTATCGCTTATTTGTTCGCTAAACAATCATTTTCAACGATTTTTAGCTCACAAAACGCGCTAATTTCGGCGAAATGCGTCATTCCTGCTCTTGATTAACTTTTTACGCCAAGCTGGCCATTGTGCTTCATCTTCGATACGCCGCGCAAATAAATCATTCATCAACTGATAAATACTCGATTCAACCTGTTCACGTACTTGCCATTGAGCCGTTTTATTGTCACTGTCTGCTTGCAAAGTTGCGGTACTAATCCTCTCACCAAAGGCAAAATAAAACTTTTCGGGTCGCGGTAATAAGCCCAAACCCGTTGCCAACGGTAAAAAGGCATCACCACCACGCAAATACTTATCACTAATGCCAGTTTTTTGCAAAAATCGACCTAATTTTGAGCGATAAAAATCATGGGCATCATAGCGAATGTCAAACACTTCATCCGCACCAATCGCCGCAAACGGCACAATATCATAACCATGCTCCATTGCCATACGCGCAAAACCTGTACGCTCTTTCCACACTAATTGATACAACTCATCTTTATTTTTCATGACTTCACGGCCACCACCAGGATAGACCAAAATATGCTCTTTGGCCTGCATCAATTGCTGACAGTTTTCGGGCGTACCTGCCACACAGCCATTGTCTACTAATAAACTGCGCCACAAAGGAATGTGAAAATGAATATGGTCGCCTAATGAACGCAAAAAAATCCCTTTTTGCTCATATAAACCCAATAACATTAACGGACCATCCAAAGTGCCATATAAGGTATGATTGCCCACATATAATGCAGGACGCGTGCTATCCACATGCTCTAATCCCACAAAAACGGGGTCAAACCATTGTTGTTGTAGCCACAATGCTTTTTTAATACGTGATAATGGCGGTGGACTAAAGGTTAAAGGATGGCTCATCATTATTTTCTCATTATGCTTATCTCGTAAATAATGCCTACAAATGACGTAACATCACAAGACTATCTTTTGTCATTTGAGGACAATCGACCTGTCATTTGTCACTGGCAAGCTCTACTGACATCTTTTAGGCTAAGATAGAGGACTTACGTATTGCGCCGAAATGCTTGTGTTGAGCGCAGTCGAAACAAGCGCGTTTTACAAATCTCCCCTAACCCCTCTTTAAAAAAGAGGGGGATTATTCTTTGCTTTGGCCTATGTTGTTTAAGCAAAGAATGCTCCCCCCTTTATGAAAGGGAGGCTGGGAGGGATTTAGTGAACAAATAAGCAATTAGCGCGTAAGTCCTAATATAGCCAAACCAGCTCATTGTATATTGTCAGACAATCAACACGCAAAGATTAAAAACTGGGTTACAATAACCAGCTAAAATTGAGTCTCTTAACTGATAGGGTTAAGGCACAGTTTCTTTTCATAAAAGAGCCTGTGCCTCAATCTTAGCCTTAGTGGAACTTCTCTCATGAGTGAAAAGTTACAACATCTTAAAACGGGTGGTTTTGAACGGCGTTGGTCTTTAGCAAAAGCCAGTATCGTTGCAGGTACACGTTTTGCTACTAGCAGTGCCAGCACCCTGTTTAGTAACGAAGCAACCCGTGACTTAAAACGCAAAAAAAGCATGGCCGAGCAAGCCGAATACTTAGTCAGTGAAATGGGTAAACTTAAAGGCAGTATTGTTAAAATTGGCCAAATGATGGCTTTATATGGCGAACACTTTTTACCTGACGAAGTCACTCGTGCGTTTCATCAGCTCAATGACCAAACCATTGCCTTAGATTGGCATGTTATCGAAAAACACCTCAAGCAAGAATTGGGTGAAAAACGCTTTAATGACCTCGTGATTGACCAAGAACCCTTGGGGGCTGCCTCTTTAGCCCAAGTACATCGCGCACGGCGTAAAAGTGACGGTTTAGAATTGGTGTTAAAAATTCAATATCCTGGTGTAGCCGAGGCGATTGATTCCGATTTAAGCCTCGTGGCGCAAATGATGCGTTTTGCCCGTATTGCGCCACAAACCCGTGAATTTGAAGAATGGCTGGAAGAAGTACGAACGATGATGCACCGCGAGGTGAATTATCCGCAAGAAATGGAAACTACCCGCTTATTTAACAAATACTTACAAGGTGATGAGCGTTATATTGTTCCCAAAGTCTATCCTGATTATTCCACACCACGCATTTTGGCGATGTCTTATGAGCATGGTGTACCAATTAACAGCAATGCCATTATGACCCTGTCTCAAGAGCGGCGTAATAAACTGGCAGAGGCTTCGTTAGAGATTTGTTGCCGTGAAGTCTTTGAATGGGGTGAAATGCAAACTGACCCCAATTTTGGTAATTATTTAGTACGTTTGGGTGATGGCCACAGTACGCCCGATAAAATTATTTTATTGGATTTTGGTGCGGTACGGGATTTTCCCGAGGACTTGTTAACTCTAGCGCGCACACTCACCAAAGCCTCGGTACTTCGTGACCGTGAAACCTTAATTGCTTCGATGAAAGGTTTTAGCTTTTTTGATGAAATGGCTATTGAAAATAAAAAGAAAATTGCCGAAGTCTGTTTGTTGGCGGTTGAGCCTTTTACTGACTTACGCGATGCTCCTCCCGAGACCATTAGCGAAGATGGCAAATACATTTGGGCAAAAAGCAATCTACATACACGAGTATTGATGCAAGCCACTAAATCCGCAGCTCATCGAGAATTTAGTGTACCCCCTAAAGAGTTAATGTTTATTAGCCGTAAATTTATTGGCGCATATACCTTTATGACGGTGATTGATGCCAAAATTTATGCTTATGACATTATTAAGCCGTTTTTAAAATAATTTTATCTAACTGCTTACTCTTCGACTCCGCTCAGGGAGCATTAAATGCTGACTGAGCGGAGTCGAACTACCCATCGCATTACGATACCAACAAACCTTTCAACTCGGCAACTTTGGCATTTAACAAACTCGCATCGCCTTTCGTTTCTACGTTTAATCTGACGACAGGCTCGGTATTAGAGCTACGCAAATTAAACCGCCATGCGCCAAAATCCATCGAAATACCATCTAAGGTACTTAATTGATGAGGCTGACTGGCATAGTATTGCTGTACTCGCACAATCGCTTCTTTGGCATTGGCAATGGTAAAGTTAATCTCACCACTGCAAGGAAAGTCCAACATACATTGGTCAACCACTTGTGATAAAGACCGAGCATCTTGCGACAATAACTCGACCAATAACAACCACGGAATCATGCCGCTATCGCAATAGAAGAAGTCACGAAAGTAGTGATGCGCGGACATTTCGCCACCATATACCGCATCTTGCTCACGCATTTTATCTTTGATAAACGAATGGCCACACTTACAAACCACCGCTTTACCACCATGAGCCTGAACTTTTTCGATGGTATTCCATTCCAAACGTGGGTCGTGGACAATGGCCGAAGCAGGTGATTTTTTGAGTAATTGTTCGGCAAGCAAACCAACCAAATAATAACCTTCAATAAAACGACCGTTTTCATCAAAGAAAAAACAACGGTCAAAATCGCCATCCCATGCAATACCAAAATCAGCTTTAGCATCAAGCACCGCTTGGGCAGTCACAGCTTGCTGTTCGGCCAACATCGGATTGGGTACATCGTGGGGAAAAGTACCATCTGGCTGGTGATGTAAACGCGTGACTTTTAACGGTAAATGCTGGGCTAAAGCATCAAAAAATGGGCCTGCACAACCATTACCTGCATTAACCAATACATGTAAGGGCTTGATAGAGGCAACATCTATTAAAGCCAATAACTTGCTAATATAGCCGTCTAAAACACTTTGCTCTTGATGTAAAGAGCTATTAGGGGCATAAGCTGTGGGTGGCGTTAAACTCGCCATCAATGCAATAGTTTGTTGCTCGATTGCGCCTAAACCTGTATCACTACTAATCGGACGCGCACCCTCTTTGACCATTTTTAAGCCATTATAATCAGCAGGATTATGACTGGCCGTGACCATAATGCCACCACCACTTTGCGCTTGGCCTGCAGCAAAATAAATCATCTCGGTGCCACATAAGCCAATATCAACGGTACTCACACTTTCGCTATTCAAGCCAGCAATGAGGGCTTGGCTTAAGGCTTTACTGGATAAACGAATATCATAACCAACGGCAATAGCCGCTTGTGGCTGCATGACTTGAGCATAGGCTTTGCCAATACAGTACACCATAAACTCATTGAGCTGGTCAGGCATACGACCACGCACATCATAAGCTTTAAAGGCAGGTAATTTTTGAACTTGACTCATGTCTTTTTTCCTAAATTAAACAGATTCACCACGACCAATAGCAAAATATCTAAACCCTTGCTCCGCCATAAAATCAGGTTCGTACATATTACGGCCATCAAAAACAACAGCTTGTTTTAAGTTTTTCTTGAGTAGCTCAAAATCGGGACTCCAAAACTCATCCCATGCGGTAACCAAGACCAAAGCATCGGCTTGTTCAGTCGCTTCATAAGCACTTTGCGCGATATGCAACAGCGGGTTAGCACCATATTGTAGATACAAGGCTTCACTAGCTAAAGGGTCAAACACTTGGGTAATACAACCTTGCGCCCACAAACCTTGTAATAAGGGATGAACCACCGAATTTTCTAAACTTGCTGTGCCTGCTTTAAATGCAGCTCCCCAAATCGCAATTTTTTTGCCTGCTAAACTGCCTTGAAAAAATCGCCATACTTTACGAAACAAAATTTCTCGCTGTGATTCGTTAATCGCCAATACCGCATCTATCAAACCCGAAGTATCAATTTCTTGGCGTAGTGTTTTGGCATAACTTAATAAACCTTCGGCAAAGCTGGGCCCGCCAAAACCACAACCTGCGTGTAAATAATCCGCACCAATACGCGGGTCAGCAGCCAAACCTTCACGCACTAGCTCAATATCTACCCCTAGCTTTTCGGCTAACGAAGCCATTTCGTTGATAAAACTGATGCGCGTGGCCAACATGGCATTAACACCCATTTTAATCAACTCGCCTGTGGTATGCGGCACAATCATAATATGCGATGCTTGGCGCACAAAAGGCCGCATCAATTCTAAGGTTTGGGTAATCGCAGGACTGCCATTTTCACCACAAATCAACAAGTTAATTGGTTTGCTATAGTCAGTTAACGCACTGCCTTCACGACAAAATAATGGCAAACCCACTACCGAAACAGACTGCTTATGCGTATGCATAGACATCGCTTGCTCGGCGTGTTCTTGCAATTGATCTAAGCTGCCAATCGGCAAAGCTGACATCACGATAAATAACAATGGCTTAGTATCATCAACTTGCTTAATAATATCAGCCATTAACACTTTGACATCATCAATCGCCAAATCAATCGCAATCAGATGCAAATGAACATCCGTTGGCATTTCATCTGCCAATGATTCTATCAATAAACGTTTTGCCTGCTGCTGCTCGTCTAAAAGAAACGACAAATTTGGCTCACGCGTGGGGTCAAAACTATTGTTAATACCACTCACCCGCATCAATACTTGATTACCCGTTTCGGCTAATTTGGCAGCAGAAACCCATGCAAATAAGGTGTCACCATGCACACATAATCTCATGACGACACCTCCTGATTTGCCTTAGAAATAATGTCTAATAAATGCATAGTGGATGCATCAAACACCACATCCTTTTGTCCTGCGAGTGCTAAAGTCATTTTATCCGCAATTTTTTTGCCCAACTCGACACCCCATTGGTCAAAAGGATTGATATCCCAAATCACTGACATCACAAATACTTTATGCTCATACAAAGCCACCAATGCCCCTAAAGTATAAGGAGATAACTCATCCAATAACAAAGTGCTTGATGGTTGATTGCCTCGATAGCGTTTAAAATTAGGCGTATTCGCATCACTATCGGTACTCGCATCGCCCAGCATTAACACTCGTGATTGTGCCAAACAATTGGCTAAGGCTAATTGATGTTGAGACTGCAAGGATTTTTGTGCTTCAGCCGAATATACTTGACCTGTATAACGCTTAATCGGGGCAATAAAATCACACGACACGGCTTGTGTGCCTTGATGTAATAACTGATAAAACGCATGCTGGGCATTAGGGCCAACTTCGCCCCACAAAACAGGACAAGTGGCATAATCTAAGCTAAAACCTTGTTTATCCACCGATTTACCGTTACTTTCCATTTCGAGCTGTGACAAATACGAGGGGAAAAACTTTAAACGGCCATCATAAGGCAATACCGAATGCGCGCGGATATCTAAAAAAGTCGCGTTCCATACCCCAACTAAACCCAATAATACAGGCAAGTTTTGGGCTAAAGGTTTATCGCTAAACTCTTTATCCATAAAATGTGCGCCCGCCAACATCGCTTCAAAATTAGCCATACCAACTTTTAAAGCAATAGGCAAACCAATACCCGACCACAAGGAAAAACGCCCGCCAACCCATTCCCAAAATAAAATTTGATTATTTTCAGGAATGCCCCATGCTGACATTTTTTGTGGCTGAGTCGAAATACCAATAAAATGATGAGCCAAAATTAACGCTTTATCAGCTCTAGCTTTTAACATCCACTGCATGGCAGTGTGAGCATTAGATAAAGTATCAATGGTGGTAAAAGACTTTGAGGAAATAATAAACAAGGTCGTTTCTGGCCGTAAAGTCCCTAATAAATCAGAAACTTGCGTACCATCAATTGAGCTAACAAAATGCACTTGTAAGCGTGAGGCTTCTTCTGGCACAAATTCATTTAAGGCTTGACAAGCCATAAATGGGCCTAAATCAGAGCCACCTACACCAATGTTAACTACATCAGTAATCGCGCGCCCCGAAAAGCCCCGCCATTGCCGTGAATGAATACGACTGACTACACTCCGCATCCGCTCCAAACTTTCATGCACGGCTGGCACAATGTCTTGGCCATTGAGCACCAACTGTTCAGAGCGCGGCAAACGTAAAGCTGAATGTAAAGCAGGACGGGCTTCGGTATTATTAACCACCGCCCCACCCACTAAATCTTGAATCGCTTGCGGCAAATTGACGACTTCAGCCAAACGCATCAAGCCATTAAAAATAGAGGTGTCTAGTTTTTGTTTGGAAATATCCAACAACATTGGCCCTGCTCTAAAGGTCAATGCCTGATTACGTGCTTGGTCATGGGCTAAGTCGCGTAAATGCGTATGCTGCATGGCTTTAGCTTTACCTTGCAGATAACACCACTCGGCTAATTCAGAACGCGGAATTTGCTGACTCATAGTCATCCCTTGTATTAGCTGCTCAGGACTTGCTCTGTAGCCAAGCCCTGTAGCAGTTTGACTGACGCATAAATTAAATCGTTTTTAACCATGCTTGGAAGGCTTGGCCGATTTCGGCATCACGCAAGCCTAAAGCAACATTCGCTTGTAAGTAACCCAACTTACTACCACAGTCAAAACGCACCCCTTTAAAACGGTGAGGACGAAAAACGTGGCTGGTTAATAAAGCGGCAATACCATCGGTGAGTTGAATTTCACCACCTGCACCCGCTTTTACTTCGCGTAGCGCACTAAAAGTTTCAGCAGGTAACACATAACGTCCCACCACGGCCAAAGTGCTTGGCGCAACTTCGGGCTTAGGCTTTTCCACCATTGCCGTAATACGGTCGGTATTATCTAAAGAAACAACACCATATTTATCGGTTTTATCACGCGGTACTTCTTCAACCGCCAAAGAGTATGCATGGTGCTGTTGATACAAAGCAACCATATCGGCCAAACAACTGCCTTGAGTGTCATCAATAAAATCATCGGGCAGCATAACAGCAAACGGCTGATTACCAACCACAGGTGCAGCGCATAACACGGCATGCCCCAAACCTAAGGCTTTAGGCTGACGCACCACCGCCAAAGTCATGCCGTTAGGCAGAGTAGCACGCACTGCCTCTAACATGGCTGTTTTGTTACGCGCTTCTAAAGTGGCTTCTAGCTCAAAATTAACATCAAAATGGTCTTCAATGGCGCGTTTACTGGCACTGGTTACCAAAACAACTTGGGTAATACCTGCTTTGCAAGCCTCTTCAACCGCTAACTGAATCAAGGGCTTATCCAAAACAGGTAACATTTCTTTGGGAATCGCTTTAGTTGCAGGTAAAAAGCGTGTACCCAAACCTGCAACAGGTAAAACAACTGAACTAATCACAGACGACATTTATAATATCTCCTTTAAAAAATTATAAACGTGAATACATTATAGGGGTGAAGACAAAATACATAAGTCTTGAATAATAAATACGACAAAAAAACGTGCAGAGCGTATCATACCACTGGTGTAGATTCATCGTTTTTTAAAAATTTCTTAGCCTAGCATCATGATACAACACAGCTAATCACTGGTCGTTAGTGCCATAATTTTTAATCATGGCGGATGATACTATTTTAAGACTTACGTGGTTATCGCTTACTTGCTCACATTTACCCGCCTGCCTTCAGCATTGTCGTTTATTAAGTCAAGGGGAGCTGAATGGGGTGAAAACGCACTAATTTGGGTGAAGTCCGTAAGTCCTGCATTTAAGGTCGCTTATTATCTAGACAAACGGTGTTTATTTGTATCACGATAGCCGCCTATAATCTGCTGACGCATTTTTAGGGAGAGACTCCATGCAAAATACGCCTAACATTCTTAGTCCGCATCATAAGATGCTCGACTTTTTCAATCGCATTAGCGATATTCTCCTGCTCGGGGCAGCATTACAATTATCTTTATATTTTTTTCATAAAAATTGGGGCCAAACAGCGACCTTATTATTTTTATTTACCATTGTTTACTCGCAACTGACAGCCTCTCTTGGCGGTTTGTATGACTCACAACGTAGTATTCAAATTAGTCGGGTATTACGTAATGTATTTGTCGCCGTATCAGGAACATTTATTTTAATTACCATGACTTCGGCTTTGAGCAATCGTTTGCATTATTTTGCCAATCGTCAACTCCTGTTTGTTTGGTTTATATCTAGTCTCGTATTTTTATCTTTGTGGCGAGTATTTTTACGACAAGTTTTAGCTACTTTTCGCCAACAAGGTGTTAACCAACGTATGGCGGTAATTGTTGGTGCAGGTAGTTTAGGCTCAAGTCTGGCTAGGCGTTTTAATGACAACCCGTGGATGGGTATTAAAATGTGCGGCTTTTATGATGATGACTCGACTAAAGATACAGTGATCGGCAATGTTGACCAACTGATTACTGATGCCAAACTGAACAAATTTGACCGTGTGTATATTACCTTGTCCATGAATGACCAAGATACCATTAAAAAAGTCATTGATAGTTTAAGTGATAGTACTTGTAATGTATTTTTAATTCCCGATGTGTTTGTTTTTGATTTAATGAACTCTCGCCAAACCTCAATTGACGGCTTACCCGCGATTAGTATTTACGATACACCCTTTACTTTTTTTGATAGTGTGGTCAAACGTGGTTTTGATTTATGTGCGGGTATGGCTATTTTAACCGTCATTGCCTTACCCATGTTGGTCATTGCCATTGCCATTAAATCTACCTCTAAAGGGCCGATTATTTTTAAACAAATTCGTTATGGTTTAGATGGCAAGCCGATTCAAGTTTGGAAGTTTCGCTCAATGACCACAATGGATAATGGGAATGTGGTTAAACAAGCCACCAAAAACGATGCTCGGATTACGCCATTAGGTGGCTTTTTACGCCGCACTTCTTTAGATGAACTCCCACAATTTTTGAATGTCATCCAAGGGCAAATGTCGATTGTTGGCCCTCGTCCTCATGCAGTCGCCCATAATGAAGAATATCGTAAACTGATTAAAGGTTATATGCTGCGCCATAAAGTTAAGCCTGGTATTACAGGTTGGGCGCAAATTAATGGCTGGCGTGGTGAAACCGATACTTTAGACAAAATGGAAAAACGTGTTGAATATGATTTGGCTTATATTCGCAATTGGACGGTGTGGTTGGATGTCAAAATTGTCTTTCTGACCGTGTTTAAAGGCTTTGTGGATAAGAATGCTTATTAGGGGCTGTTTTAGCCTTTCACCACAACCCTCTCCTAAAGGGAGAGGGAAAAACCCTATGATTTGATTAGCTCCACTCTTCTGGGCAGACTGCTTTCCAATCACGGAAAGCTGACTCTAGGCTATAGGTATATTGATAGCCGTGACTCTCTAAATAACGTGGCAAAATATTGTTTGAGTTTACTAATTTACGAATCCGCACGGGGCTAAAAGGATGAGAAATACCCAACGGTCGGGCAATCACCTCAATCATCATTGAAGCGATTAACAACAAGACAAAAGGCACACTCGGAACAACCCTTTTCACTTGTGCAACACGACAAACAGCTTGGACATACTCAGCAATAGAAGGGCCAGGATTCATAGACATATTAAATAAAGTGACACGCTGACCTGACTGCTTTTGACTATCTAATACCCACAACATGGCAATACATAGCTCTTTGACATAAGTCCCTGCTTTGCGCGTATCACGATTTCCCATATAAAAGAAGTACTTATGTAACACTGCCTTGATAAGTCGAGAAACATTCCCTCCCTCACCCGGCCCAAACACCACACCAGGACGTACAATCACTAAATGACGATTTTTGGCATCGGCTGCCTGCCACGTTTGGTGGATTTTTTCAGCCGCCAACTTAGAACCACCATAAGCGGTTGCAGGTACAGGTAAAGAACTTTCATCTTTTGCTTGTTCGCTTGGTCCATAAGGCGAAATAGAACTGGTAAAGATAATATCATTGCAGCCTAATTGTTCTGCCCAAGCACACACATTTTCGGCACCTAATAAATTAGTCTCATAATATTCAAAGTTTTCATGGCCTGGCTCACGATGCACTGCGGCAAAATTGGCAATCAAGCCCACTTGCTCAGTAGGTCGCCAAGTGATTTCTTTACGAACATCACCAATAATCACGCTAACTTCAGGTAAGGCCGCTAACATCCGTTTACGATAATCACTCGTTTTTTCCGCAAGTGGCTGAATATCATACAAATAGATTTTATTAAACCGACCAGATGACAACAATTGAGCGGCCAAAAATGAGCCAATAAAGCCCGTTCCACCAAATATTACTGCACACGACATGATAAGTCCTCGCGCTTAAATTTCAAAAACCGTATTAAATCAACCTATTATGAGATAGGCATTGGCCGCTTATTAGACTAGCAAAGGTCTTAACACATCTATCATCACTTTTGCCCCACCTTGCCACGAATAACTATTGGCTCGTTGATAACCTTTGGCGACATAAGCGGCACGTAATTCACTATTGGTTAATAATTGGGTAAGTTGTTGAGCAAAATCTTCAACATCATCACTTTTAAAATAAGCAGCCGCATCTGCTAAAATTTCGGGCATTGCTGAGGCATCAGAGGATAAGACAGGACACCCCAAAATCATGGCTTCCAATGGGGGTACACCAAAACCCTCATAACGAGAAGGAAACAGGAACAAACCCGCATTTTCATACAAGGCTTTTAATTCAGCATCAGACACACGACCTAGGCGTTTTACCGCTTCTTTATCGGCAGTGGCTATATTACCAAAGATTTTATCTGCCCCTGAGCCAACGACCGCCAATAACCAACCTTTAGGTGCAGCTTTTTCAAACGCATTGATTGCTAAGGCAATATTTTTATTAGGCGACTGATTACCCACCGTTAAAGCATACGCACCTTTCGTTAAACCATGACGGGCTAAAATTTCTGTTGAAGAAGGTTCATGGGTGATATGTTCGGCACTATCACCAACAATAGTAAAAGCCGACTCTGGTACTTGGCAATAATGCGCCAATTCACGTTTTGAAAAGTTAGAAATTGTCACTAATCGTTTAGCATTACGCGCCAAACGAGGACGTAAAAAAGTGTGCAACAAACGATAACTGGGTGCAAAATGTTCAGGATGAGCAAAAATAGCGGCATCATGTAGTGCCAGCACTGAATTGCTATGCAATAAAGGGCCACAAGCAGTTAGGTTGAGCAAAATACCGTCACGCGCCGCCCAAGCTAAATTGATTTGTTCCCACGGATGGCCTTTCAAATTGCCAACTTGCCGTACTTTGATATTTTTCCAACCATAATCATGATAAGAGACAGGCGGCACCAGAACTTCGAGCTGAGTATCCGCAGGAAAAACCGCAGATTCTGTCATCAGTTTGTCTATCGCACTCACCATCTCGCCTGCATAACGCTGCATACCAGACAAGGGTTGGGTTAAAAATCGCCCATTAATATAAATCCGTTTCATTTGGCTGTAACCGCTTTAAAGTAGGATTGATAGACTTCTTCTATTTTGCGACACATATTTTCAACGTCCCAACTGTCTAAATTGGAAGCCTTAGCTCCCGCAGTCAAACGATTCAGCTCGTTTTGATGAGTCAATAACTCAAGCAGTTTGTTTGCTGCTGCTTGTATATCATCAGGCGGCACAATAAAACCATTTATATTATGATTAACGACTTCATCCAAACCTGGTAAATCACACACCACACAAGTTTTACCAACCACAAGATATTGCATAATCACTCGGGGTAAACCTTCACGAGTTGAGGTTAAGGCACACACATCTGCTAAAGCAATCATTTTTTCGGGGTCAGTACGATAACCAACTAACAAGGCATTTTTTTCTAAACCTAGCTCACGAATTTTGGCTTCAACCACTGCTTTATACGGCCCTTCGCCCGGCATGACTAAACGCACATTAGGAATTTTTTCGACAATCACTTTAAAAGCGTCTAAAAACTCACAATGCCGTTTGCGTGGCTCTAATGCTGCCAACATCACAATCACAGGAGGCTTTTCTTCATCAGGCGCAAGCTGTAATACATTACGCCAATCATCGGGGAATGTTGCACCTTTAAAACGCTTTAAATCAAAACCAGAATGGACAATATAATGATGTTCAGGCTTACCCACCCCTTCTTGCACATAAATATCACGCATACCACGCGACACATCAATAAAGGCATGAGTCAACATGGCAGCAGATTTTTCGGCGGCTAAATAAATTAAACGCTGGATTTTGCCCACGTTAGCAAAAGGAACAATATGTACCCCATGTATCACTAGGGGTGTTTTGGCCGAATACGCCGAAAACCGACCTAAAATCCCCGCTTTACTTTGATGAGTATGTACCACATCAATTTTGAGCTCACGGAACAATTTGGCCATATCCCGATAGGCTTTAAAATCAGCAGCAGGTGCGAGTGGATGCACCAAATTTTTGACATTAACCAATTTTAGGCCAGCAATAGGTGTTTTATAATAACGGTCGTCATATTCACAGCCATGAAACAAATATACTTCATGACCTGCAGCAATTTGTGCCTTACACGTCGCAAGTGTGTTTTCTTCCGAACCCGCACGCAACAATCGGGTTAAAACATGAGCAATTTTCATAACACTTTATTCTCTATCGTACGCTTTGAAACACTCGCCAAACGTGCGGCCAGCTCATCCCAATCTAAGACAGAATCCACGGGAACCAAACTACGATCAAATATATATGCTGCATCCAGTGCATCAGAGATACTTTGCTTATCACCCGCTTGATAACCGATAAAGTGAGGTTGAGTAGGCGATGTTAATGCGTGTGGCAATACACAAGGTAATCCACTATACACATATTGCAGTAATCGATTTGAATGTTCCGCCTGATACTCAAAACCTGCCGTAGTCAAATATGGTGCAAAACCAATATCTGCAAACTTCACCCAAGGAACTAACTCACTAAATGGACGCTCGCCCATATAAATAATATTTGACAATTGCGGCCATTTAGAAGCATCTGGAATAGTACCAAATTGTATAAAATCCCAATTTGGATGACTTTCTGCTGCTAACTTAAGTGCTTCACAGTCTAAAATAGTGCTGCCCGAATTAATTACTTTCACTCGTCCATCTTGCTTATATGGACTTACTGTTGCTTGGTCAAACTGTATTTTATCAACGCCATAAAAATCGAAACGTAAATTGTCTTTGACTCCAAGAGATTTAGCTAAATACTTACTTGCTAAACTCACTGCATCTACTGCATGAACAGCACGTTGCTCAGCTGCCAATAACGATGGTACAGGACGTACAACTCTTAAATTATCAGACACTCTATAGACAATTGGCGCATCTGTGACCGATTTTATTAAATCAAGCATCATTACTGCACCGCAACTTTCAATAATAATTAAATCAGTATCTTTAGCAAAAGATTTAATAATATTTCCGTACGGAAAGGGATAAAAAGAGGTAAATAAATTAGCAAGACGTCCTAATGCCGACCCTTCTCTTCCAACGGGATGATAAAGCGTTGAAATAACACCTACAGAGAAATGTTCATTAACTTTGTGTAGAGAGTTTAATCCATGCGCAGTACCAAACTCAGTACGTCTATCCCCCTTCAATCTAGTAATTAAGCTAAAGTCACAGGTAATAAACTTGACATTCCATCCTTGTTTCAACAAAGAATCACAAATCCAATGCATTTGCGCTCTTCTTCGCTGAAAATATAAATGGTAGCTAAAAATAGTTACATTTCTCATTGGTATTCCTTAGATAGTCATAATACACATAGAAAACTAATATCACTTAAAAGCTTTCTCAAACATTGGAATTAATTGCTGATTACCAAACTCACTCATATGATGACTATCATAGTATAATGGTCTACCATCAACATTAGTTTTGCAAAAGCGTTCATTACATAAATATTCTGTTGGATCTAAAAGATGAATACCACAGCTTTTTTCGGCCATGTACATAACATTAAGTGATAATTCAGTTCTCCGAAAATAATCAGACTTATTAATCACAAAAGAATCTGCTTCTCCACGCCAAAATAAACTACGTGCTACTTTCGATGGAATATTAATACCATCAGCTACGGGTACAGGTTTGACAACATATACAGAGTTTGATTTGGTAAACTCACACATAGTATGTATATAAGCATTTTTATATTGCTCTTTTAAAGTATTACGATCAACATTTGGCTTATCAAAATAAAACTCTAAATTGGGTTTCGAAAAATCTGGTGCAAGATTGACGATTACAATTTTTGCCTGTGGATATTTTGACAATTCCTTTAAGGTGAGAAAATTATATTCTTTGCAATCAACTCTCTCTAATATGTTTAGACCTAATATTGTTGGGCAGCTTGAATAACCTCGAAAAAGTATTTTTTTATCAGGCAAGGCTTTTACAAATCCAGACAATAATGCTAACGCATGGCTATCACCAATATATACAATATCGACCTGTTTTTTATCTATATTTCCGAACACACAATCAGGAGACTCTACTCCTTGATTAATAAAACATTTTTCCCTTAAAGGACTTTTGTTATTAGTCTCTACATCAGCAACTCGAACTAACTCATTAACTCTATGGGGAAATCCTTCTTGAAAGTAAATATACAAACTTAATAATGAAACAATTGACGTGGCACTTAACAATAATAAAACTTTATTTTTAAAAAAATCATCAAAAATAGTGTGTCTTGTATCATTAATAATTACTTTTTTTCTAAAGTATCCTTCCACAAAATGATAAGATAAATATCCCAAAATAATTGAGCTAACGATACCAGCTATCTGCCAAGATAACACTTTTGATTTTTCAATATATACCAAAAAAACCACTAATGGCCAATGCCATAAATAGACGGAATAAGAGATATTACCAATAAATTGAACGAAATAATTAGAAGTAAAAATAGACGAAGTTCTCGATGCTAACAGTACAAAAACTGCTCCAACAACAGGAATTAACGCTAGATAGCCTGGCCAAGGTTGGCTTTCTGAGACAAAAATGACACTAAAAATAATTAATCCTAAGCCTGTTATTTCTAATATTTTTGCTTTATTTTCTGTAAACTTAACTGCATACATCGCAACAAGTGCACCAGCTAGCATTTCCCATGCTCGCGTCGGTAGTTGAAAATATGAATGAGTCGGAGATTTATTTGTCAAAAAAACAGACAGCACTAAAGACAATAAAGTAGTTAATATAAGAAACCTGCCAATATATCTTCTACCTAACAATTTCAAAACGATAATAAGTGCAATTGGATAAAGAATATAAAACTGCCATTCTGCTGACAATGACCAAGTATGTAGTAACCATTTTTCGTGAGAAGCTCTATCAAAATAACCAGACTCAGTCCCATAAACTATATTTGAACCAAACAATAAACTTGCAGTGATATGTTTTGCTAAAGTTTCTAACTCCGTTGGTAATAAAAAAAACAAGCCTAAGATTAATAATATACTACATAAAAACAACAATGCTGGAATAATTCTTTTAGCTCTATCTTTATAAAAATCTAAAATAGATAAATTATTACCATCTATTTTTCTTAATAAAATAGATGTCATCAAAAAACCAGATATAACAAAAAATACGTCTACGCCGACAAAACCACCTTGTAATCCAGGTATACCAAAATGAAATAACACAACAGGTAGAACAGCATATGCTCTTAATCCATTGATATCGCTTCTAAACTGCATATCTATAATACCTCATGCTCAATACTCATTTATAAGTATATTTCATCAGTAAGTTTAACTGTTCATCACCACACGAGGAAAACATCAATATATAATCTGCATCTAGTGATTATTAAATCTTCTTTAATTTTTTCTGAAATCTAAACTTTACGACTGATACGACTATAAACAAATTTTCTAATCGTATTAGTGTGTTTTTCAGTTACTAATGACAACAGATATGAAGATATAATAACTATAACTATACATCCAAAAACTACTAACCACTCTATGAATGTATCAGCTATCATTTCGTGTCCTAAACCCCATAGATAATAAGTTACTGCTGAATAAAACAAAGCCAATGGCAAATGTATACAATACAAAGTATAAGAAAAGCTAGCTAAAAATATATTAGTTTTTCCCAAAATGGGACGAGGAAGATAATTGGAAAATTTCATATTGATTAATAACTTTACAAATAAAAGAGTCAAACCAAAATCAGCAACAAAAGATATAAGACTCGTACCGTGCATATTACTTGTACCTAAAATAACTCTTGTTAATACAAGATAAGTAATTAACAAACCTCCAGCCATATAAGGACTAGTTAAGTATTTAGGTTTTCCTGCCCATGCAATATAAACACCAGATAACCAGATGAACATATATGGAATTAGTGGTGCATTTGAAAACTGAAAAAGACTAAAGAAAACTAAAAAACATATTGCTATTGCAAACATTGTTATTTTTTTAATAAGACTTTTACTAACCATGCCCAATACAATAAAAAAGAAAGAAACATAATACCAAAACTCATTAAACAACGACCACAGTGAGTCATTACTTGCAAAACGAGTACAAAATACATTTTGCATGAAAAATATATTACAAGAAAAAGTATTAAAATCGACTGCATTGTCTTTTCTAGTATCATAAACAATGGGAGCAAGACTATAACCAATTTTATAAAGAATATATGAAATAACTAGAGTTGGAATTAGTACAACCCACAAACGCGATAGCCGTTTAGAAAAATAAGATAATGCTTCTGGCTCTCTTTTATTTGCTTCAAAACACAATGCGCCACCAACAAAATAACCACTAAGTACAAAAAATATAATGACTGATTGATGAGCAAAACCCGCAATAAATGAATAAAAATACTGAGGTACAGGTCTTTGCTCGGCGGGCATAGCAGACAAGGCAACCAATAAAGGTCCACCTATATGACTAATTGCGACAATCAGTGCCGCAATCCATCTAAATTGATCCATCCATTCAGAAAAATTTTGCTCTTGGTACGGCCTAGATAAATTCACAACAGGTCCTCTACAATATACGTTTATTTTTTTTTGCAATAAACATTGCGACAAAAGGTGCAAATACTGTTACTGTAAAAAATCGCGGGTCGCCCCAAAAAAGTGCTTGGGTCAATACAGGAAAACCTAAAAACCAACCAGGAAAATAAACGAGTCCATAAACACTTCTTTTTTTAAATAAAGCAAACAATAATCCACTCACTAATCCTAAAACCAAATAATATAATATTGATAAATAACCAAAATCTAGAACACCTCCCAAAATACCACCAGGATTATTAAACTCAGCCGAACCAAAACGATCAAAAACAACATCCAGTGGATTATAACCCAAGGGACCATGTGAAGTTTCCCAAATAGGCAACTTACGAAACCAACCAGCCGTAAAGTAAGGATAATTTACAGGTCCAGTTAACTCCAAAACTCCTGCTCCATTATTAGTGGCGATACCAACATAGCCAAGTAAACGGATATTCACAAAATCCCAAAAAGAGGCATATACATCGCGATAATAAGGCCAGCTCCGTGTATATTCACCTGCTGCAAATAATAAATATATGACTACTGCACCAAAAATAGGGAAAAAATTCACAAATGGCACAGGCTTTGTTCGATAAGAAATAAAAACTATGGCGTATGCTACAACTGCTTCAACAATCGCTAATCTTTCTAAAGTCACAAATGCCCGAATAAAAACTAAAACAAATAAAGATACTGCTATCATTTTAGTATATCTAGGTAAGGCTTTGGCAAAGAGATGACTATAAGCTGCACATAATGGTAAAACAATCAGATACATTTGTGTGAATGTCGTTACGCCTTCAACTTTTGTCATATTCCTTTTAACTTCATAAATCGCACCTATCGAACCAGATAATGCGGCAAAAACCAAATGATAGTTAACAAGAATTTTACCAATTAAAATAATATGAGCGATAATAGAAATGGAAGCTAAAAAATGAATTGTTGATATATAACGAGTCTCATTAAATTGAGTATGCGGTACTTTTTTTGCTAATATAGCCTCACCGAGTTTTACACCGAAAGCAATGAGTAATAGACACCCCATTCCTAAAAAAATAATTTCGGCAGAGACAAAATTATAAAAATTATAACTATCAGCTATTTCCTGTGCGTATAAAGATGACCAAATAAAAACAGGCAATGTTATAAACATCACAAACTTAGCTGGATTAGCCCACCAAGGTAATGCTTTTTGTATACTGACGTTATGGTTTTGCATAAAATACCTGTAAGTTATACCTTGGTATAATAGGCCACATACCACGAAGCAAATTTATCCAAGCCTTCTGCCAAGCTTGTTTGTGGCTTAAAGCCGTAATCATGTTGAATGGCACTAATATCGGCATAAGTAGCATAGACATCACCAGGCTGCATCGGTAAGAAACGCTTTTCAGCTTTTTTACCTAATTTATCTTCGAGGATACTAATCATATCCATCAAACTTTCTGGATGATTGTGACCTAAATTATAAACACGGTGAGGTACAGTGTCAGCCAAGGCGGCGGGTGGTTGGTTAACAATCGCCTCAATACCATTGACGATATCATCAATATAGGTAAAGTCACGCTTCATATCACCATGATTATAAACATCAATCGGACGACCTGCTCTAATCGCATCAGCAAACTTAAAATAGGCCATGTCTGGACGACCTAACGGCCCATACACCGTAAAAAAGCGCAACCCCGTAATGGGAAACTTATAAAGATGAGCATAAGTATATGCCATCAGTTCATCGGCTTTTTTAGTGGCAGCATAAAGTGAAATGGGCGTGTCAACACGGTCTTCAAGCGCAAAAGGCAACTTGGTATTAGCCCCATACACAGAAGACGAAGAAGCATAAACTAGGTGTTTAACACCATGATGACGACAGCCTTCTAGAACGGTTAACATACCTGTTAAATTACTATCTAAATAGGCAAATGGATTGTCGATTGAATAACGAACCCCTGCTTGCGCTCCCAAATGCAATACCACATCAAAGGATTGCTCCTGAAACAAAGTGGCCATGCCACTACGGTCAGCAAGGTCTAATTTCTGAAACTTAAAATTAGCATTTTTTTCCAATTCACTTAGACGTGCGTATTTTAAGCGCACGTCATAATATTCATTGAGATTATCAATACCAACAATCTGATGGCCATTAGCTAATAAACGTAAGCTACTGTAATAACCTACAAAACCTGCTGCACCAGTCACTAAAACTTTCACGTATTATCCCCTGCAAACTAATTAGTCTGCACCAAAAAGGTCACGGCTATAGACTTTTTCTACAACATCACGAATATCATCAGTAATACGGTTGGCGACAATTACGTCTGCCTCAGCTTTAAATTGGGCTAGGTCGTTGACAATACGCGAACGGAAAAATTCACTTTCTTTTAATACTGGCTCGTAAATGATAACTTCAATACCTTTGGCTTTAATACGTTTCATAATGCCTTGAATGCTTGATGCTCTAAAGTTGTCTGAGCCAGCTTTCATAATTAAACGATAAACACCCACTACTTTAGGATTACGGCTAATAATCGCATCAGCAATAAAATCTTTACGTGTAGAATTAGACTCAACAATGGCACGAATTAAGTTTTGTGGTACATCACGATAATTAGCTAATAATTGTTTGGTATCTTTGGGTAAACAATAACCACCGTAACCAAACGAAGGATTATTATAATAATTGCCCACGCGAGGGTCTAAACCAATCCCTTCAATGATTTGCCGTGCGTCTAAACTGTGCATTTCGGCATAAGTATCTAATTCGTTAAAGAAAGCGACACGCATTGCTAAATAGGTATTGGCAAACAACTTAATCGCTTCAGCTTCTGTAGAACCTGTAAATAAAATCGGCACTTCTTTTTTAATGGCACCCTGCAACAACAAATTGGCAAAGGTCTGTGCGCGTTCAGAACGCTCACCCACAATAATACGACTTGGATATAAATTGTCGTACAGTGCTTTACCTTCACGTAAAAATTCGGGTGAAAAAATTAACTGGTCTATACCAAACTGTTCTCTGGCTTTAGCAATGAAACCTACAGGAATGGTGGATTTAACGACCATTACCGCCTTGGGGTTGATGGCAAGCACATCGCGAATAACCGTCTCTACAGAGGATGTATTAAAATAATTGGTCTCGGGATCATAATCGGTGGGCGTGGCAATAATCACAAAATCTGCATCTTCGTAGGCAGATTTTTTATCTAAGGTAGCACGAAAATTTAAGGTTTTTTCGGCCAAATACTGCTGAATTTCATGGTCTTCAATCGGAGACTTGCGTTGATTAAGTAGCTCAACTCGTTCGGAGTTAATATCAACCGCGACAACTTCATTGTGCTGAGCCAGAAGAATAGCATTAGACAGACCAACATAGCCAATACCGGCAATAGCGATTTTCATGACTAGCTCCATTTAAACCATACATACATCAAAAAACGAGCGCGCATACTAACAGCTTCACTCGACAACCTCAAACAAGCAGTCATATCGACTTTTGCCTAAAACTTTAGTGGTGTTGACTCTAAATTCGCCCGTATTTATCTTCAAAACGGACAATATCATCTTCACCCAAATAACTACCTGATTGCACCTCAATCATTTCTAACATGGTTTTACCCACATTACGCAAACGATGTTTATGCCCTAAAGGAATATAAGTTGATTGGTTTTCAGACACTAAATATACTTTATCATCACAAGTGACTTCGGCTGTACCATTGACCACAATCCAATGTTCGGCACGATGATAGTGCATTTGTAGCGATAAACTCGCCGCAGGATTTACACCAATACGTTTCACTTGATAACGTTGTCCATTATCAATACTTTCGTAATAACCCCACGGACGATACACCCGTCGATGACTATTACTTTCACTACGCTTTTGCTGCTTTAAGGTATTAACAATCTTTTTGACATCTTGTACCGCATGACGCGGCGCAACTAATACCGCATCTGCAGTTTCGACCACGACTAAATCATCTGCACCCACCACTGTCACTAAACGCTGCTGAGCATTGACATAACAGTTACGGCTATTTTCAATCAGTACATCACCTTGTAAAGCATTACCATATTGGTCATGGGCAGCATCTTCCCACAAAGCGGCAAACGAACCAATATCGTTCCACGCCGCATCTAATGGCACAACTGCCGCATGTTGCGTTTTTTCCATCACTGCATAGTCAACAGAGTTATCAGGACACGCCGCAAAAAACTCTTTGTTTAAACGAATAAAATCTAAGTCTTGACTGGCCGCCGCTAAAGACTCTTGGCACGCTTTGAACATCGCAGGTTCTAATAAGGCTAATTCTTCTAAAAACCGACTGGCTTTAAATACAAACATGCCAGAATTCCAGTAGTACTCACCCGAAGCCACATACTGCTCGGCAATCTCACGCACAGGCTTTTCGACAAAAGCCGCTACCTTATAGCCCTGCTCTAGCGCATCACCACGGCGAATATATCCGTAGCCTATTTCTGCTTGGGTAGGGACAATACCAAAAGTGACCAATAAACCATCATTGGCCAAACTCGCTGCTTTTTGAACTGCAAGCTGAAATGCTGGCACATTTTTAATGGTATGGTCGGCAGGCAGGACTAATAAAATGGGGTCATGGCCATGACGTATCGCATGAAAGGCAGCAACTGCAATCGCTGGCGCGGTATTACGTCCTAAAGGTTCTAAAATAATACCATCATGTTTGATATCAATTGCACGTAATTGCTCGGCAACTACAAAACGATGATTTTCGTTAGAGACTAGAATCGGCTCGGCAGTTTTTAAGCCAGAGACACGCAAGACGGTGTTTTGTAATAAAGAAGATTGATTGGTTAACGCTAATAATTGTTTAGGAAACTGTTCTCGCGATAATGGCCATAAACGTGAACCAGAACCACCACACAAAACAACAGGCTGAATAAGATGAGATATATCCATAAGGCTAAGCCGCTCAACATACAAAACGAGGCATTCCCTAAGCTATATTAAAGAATGACTAACTGATTGTGTTATTAGAACAATGAAATACAACGACTAAAATCATAAGCCGCTGCAATATACCATGTCATCATTGACAAAACAAAGACAGATTGTCTGACATCTTGTCCAACTTATCGTCTCAAGTACATCATAGAACTTAGGCATTTCACCGAAATTAGCATTTTTAACCCCTTCAACTATGTTCTTCTATCTACCAAGAAGGAGGGGGTGAAATGTGTAGTACCTAAATCACTTAAACACCTTCAAGAATGATGTTTTGACAGCACGAAATAGACGATATACAGGCTGAGACAAATGTAAAACCAAAAATATAAATGTCAGCATTTCTTTGGCAGAATAGAACGGTAAAATTTTTTGCTTAAGTGACTGATGCTCTTTTACATAAAATGATAAGATGTTTTTTTCTTGGATCACTATTCTCATTTTCACTTGTGATAATATATGCTTTTTACATGCGTATCTAGGAAACTCTAAAACTTGTAGATTTAATCTATTTGTATCGTAGATATCACTTACCTTTTTAAAGCTCATAGAAGTACTTAATGTCCCTTCTTCAAACAATCTATATATGTAAATAAAATTATTACAAACAAACAATGACCCACCTTTTGTCATTAGATTTATATTGAATCTACGGTCTTCTGATAACTGAACCCCTTCATCAAATCGCATATTCTCAATAAAAGCTCTCTTATATAATTTATTCCATATAAAACTCATATTATTTCTATCTGAAAAATGGTCGTATTTTTTCAAGAATTCTATTTTATCCACCACTCCAAACTCTTCAAAGATAAAATCTTGTTGAGAATTATTACTCATCTTAATTCTAGAGTAATTAAATACAATAATATCACAATCAGATTTTTCTATCTTATCAAATATATTTAAAGCATCACTATGTAATATATCATCTGGGTCAAAAAACCAAATATATTTGGATTTGGATAACGCTATGCCAAGATTACGCGCAGTTGAAACGCCGCCATTTTTTTTGGTATGTAAAAATCCATTCTCAAGTTTTGTTATCGCAATCATTTCTTTTAGTACTTCAACTGAGCTATCAGTAGAACCATCATCAATAAAAATAATGTTACACTTATCTATGGGCAATTTAACAAAACCACTTACAAGCTCAGGTATATAATTTGCTTTATTATAAATAGGTACAATGATATCTAAAACTTTTGACAACATCATGCTCTTACCCCAGCAATTCCACAATAGATGCTTTTATGGCTGAACGCTTTTCCTCCAACTTGACATTAATTAGATGATAATCTACTTGATAATCTAATGTTTCTAAAACTGCCAAATCGTCTTCTATAACGCGGTCTTCTAGGTTTAAATACTTCAGTAGTGAGTAAAATCGAGAGGCTCCACGTTTTTTATTGACAATCGCCAAAAAAGGCTTATTGAATATAATCGAAAAAACCATACCATGAAATGAGTCTGTCACAATAAAATCTGCATCATCAAATGCTTTTATCCACTCTTGAATAGGTGGAGCAACAAAGTCTTCGATATTATCTATAAATAAAGTATCTTTTTTCTTTTTTTGAATGCTGATACTAAATAAATCTTTAGCTATTTTTTTGCTCACATGATTTAATATTTTTTCTTTATTTTCTGCTTCATCAAGGATGTAAGCAAAAATTTTACCTTTGTTTTTGCTCTCTGTACCTTTACATAAATTAAGGTAATCACCTTTTGATAACAACAACGTTGGATCAATAACATGTTGTACACCAATATTTAAATGTTTTTTACATAACTCAACAGCACTATCCTCTCTCACAGAGATGTAATCAAACTTTTTTGCAAGTTGTGATAGCTTTTTTGTTTGCTCTTCATCATATTGCCAAGAATCTAGACCAAAAGATGCTGCATAGGCTATTTTTTTTATCTGCGTATTATCTTGCAAAAAATCTAAAAAGTAGCTTTCGATACGTGGTGTATATGCCTTACGCCAAACTTGGTCACTACCAACAAAGATTGCATGATATTGATTTTTATCAAACAATGTTGAGATTTGACTAATATGATAAATCGGCTCTGTCAAACTGATATTTTTTTCAATAAACTCCCTGTGATTTTGGCTGGCAATTGAATATTCATAGTTGGTAAGTTTAAAAGCAGTGCTTTTACCGAGTACATATCTTTTAATAATTTGTTTGATAACTGAAAGTATACTTCTTAATACATTTAACGGCTTCCTTTGAATATTAATGAGTTTGGCATCTGCTCCCAAATCATTAAGTACTTTTTGTAAAGCATAAGCTTGTATGTTGCCACCAAAATTTGTATGTAGGGGCAAAGTTAAAATGGCAACTTTATGCTTTGTCATAATCTAACTCTCAATTAATAACTTTAAACACTTCATCTACATCTCTACGATAAGATAAAGTTACCGAAAATTTATCTGGTGCAACACCAATAGGAACCATACAAATAATTTTTTCTGCTTCTGGTATCTCAACTACCTTAGATAAAGCTTTCTCAGCACTTATATCTTTTCCCCAATTCGCAGGACAAGCAGCAATTTTATAAAAATGCAAAGCATAAAGTAAATTGACCAAATAAATTCCACCATCAATATAAAATTGATTTCTTTCCCCAACCGTATAAAAATACTGTCTATCGGTGGTTACAATTAATAGTTGCTGGACATTTTCAATATATCCATTAAAGCCACCTTGAATATGCAAGCAAGAATCTATTAACTTCTTATTTTCAATCAAGTAAACCTTTGATGCTTGACGATTACATACTGATGGTGCTGTATTTGCCAGCTTTACTGCTTTTTTAATCGTCTCTATATCTATTTTTGCACCTGTATATGACCTTATACTCTTACGAGAATGAGCAAACTCCTCAAAAGATTGAGTATTTTTGTAAAAATCTTCTCGATTATAATCTACTTTGCCTGACGCAAAATTTAGATTTTTCACTGAACCAACTATTTTTTTGTACTTCAAATATAAATCTTGGCTGTAGTAATCAGATATATCAATCCCCATACGTTGATGTAAATCATAATATTCTATTATTATTTTATAACCAATAAATACTTGGGAAAGATTCACTTTTGAAGATATTTCTATATCCGACAAAAGGGCGTGCATTTTTAATACTCTGTCTTTAGCAAATTTAGGTCTAATAGGATTAAATAATAATCCTTTTTCAACACCATGATATTGCAAAATCAAGATTGCTTCTTTATTATAAAATCCATCTAAACCAAATATAGTTGAGTATTTTCTATACAGCAAAAAGTCTCTATAAAAATTCAAAAGCAGCTTAACCCTAATTTTGAAAAAATTGGGAAGCATTTTGTTTGCTAAACCTTTCATTTTACACCTTCCTCAACTAGCGAAATTTACTAATCATTAATCTAATTTTTTCTTTTTCAATACTATTTAGACCCACTAAATAGATGCAAAGCAAACTGGTTATACCTATCAAACACATCAGTGAAAACACAGTAAAAAAGCTGACAGACCAACTATATATCAAATATCTGTAAAAAAAGGCGGCCAAACCTGCCACAAAGACGCACTTCAAAGTTGGTATCAGAACATCACGGATAAAAAAACTCACTTTATATCCAGTTAGAGCCTGCACTATGAACAGTCTAACCATAAGTATTACCAGCGAAAGCACAAGAGACACATAAAATACAGAGTAGGCCGCATAACCAAAATGTAAAAAAGCAAAGCCTATAGGCAAGTTTAACAACAATAACGAACCTAAAATAATTTGATTATTACGGATGTTTCCTGTTGCCTGCACTGCAACAATAAGTAAAGTCGAATAAGCCTCAATAAATACAATCAAGAGGGCTAATTTACAAAACAACACTGCATAGACAGGAACATCAACAAGCCAAAAATGTAATAACTCATTCAAACACAACATCAATGGTAATAATATTATTATTAAAGCATATATATAGTACTTAGTTCCATTACTTAAAAGACTATAAAAATTACTCATATTTTTTTCGGCATAACTTTTAAATAGTTGCGGCTTTATCGCATTTGAAACAGAAGATACTAAATTACTAACCAACGTAGTAATAGTCATAGAAAGCGCATAGGCCGCATTAACGACTATACCAAAAAACATATTAAGTATAACATTAACACCCTGCTTTTTTGCAACATAAGCAAGATTACCAATTAAACTCCAGCCCATAAATCCTAACATATCTTTTAGATGCAACTTTAGCTGAATATCTTTAGTATTTTTAATACTGCATACCTGCGGAAAACTCCTATACGAATAAATAATATGTAGCATAAGTATCATCAAGGATACTGTCACTAATAATACACCATACAAGATTATTTTATTATAATCGACTATATACAATGCATAAACGACAAGCAGCTTAGATGTTCCTTCTAGAATTGCCAAATATGCAAAGACTTTCATTTTTTCATATATAGTGATAATCGCAGAAAACGGAGATTGCATTACAGTAATAAAAACATTAGTAATCGCTAATAAATACAAAAACTCTGCTTCTTTTTTAAACAAACCAACACTCAAAACTTTATTAATAATAATATCTTTAAAAATAAAAAGGACGATACCTAAAGTACAGGCTAATATGAAGTGAATCATACAACTAGTAAAAAAAACATCTTTTAAACCAACAATGTCTTTTTGCCCCAGTTTATATCCCAAATATCTTTGGGTAGAAGCCATGAGTGCGCCATTAACAAAAGCAAATAATGTAACCACACCGAATATTAGATTAAATAAACCATAGCCTTCTGCACCAAGTACATGCAAAACCTCACGGACTGTATATAAGCTAATAATACTTAAAAGCAATGTTCTACTTAAAAGATATAAAGAGTTTTTGATAATAACTTTATCTTTTACATTCATCTCATAAACCAAACTTTTAAGTGTGTGATAACAACCAATTTTACCTGAATACTTCTTTAACTTGTCTCAAATAAACTTTGGGTAAAACGTTTGTAGTCATGCCATTACTTGATTTAGCTGCTTATGCAATTTTACATATGACGTTAAATGGTATAGTTATGACTTCTTTGAGTATTATGTCTGATTAGAAACTCCAATATGCGTAGCAGACTTTAGCCCCACAAAGCGTCATACTGTGTTTCATAACAATGAAATGCAAGAGCCAAAATGACAAGCCGCCGCAATATACCATGCCATCATTGACAAAACAAAGACAGATTGTCTGACATCTTGGCCAAGTTATCGTCCTAAAGCCATTAGTAACACTCTGTCTGCCAAGGACTCTAAACTCATTGAGCCGTCTTTTCTAAACCATGTCACTGTCCAAGCGATTCCTCCTACTAATAATTTACGCCATACTTGCGGTGACTCAACATAACCTGCTTCCTCTTTAAGCTGGCGTAAAATGTTAATCCATGTATTTTCATAAGCATTACGCAAGGCTAATAAGTCATGTTGATGACTACGCGACAAAGCATTCCACTCAAAAACTAATACCGTCATTGCATCACATGTTACGCCATTGATAGCATATAACTCACTCACAATTAAGGCTTTTAGCTTTTCTCGATAGCTACTCACTTGGGCGATAGCCTCATCTTGTTTAGTCGTGGTGTATTCAATCACCTCCTTCATTACTGTAAATAATATTTCTTCTTTACTTTTAAAATGATGAAACAAACTGCCCGATTGAATACCTACCATAGCGGCTATTTCACGCACTGTGGTGCCTTCATAACCTTTGACCCGAAACAAATGCGCGGCGGCACGTAATACCCGACCACGTGGCGTATCGTCCAAACAGCCAAAACAAGGAATTTTCTCTAAAGATTTAACTTGTTGCGGTACTTTTACCAACATGAAAGGTCTCACTTATGCAAAAAACTAAAAACGCTTATTACGGCTGTCATTTATTAAACACAGTCTAATAGTTTAACTTAATTTGAGTATGCCGTGAATTTGCCTCTTGCACAAGCAAGCACTTGCTTGGTATGTTACGCACATTGTAAAAACTCGCTCGTAGGATGTATGTGTGATGACAACTGAAAAAACTTCGATACGCATTGGCTGTGCTTCTGGCTTTTGGGGAGATACCAATACTGCCGCTTTTCAATTAGTACGCCAAACGCAAATTGATTATTTGGTTTTTGATTATTTGGCCGAAATTACCATGTCAATTATGGCGGGCGCGAAGATGAAAAAGCCTGATGCAGGCTATGCGACCGATTTCGTTACTCAGGTGATGTCACGTTTACTCCCTGAAATTGCTGAGAAAAAAATTAAGGTTATTAGTAATGCAGGCGGCGTTAATCCGTTGGCCTGTCGTGACGCTTTAGAAAAGCTGATTAAAGATGCAGGCTTAAATCTGAAAGTGGCTGTGGTCTTGGGTGATGATTTAGTTGGCGAACAACAAACATGGCGCGATGCAGATACCCGTGAAATGTTTAGCGGTGAAGCCATGCCGCCAATG
>Ga0209599_10000098_pt1 | contig 64307 bp, 71 predicted proteins | sample Shrwel_input2_FT_FD_187534 | JGI IMG/M metagenome (GOLD analysis project Ga0209599, IMG submission 187534) | Subsurface microbial communities from deep shales in Ohio, USA - Utica-3 well 1 S input2 FT (SPAdes) (version 2) ...
CCTACACTATTCACTTTATAAGCGGTTTTCTCAGATTTTCCGTCACCCGAATTTTTAATGGCATCTGTAAGAAGCCTTAATTGTGAAAGATGATGCGAAAAATTACTGATATCTTTCGTCTGATCATAAGCACGAAGCAAAATAAGAATAACATCAAGATTCGTAGGATCTTTTGTATATAGAATCTTCCCAAGTCTTATGCAGTCTGCAAAATTATTGTTCTTAAAAGCTTCAGCCAGACTTTTGAACTCTTCGCCAGTCTGGGAAACTTTATCTTTCAGGAAATTTCTCCCGTAGTACAAATGCTGCGCTTCTATACTGTCTAGAGATTTTGGAAGACCTTTAAATTTAAAAATCAGTTTTTCGTAATTGTACGGCGAATCCGGATTGCTCAGATTTTTCTCAATACTTTTCAAATTCATTTTTGTTTTCTGGCTAAAACCAAAAAACGGAAGAATAAAAAGGAAAACGAGTATTCTGTAATACATTAATCTTGTTTTTCAGACCCTTCTTCTTCGTCATCAAAGTATTCGAAAAGAAAATCGTTGTAAGGAAATCTTGAGATATGAATTTTCATCACCTCATCGTAAACCAACCTTTTCATTTCAGGGAAATTTTCTCTGGTAAGAGCAGAAATGAAAACTGCAGGATGTTTAGATTTTGCCATCCACGTTTTTTTCCATTCTTCAAGCGAAATATTTTTGTGGGATCCCGGAGTAAGATCGTCTTCTTCTTTTTTCTCGTAGCTGAAATCATCAATTTTATTAAAAACCATAATCATTGGTTTCTGATGCGCATTGATTTCCATTAAAATCTGATTTACAGATTCTATATGATCTTCAAAACTTTCATGAGAAATATCTACTACGTGAATTAGCAAATCTGCTTCCCGAACCTCATCTAGAGTAGATTTAAAGGATTCCACCAACTGTGTCGGCAATTTTCTGATAAAACCTACCGTATCTGTTAGAAGAAAAGGTAAATTCCCAATCACTACTTTTCTTACGGTTGTATCGAGCGTTGCAAAAAGTTTATTTTCAGCAAAAACGTCTGACTTTGAGATTGCATTCATTAAGGTAGACTTTCCTACGTTGGTGTATCCTACCAACGCTGCACGAACTACTTTCCCTCGGTTATTACGCTGAGTTGCCATTTGTTTGTCGATAACTTTCAGCTTATCCTTCAGTAACGAAATTCTGTCTCGGATAATCCTTCTGTCGGTTTCAATCTCTGTTTCACCCGGACCACGCATCCCGATTCCACCTTTTTGTCTCTCAAGGTGAGTCCACATTCTTGTTAGTCGAGGGAGAAGATACTGGTATTGCGCCAATTCCACCTGTGTTCTCGCATAAGAAGTTTGAGCTCTTTGTGCGAAAATATCCAGAATAAGATTGGTACGGTCTAATATTTTTACTTCAATTTCTTTCTCAAGATTTTTAAGCTGAGAAGGAGAAAGCTCATCATCAAAAATAATTGTTCCGATCTCGTTTTCTTTTACATATTCTTTTATTTCCTGAGCTTTTCCGCTTCCTACGAAAGTTTTAGAATCTGGCTGAGTCAGTTTTTGAGTAAAGCGTCTGTCAACAGTAGCTCCAGCTGTGAAGGCAAGAAACTCCAATTCATCCATATATTCCTGCAACTTATCTTCGTCCTGATTTTGTGTGACAACGCCTACCAAAACCGCCTTTTCGTAATTATGTTGTTTTTTTTCTAGCATTAAATTCTATATAGTTTATAAGATTTACAAGATAACATTTTAAATTAATAAATGCAAACGGGGTCTCAAAAAACAGTGTTTTCCCTTTTAAAAATAGGGTTAATTACCTATTGCTGAATACAATTGTCTTTAATTACCTTTACATTGTAAAATTTTAAAAGACAAACTGTAAAACCAAACCAACTAATAACCATAAAGAAAGAAGTCTGCTCTACTGCAGGCTTCTTCGTTTTACAAATCAGTCCCAATCTGCAGCGATAAATTCCATTTGGTTTCCCAAACCATCAGAAAGTGTTAATCGATGACCTTCAATTACATAATTTTTCATATTTCTGAAATTTTTCAGGAAAGCATTTTCCAACTCTATGTTTTTACAAGCCATTTCTGTGCTTGTAATTTCTGAAATATTTATTTTTTCGTTATTTCTAAATTCAATTTTAAAGAAAATACTATTACAACCCATTTTTGCAGAACCTTTTACTACATTTCCCGCCTTTTGTCCGGTTAAATTGATTGCAGCTTTGTTCTCAGTCAATTGTAGCTTTGTAAACTGGTTAAAAGAAATCATCATCCATTCTCTTTGATAGTATTGATTGCTACTCATTTTTGACGTTGAACAATTTGATAGTATTGTTAAAATAAATAGAGCAAAAAATCTTAAAATAGTATTCTTCATGCTCATCTGTCACCCATTTTCGTACCAACAAACCATGAATTATGATAAAAATTAGTAAATTAGCCCCAAATAAATTATTTAATAAAATGAAAAGAATATTTTTACTATTCACTTTCTTATTAGGTTTTGCTCAGATGAGAGCAGACGAAGGGATGTGGCTGTTGATGCTAATCAAAAGACTTAATGGCGTTGATATGCAGAAAGAGGGTCTTCACCTTACTCCTGAAGAGATCTACTCTGTAAACAATTCCAGCCTTAAAGATGCGATTGTAAGTTTCGGAGGATTCTGTACAGGAGAAATCGTATCAGACAAAGGATTGATTTTTACCAATCACCACTGTGGTTATGGTGCTGTAGCTGCAGCTTCTACTCCCTCGAAAGATTACCTGAAAAATGGTTTTTGGGCGATGAAGGAAAAGGATGAGTTTAATGCAAAAGATCTTTACGTAAGATTTTTGGTAAGAATGGATGATGCTACGCAGAGAATCAATTCAAAACTGAATAACAACATGAGTGCAGCTGAAAGAAAGGCTGTAATCGACGCTGAAACAAAAGCAATACAGACAGAAAATTCTGAAAACGGAAAATATACTGTTGTTGTAAGAGATTTCTTCAATGGAAATGAGTTTTATTATTTTGTTTATCAGGATTATAAAGACATCAGATTAGTAGGTGCACCACCATCATCTTTAGGAAAATACGGAGGTGATACAGACAACTGGGAATGGCCAAGACACACTGCAGATTTCACTGTTTTCAGAGTGTATGCAGACGCAGCAGGAAATCCTTCAGAATTTAAACCTACCAATGTTCCTTTGAAGCCTAAGCATTTCTTACCGGTTTCTCTTAAGGGAATTAAGCCTGGAGATTTCTCAATGATCTTAGGTTATCCTGGAAGAACAAACCGTTATTTGACTTCTTACGGAATCAACCAAATGGTTTCTAAAGATTATCCGGCTTGGGTAGAAACTTCTAAAATGGCGATGGATGTGATGAAGAAGTATATGGATAAAGATAAAACCACTCAGTTGGCTTATGCTTCTCAATATGCTTCTGTAGCCAACTATTGGAAAAACAGACAAGGAACTATTGATGCTGTTATAAAAAACGGAACAATTGGTGATAAACAGAACATCGAAAAAACTTTCAGACAATGGGCAGCACAGCCGGGTAATGAAATGTACGATGGTGTTCTAGAGGAGATCGCAACCTATTACAAGCAGGTTTCTGAAAGAAATGTTGAAAGAAATTATTCTTCTCTTCTTACAAGAAATGCAAAATATATTTCTCTGGCTTTCCAATTGGCACCAACTCTTGATGCTTACGCAAAACAAGATATGGCAGGAAGATTGGCAATGAAACCTAAAGTAGAGGCAGCGATTAAAGCCGCTTACGACAACATCAATCCTGAATTGGAAGGAGAAATGCTAAATTCTTTGGTGAACCTTTACAAAACCAGAGTAAATGCAGATGTAGCTTCGCCTACAATTATGGCTTTGGATGCTAATAACCTGTCGACAGTGGCATTCTCATCAATATTTGCCAACAAAACTTCTGTAACCAACTATATTCTAAATCCAGATCGTTTGAAACTGGATGCAGATCCGTTATTGAAAATCGCAAAAGGTATTGCAGATGACCAGAGAGTTTCCAGTGAAAGATTCGTGAAAATCGATGATAATTTTGCTAAAAACAACCGTTTATTCTTAGCCGGATTAATGAAAGCTATGCCTGAGAAAAAATTCTATCCGGATGCAAACTCTACCATGAGATTAACTTACGGGCAGATCGATACATTGCCAATGAGAGACGACAGAAACTACTTTGGCGTTACAGAAAACTACTATACAACAATGGAAGGTTTAGTAGGAAAATATAAAGCAGGTGACGAAGAATTTGATCTTCCACAAAGAGTAATTGCTCTTCAAAATGCTAAAGATTATGGTCAGTATGCAGATAAAGCAGGCTATCTTCCGGTAAACTTCCTTTCAAACAACGATATTACAGGTGGAAACTCTGGTTCTCCTGTGATTGATGGCGACGGAAACCTTATCGGTATTGCATTCGACGGAAACAGTGAAGCACTAAGCGGTGATATTGTTTTTGAAGACAAATGGCAGAAAACAATCAGTGTAGACGTTCGTTTTGTTCTTTGGACAATCGATAAATATGCAGGTGCAAGAAGAATCGTAGATGAGCTGAAATTAGTAAGAGACGAAAATACTCCTGCTGATACAGGCGCTTCTAAAATCAAAAATGTAGCTCCAGCAAAAAAGAAAAAGAAATAGTTTTTTCTAAATGATATTTCAAAACCGTAGAATTGTATTCTGCGGTTTTTTTATTTTTGATGATTCAATTTTTAATTAAATGAAAACACAAAATATCAATTTTAAAGCAATCATTAAGCAAAACGGAACGATGAATGCCGCTTTCGTAGAATTTCCTTTTTCGGTGGAAGAACTTTTTGGAAAGAAAGGTCAGGTAAAAATCAAAGCTTTATTTGATGGAAAAATAGAATATCGGGGAAGTTTGGCAAAAATGAATTCTAACTGTCATATTTTAGGTTTAACGCAGGACATCCGTAAACAACTTGGGAAAACTTTTGGCGATGAGGTTTCTGTTTTACTATCTGAAGATAAAGAAGAGAGAACCGTAGAAATTGCAGATGATATCTTATTGACTTTCAATGAAAATCCGGACGCAAAAGCATTGTTTGACAAAATGAGCTACACCCACAGAAAAGAATATATCCGTTGGATTGAAGAAGCCAAAAAACCAGAAACAAGAGAAAACAGAAAAACAAAAATGATCCGGATGATTCTGGATGGCAAAAAAGGAATTTAAAATGGATAATAATTTTGACTATTTATCGGACGAAAATTTAGTTACCATCATCATTGTTTATCATTACCAAAACAATGAAGAATATCAACAATCACTTCTCAACGAATTGAAGAGAAGAAACATTGACATCAATCAATTTGATAATAATGAAAGCTATATCAAATCATTTATAAGCAGTTTTCCGGATGGTTGGAGTAGCGAAATACAAATCATGTTTGATGAATTATTGTCTTTGGGCTGGAATAAATCGATGCATTTACAAGCTAAAGAAAAGTGGGGATATTTTAATTTTTCCGGCGCCAATCTTTCTGACGAATTATGCAATGTAATTAAAAAACACGCAGAGTTGATTAATGAAACTTGCTCAAGATGTGGCAGTAAAGACCACGTACAAACGACAGGTTGGTGGGTTGAGCTTTTATGTAGAAAATGTTCTCATCTTGATTATAAAGCAAAAGGTATTTACAATATTTCAGCGGCTGGTTTTGATTATCAAAATCATCATAGTACAAATATCCATTTTCTTTGGGAGGAAATAACAGAAATAAAATTCACGTTTACAGATGACAACCAGAGTATTTCAATGGAAACAAACCGTATTATTGGCGAACCATATAACATTAGTGAATCTTTAGAATTTCAAATATTTAACAATCTCAATTTTTTAAAACTTTTAATAAATATCCCCAATTCTCTTCTCAATGATTTTGAAACACAAAAAAGGAATGACTTTTTACACAGTTTAAAAGAATGCTATTTTTGTGACAAAAAAACTCTTTATTTAAAAAACTGTCTTCTATGTAAAGAAAGCCTAAGTCAAGTTTTATCTTCCAAAAACAATAGATATATGAAATTTTTCAACAATATTGCTTTTGCTATTGATGTACAGAGAGAAGAAACCAGAAGATTTATAGAATATTCTAATGACTCAAATTTCTTTTATAACAATGATTATTTTTTATAATCAAACATTCCAAAATTCCCGATCCAAACTTCTGTATTGTATCGCTTCAGAAATATGATGCGATAAAATATTTTCAGATTCTTCCAGATCAGCAATTGTGCGGGCAACTTTTAAAATTCTGTCATACGCTCTTGCAGAAAGATTCAGCTTTTCCATCGCCATTTTGATGAGGTTAAAAGAAGCGTCATCCAGTTCGCAAAACTGCTCAAGTTCTCTTGAACCAATTTGAGCGTTATAACTGATTGACAAATCTTTATATCGCTCATTCTGAATCTCACGAGCTTTTAAAACACGCTTTCTGATCTCTTCACTTTTTTCACCCTTCCTTTTTTCAGCCAACTGTTCAAACTCTACTTTCTGAACTTCCACATGTATATCAATCCGGTCTAAAAGCGGTCCCGAAAGCTTATTCATGTACCGCTGCATTTCAAAAACTGAAGAAGTATTATTAGGATCATCAGGAAAATATCCGCTCGGACTTGGATTCATCGAAGCAACCAGCATAAAACTTGAAGGATAATTTACGGTAAATCGCGCTCTTGAAATCGTAACTTCGCGATCTTCCAAAGGTTGTCGCATTACTTCCAAAACGGTGCGTTTAAACTCAGGCATTTCATCTAAAAACAAAACTCCGTTGTGTGCGAGAGAAATTTCTCCGGGTTGTGGATAACTTCCGCCACCAACTAAAGCAACATCTGAGATTGTATGATGTGGTGACCGAAACGGACGAACAGTCATTAAAGATGTTTCTGTTCCCATTTTCCCGGCAACAGAATGTATTTTTGTGGTTTCTAAAGCTTCTTTTAAAGTAAGTGGAGGCAAAATACTCGGAACTCTTTTAGCTAACATTGTTTTTCCGCTTCCGGGAGGTCCGATGAGGATAATATTATGTCCTCCTGCTGCTGCAACTTCCATCGCACGTTTTGCTGTTTCCTGACCTTTTACTTCAGAAAAATCGAAAGGAAACTGATTTATTTTTTCCTGAAATTCTTTTCGGGTGTCCAAAACTACTTTTTCAATTGGTTTTCCTTCATTAAAAAAATCAATGACTTCCTTTATGTTTTCAACACCATAAACATCAAGATTATTGACGATTGCGGCTTCCCGTGTATTTTGTTTTGGTAAAATAATTCCTTTAAAACCTTCTTCACGAGCCTGAATAGCAATTGGGAGAACTCCTTTTATAGGCTGCAAACTTCCGTCTAAGGAAAGCTCACCCATGATGATATAATCGTTGATATTATCTGCTGTAATTTGATCAGAAGCAACCAAAATTCCCATAGCGATACTCAGATCATACGCAGCTCCTTCTTTTCGGAGATCTGCGGGAGCCATATTGATGGTAATTTTTTTTCCCGGAATTTTGAAGCCTACATTTTTGAGAGCGGCAGAAATTCTGTAACTGCTTTCTTTAATTGCATTATCCGGTAAACCTACAAGGTGATAACCAACGCCGCCTGTATCAATATTTACTTCAATGGTGATTGTCTGAGCTGAAACTCCAAAAATGGCACTTCCATAAATTTTTATCAACATTTATATGTGTTTTGAGTAAAATTAAAAAAAAATCTGTTTTGAATGTTGGTTATTTTAATTTTTTTTGCTTCTATTTTGATACTTTTGTTACATCAGTAATTAACTTCAGATGAAAACGAAACCCGAAATTTCATGGCAAGATTTCGAAAAAATAGACATACGGTGTGGTACAATTATTTCCGTAAATGATTTTGAGAAAGCCAAAAACCCTTCTTACCAACTAGAAATTGATTTTGGTGATTTAGGAATAAAAAAATCTTCAGCACAGATTACAAGTTTATATGCTAAAGAAGATTTATTGGGGAAGCAAATTTTAGCTGTTGTGAATTTTCCGAAAAAACAGATTGCCAATTTCTTCAGCGAATGCCTTGTTATGGGAATTTATGGAGAAGACCAGAAAGATGTTACGCTTTTAAACCCATCAAGACCTGTGAAAAATGGCTTACAAGTTGGGTAAACATAACGGATTTTAAAAATCAGTTAGATTTGGATAAATTAAAAAACTAAGAAGCACAAAAATGATACAAAATATTGCTTTAGAAAAAGTCTTATTCCTTGATATTGAAACCGTTCCCAATGCAGGATCATGGGAAGACTTATCTAAAACCGAACAAAAACTTTGGGATAAAAAAACAAGATTTCAGCGCAAAGATGAGATCTCTCCAGAAGATTTTTACGAAAAGGCAGGAATTATGGCTGAATTTGGGAAAATTATCTGCATCAGCATCGGAATGCTTGAAAAAAATGATACCCTCAAAATAAAAAGCTTTGCCGGACATGATGAAAAGAAAATTCTGATGGAGTTTGGTGAAATCTTTAACAGTCCAAGACTTCGTGATGTAATTCTTTGCGCACATAACGGAAAAGAGTTTGATTTCCCTTGGATTGCAAGACGCTTTCTGATTAATGGAACTATGCCTCCTACTCCATTCCAGATGTTTGGAAAAAAGCCGTGGGAGATTCCGCATATTGATACGATGGAACTCTGGAAATTCGGAGATTATAAAAGCTATGTATCTCTTGAGTTGCTGGCTCATGTTTTCGGAATACCGACCCCGAAAGATGACATCGACGGATCAATGGTTTCATCAATTTACTACATAGAAAAAGACTTGCCCAGAATAGTTGACTATTGTGAAAAAGATGTCTTAACTTTGGCAAATATTTTCCGACGAATGCGTCAGGAAGATTTATTGCAGAGAAATTTGAATTTAGATTAAATTAAAAATGAAATTTACAGACGATCAGATCGCAGATATAGGAGAAGAAATCATCAGAATACTAAAAACCGTTTATGACCCGGAAATTCCGGTAGACATCTATGAATTGGGACTCATTTATGATGTTCAGATTTCGGAAGAAGCCGATGTGAAAATCATCATGACTTTAACCACACCAAATTGTCCGGTTGCCGAAACTCTGCCACAGGAAGTAAAAGACAAGGTAAAAGCCGTAGAAAATGTAAACGAAGTAGATATGGAACTTACCTTTGAGCCAAGCTGGAACAAAGATATGATGAGTGAAGAGGCAAAATTTGAGCTGGGAATGCTATAGAAATTAGGAACATGGAAGCGGGATGCTGGAAGTTTTTTTAATTTTAAAACAATTATTTCCTCAAAAAATATATGAGCTGTCCATTTTTGGCAGCTTTTTTTATCCCTTTAAATTTGTTTTGATAAAGTATGTTTGTCAGTCCGTAGGAATCTCTGCAGAGTTTAGTTAGAATGCTTTAGATTCCTCCGGAATGACAAAACCATAGTATATTATCTAAACTTCTCTGGCAATCTCTTTTCCTGCTCTTCTGCTCCACTCACTCCAAGAACCAACGTATAGATTGGGAATTTCAAAACCCGCATATGCTAAAGCTAAAACTGTGTGACAAGCTGTAACTCCAGACCCACAATGAATGATTAATTTCTCCTGTTTATTTTCTAAGAATTTTAAATATTTTTCTTTTAGAATTTCAGGCGAAAGAAAATTTCCGTTTTCGTCAAGATTTTCAGAGAAAGGAATATTAATCGCTCCCGGAATATGACCCCGCAACTAAATCAATCGGTTCAGATTCACCTCGGTAACGATAAGCATCTCTTACATCAATTACTGTTGCAGAATAGTTTGTTAATTCATTTTCAACATCTTCCAAAGATGAAATGGGCAGAAGCCAATGTTCTTTTGTTATAAGTCTGGTCATATCAAAAGTTCCTTCACCTGAAAAAAATTCCACGCCCGCTTTTTCCGCACTTTGAATTCCGCCATCCAAAACCTGAACCTTTTCAAATCCAAAAGATTTCAGCATCCACCAAGTTCTGGAAGCAGCATTTGCTCCGTTTTTATCATCATACACAACAATACGAGAATTTTCTGAAATTCCTAGTCGGGAAACAGTTTCACCAAACTTTTTAATGCTAGGAAGCGGATGTCGTCCTCCAAAAGCTGCATCTTGACCAATTTCTGCCAAGTCTTTATCAAGATCTATAAATCTTGCTCCTTTAATGTGCTTGATGAGATAATTATGATAGGCATCTTTTCCTGCTCTTGCATCAAGAATAACAAGATTTTCAGTAAGGTTTTTCAAATCAAAAGCTGAAATTATTGGTGTCATTTTGGCGAATTTAGTTGATCACTTTAAAATAGTAAGAGTCGAAGCAATGCTTGTCATTATTCAGGAAGCTCAGCAACATTACTAATAACTAATTTATATAAATTAAAAAAACCGCAGAAATCTCTGCGGCAATTATTTATTGATAAATGAAAATCATGGTCTGTACCAGTTCCGGATGAAGGCTTCTTGCAACCGGACAATTGTGAGCAGTTTCTTCTATAAACGCTTTTTCTTTCTCGGTATAGGTATCCGAAAAAACAAAATTACAAACGATTTCCCCAATTCTTCTCGGTTCGGCTTTCATAATTTTCTGAAGAGTACAGTATGCACCGTCAATATTGATTCCTTTATCTTTTCCCAGAATCGCAATGGTAGTCAGTGCGCATTCAGCCAAAGAAGTGGCACAAAGATCAGTTGGCGAAAACTTCTCACCTTTTCCGTGGTTGTCTGTTGGCGCATCACTTTCGATGATAGTTCCCGATTGCAAATGTTCTGCTGAACATCTTAAATCTCCTGTATATGTTATTTTTGAGGTCATAAATTAAAATTTAGAGAGACAATGTCTCAAAAATTAAAAATATCTTTCGCTTTATTATAAGAACTTTCGAAATTCAGTAAGTTCAATTTGTGTTCCGCTTTTTCAACGCTCATGAAATTGATGACCTGTTCGGTCGGCATATTTCCCACCAAATCGTCTTTCGCCATCGGACAACCGCCAATTCCTTTGATTGCTGAATCAAATCTTCTGCAGCCTTTATCGTAGGCAGATTTTAATTTAGAATAAGAATCTTCATATCGGTTATGAAAATGCGCTCCAAAATCAATTTCAGGATATTTAGCAGGGAGCTTTTCAAATAATACAGAGATCGTTTCTGTAGTTGCAACTCCCGTAGTATCAGAAAGTAAGACGTTTTTAATTCCGATTTCAGAAAAACGGTTTGCCCAAAAATCTACATCTTCCCATTTCCAAAATTCGCCGTACGGATTTCCAAACGCCATCGAAAAATACAGATTAAGCTCTTTCCCTTCACTTTTTGTAAGCTCAACCATTTTCACTACATCACTAAAAGCTTCTTCCTGATTTTTGTTGGTATTTCTGTGCTGAAAAGTTTCGGAAATAGAAAACGGAAAACCCAAAATATCTACGGAAGGATGCATTAAAGCCTTTTCAGCTCCTCGGTAATTCCCGATGATCGCAGAAACTTTGGTATTGGATAAAGACTTGTCTATATTTTCTGCAACCTCAGCAGAATCAGCCATTTGCGGTATCGCTTTCGGAGACACGAAACTCAGGCAATCCAAAACATCAAAGCCCACTTCCATAAGCGAATTGATATAGTCGATTTTTTTGGCAGTCGGTATAAATTCTCCCCAACCTTGCATGGCATCTCTAGGACATTCTGTAAGAAACATTTTCACTTTTGATTTTCTCAAATATAATAAAACTAAAACAATTCGTTCTTTATATAAAACAAAGCTAAGATTCTTTTGATAACCAACAATTTATATCCGACTCATAATTTCGATGCGTTATATTCAATTACAAAAAACCGCTTCTCAGCATCAAATTTGCTAACTTTGTTAAAATTTAATTTATCTAATGAGTACAATCGAATTCAACGAAATGTGGAGAGAAAAATTACTTAACCGTTTTCTCAGCTATGTAAAAATATATTCAACAAGTGATGCAGAAAGCGAAACCACACCTTCTACACAAAGACAGTGGGACATCGCCAATTATATCGTAGAAGAGCTAAAAACAATTGGTCTGGAAGACGTTTCTATTGATGAACACGGCTATATAATGGCTTACGTTCCATCAAATTTAGAAAATGACAATCAACCAACGATTGGATTTATTTCTCATTATGATACTTCACCAGATTTCAGTGGAGAAAATGTTAAACCTCAGGTTTGGGAAAATTACCAGGGAGAAGATTTAGTTTTAAATAAAGAAAGCAACTTTACGTTATCACCTTCAAAATTTGAAAGTTTAAAAAAACACATCGGTCAGACTTTAATTACGACTGACGGAAATACACTTCTCGGTGCAGACGACAAAGCGGGTTGTGCAGAAATTGTAACAGCAGCAGAATATTTAATCGCTCATCCGGAAATTAAGCACGGAAGAATGGCGCTTGGTTTCACTCCGGATGAGGAAATCGGAAGAGGCGCACACAAATTTGATGTGGCGAAATTCGGGGCTGAATTTGCTTATACAATGGACGGAAGTGAAGTTGGTGAATTGGAATATGAAAACTTTAACGCGGCGGGAGCGGTGGTAAAAATCCACGGATTGAGCGTGCATCCCGGTTATGCTTTTGGAAAAATGGTGAATGCAAGTCTTTTGGCTGCAGAATTTATTCAGTCTTTACCAGCAAACGAAACGCCTTCTACCACAAAAGGCTTTGACGGATTTTATCATTTAATGGATGTAACTTCTGATGTTTCAGAATGTAAACTGCAATACATCATCCGTGATCATGACGATGAAAAATTTGAATCCAGAAAAAAATTCATGGAGCAGAAAGTTGCTGAATTTAATGAAATACACGGCGAAGGAACGGCAGAAGTTGAAATAAAGGAGCAGTATCGCAACATGAAGCAACAGTTTGAAGGCAAAATGCACATCGTAGATCTTGCTGCAAAAGCGATGAAAGAAGCGGGAATTGAACCGAAAATCAAAGCGATCAGAGGCGGAACAGACGGAGCGCAGCTATCTTATATGGGACTTCCTTGTCCAAACATTTTTGCAGGCGGAATGAATTTCCACGGACCTTATGAATATGTGGCTTTGGAAAGTATGGAGAAAGCCTTGGAAGTGATTGTGAATATTGTGAAAGCGTAAGATCAATCTAATTCTTGATTATCACAAAACCCGCTTTAGAAATTTCTGAGGCGGGCTTCTATCCAAAAATTAAATTCATTTTATTTTTATTTTGGAAACGGTTTATCTATAAAATTGCCGTGTCCATCATTTTCTTTATAGCTATTCATTTTTCCATCAGTGAAATATGCATGACTCCGTTTATTTCCATTTTCATAATAGGTTATTATTTCTTTGGGCTTCTCGTTTTCATCAAAAAATTGCTGAACAATTAATTTACCTGTTTTAATGTTAGTTGCCTTAACCTCTCTAACTTTACCATCATGAAAATTTGTTTCAACTTTGTAATCACCCTCATATCTTGACGTAGAACCATTTTGAATTTTTGAATTGTTAGAATTGTCACTGTTTTTTTGAGCTTCAAAGTCCATTGTAAATGGCATTCGAAATCTATAGCTGATATTTCTCCCATTTAGCTTTGCCGGATTCCATTTGTCTTTAATAGAATTAACTGCTCTCGAAGCTTCGGCATCAAACCTGCTATTGGTTCCAAAAGCTTTTACGTCCGATAAATTTCCATTTTCATGTATAACAAAGATTACCTCTGTCTTTACTTTTCCATTGCCCGACAAATCAGAAGTGTCTAAATTCTCAGCTACACGTTGACGGAATAAATTAATTCCTCCAGAAAATTCAGGCATTTCATCAGCTGTATCATAAATTTCGGAAATATCCTTGGTAGAATTGTTGTCTTCATTGTGAGAATTTCCAGAACTTTTATTATTGCTACATTTACTTGGAATATTTGGACTTCCATTATCACATTCTGCATAACACATATCACGATTGCCATTTTCACCACAACTTGCCCAAGTTTCTCCGAAACAAACTTTATCGACTTCTACACGCCAAGTCTGTTTATTATTTTTAATAAATCTTTCAGTTCCTGTATTAGAAATTTGAGAATTGGGTTGGACTGTGATTCTGTTGCTTGGTCCATTTTCTTGAAAATTATCTCCTGACAAATTCCAGCTATAATTGAAATGAACTTTTCTGTTGTAAGTACTCTTAAATTTTATTGACCATTGATAATCACCTTTGCTTCCATATTTTGACGCTCCTACTTTGTAAAAAATCCCTTTAAAACAGCTTACGGACTGCCATTCTCCCCACTTTGCCTGTCCATTCACGATTGCAAGGAAAAAAAGTAATACTAAAAATAAAATCTTTGTTTTCATATTGACATTTAATAAATTGTTGTAATTACTAATGTGTCTTTTTCAAGATTAAGAAAATTTTTGAATAATTCAGAATTGCTTATACTTTCTGAAGCCTGTTTATAGAAGATTTCTTCTTTATCTTTCTTATCTTTAGCAAGAAATTCTAAATATAGAGATAAGGAACAAAAATTTAAAACTTCTTCTTTCTTGGTTTTATGATCCAGAATAGAGAAAATTGAGTTTTCGCCTAATTCATAAACATAGTAAGTATTCCCAGAATGCTCTAATTTTGTTCTGATTAATTTGTTTTCATCTTTTAGGTTTTGAGCCTTTATTGGCACTAAACCCAATATCAATAAAATAAATAAAGTTTTCATAGCAATGTATTTTATTAACACAAAGCTACCAACCCCAAAAACTCAAAAAAATAGATAGAACTAACTATTTTTACACCCAACCATTACTCAAACACTTCTGTACCAACTCTATCGGTGTATGCACCTCTGCTTTTTCCATAATATTCCTTCTATGGGCATTTACTGTATAAAGACTTATAAAAAATTCATCAGCGATTTGCTGACTTGTTTTACCTTCTACAATACCTTTCAAAATTTCACGTTCTCTTTTGGTAAACAAATCATAAGATTTGGTAAGTGTAAAATTTTTGACGTTGTAATAAGATACTCTTCCTTCGATTCCTATAATTGAAATACAGGGTTCTCCTTTCTGTTTAATATGTGAAATATCAGTATGAATATGAAAACTGTGGAAAATATTTTGACTGTCATAATCTACCATAAGATACTGTACAAGAATACGTTTGTAATCTCCATTTTTTGATTTTAATCTTACATCGTACTGAAATTTATAGAAGGGATATTCCTCGAATGAAATTGAATTAAGAAAACGCGTAATTATTTCTTCAAAATTAATTACAAAAAACCGATCATCGGGATGTATTATTTCAAAAAGTAATTGTGAATTGAAATTTACACTATCATATCCTAATACATTCTCTAATTCATCACTAACACTTGCAACATCACCATTCACTAAATCAAAAAGCATATAATAATACTCTCCTGCCTGAAAAATATTCAGCATTTTATTGTACTGTTCGATCTGACTGATCCACAAATTACTACCAGTAAATCCGGATCTGTTTTGAATGTTCCTAGCCCAAAGCTTTCTTGCAGAAATTAAAAGCTTATCTTCAGAATTTTTCATCGTTATTGTTTTTTGTGTTTCTTTATAAGTGATCAACTTTTATATCCATCCCTCTCTTAAACATTTCTGAACCAATTCTACCGGTGTTTTCACGTTAGCTTTCTCCATAATATTTCTTCGGTGAGCATTAACGGTATAAAAGCTTATAAACAATTGTTTTGCAATTTGCTGACTGGTTTTACCTTCAACTATACCTTTCAGAATCTCACGTTCTCTTTTAGTAAACAAATCGAATGACTTGGTAAATACTTTATCCTGAATATTGTAATAAGAAGGTTCGCCATCAAGACCAATAAGAGAAAAGCAAGGTAATCCTTCCTGCTTTATATGGGTTATGTCTGTATCTAAAGAAAGTGTTCTGTAATAGTTTTCTTTGTCATAATCAATCTGTACAGCCTGATGCAAAATACGAGCATAGCTTCTATCTTTTTTTCTTAATCGGAAATCGTATTGCACTTTATAAAGTGGAACTTTTTCAAAAGGAAGGGATTTAAAGAACTCAACAACTTTATATTCGAAATTTAGAAAATAGGATTTGTCTTCAGGATGAATGATGCTCATCAGTAAGTCTAACTTAAATTCATCCGACTCATATCCCAACACTTTCGCCACATTTTCGCCCACCATATCAAGCTCTGACATGTACATACTTAACACATAATAATAAAAATCTCCTGCATGAAAAATATTAAGCAATCGCTTATAAAACTCAATTTGTTCCTGCAGTTTTTGTTTGTCTGCAACAGTTTCCTTATTGACGACTGTTTTCCAAAATTTTTTGGCGGTAAGTAGAAATTGGGGATTTATTTCCATGGTTTGTGTTTTTGAATAAAATTTTTTACTCTGTATCAAACCAAATTTACAAAAATTGATCAATAAAAAAACCACTACAAAATGCAGTGGTTTCATAATATTTAAAATTAAATTTTAATCATTCTGTTGATTGCCTAAAAAAGCATCCCAACCTTGAGCCGTTAAAGCAACTAACTGATTAGAACCTCTTGCCACCATAAAATTCCCGTCCTCTTTTTCAACAGCATGACCGATAATCGTAAAATCAGGGTGATTTTTCATTTTATCAAAATCATTTGGAGAAATGGTGAATAGTAATTCGTAATCTTCTCCACCGCTTAAAGCTGTCATTACAGGATTTAAATTAAAATCATCTGCTGTAGTAATCGTTAAGTTATCCATCGGAATTTTCTCCTCATACAATCTAAAACCTACATTCGATTGATCTGAAAGGTGCAGAATCTCCGAAGCCAAACCGTCTGAAATGTCAATCATAGAGGTCGGTTTAATATCCAATTGCTCCAAAATTCCTTTGACGTCGATTCTTGCTTCCGGTTTTAATTGTCGTTCCAGAATATAGTCGAAACCTTCCATTTCCGGCTGCATATTCGGATTAGCTAAGAAAACGGCGTGTTCTCTTTCCAAAATCTGTAGTCCCATGTAAGCTCCACCTAAATCTCCGCTCACCACAAGCAAATCGTTTGGTTTAGCTCCACTTCTTTTTACAATATTTTCTTCATTTTCGATTCCGACTGCTGTAATACTCATCACCAAACCTGCATTCGAACTGGTTGTATCGCCACCAATTAAATCGACTTTATATCTTCCGCAAGCCGTCTGAATTCCGGCATACAGTTCTTCCAATGCTTCTACGGGAAAACGGTTTGAAACCGCCAAAGAAACCAAAATCTGCGTTGGTGTTGCGTTCATCGCTGCAATATCACTAAGATTCACCACTACAGCTTTGTAACCCAAATGTTTCAACGGAACATATCCTAAATTGAAATGAACTCCTTCTGCCAAAACATCTGTTGTAAGAACCACTCTTTTGTTTCCAGGATTGATTACTGCTGCATCATCTCCTACTCCCACTTCAGAAGATTCGTTGGATAAAGGAAAAAATTCCGTTAAGTGTTTTATCAATCCGAATTCTCCTAATTTTGAAATCGGTGTTAATTCTGGGTTTTTATCTTCAAACATATTTTACTTTTTTTACTGGGTGTTGGAAGCCGGATGATGGATGTTTCACCAACTTCAAACATAAAACGTTTAACTTTAAACATTGAAGTTTGCCGGATCAATGTTTTCCGGACGGAAAGGAAGTTTTTTAAAATCTTCTCTTGTTAAAACCACCGTTTCAGGAGATTTATATTTATTCATGGCTTCTACCACATCATCCGGTGGTGTTGTCATTTTCCTCAGCATCGTGTCTATCCAGACTCCGGTTGCTTCTGCAGTGGCGCAGTGCTCTCCTTCCGGTGTATAAAACTTGTGCACAAAACGGTAAATAGAACAGTCTTCTGCACAGGCATCAATATCAAGACTTACAATCACCCTCTGATCTGCAAATATTTCTTTAAAAAAAGAAAATCTTTCGTGCATAATTACAGGACCAATTCCCCATCGGCTCATTTGGGTTACTCCCATTTTTTCCTGCTTCATAAAAGCCATTCTGGTTTGCGCACAGTACTGAACGTAAGATGAATTTGCTAAATGTTTGTTAGCATCAAGATCGCTCCAGCGAACTTCAAAAGTATGATAAAAAGTCATTTTAGATCTATTTTAAATTTATGAGCCGTTGTATTTCTTATTTTAACTATATAGAAAAAATAATCACTTAGTTTGTCATTCCGTGGGAATCTCAACGGAGTTTTGAATAATGTTGCTTCGATTCCTGCGGAATGACAAACTGAATGGATAAAAAATTACATTCCTCAAAATTACTCAAATAAGATGGTTTATAAAAATTGTAGTTTTGCAAAAATAATCTTCAGCATAAGATTAGAAATATATGAAGCAAATAATCATTATCGGAGGTGGAGCATCGGGTTTTTTCTGCGCTGCAAATCTGGACGAAAAGAAATATAAAATCACGATTCTTGAACAGAATTCGGATGTTCTGCAGAAAGTGAAAATCTCGGGAGGCGGAAGATGCAATGTAAGTCATGCCTGTTTTGATCCAAGAGAACTGGTACAGTTTTATCCTCGCGGAAACAAAGAATTACTCAGTGTCTTCACCAAGTTTCAGCCAGGAGATACGATGGAATGGTTTGAAAACCGAAAGGTTTCGTTGAAGATTGAAAACGATAACAGAGTATTCCCTGAAAGCAATTCTTCGCAGACCATTATCAATACTTTTCTGAATGAAATTCAAAAGAAAAATGTTGAAGTAAAAACAAAATGCTCAGTAAAAGAAATTGAAAAACAAAACGACAAATATCTTGTAAAAACAAGTTTGGGAGATTTTCCGGCAGATTATGTCGTTTACACAACGGGAAGTTCTCCGAAATCTCTGAAAATGATCGAAAGTTTAGGTCATAAAATCATTGATTTGGTTCCTTCACTGTTTACATTTAATATTAAAGATGATTTGCTGAAAGATCTTTTGGGAACAAGCTTCGAAATGTCTGAAACATCGATTCCGAAATTGAAAACTGAAGAAAGCGGACCATTATTAATTACGCATTGGGGACTTTCGGGACCTGCAATTCTTAAAATATCGGCTTGGGAAGCGATTAATTTGGCAAAAGTGAAATATAATTTTGAAATTCAGGTGAATTTTATTTCAAAAGATATTGACGAAGCAGAAGAATTGTTTCAGAATTTTAAAATATCTAATCCTAAAAAGTCAATCGGTTCATCAAAAATATTTGATGTAACGAATCGTTTTTGGCAAAGAATCTTGGAAGTTTCAAAAGTCGATTCGAATAAACAGATTGCCAACATTTCCGGAAAAGAAATCCAGACGATTCTGGAGAATTTGTGCAAAAAGAAATTTCAGGTAACCGGAAAATCTACTTATAAAGATGAATTTGTGACTGCAGGTGGTGTAGATTTAAAGGAAATTAATTTTAAAAATATGTCTTCCAAACTTCTTCCGAATTTCTATATTGCAGGAGAAGTTTTAAACATTGATGCCGTGACGGGCGGTTTTAATTTTCAGGCTTGCTGGAGTGAAGCTTGGCTGATTGCGCAGGATTTGAATTCTAAATAATTTATCTGAAAACAATCCGTTTGTCATTCTGAACAGAAGAAAGTGGAGTGAAGAATTTCTAAAAAAAAGGCTTAGATTCTTCCTTCGTCAGAATGACAAACTGAATATAAAGCTATAGAAAAAACACATTAATTAATGACTTCAGTAAAAAATATTTCAAGTCTTACAAAAGCCTTTCTAACCATCGGGTTTGGATATTTCTTTTGGCTTATGCTGAAAATTACTTTGGAATATATTCCACTGAAAAATGACGTGAGTTTTTTGATGATCAAACAAACCGAAGTTGTTGAAAGACCAGAATATCTATACTTCTTTTACACGCATGTTTATACAAGTATTTTTGTTTTGCTAACAGGTTTTTTAGCAATTCTCAGAAAAGATTTCGGTTTAAAAAACTTTCATAAAAATGCAGGAAAAATTTACATTTCTCTGATTTTACTTTTTGCTGCTCCTTCAGGAATTTATATGGGAATTTTCGCTAATGGAGGATTTTTATCTAAAATTTCTTTCGTGATTTTAGGATGTTTGTGGTGGTTTTCGACTTATAAAGCATTTAGTTTAGCTAAACAACACAAATTCAAACAACACAAACAGTGGATGTGGCGAAGTTTTGCGCTCACAATTTCTGCCATCACTTTGAGAATGTGGAAGGTAATTATTGTATATTTATTTCAACCGAATCCGATGGATGTTTACCAGATTATTGCCTGGCTTGGATGGATTCCGAATATTATTTTAATTGAATATTTAATCTTAAAAAAACACTTATAATGCTATGAAAATTTTAAAAATTACTTTTGCTTCCTTATTGATTGTTTCTCTCGCAAGTTGTAAAAAAGAAGGAAAAACCATCAAAACTTCAGCGGATTCTCTCATCACAAAAAAAGATTCTGTGGTTGTCCCCGAAATCTATAAAGAATATTATGGTATTTACACAGGAGAGTTTGCCGGAAAAGGAATGATTACTTCAGAAGACGGTGAAGAATATGAAGGTGACATCTATAAAAAAATTTCGCTGAAAATTAACCGGATTACCAAAGACAGCGTTTACGGACAAAGTATTGTTGAGGGAAACCAGCGTCCTTTCAGGGGAGTTTTTAATGAAAGTTCAAACTCATTTGTATTAGATGAACCCGGAAATGATAAAACCGACGGAAGATTTGAAGTAAAACTGAAAAGCGACAGCATTACCGGAAAATGGACCGCATTCAACAAATCTGCCGTTAAAGTTCCTTCTAAAACCTTAAAACTAATAAAAAAAGATTTTGTCTACAATCCGAATTTTATGCTGGATGAAAATTCGGATCTTATTGATTGGGAAAACCCTAAAGATTTTGTAGAAAAATACACAGATGAAGAGACCGGAAAAACAGAAACCTACACTTCTTCCAAAAACAGGGTCGCTTCTGATGCCGTTTTCAAAATTAATGCTTCAACACAAAAACTGACAGAAAAAGAATTGAAAAACCTTCGAAAGCTCGATATGGAAATCATCAAAAATGCTGTTTTTGCAAAACACGGATATGCATTTAAAAAGCAGACTTATCGTAGTTTTTTTGAGCAGACCGATTGGTATATTCCTGTTTCCAATAATGTTGACAACGAGCTTTCACCAATGGAAAAAGATAATGTCGCTTTACTAAACCGCTTTATAAAATATGCGGAAGACAAATATGATCAATTCGGGAGATAACCTTTTACTTTTTTAATCTCACCAGTAAATAAATCAGCAAACATCCTGCAGCGTAACACGCAATATCAACCCAGGAAAAAGAATTTCCAATCACAATATACATTAGGCTTCCCGGTTGGAAGCCTAATTTTTCGGCTATATTAAAATATTGGGCAAACTCTACAACACAGGAAAAGGCAAAAATTCCCAAGATGAGTGTTGTATCGTTTACTGTAAAAAAGCTTTTCACAAAAGTGTAAAGCAGCATCACTACAATTACATCTCCAAGATAAGCTCTGATGAAAAAATTGTTTTTTAAAACCGTCGCAATTAAAACTTCGACAAGGAAAATAAGTATCGTAAGAAGCAGATATTTTGGTTTAAATTTTAATTTCATTTTTTATAATGTGTTTTTTAGCTTTAAATAAATCTGTTGAAGCTTTTATTACTCAAGACTCGAAGATATAAAATTTTCGCATAAAGTACCACTGGTAAAATATTCATTGATGCTTATCAATTTCTTTTGATGAGAAAAATTACGAATCAAATACACCATACCGTGAATTTACATAAAATACATTCAACAAAATTCAAAATTTTCGGTATATTATTTGATGAATTTTAAATTCAAAAACACATATAATTATTTTTCCGCAAATAATTATTAAAATTTTAATGATTATGAAAAAAGCTATTTTTCTACTTAGTTTACTTTTCACACCATTCCTTTATGCACAAAATTCAGAGAATATCGTGCACGGAAACATCTCTTCATTTCCTGATTATGCCATTATAAAAACGAAAATGAATCTCAAAGACGTTGTTACAAAAGCAGACTCTTTTCCCGAATTTCCCGGCGGAATTAAGGTTTTTAAAAGAAAATATTTTGAGAGTATAGAAACTTTAGATATAAAAATTAAAGAAAAAGTAGATACCCGTCTTTATTTTATTGTTGAAAAAAGTGGTTACGTACGAAACGTAAAAGCAGTGGGAACCAATAAAAAACATGTAGAAGCCGCTGAATTGGGATTAAGAAGAATTTTTGCACGCTGGAAACCCGCAACTATTAATGGAGAACCTGTTCGTTATCTCATGTATTTCCCGTTGACCAATAAAGAATACTAAATCACTAAAGTTTTTTATCTTCGTAAAAACTTAATCGGTGAAGAAAATATCATTCATTTTTTGCTTACTTGCTTTCTATTTTACTTTCGGACAGGATTCAACAAAAACCTCCAGTCAACTCGATGAATTGGTTTTAACTAAGAAAAATGGGAAAATAAGAGTTGATGCTGAGAAAAATGCTGTCTTTTCTAAAGGTAATGAAACTTTTCAAAACATGATTTACAAAAATTTTAGAATGAGGAAAGTTTTAAATACTGGTAAAAAAGAGAATTGTGAGGTAACATTTATTATCGAAAAGGATGGATCTTTAGTAGATTTAAAAGCTTTCGGTAGCAGTGAATCATTAAATAACGAAGCAATAATATCTGTTCAGAAAATTAAAGAAAAATGGATTCCGGCAGAAATGAACGGAATAAAAGTTAAAGAAAAATTTAGATTTCCTATTAAAATTGACTTTACCAAAAAAAACAATTAACTACTTCCCAATCATCTTTTTAATCGAATTTAATTTCATCAAAGCTTCAATCGGCGTTAAAGTATTGATGTCGATTTTTGTTAATTCTTCTCTGATGTTTTCTAAAACAGGATCATCCAACTGAAAGAAAGAAAGCTGCATATTTTCTTCGGTCATTCTTTTGATGTTTTCAGATGAACTGTCTTGAGAACGACTTGCTTCCAGAGTTTTCAGAATATCATTCGCTCTGTTGACCACTTTTGAAGGCATTCCTGCTAATTTTGCAACGTGAATACCAAAACTATGCTCACTTCCTCCCGGAATTAATTTTCTTAAAAAGATAATATTACCTTTATTTTCCTGAATAGAAACATGAAAGTTTTTTATTCGGTCAAAATTCACGGTCATTTCATTCAACTCGTGATAATGTGTTGCAAATAATGTTTTTGCTTGTGTCGGATGTTGATGAAGATATTCCGCAATCGCCCAAGCTATGGAAACTCCGTCATACGTTGAAGTTCCACGACCAATTTCGTCTAATAAGATCAAACTCCTGTCTGAAATATTATTTAAAATATAAGCAGCCTCATTCATTTCAACCATAAATGTAGATTCTCCGGCAGATATATTATCGCTTGCTCCTACTCTTGTGAAGATTTTGTCTAAAACCCCAATTTCAGCATATTTTGCAGGAACAAAACTTCCGATTTGTGCCATCAGACAAACAATTGCAGTTTGACGGAGAATTGCAGATTTACCCGCCATGTTGGGACCGGTAACCATGATAATCTGCTGAGAATCTTTATCTAAAAAGATGTCATTCGGAATATATTTTTCACCTAAAGGAAGCGCATTTTCAATAATAGGATGTCTCGCTTCTTTCAGATCGATAGCGAAACCATCGTTCAAAACAGGTTTTGTATAGCTTTCGGAAACAGCCAGTTCAGATAAACCAACCGCAACATCAAGCTGCGCAATAATGTTTGAATTTTCCTGAATTCTGTCCATATAAATCATTGTATCCGAACAAACCTTTCGATACAATTGATTTTCTAAAATGCTGATCTTTTCTTCAGCTCCCAAAATCTGACTTTCGTATTCTTTCAATTCTTCGGTGATGTATCTTTCAGCATTGACAAGTGTTTGCTTTCTGATCCAGTCACTTGGAACTTTATCTTTATGGGTATTTCTTACTTCAATAAAATATCCGAAAACATTATTAAAATCAATTTTCAGGCTTGTAATTCCGGTGCGCTCTACTTCACGTTGACACATTTCGTCAAGAAAACCTCTTCCTTTGTTTTGCAAACCCCTCAAATAATCGAGTTCTTCGGAAATATTTTGTTTGATGACATTTCCTTTGGCAAGATTTACAGGCAGTTCTTCATTCAAATGACTTTCAAGCAATTCAATCAATTCATCCAAAGAATTTAATGGTTCCAACCAAGCTAAAACATCTGCATAAGGATGAAGTAATCCCTTAATTTTCTGAATATTAATCAAACTTTGACGGAGGTAGCCCAATTCTTTTGGCGAAATTTTTTCTGCCGCCAGTTTTCCCATTAATCGGTCTAAATCTGAAATCGCTTTTAATAATTGTGAAATTTCATATTTCAGATGGTCGTTTTCATTTAAGAAATCGATTAAAGAAAGTCTTCTGCCAATTTCTTCTACAGATTTTAAAGGTAAAATAATTCTTCTTCTCAATAATCTTCCACCCATCGGTGTCGATGTTTTATCGATAATATCCAACAAAGATTTTCCTTTCGGATTGCTTGGATAAACGATTTCCAGATTTCTCAGCGTAAAATGATCCATCATCAGATAATCTTCCTGCGGAATAATCTGAATTTTGGTGATGTGCGCCAAAAGTTTGTGATGCGTGTCTTCAACAAGATAAGCGAAAATAGCTCCTGCTGCTGTAATTGCCAAAGGCAAACCTTCCACCCCAAAACCTTTTAATGAATTGGTTTTAAACTGATTCGTTAATTTTTCGTATGCGAAATTATATTGATATGCCCAATCTTCTAATTTAAAAACATTTCTGTTTTTCAGCTGATCCGGAATTTGTACGCTTCGCTGATAAATAATTTCACTTGGGTCAAAAGTATTGATGATGTGTAAAATTTTATCTAAATTTCCTTCACTCACCAAAAATTCTCCAGTGGAAACATCAACTAAAGCAATTCCGTATTTTTCTTTTTCTTTGTGAAGAGAAAGAAGGAAATTATTCTTTTTGGAAGTCAGAACCTGATCGTTGAAAGTAACTCCGGGAGTAACCAGTTCCGTAACGCCACGTTTTACAATTCCTTTGACGGTTTTCGGGTCTTCCAATTGATCACAAATCGCCACACGAATTCCGGCTCTGACCAATTTAGGCAAATAAGAATCTACCGAATGATGCGGAAATCCAGCTAATTCGATGTGACCTTCTCCGTTGGCTCTTTTCGTAAGAACAATCCCCAAAATCTGGGAAGTTCTCACAGCATCCTGTCCGAAAGTTTCGTAAAAATCGCCCACTCTGAAAAGCAAAAGCGCATCAGGATATTTCGCCTTGATGGTATTGTACTGCGTCATTAACGGGGTTTCTTTCTTCGTCGCCTTTGCCATTGGTATTTACTTAAATTTCGGTTGGTAAAAATAGGAATAAAAAAAGAAGGAGGGAAATGATGATTTTTGTTTCCCACAGATTCCACAGATTTTCACGGATGATTAAGAATAAATTGTGTACTGTCGGAATTGCCACGAATGCACGAATGATATTTATGTTTGCGATAAATTCGCGCTCTAATAATTTGGTGAAAAAATTTGTGTATTTGTGGTTTAAATACGTTTTTGAAATCTGATTATTTGCTTTTTTGAAGGCTATTCACTGCAATTTAGTGTGTCAAAGTCTACATTTAATTGAGTTGAACCATAATTATCAAACGGGACCCATTTATAATTTGTAATCACATATGCATTTCCTTTATCCAATTCCACCCATTCATCAATCCCTTTCGCAGCATTTTTAAGATCTTTTTTTGCTGTAAAACCAAGGGGCGCTGCGTAACTTCTGCCTTTCTTTATGTATTTACATTTTTCAGTAGAAATCAATGAATCGATTTCGCTTTGCAAAACAGATTTTGATTTTGTGAGTTTCGGAAGTACTTTATACATTTTTGCTGGTGTATATAAACTTTGACAACTGAAAAATGATATTGAAAGTATGAAAAATAAGCCGGTGTAAAGTGATTTCATAATATTATTAGTTAGTTTTTAGACATAATAAGAGAGCATAATTAAATATTATGTTCTATCCAAAATTATAAAAATTTATCTTTGCAAAACGCACACAACCCATGAGAGTTTACAACACCAAAAATTTCCTGAAAATACTCATCAGCTTACACAAAAGTGATACGCTGAAAATTCTGTTTCCCACAATGGTTTTGATGGGCATTTACTCTTACGGCATCCAATATCTCGAAATTGAATATCTGCATTTAACCTCAAAATCTAAAGTCAGCAATGTCGGGATGATACACTCTTTACTTGGTTTTGTGTTGTCTTTATTATTGGTTTTCAGAACAAACACAGCTTATGACAGATGGTGGGAAGGAAGAAAACTTTGGGGAAAACTGGTGAATGACACGAGAAATTTTGCAGTAAAAATCAATATCATTCTCGCTGAAGACAGAAAATCTGCCGATCAGATTTCGAGATACCTTAAATATTTCCCGCATTTTTTAGCCAAACATCTTTCACAAGAATCTACAAGATTGGCTTTAGACGAAGATTATTCTGAGATTGAAAAATCTTTAAAAAATCACGGACCGAGTGATTTGATTATTCTTTTAACGCACAAATTGTATCAGTTAAAGAAAGAAGGAAAAATTTCTGATACAGAAATGCTTTATTTAGACACACAGACTACAGGTTTTCTGGATGTTTGTGGAGGATGCGAAAGAATAAAAAACACTCCAATTCCCTATTCGTATTCATCTTTTATAAAGAAGTTTATTATTTTGTACGTGTTGGCTTTGCCTATTGCTTACGTCATTAATCTCGGACTTTTTATGATTCCGCTGACGGTTTTTGTATATTACGTTTTAATGAGTCTGGAATTGATTGCTGAAGAAATAGAAGATCCATTTAATAATGATGAAAACGATATTCCGATGGAGACAATCGCTCAGAATATTGAGAAAAATGTGCATCAGATTATGAGTTTGAAAAAATAAAAACAAACGATATTTTTTAAAACCATTCGTAAGGAAGAATTCGTAAATTGTAATAAGAAATAAACAAATTATTTTGGTAAATAAATTAAAACTGGAAGAACTCAACAGAATTGATGTAGAAACTTTTAAAAAAGTTGAGAAAATTCCGTTGGTGGTTGTTTTGGATAATATAAGAAGTATGCACAATGTAGGGGCAACTTTCAGAACGGCAGATGCTTTTTTGCTTCAGAAAATTATTTTGTGCGGAATCACACCTCAACCGCCACACCGTGAAATTCACAAAGCGGCTTTAGGTGCAACAGAAAGTGTGGACTGGTCACATGAAGCAGATATTAATGTTACAATTAATGATTTGAAAAATCAGGGGTTTGAAGTCGTAGGAATAGAGCAAACTACAAACAGTACAATAATTACTGATTTCAAAATAGATACAACCAAGAAATACGCTGTAATTTTAGGAAATGAAGTTGAAGGAATAAGCGATGAAGCCTTGCAGAATATTGATTCTTTTATTGAAATTCCGCAATTGGGAACAAAGCATTCTCTGAACGTAAGTGTTTGTGGAGGAATTGTAATGTGGGAGTTTGCAAAAGCCCTAAAATAAAAAACTGCGTCTGTCTAAAAGACAGTGCAGTTTGAAATAAATCTAATAAAAAGTAAAAATGAAAGGCGACAAAGATACTTCAAATTTTAATACAAACAAATTTTAAAATCATTTTTTTTGCTTTTCCGAAAAATAACTTCAATTTTAGAGGAAGGTTTCGTTTAAAATTTTATAAATTAGCACAATGTTTATCAAGGACTATATCTCAAAAGATTTTCCGTGTTTTCATCTGACTGATTCTATCGAATCGGCTAGAGAAACAATAGAAGCATTTGGATATTCGCATATTTTCATTAAAAAATCTCACCTTTTCTACGGAGCTATTGCCAAAGACTTTCTTTATGAAGAAGAGGGAACTTTGAAAAATCTTGAACATCAGGTAGAAAGATTTGCCATCCTTGAAGACAATAATATCATGGATAGCATTCGGTTGTTTTATACATTCAATGCAAACGTAATCCCTGTAATTAATAAAAATGAAAAATATTTGGGATATATTTGTTGTGATGATGTTTTCCAGACCTTTTCAAAATACCCTCTGTTTTCAGAAACCGGCGCAATACTTACGGTAGAAACTCCGGCAAGAAAATATTCTATGACAGAAATTGCAAATATTGTGGAGAGTAACAATTCTAAATTCTATGGCGGTTTTATCAGTTTCATGTCAGACGAAGTTATTCATGTTACCATCAAAATCAGTAACGAGAATTTATCTTCTATCGATGCTACTTTTGACCGTTATGATTACAGAATTGTAGAAAAATATTATTCTGACGAGAAAACAGACCTTTTCAAAGACCGTCTTGGTTTTTTACAAAAATTTATCGAAATATAACATGAAGGCAGCCATATATTCTCAGAAAAAAGATCTTGATACTTTTTTATATTTAAGCAAATTTATTTCTGAATTGGAAAGCAGAGGTGTGAAATCTGTTTTGTTTGATGAAATGGCAGATGCGCTTCAGTTTTCTAAAATTTTTGAGACTTTTGGCGCCAAAAAGGATCTTATCGACAAAAAAGTAGATTTGTTTTTCACTTTTGGTGGAGATGGAACAATTGTTAACTCTCTAACGTTTATCGAAGATCTTGAAATCCCGGTTGTTGGTGTAAATATTGGAAGACTTGGTTTTTTAGCCAGCTTTACCAAAGAAGAAGCCTTCAAAGAATTAGATTCTATTCTGAAAGGTGATGTAAAAACCAGCCGAAGATCTGTAATTGAAGTTGTTTCACCAAAATCTGACGAGTTTTTTCCGTATGCTTTGAATGATGTTACCATTTCCAGAAAAGAAACCACATCTATGATCACGGTAGATTCTTACATTAATAACGAATTTCTTAATGTTTTTTGGGGAGACGGCGTTATTGTTTCTACGCCTACAGGTTCTACCGCCTATTCATTAAGTTGTGGTGGTCCTATTATTTCGCCTAATAACGAAAACTTTGTGATCACCCCGATTGCTCCTCACAATCTGAACGTAAGACCTTTAGTGGTAAACGACAAGGTGGAAATAAAATTTAGAGTAGAAAGCAGGGTTCCTCAATATTCTCTTTCTTTAGATTCAAGATTAATTCATATTGAGACTGATAAAGAAATTATCATCAGAAAAGCAAGCTTCCAGTTACTTCTGGTACAGCCCAACAATTTAAGTTTCTACGAAACCATCCGCCAGAAGCTACTTTGGGGAAGAGATAAAAGAAATTAGTAATTTCTCAAAAATCATTACCTTTACAGGAATTTTTAAAAATATATCCTAATATTATAATAAATAAATATGAGCAGAATTTTCCCGGCAGGAGTTGCCACAGGTCAGTTAGTTACAGATATTTTTCAATACGCAAAAGAAAATAAATTTGCATTACCTGCAGTAAACGTTATTGGTTCTAGTAACGTAAACGCGGTAATGGAAACGGCTGCAAAACTAAACTCACCTGTAATCATTCAGTTTTCTAACGGTGGAGCTTCTTTCAACGCTGGAAAAGGACTAAGTAATGACGCTCAGAAATCAGCTATTTTAGGTGGTATTGCTGGAGCTAGACATATTCATACCCTTGCAGAAGCTTACGGAGCAACTGTAATTTTGCATACCGATCACGCAGCAAAAAAACTTTTGCCTTGGATTGATGGTTTAATGGAAGCTAACGAAGAGTTCTACAAGCAAACAGGAAAATCTCTTTACTCTTCTCACATGCTTGATCTTTCTGAAGAATCTTTAGAAGAAAATCTTGAGATTTCCGCTGAATATTTTGAAAGAATGGCAAAAATGCAGATGACTTTAGAAGTTGAGATTGGCGTAACAGGAGGTGAAGAAGATGGTGTAGACAATTCTGATGTAGACAATTCTAAATTATATACTCAGCCTGAAGATGTAGCTTACACATATGAAAAGCTGAAAGCAATTTCTGATAATTTCACCATTGCCGCAGCTTTCGGAAATGTACACGGAGTTTACAAGCCAGGAAATGTAGTTTTGACTCCTAAAATTTTAGATAATTCTCAGAAATTTGTTCAGGAGAAATTCGGAACTGCAGAGAAACCAATCAATTTTGTATTCCACGGAGGTTCTGGTTCTACTTTAGAAGAAATCAGAGAAGCTATTGAATACGGTGTTGTTAAAATGAATATTGACACTGATCTTCAGTTTGCTTACACAGAAGGAATCAGAGATTACATGGTAAATAATGTGGAATATCTGAGAACTCAGATCGGAAATCCTGAAGGTGAAGAAAAACCAAACAAAAAATTCTACGATCCAAGAGGATGGATCAGAAAAGGAGAAGAAACTTTCTCAAAAAGATTGGTTCAGGCATTTGAAGATTTAAATAACGTAAATACGCTAAAATAAATTATAAATTTTATATTACAGATTTTAAATTATTTTTAATTTGTAATATAAAATTCAAAATCTAAAATTTTATACATGGCATTCGACTGGTTTAAAAGAAAAGCACAAAATATTACCACTTCTACAGACGATAAAAAAGATGTACCAAAAGGTCTTTGGCATCAAACTCCGTCCGGAAAAGTTGTGGAGCACGAAGAACTGAAGAAAAACAACTACGTTTCTCCTGAAGACGGATTTCATGTAAGAATAGGAAGTGCGGAGTTTTTTGACATTCTTTTCGACGACGGAAAATTCACCGAACTTGACGCAAATGTTGAAAGTATAGATATGCTTAGTTTTAAGGATACTAAATCTTATACAGATCGTTTGAAAGAGGTAAAAGCCAAAACAAAACTTACAGATTCTATCAGAAATGCTGTTGGTGATGTAAACGGAACTAAACTTGTGGTTTCTTGTATGGATTTTGCTTTCATCGGAGGATCTTTAGGTTCTGTGATGGGTGAAAAAATCAGAAGAGCGGTAGATTACTGTATTGAAAACAGACTTCCTTACATGATTATTTGCCAATCTGGTGGAGCGAGAATGCAGGAAGCAACGTATTCTTTGATGCAGTTAGCAAAAGTGCAGTCAAAATTGGCTCAGCTTTCAGAAGCAGGACTTTTATACATCGCTTATCTGTGTGATCCTACTTTTGGTGGAATTACCGCTTCTTTTGCAATGACGGCAGATATTATCATGGCCGAACCAAAAGCTTTGATCGGGTTTGCAGGACCAAGAGTTATCCGTGAAACTATCGGTAGAGATCTACCTGAAGGTTTCCAGACTTCAGAATTTCTTCAGGAAAAAGGCTTTGTAGATTTCATTGTGAAAAGAACTGAAATAAAAGAAACTGTTTCTAAGACGGTGAATTTATTAGCAGCAAAAGCTTAAAATTTAAACTAAAAAATCATATAATCTCTCTCTTTCCGGGAGAGATTTTTATTTAAATAATAGTAACAATTTATTTAATACTTTTAAATTTATACGGTTTGTTTTAAAATTCAAAGCGATAAGTCAATTGCCAAAAGCTACATTATGAGGACTTTTAAAGTAATTTTCAATACAATCAGAAGCATGAGTTTTAAGAAAATTCTTAAACTCTTATCTGCCGTTTTACCTCATCCGTTATTTTCAATATTGAGTTTTTATGCAACTGTAAAAGCTTTTTCTATCGCACAAAAATTATATCCGAAAACAGCATCAAAAAACGGTGAAGGAAACGCTTTCAGACACGCATTCTGGTGTTGCCTTATTATGATGTATTGCAGTAAAATCTCTTCTCCTGAGAAAGCTTTAGATTTCTGTAAAAAAATTACAGATCTGCACGAAGAACTTTTCCCGAATGAGCCTTTGGAAACTAAAATGGATCTCCACAATAATAAAATCGGTATGGATTACTTTATGGAACTTTTACCGGGAATTCACCGTCAGTTTTTTGAAAAAAACTTTTTTGTAGAAGCACTTCAAAAGAAAACCGCTGAAGCAAAAGTTCTAAAAAGTCTGGATGATGATTTTGCAGGTGAATTGGTTTATCTGGATGAAAAATGATTTTCATTTGGTAAGACATACACTTCGTCATTCCGCAGGAAATCTAAACTTCATTATACTTGCGACACTAAGATTACTGTGAAATGACAAACATTACGTTTATTCACTCTTGCTTTTTAGATTTTTGCAGTTTAAAATATTTTTAACTAAGTTTAAACAATTAATTTAATCAAATGGTTCTCAGCAGAATTTGGTCAGCCTTCATTATCATCGCTATTGCTATTGCAAGCATAAAATACATTTCATCAAGTCACTACAAAACCATTTTCAACGATATGGTGGTAGGAAAAGGCGGTGACACTGTAAAAGTTGCCTCGCAGAATATCAATACGCTTTCTCCTATCATAAGAGATAGTTTAATGAAAAAAAATGATTTTGAAGAAAGCAGAATCCATTACAAAACCGACTCTTTAAAACAAACAGTCAATGTCTATCGAGTTCAGGAAGCAGATGGCGTTATCGGAACTTCTGAAACTGCGGTGAAAATATGTCTCGGTTTGATTGGAATTATGGCATTATTCATGGGATTTATGAGTATTGCAGAAAAAGCAGGCGGAATCAATTTATTAAGCAGATTAATTCAGCCATTTTTTTCAAAATTATTTCCTGAAATTCCTAAAAATCATCCTGCTTTTGGTCATATGCTTATGAATTTCAGCGCCAATCTTTTAGGTTTAGATAATGCAGCAACGCCGTTTGGTTTAAAAGCCATGGAAAGTTTACAGACTCTAAATCCCAATAAAGACACGGCAAGCAATTCACAAATTATGTTTCTCTGTCTTCATGCAGGCGGAATGACATTAATTCCTGTTTCTATTATTGCCTTAAGAGCTTCAGCAGGTTCAAAAAATCCTACAGACATTTTTCTTTACTGTATGATTGCCACATTCGCAGCAACTTTGGCAGCAATGATTATTGTTTCGATATATCAAAAAATAAATCTTTTAAAGCCTGTACTTTTAGCATATATCGGAGGAATATCTGCATTGGTAGGACTTTTAGTTTGGTATCTTACAGGGCTCAGCAAAGAAAATTTAGATACATTCAGTCAGATTTTGAGTAACGGATTGATTCTTTTTATTTTTCTAGCCATTGTTTTGGGAGCTCTTTACAAGAAAATAAATGTTTTTGATGCATTCGTGGACGGTGCTAAAGAAGGTTTTACCACAAGTGTGAAGATTATCCCATATTTAGTTGGGATGTTGATTGCGATTTCGCTTTTAAGAACTTCCGGAGTTTTTGATGTTATTATTGACGGAATGAAATGGGTTGCGAATGCGTCTAATCTTGACGCGAGATTTGTAGACGGACTTCCGACTGCTTTAATCAAGCCTTTATCCGGTTCCGGAGCGCGCGGAATGATGATGGATACGATGGCAACTTTCGGACCCGACAGCTTTCAGGGAAAATTGGCAGCCGTTCTTCAGGGAAGCTCAGATACTACGTTTTACGTGATTGCCGTTTATTTCGGAGCTGTTGCTGTGAAGAATACAAGATACACAGTAATTGCCATGCTTCTGGCTGATTTGGTGGGCGTAATCACTGCAATTTTGTTGGCATATATGTTTTTTGCTTAACTGTCACTTGTAACTAATATTAAGAAAGAATTTTTTTAAAGTTGAAAAATATAAAATTGGGATTTTTCTTAAAATCCTTAACCCTATGCGAAATAGCTTTTCTTAGTTTAATTATATTATCAGAAATTATTATCTATTATTTTAAGTTTAATAATATTTATTCAGAAGCTACTAACATTATAGGTTCAATAGTCTTAGTAGTTCTATGGTGGATTCCACTCTCATCTCCATTATCAGATAGATTTAGGAATGTATATTTCTCCTTAATTTGGATCTCAATTTGTATATATTGGATCATAATTAAGGAAGATTTAATAACTTCAATTTTGCCACTATTCACTTATGTTTTCACACAAATCACTCGGTTGATATTTAAATGGATTTATAAGAAAGAATTTATTCCGCTACTTATCTATAGACAAGCTTTTCATAGGTATAGTAAGATAGAAAACAGAAAATCCACTCAAAAAGATTTTATCTTTTCTATGCTTATTTTCATTATTGGCAGCATTCTTTCTATAGCATTTTTTATAGATAATAAATACTAATATTTTAAATAAAATTTTTAATAATAAAAATATGATACACGATAAAGACTACATTCTTCGCATTGTAAAACAATTTTCTGAATTTCTTACTAAAAGAATTTTAGGTGAAAGTGAAGAAAAGATTTCCGAGCAGCAAAGAATTTTTGACACCAATATGAACGACACATTTAAGATGAGTTTTGATGAACTTTCTTCAAAATCTGCTGAAGAAATTACACAATCAATTCATGAAAAAGAAAGCAATCATCATATTCCTTATTTTGAACTTTTAGGTCATCTTTTTTATGCAAAAGCAAAGGAAACAGACAACAAAAGTTTTTCAGAAAAAGCCATCGTCTTTTATCAATTATACCTTCAGACAAGCGGAATTTTTGCGCTTCCTGTTATTAACAGAATCAATGAAATAAAAAAAGCACTTGAATAAAGTGCTTTTGTATTTTTAGAAAGAAATTTTATAAGTTCCGGTTGAAGAAACACTGGCTTTTTCTGCCTTTACATATTTCTTAACCCAAGAAACTGAAGTAGAAACTACACAAGGATCTGAAATACCTCCGGATCGTCTTGCAGAAACCACGTTTCCGGCTTTATCAACGGTATACGAAATGGTGATTGATCCTCCTGCAGAACAACTGTGACTTGGCTGCGCTCCTCCTCTTCCCATCGTTCCGGGAATATATCCTACCAACCTTCTGTCTATACCTACTTTGCTGTCCCCGTTTCCGTCTCCGCCTAAAGGATCTCCATCATTTCCGATTCCGTCACCTGTTCCCTGACTTCCGGCTCTCGTACCACGACCTCGGATAAGATTTCCAATCGCAGCTGTTCCTTTTCCGTCACCATTTCCTGTTTTTGAATTGGCTGTTGTCGCAGAACTCTTAGCTTTCGTTTTTGTTGTAGAAGTTGCAGTAGACTTTTTATTTGTTTTAGAATCTTCCTTTTTCGGAACAGCAACTTTAGTATTGTTTCCGGTTATAATTTTATCTTTTACTTCTGTTTTCTTTGTTTCCGGTTTAGGATCCGGATTAATAACCGTTTTGGGTTCTGTAACCATATTTTCTACCGGATCAGGAGCATTTTCTTCAGCCTTCGAAGCCAGACTTCCCTCTTGGTTAGCTGGCTCATCGATCCCAACTCCATTTCTGTTATCTCCAAAATTAACGAGCATTGTCGTTACCACTTCAGTTTCTTTTGGTCGCTCTGTAGGTTTCATTTTATAGATAAAGACAAACAACAGAATGGCAGACCAAATAAGCACAGAAAGCACTGCACTTTTAAGTTTGTCTCTTTTTTCTTCTTCTCTATTTATGGTGTAACCTCTCATTTAATTATTCTTTTACCGTTGCAATGGCAATATTCAGCTTATGCTTTTCTGCAATTTCCATTAAGAAAACTACGTCTCTGTGCATTGTGCTTTCGTCGGCTCTTATGGTAAACGATTTTGCCGATTTGCTGTTAAGATCGTTTACGATAGTTTGTTCTACCAACTCTCTCGCCACAGGTTTGTCATCTACATAATACGAACCATCTGGTTTTACGCTTACCGTCATCGGATTCGGAATATTATCTTCAATACTTCCTGTCTGCGGAAGTTTTACATCTATCGCACTTTGATTGGCTGCGGAAGAGGTGATCATAAAAAAGATCAGCATCAACAAAATAACGTCTGTCATTGCCGCTAAACTAAATTCCGGATGCGCTTTATTTCTTCTTTGAATTTTCATAACCGAATTACAAAGGTTTATTAATAAGATCTAAAAACTCGCCCGAAACATTCTGCGTTCTCAATACAAACTTATCAATTCTTGTTAATAAAATATTATAGAAAAAGTTTGCCGGAATTGCTACTGCCAAACCAACCGCAGTTTGTCCTAATGCTGTATAAATACCTTCAGATAAAGTTTTCGGAGAAAATGCACCTTCAGAATGTGATAAATCAAAGAATGCAATAATCATCCCGATAACAGTTCCCAAAAGCCCCAACATCGGTGCAATACTTGGAACGACAGCCAAAAGGTTCAGATTTTTTTCCATATTGGCAACTTCAATCTGAGCTTGAGATTCCATTGCACTTACAATGTCTGAAACCGGTCTTCCCAATCTTGAAATTCCTTTTTCAAGAATTCTGGATTCTGGTGAGTTCTGGGTTTTGCAATAATCTGTTGCCGCCGCTATCTTCCCTTCTTTAATGAAATCTTCAATATTATGCATAAAGTTGGAATCTGTTTTGGTCGTCATTCTTTTGATGTAGAAAAACCTTTCGAAGAAGAGATAAACAGAGAAAACACCTAAAGTTAAAACAGTTACCATCACTATCTTAGCGAAAGCACCTCCATGAAACAAGATGTCCCAAAATGAAAATTCAAGTTTTTCAGCAACCACATTGGGAGCAGCAACCTGTGCAAATAAAATCTGAGTAAGTTCCGTTAGCAGCATTAATTGTTTATTTATAATGGTTTTAAACGACAAAAATAAAGGAATATTATCAATACTTATCTTAAAATAAGCTTAAAATATAACATCGGTAAAATATATCTCCTTAAAAACAGCAAATTTCTTTCCAAAAAAAGATTTGAAAAGAAATTTATAGTGTATGATTTACAAAAATTTAGTCTTCGTCGACTACAATTTCATCTTGTTTAAATTCGCATTTTAGTCTGAAAGGAAGCGGATTATCTGATCCAGTATAAAAATCGTCAATATTTCCTTTCCAGATTACCTGCAGCTCACCTTCTTCATTTTTATCAAATAAAAGCTCATTGTCATATATGAAAGCATCTTCATCATCAAACAAATCTACTTCTGTATAAATATCATCTTCAGTATCGTTGATAGTAAGAGATTTCCCTTCAATCTCCGGAGAATCGATCGGAAAATCATTTACCTGAAGTAAAATCTGAGGAAAATTGTATTGCAGAGAATCGTCATCTACATGATCGAGCCCGTCATCCGTAATGATCTCTACTTCTAGAAAATGTTTTTGATTACTATAAATTGCCTTGCAGTAAGTGCTTTTTATATTGTACTTCAATGTTTCGTCCGGATGGTAAATTTTTAAAATCCCTTTCATTATTTCTTAAAAAAGAACTATAATACTATGATTGTTAAACGCTTTACGCAAAGATAAAAAATTGTATGAATGTTTAAAATATTTTCAAAATTATTTTTTTACAAATAGCAATTCTTCAAATCTTTCTTCAGCTAATATTATCTATTTTTGTGCTTTAAAGATTTCAAAATGAAAAACATTATATCAAAAGCGTTTTTAGGACTGGGTTTAGTCATAAGTCTTGCATCATGCAAAAAGACAGACTCACCTCTAACCAAAATTACGCCCACCAATCTAGATTCTATTGCAGCAAATTATTATGAGCAATATCTTAAACTCTATCCTTTGGAAGCTACTTCGCAGGGAGACTTGAGATACAATGACCAACTTCCTATTAATATTGATAAAGATTTTATTTCCGGAGAAATTGCTTTTTATCATTCTGTACAGACTCAGCTTGACAATGTGGATTACAAAAGTCTTTCAGATGAAGACAAAGTGGTTTACGACGTACTCGATTTCACATTAAAAGATAAAATTGAAGCTTACGCATATCATCCAGAGTATATTCCTTTCACCCAGTTTGGAGGATTGCCACTGAATTTTCCTTTGTACGGAGGCGGACAGGGAAGTCAACCATTCAATACCGAAAAAGATTACGAAGACTGGCTTAAAAGAATGGAAAAATTCCCTGAATGGATGAATGCAGCCACAGAAAACTTCCGAGATGGAATGACCAACAAAATAGTACTTCCAAAAAAATTGGTTTTAAAAATGATTCCGCAGATGAAAGCCGAAGAAATCATTACACCAGATTTTAATAAAAATATTTTTTCAGGACCCGTAAAAAATTTCCCAAAAGGTTTTACATCTGCTCAAAAGGAAAAATTCACTAAATTGTATCAGGAATCAGTTGCTAAAAATATAATTCCTGCTTATACAAAAATGGGAGAATTTCTGGAAAAAGAATACCTGCCTAAATCCAGAGAAACAGATGGTTACAATAGTCTACCAAAAGGAAACGATATTTATAAATATTATGCTAAAAGCTGGACAACAACTAACAAAACTCCAGAAGAAATCAACGAGATCGGACTACAACAAGTAGCGATGCTGCGAGCAGAAATGGAAAAAGTAAAACAGCAGGTTGGCTTTACAGGGACTTTGGAAGAATTTATTACTTCTGTAAAAACAGATCCGAAAGCGATGCCTTACAAAACATCGACAGAAGTTTTGGCTGGTTTTAACGGAATTTTAGCTAAAATAACACCGAAGTTAAAAACAATGTTTGGCGTAACTCCAAAAACCAAATTTGAGATCAGACAGACCGAAAAATTCAGAGAAGCAAGTGCAAGCGCAGAATATATGCAAGGAACTCCGGACGGAAAAAGACCAGGAATTTTCTATATGCCGCTTCCCGATCCGTCAAAATTCAACGTTACTTCGGGAATGGAATCTTTGTTTTTACACGAAGCTATTCCGGGACATCATTATCAGGTTTCTCTTCAGCAGGAAAATACCAAACTTCCTAAATTCATGAGATTTGGCTGGTTCGGAGCATACGGTGAAGGTTGGGCGCATTACTGTGAAACTTTAGGTCCGGAATTCGGATTGTATACAGATCCTTATCAGAAAATGGGATATTTAAGCGATCAAATGCTAAGAGCAGTTCGATTGGTAGTAGATACAGGAATTCACACCGGAAAAATGACAAGAGAAGAAGCCATCACTTATTTCCTGAGCAATATTGCCTATGATGAAGCTGGTGCAACTGCAGAAGTAGAAAGATACATGGCGATGCCTGGACAAGCTTTAGGCTACAAAATTGGTTCTTTGAGAATTCGTGAACTGAGAGATCAATACCAAAAGCAATTGGGAAATAAATTTAGTCTTGCAAAATTCCATGATGAACTTTTAAGTCAAGGTTGTCTTCCTTTGGACGTTTTGAACAGGAAGATGGAACTTTGGGCGAAAAAGCAGAAGTAAGATGAGCATATAAATTCAGAAAAATAATTCAAAAAATTTAAATCCCGATTCTACTGAGTCGGGATTTTTGCTGTTCAGTCGACGAAATTGACGGTTCGGTTATATAAAGTTGAATCAGGTCTGTTTTCTGACATAAATTTGACTCAAGAAAAACAAACAAAATTAAAATTTAGAAATCATGGAAAATTTATCATTCAGCAAAGAAAACTTAGCTTACGAAAAAGCAGCAAAAAGAGTAAGAGATCTTAAAGGATTTTATGGAAATCTTACTTCATATTGCCTCGTAATTCCTATTTTATTAATTGTCAATCTTTTGACATCTCCTAATGAGTTGTGGTTTTACTGGCCAATGTTGGGATGGGGAATCGGGATTGCTACACATGCTGTAGGTGTTTTTGGAATAGGAAAAGATTGGGAAGAAAGAAAAATACAGCAATTGATGGAAGAAGAAAGAAGAAACAAAAAATCACTTTAATAAATAACCATAAAAACACGACAAAATGAACTACAATAGCGCACAACAAAGAGTAAAAGATCTAAAATCATTCTACACCAATTGTTTTTGGTTCGGGATCGTGGCAATAATAATTCTTTGCAGGAGAATAATAAAACACGGCAGTTTAGCAGAAGCAATTTCTACAGGATCGATTATTCTTACGATTTGGGGAATTATTCTCGCAGTAAAAGCTGTAAGACTTTTTATATTAAATTCTGATTGGGAAAACCGAATCTTAGAAGATGAACTTAAGAAAACTAAAAAGCCAATTAATTTTTAAAACCGGAAAGATTTAATTATTTTTATTTCAGATTTCAACCAATAACACATGATCAGAACGCTCATCATAGAAGACGAAAAACCAGCAGCAAGAAAACTCGAAAGAATGCTTAGCTTATTTCCTGAAATTGAACTTGTTGCAAAGATAGAATCTGTAGAAGAAGGTATAGAATGGTTTTCTAATAATAATCATCCGCAGCTTATTTTTTCGGATATTGTTTTGGGAGACGGTTTGTCGTTTGATATTTTTGAGAAAATTCAGACAAAGGCTTTTATTATTTATACCACTGCTTTTGATCAGTATACTTTGAAGGCTTTTAAATTAAATAGCATCGATTACCTTTTAAAGCCTATTCTGGATGAAGATCTTTCCGGAGCGATAGAAAAATTCAAATCTTTTTTACCCAATGAGAACTCCGGAAACATACAGGAAATTAAGCAGTTAATAAAGAAAGAAAAAACTACGCTTTCCAGAATTCTGGTAAAAATCGGCTATAATTTAAAAATCGTACAGACTCATGAAGTCAGTTGTTTTTTTAGCGAAAACAAAATCGTTTATCTTCAGACCAGCGAACGAACGTATCCTTCAGACTTCACTTTAGATGAGCTTGAAGATGTTTTAGACGAAAAGAAATTTTTCAGGGTGAATCGTCAGTTTATTATTCATTCAGATTACATCAAAAACATTCATACATCCCCAAATTATAAGGTTGAGCTCAATTTTCAGCCTTCTGAAGAGATTACAGTAAGCCGAGATCGCGTGAAAGATTTCAAAGACTGGTTAGTTAGTTAGTTTTTAAAAGGAAAAACCATCAACCGACAACCATTAACCGACAACTATTTATAATCTATACGGTTGGCTTCTGTGTCTTCAAGCTGTTTAATAATTGATGGCGGAATTTCGTCGCTGTCAATCGGAAAACTGATGGAATCCGGATGAAAACTTTTCCGATCACTTACTTTCTGGAAGATCTCAAACAATGCAATCGGTTCCTGATTAAAACTAATACACGTACTTATAAAATGCAGTTCATAGAGCTTATAATCTGGGTTTTTCAGCTTTTCCTTAATATCTTTTATTCTTGAGATAAAGTGTCTTTGTCGGATAAATGTATTGCTGTTCATGATAATAAAAATATAATCTGAATACGCAGTTACTTTCCCAAAATATTTATGGTGATCTCCTCCACTTCTTTCTATAAAATATTCACCTGTGGTTTCAGATTTATAAATTTCCATTGCAGAACGCCAAATACGGTCATCTTTTGCCTGAAGAGGATTATCCGGCAAATTTCTGTTATAAGAATACCAACACCCAACAAGCCGATCCAAAAGCAAAGTGTTTTGCTTCGTATTATTCATATTGATTTTCAAATCATTAAAGTTAAAAGCTTCTGTATTTGAATTAATAAAATCAATGTAATTGGTATATCCTAAAACTTTTACAATAAGACTGAGCTTGGCAAGATTCGGTTTACTTAAAAGTGAATTCTCGTTTTGATAATATTTTTTTAGTTTATTGATTATCAAATGTTCATAAAGATAATTCGACCCTAAAAGCTCTGGCTTTTTCTTAATATTTTTTTCTTCGTTGTCATGAATGATCAATTCGTTGAGCTCATCAACAATATAAGACCATTCTGTTTTGGTCACATTTTCCCAATTATTTTTCTTCAAAAAATGAAGACTGAGAAAATTCATGAGTTTTTCTAAATGTACAATATCTTCTTTTTTCATATGTAGATTTTTGTTTTTTTTAATGGTCATATGTTATCGCCTCATTCTCATCGGTGTTTATTTGAAAAGTTCGTTAATGGCGATTTCATACAATTTATTTTATAAGACTAATTTAAGATTTTTTTAATTCTAAAAAAGACTTATGAAAGACTTTTATATTTTCAAATCGAATGAAATTTGAGTAGAAAAATAAAAGAAACATGAAAACAAACATTGTATTGAAAAACGAAAATCTTTGGGAAAGAATTCAGGGATTTTCATTAGATGCCGAAAACAGCACATTTCCCTTTTCAAAAAAATTAGCAAAAGAAGAAAACTGGAGCTTAGATTTTACAAAACGAGCTATTGAAGAGTACAAAAAATTTGTTTATCTGTGTTGTATTCTACCAAACGGAGCTTCGCCAAGCGAAATCGTAGACAAAGTATGGCACATGCATTTAATTTATACTCAGAATTATTGGGAAGAATTTTGTCCCAACATTTTACAGCAAAAACTTCATCATAACCCTTCAAAAGGTGGCGAAAGTGAACATGAAAAACACAAAAACTGGCTGGATGAAACGTTGAAAAGTTATCAGGAAATTTTTCAGCAAGAACCTCAGCAGGATATTTGGAAACACACAATTAATACTTCAAAAAGAGATAAAATATCATTCTCAGGTAAAATTGTTTTGATGCTGTGTTGTATTCTTGTTATTTATTCTTGTCGGGAAAACTACAATGATGGCATTACAGCTCTCTCTTTAATGGCGGTCTTTTTTGTAATGATGATATTAGTAATTAGAAAATTCAGCAAAAACTCAAATACTTCTGATAAAGAGAATGGCGACAAAGGAAGTGATGGGTTCTTTTTTTTCTCTTGCGGAAGTAACAGTTCTCATGGAGACGGCGGAAGCTCATCCAGTTGCAGTAGTTCTTGCGGAAGTAGCTGTGGAAGCGGATGCGGTGGTTGCGGCGGCGGAGATTAATAAAAACTAAAGATCATGAAAAAAATTATCATTCATTCTATTCCGGTTGTTACAAGCTTTATCTGGCTTGCTCTTACCAAATCTACATTTAATCCTATTTCCTTAAAAGGACCTGATTTTCTAAACTTTTACTTCATTCTTCTTTTCGGATTTTACGCTTCAATTTTTGCGCTAAAATTCTTCGAAGAAGCCATTTCAAAAACAACTTTCTATTATCTGATTTCTATATTTGTTTTAGGAATTATAAAGTTAATTCGAGGGTTATATTTAGGAAAACCGATTGGCTATCTTTTAATGATTTTGATATTGGAAATTGCTGTTTTCTTTAGTATTAAATCATTTCATTTCAACAAAAAATTGAACTCATAAATTGTTATTTATTAAACTAAAAAACCGAAACAAAGATGCTTCGGGATTATTCTATTAATTATTTTTCTATCAATTTCTAAGAAATCACACCGCTTCCAATTAGCTCATCATCCAAATACCACGCTGCAAACTGACCTTCTGCAATTGCCGATTGTGGCTCATCAAACTCTACAAAAAAAGCATTTTCAAACTGATAAACTGTTGCTTTCTGAAGCTCCTGTCTATAACGGAATCTCGCCATTACTTCCATAGATTCTCCGTTTTTTAATCTTAAATCTTCCCGAACCCAATGAAGTTCTTTATTGTCAATTTTCAGAGCTTTTTTGTGCAAACCGGGAAAGCTGTGACCTTCTCCAACGAAAATAATGTTATTTTCCATATCTCTTGATACGATAAAACAGCTTTCTTTATGTCCGCCGATTCCTAATCCTTTGCTTTGTCCGATGGTGAAAAACTGAGCTCCCTGATGTTTTCCGATGACTTTTCCGTCGGCTTTTTTATAATCAATTTTTTTGCTTAAAAATTCTAATTCTTCCTCTTTTGAAGAAAAACTTGGTACTTCCTGAGAAAATAATGGTGAATCTTTAAAAATTTCTACAATCTCCCCTTCTTTTGGAACCAACTGCTGCTGCAAAAATTGTGGCAAACTTACTTTCCCGATAAAACACAGTCCTTGAGAATCTTTTTTATCAGCCGTAACCAAACCAATTTCTTTTGCAATTTCTCTTACCTGTGGTTTTGTGAGTTCTCCAATCGGAAATAAAGCTTTTGATAACTGATCCTGATTCAGTTGACAAAGAAAATAAGACTGATCTTTATTATTATCTTTTCCTGCCAAAAGATGGAAAATTTCTTTTCCGTTTTCATCTATCGTGGAGTCTACTCTTGCGTAATGTCCTGTTGCAACTTTATCTGCACCCAAAGACATTGCTGTTTTCATAAAAACATCGAATTTTACTTCTCTGTTGCACAGAACATCAGGATTCGGAGTTCTTCCTTTCTGATATTCATCGAACATATAATCAACAATCCTTTCTTTGTAAAGATCGCTCATATCGATTACCTGAAACGGAATTCCCAACTTTTGGGCAACCATTAATGCATCATTACTGTCTTCGATCCACGGACATTCATCTTCTAATGTTACAGAAGCATCATTCCAGTTTCTCATAAAAAGAGCCACGACTTCGTGACCTTGTTGTTGCAGCAAATATGCTGTAACACTTGAATCTACACCTCCGGAGAGGCCAACTACTACTTTCATTATTTCAATTTTACGAAACTCTTAACGGGAGTTCTTAGTTTGACGGGGCAAAAATACGATTAAAAAGAATCGCAAAAAAGTCCTATTTTTAAGCATTGATAAAAACAATTTTATGAAATCGCCATGATTTGGAAACACAAACACCAATGAAGATTAAACGATTGCATATGACCTTTAAGAAAAATAAAAATAGACATATGAAAAAAATAAACCTTGTATTGATGATGTTGATTTCTTCAGCAGCTTTTTCCCAGTTTTCTGTAGCATCCTCTCCAGCAGAAACAAACAAATGGACTTTCGGAGGCGGAATCGGAGTAGGATTTGGCAGCAATTCTTACTTCAATCTTCAGGTTGCACCAAGAGTCGGCTACAAAGTTACGAATGATCTGGAAGCCGGTTTGGTAGGAAGCATTTCCTGGCAAAGTTCTAATTCTTATAAGTCTACAATGTTTGGTTTCGGACCATTTGTGAACTACTATTTTGCGAGATCATTTTTTGTAAGCGGAAATCTGCAGCACTTTTTTGTAAATTATGAAGATAAACTTTATGATTTTAAAAACAACCAGCAGGAAACGGCATTGTATCTCGGTGGAGGATATATGCAACAAATCGGGAACAATTCTTTTATGCAAATCGGTTTAATGTACAATGTTTTATATAAAGAAAACAACAGTATTTTTTCCAGCGGATTGATTCCGAGTGTTGGTTTTGTGGTGGGACTTTAATGTTGTTTAAACTCTCATATATTTCTAAAAAAAAGCATCGGAAATTTCCCGATGCTTTCATTATTTAAATTAATTATTATTAAGACTTTTCTGTTGCCGACTTTTTAGTTTTGTGGGGTTTACCTTCCAAACCGTCTTTAGCTTCATTCAAATCCAAAACTACAGTTTCGCCTTCAGACAATTGTTTGTTGACCAACATTTCTGCCAATAAATCTTCAATATATTTCTGAATAGCTCTCTTCAATGGTCTTGCTCCGAAATCTTTATCCCATCCTTTGTCTGAAATGAAATCTTTGGCTTCTGTAGTTAATTCTACTTTATAACCTAATTTTTCAAGTCTTGAATATAATTTAGACAATTCGATGTCAATAATCTTAGAAATATCAGTTCTTTCAAGAGAATTAAAGATAACAATGTCATCAATTCTGTTTAAGAATTCCGGTGCAAATGCTTTTTTAAGTGCATTTTCAATGGTGCTTCTTGATCTTGAGTCCGAATTATTTTTCTTAGCATTAGTTCCAAATCCTACACCATCACCAAAGTCTTTAATATCTCTTGTTCCGATGTTTGAAGTAAGAATAATAATAGTATTTCTAAAATCAATTTTTCTACCCAAACTGTCTGTAACGTGACCTTCATCCAAGATTTGTAGCAAGATATTAAATACATCAGGATGCGCTTTTTCAATTTCATCTAAAAGAACAACTGCATACGGTTTTCTTCTCACCGCTTCTGTTAATTGTCCACCTTCTTCGTATCCAACGTATCCTGGAGGCGCACCAACCAATCTTGAAACAGCAAATTTCTCCATGTATTCACTCATGTCAATTCTGATCAATGCTTCATCAGAATCAAAGAGTTCTCTTGCCATTACTTTAGCCAACTCAGTTTTACCAACACCAGTTGTTCCTAAGAAAATAAACGTTCCGATTGGTCTATTCGGATCTTTCAATCCAGCTCTGTTTCTTTGGATTGCTTTCACAACCTTTTTCACAGCATCTTCCTGACCAATTACTTTTCCGTTCAGGTTATTATCCATTCCGGCTAACTTATCAAGCTCGTTTTTACCAACTTTCGTTACAGGGACACCACTCATCATAGAAACCACTTCGGCAACACTTTCTTCTGATACGATTTCTTTTTTCTCTTTTACATCTTTATCCCATTGATCCTGAGCAGAATTCAATTCCATCTGCAAACGCTCTTCTTCATCTTTCAGCTTTCTTGCTTCAAGATAATCCTGAGCTTTTACTGCTTTTTGTTTAAGTTCTTTAATATTTTCTATCTTGGACTCAAAATCAATAATTGCAGTAGGAACTTTCATGTTTTTAATATAAACACGAGATCCTGCTTCATCCATCGCATCAATTGCTTTATCTGGTAAAAAACGATCTGTAATGTATCTTGATGTCAAATTGACACAAGCAAGAATTGCATCTTCTGTATACACAACATTGTGATGCTCTTCGTATTTGTCTTTGATCTGATTCAGAATCTGAATTGTTTCATCAATAGAAGTCGGCTCCACCATTACCTTTTGGAAACGTCTTTCTAAAGCACCATCTTTTTCGATGTACTGACGGTATTCATCAAGAGTTGTTGCTCCGATGCATTGAATTTCTCCTCTTGCTAAAGCCGGTTTGAACATATTTGAAGCATCCAGACTTCCTGTAGAACTTCCTGCACCCACGATTGTGTGTAATTCGTCAATGAATAAAATTACATCCCGGTTTTTTTCAAGCTCCGTCATGATGGCTTTCATTCTTTCTTCGAACTGACCACGATATTTAGTTCCGGCAACCAAACTTGCCAAATCCAGCGTAATTACTCTCTTCCCAAAAAGAACTCTCGAAACTTTCTTTTGCTGAATTCTTAAAGCCAAACCTTCAGCGATAGCAGATTTACCAACTCCTGGCTCACCAATCAACAACGGATTGTTTTTCTTTCTTCTTGATAAAATCTGTGAAACTCTCTCAATTTCTTTCTCACGACCAATTACAGGATCTAGTTTTCCGTCTCTTGCCAAAGAAGTAAGGTCTCTCCCAAAATTATCCAAAGTTGGTGTTTTACTTTTTGCAGAACCCAAATTTCCTGTAGGCTTTCTCATTTGCTCAAATTCTTCTCTGTCATCATCATCGTCATACGCAGAGTTTTGAGGCGCAGATTGACCAGAATTTTTCAGCATCGTTTGATATTCTCTTGAAACCCCTTCATAGTCGATGTCGTAAGCTCCTAAAATACTTGAAGTAGGATCCTCATATTTGTATAAAATACCCAAAAGCAAGTGAACGGTATTAATCTCGTTGCTTTTATATTGTCTGCATTCTAATTCTGCACGTTTGATGGAATGATCTGCCATCTTCGTGAAAGAAATATTGGTAACCTCCTCAGAAATAGGATTTAAACTTGCTGTATTTAAAGTTTCAATTTTTCTTCTGATTTGTGTTAAATCGGCATTGAGCCCTTGAAGGATTTCTTTTGCAGAGTTTTCTGTTTTTATAATACCTAAAAGTAGATGTTCTGTATTAAGAAATTCACTTTTCAGCCGCTTAGCTTCATTTTTGCTTTGTTTGAACACTTGGCTCAAACCTTGTGAAAACTTATAATCCATAATATTGTATCTCAAATTGGAATAACGGCAACATTTGTCGTTTATTCTATATCTAAATTACAAATATTTTACCAAAAAACAATTAATGACTTTATGGCAGAAAAAAGTTTTTTATCTTATTGAAAATGATTATGTTTGTCCTCTTGAAATTATTCTCATGAGTACCGAGATTGCAACTTACATCGGTTATGCCGCTTCACTTTTCATTGTTTTGAGTTTTATACTTAAAGATTTAAGAAAAATCAGAATTGTCAACTTAATTGGCTGTATCTGTTTCGTGATCTACGGAATTTTCAGCGGAATGCTTTGGCCGGTTATTATTCCCAATGCAATTATCTGTTTCGTACAGATGTATTATTTACTTACTCCAAAGCAAAAGTAATGACTCGAAAAAAAGTTCTTACTTCCGCATTCAGCAATCTTTACACAGACCAAAGAATAGAAAAAGTCTGCCGTACTTTGCATGAAAATGGCTATAAAATTGAGTTAATTGGCAACAATTGGGGCGGTGAAGAAAAAATGCAGCGTCCGTATCGGTTTTCAAGAATAAATCTTGTCTCTAAAACCCTAAAGACAGCCTATTTTGAATTTAACTGGAAACTTTATCAGGAACTTAAGAAAAGAGCTGACGAAAACACCATTCTTCATGCTAATGATTTGGATGCATTGCTTCCCAATTATATTTTGTCTAAAAAACTAAATCTTCCTTTGATTTTTGACAGCCATGAAATTTTCTCAGAAATGCCGGCAATTCAGGGCAAAATGTCGCAAAAACTTTGGCGTTATCTGCAGAATAAAATTATTCCCAACGTGAAATTCATGATCACAGCAAGCGGAAGTTATGCCAAATGGTTTCAAAATAAATACGGAATTAATCCGGTTGTTGTTCAAAATGCACCCCGAAAAATCGATTTTTCAATTGAAATTCCGGAAAATAATCCAAGAATAATTTTATATCAAGGTGCAATTAATCCTTTTCGTGGAATTGACAAAGCCATTTTGGCAATGCATCATTTAGAAAATGTCATTTTTAAAATTGCCGGAGACGGACCAAGAAAAAAGGAGTATGAAGATTTAGTTTTAAAAGAAAGTCTGCCAAATAAAGTTCAGTTTTTAGGCAAACTGCTTCCGGAAGATTTAAGAAAAATCACTTTAACAGCAGATGTAGGAATGAGCATTGAAGAAAATGGTGGCGAAAGCTATGAATTTTCACTTCCCAACAAGGTTTTAGATTGTATTCAGGCAAGAGTTCCGCTTATTTTGGCTCCACTTCCGGAAATGATTAATATAAAAAATCAGTTTGATGTTGGTGAAATTATTGAAAATCATCAACCTGAAAATATTGCAAAAGCAATCAATCTAATTTTAAATAAAGGCAGAAAAAACTATCAGTCTCAATTAGAAAAGGCTTCCGAAATTCTCTGCTGGGAAAATGAAGAAGTAAAACTGCTGGAAGTTTTTGAAAAAGCGTCTCGCATTTCGAAAGAGTTTGTCATTCCGCAGGAATCTACGCAGAGTATTAGAAAATAGAATCTAAAGATTCGTGTCAAGATCCCTACGGGAAGACAAACTTTTTGTATCTAATTACAAATCACATTCACATTAAATCTGTTTTAAATTATCTTTTTTAAAATTGGTTATCTTTGCATAAAGAAGTACAGAAATGACCATTAAAGAAAATCAGCAGGAAATAATCGACGAATTTGCTTTTCTTGAAGACTGGGAGCAGAAATATGAGTATATCATAGATCTTGGCAAAGAATTGAAAGGTCTTCCGGAAGAGAAAAAAACAGACGACAATCTGATAAAAGGCTGTCAAAGTAAGGTTTGGATTGATGCAGAATTTAAAGATGGAAAACTGTTTTTCAATGCAGATTCTGACGGAATTCTTCCAAAGGGTATTGTTTCTTTGCTTGTAAGCATATACAGCGGTCATTCTACGCAGGAAATACTGGATTCTGATTTTGAATTTATCTCCGAAATCGGGTTGCAGGAATTTCTGTCGCCTTCAAGAGCCAACGGTTTGATGGCGATGACCAAACAGATCAAATTTTATGCTGTTGCGTATCAACTGAAATCCTAAACGTGATCAGAATTTTAGCATACCGCTTTTCCGCTTTTGGTGATGTTGCCATGACAATGCCTGTTTTTCGTGAGTTTTTGGAACAAAATCCCAATGTTGAAATTGTAATGGTTACCCGAAGCAATTTTGAAGCTTTATTTTCTGATCTTGAGCGAGTTATATTCAAAGGAATCGACCTAGATGACTACAAAGGATTTTTAGGATTAAGAAAATTAGCAAAAGAGCTTCTGGATGAATTCAGACCAAATTATATCGCTGATCTTCACGATGTTATCCGCACAAAGATTTTAGATAAAATTTATGTAAGAAAAGGTCATCGAGTTTTTAAAATCAATAAGGGCAAAGAGGAAAAAGAGGAGCTTACCGATGTTTGGAATTTAGATAAAATTCAGCTCAAAAAAACCGTAGAGCGTTATGCAGATGTTTTTCGCGAAATGGGTTTTCGGGTTGAACTTTCTCATCAATTAAGACCTCAAAGCAATGAAAAATCGGGAATTGGTTTTGCTCCATTTGCACAGCATAAAGGAAAGATGCTTCCTCTTGAAAAATCATTCGAGCTTGTAAAAATTTTAGCACAAAAATATCCTATTTACTTTTTCGGAGGTGGAAAAAATGAAACCGAAACTCTCGAAAATTGGGAAAGACAAATCCCCAACACCAAAAGTCTTGCAGGAAAACTCAACCTTTCTGAAGAACTCAAAAAAATCGCTCAACTTGAAGTAATGATTTCAATGGACTCAGCTAATATGCATTTAGCCAGTATTGTAGGAACAAGATGCATTTCTATTTGGGGTTCTACACATCCTTATGCCGGGTTTTTAGGTTTTGGTCAAAGTGAAGAAGATGTAGTCCAGATCAATGATCTTACCTGTAGACCATGTTCTGTTTTTGGGGATAAAGAATGCTATCGCGGTGATTGGGCGTGTTTAGAAGAAATCAGTGTACAGCAAATCATTGGTAAAATTTAAATAATGAACCTTTCTGTATGTATTCCTATATTTAATTTTGATGTTCGGGAGCTTGTTTTCGAGCTTAAAAGAGAAATAAAGGATCAAAATATCAATGCAGAAATCATTTTAATTGATGACGCATCAAATCATCAATTTAAAACTACTAATAATGAAATCCAAAACGAAGTAAATAACTTTATTTTTCTTGAAAAAAACATTGGAAGATCTAAAATCAGAAATCTTTTTTTAGACTATGCAAAAGGAGATTATTTACTTTTTTTAGATTGTGACGGGAAGATAGTCAACTCTGATTTTCTTAGTATTTATATTGAATATCTTAAGAACAATACCAAAACTGATGTTTTATATGGCGGAAGAATCGTAGCAAAAACCTTGCTTAATAAGAAATATATCCTGAGATGGAAATTCGCTACAGAACGAGAAAATTTGTCTGTTAACAAGCGCAGAGAAAAGCCTTATCTTTCTTTTCAGACTAACAACTTTATCATCAAAAAAGAGATTTTCGCAAAAGTACAATTTGATGCAGAATTTGAAAATTATGGTTACGAAGATTTACTGTTTGCAATGGATTTGAAATCCGAACATGTCACAATCGACCACATAGACAATCCTATTTTCAACAATGATCTGGAAACCAATGAGACTTATTTAAAAAAAGTAGAAGAATCTGTGGGAAGTCTTACCAAAATGCTTAAAAAACATTCTTTAAGACCTAAAATTTCTGAAATCAAACTAGTCTCTGCTTACAATTTTATATCAAAAACTTATTTTAGTACTTTCTTTCTACTTCTGTTTTCTTCAATTGAAAATACACTTAAGAAAAACCTTCTTTCTGACAATCCAAATTTAAGAAACTTAGATTTTTACAAGCTAGGATTACTCTTGCGAAAAATGAAATAGTTAGCTATTTATTTTGATATTTTAATATTTAAATTCTTAAGATATTCTGAGTTTCAAAGATTTTGAAGAATAAGGCGAGTATCACAAGGATTATTAAATTACAGTAAAATAAATTTTTACAAACTAGCATCAAATAAAAAACTCTCAGAATAATCTGAGAGTTTTTGTGGGCCCTGAGGGATTCGAACCCCCGACCCTCTGGGTGTAAACCAGATGCTCTGAACCAACTGAGCTAAGAGCCCTGAATTTTTTTGAAAGGTTTCAGTAAACCTTTGTGGGCCCTGAGGGATTCGAACCCCCGACCCTCTGGGTGTAAACCAGATGCTCTGAACCAACTGAGCTAAGAGCCCTAGACGATCTCTCGTTTTGAGTGGTGCAAATATACACACTTATTCTTTATCAGTCAAGTTTTTTTCTAAAAATTCTCCAACAACAAAGTTACTTCCTCCAATAAAAATCAAATCTTCCGCTGTAGATTGTTGTTTTGCAGAAAGATAGGCATCCTGAACAGAATCGAAAATTTTATAAAAAATTTCAGCTTTAATTAATAAATCTTCATATTCATGAGGATCACGACCTCTGTTTATGGAAGGTTTTGCAAAATAGAACTCAGAATTTTCGGGAAGTAAAGCCATTACATCATCTATCTTTTTGTCATTAACAAATCCTAAAACTACATGTTTGTGTTTTGGAATAGCGTTTAATTGTGAAAAAACCTGTTCCAGTCCAGCCTGATTGTGTGCAGTGTCGCAAATAGTCAACGGATTTTGCGAAAACTCAAACCAACGACCAATGAAATTAGTATTTTTGTGAACATTTAATAATCCTTTTTTCAGATTTTCTTCAGAAATAATGATTTCTAATTTTTTTAATTCATCAACCAAAGCCAAGACAACTTTGATGTTCTTTTCCTGATAGTTTCCTTTTAGATCAGATTTTAAATCTGAGATTATCTGAGTGGCATCAATATAATTTGCTCCTTCTCTATCTGCTTTGCCTTTAATAATATTTTTGACTACTCCATTCTCATCCCCGGAAATAATAGGGATATTACTTTTAATAATACCTGCCTTTTCAAAAGCGATTTCTTCAATGGAATTTCCTAAAATATTCTGATGATCCAACTGAACATTTGTGATTGCAGAAAGTAAAGGTTTAATGATATTCGTAGAATCTAATCTTCCGCCCAAACCGACTTCTATAATGGCAAAATCTACTTTTTTCTGGTAAAAATATTCAAATGCCATAATCGTTGTAAATTCAAAAAAAGAAGGCAGAATATCTTCCGGAAGTGTTTTTAGCTTTTGAATAAACTGAAAGACAAATTCTTTGTCGCAATTTTCACCATTAATTTTGATTCTTTCCGTAAAATCAATCAAATGAGGTGAGTTGTACAAACCAATTTTATATCCTGATTCCTGAAGTACTGAAGCCAACATATTGCTTGTAGAACCTTTTCCGTTTGTTCCGCCAATATGAATACATTTTAATTTTTCCTGTGGATTACCAAAAAAATCGCAAAGCTTGATGATATTTTCTAATCCTGGTTTATACGCTTTTTCACCATCAATCTGGTAATTCGGAGCCTGAACAAAAAGCCATTCTACAGCTTCCTGATATTCTTGGTTTGTCATGATGCAAAATTCTCAAAACTTTCAATAAAATGAAACAATAATTTTTTAAAATTGTAACTTTTTTACATTCTTAGCGTCTAATGGAGAAAAAGCTACGTATGAAAAAAGTTTTGATGATTATTTTAGGACTATCGGGTTTGGGTTTGAGTGCTCAGAAAAAGTGGTCTTTGCGAGAATGTGTAGATTATGCAGTAGAACACAATCTTCAGGTAATTCAAAATCAATATTCAAAACAAATTCAGGATGTTAATCTAAAAATTGCTCAGAAAAACTATCTTCCTTCGGTATCTGCAAACTTTGGAAACAATGTAAGTTTCGGTCAGGCTTCTTTGGGAACAGGAAGTATCAGAAATGACGTATTCAGAAATAATGCGAATATCTCTGCGGATATTTTGGTTTACAACAATGGAAGACTGGAGAAGACCACTAGAAAAACACAGTTTGATGTTGAAGCAAGTCAATATGACATTGAAACGATAAAAAATGATATTTCTCTTCAGATTGCTCAGCAATATCTGACAACATTATTGAACAAAGAAATTGTAAAGATTTCTCAAAGCGCGACTGAAAATGCAAAAAAACAGTTCGACAGAGCAAAAATAACTACAGAAGTCGGTACAACCGCTCAGACAATTGTTGCAGAAGCTGAAGCAGCGTGGGCAAGAGAAAAACAAAATTTGAAAACCGCCGAAATCAATGTGGGGAGAAGCCTTTTTGCATTGGCTCAGCTTTTACAATTGCAGGATTATAAAGATTTTGATGTAGAAAATGTACAAATCGGTGATCAACTTAGTCCGCAGTTAATATCTGTAGACGAGGTTTTAAACACGGCTTACGAAAATCAGCCTCAGATAAAAGCAGCAGAAAGCAGAATAAAATCTGCAATTGCACAGACAGAAGTTACACGTACCGCATTTTGGCCAACTGTTACCGCAAGTATCGGTATCGGAAGTTTTTATAATAATTTGTTGAATACCAATAATGTTGGAAGTCAATTGTTTTACGTCAACGAAAAAACGATCTTTAACCAATACAAAGATAATTTTGGTCAGCAAGGAGGTATTTCAGTTAATATTCCGATTTTTAATAAAGGAATTACAAAACTTCAGGTAGAGCAGTCTAAAGTAAACGAAAGTATTGCAAAAAACTCTTTAGATCAGCAAAAACAGGTCGTTAAACAAAATGTTCAAAAAGCACAGTTTGATGTAGATGCCAATTATGAAGTTTATTTAGCAGCAAAAGAGGCTGAAAAAAGCACAAAGCTTGCAATGGATTTCGCAGATAAAAGCTATGCTGCAGGAAGAGGAACAATCTACGATTTGAACATCGCCCGAAACAACTACGCAAACGCGCAAGGTTCGGTAGAACAGGCAAAATACAATTACCTTTTCAGTTTAAAATTATTGAATTTCTATGCAGGAATTCCACTAAGTTTGTAAAATGTCTATTCAGTCTTTAGAAACCTATTTACCCAAAAACACTTTAGATCATTTAAGAAATTGGTTTTCAGATTATTCTATTCATATTAAAATTACAAGAAACCGAAATTCTAAACTTGGAGATTACAGAAAACTTCGGGATCTTTCTCATGAGATCACGATAAATTCTACATTACAACCTCAGCTTTTTTTCTTCGTTCTTACGCATGAGTTAGCGCATTTAATTGCTTTTGAAAAATTCGGTCGCAGAATCTCTCCGCACGGAAAAGAATGGAAACATACTTTCAGACAAATGCTCCTGGAAAGTATTGAAGTATACGAAGAAGATTTGAAACCAATTATCCTTAAATTTTCAAAATCACCTAAAGCCAATTTCATGGCATCTCCGGATTTGGTAAAATATTTTCATATTGAAAATCATGAAGATGATGACGTTTTCATGGAGAAACTCAGTGCCGGAGATTACTTTGTGTACAGAGACGAAAAGTATTTATTGGAAGGTCTTATTAAAAAAAACTATCTTTGTCTTAATTTAGCTTCAGGAAGAAAGTACGCTTTCAAACCTTTAGCGAGAGTAAAAAAACTCAGTTAAACATGTCAAAATCAGATAAATACTGTGTGATTATGGCGGGAGGAATCGGTAGCAGATTCTGGCCTCTCAGCACACAAAAATTCCCAAAACAGTTTCAGGATATTTTAGGAACAGGCAGAACGATGATTCAGCAGACTTATGACAGAATAAGTAAAATGATTCCTAATGAAAATATATTTGTAATTACCAACAAAGAATATGTAAGTCTTTCTCATCAGCAACTACCGGAAATACCGGAAGAAAACATTGTAGGAGAACCTCTGATGAAGAATACGGCTGCATGTAATCTTTATATGGCAAATAAAATTGCGGAGATTAATCCCCATGCAACCATGGTTGTTTTGCCGGCGGATCATTTAATTTTGAAAGAAAATGTTTTTTTAGAAAAATTAGAACTGGCTTTTCAGCAGGCTTCAGCCAATGATTATTTGGTAACATTAGGAATTACGCCTACAAGACCAGATACAGGTTACGGATACATTCAGTTTGTTGATAAAAAAGATTCAGACTATTATAAAGTGAAAACTTTTACAGAAAAACCAATTCTTGAATTGGCAAAAAGCTTTCTGGAAAGTGGGGATTTTCTTTGGAATGCAGGTATTTTTATCTGGAATGTAAAATCTATCTTCAGTGCGTTTGAAACTCATCTTCCGGAGATGACACAGCATTTTACGGCGTGTGAATATAATGCCGAAAGCGAAAAAAGCTGTATAGAGCTTATTTATCCTAAAGTTCAGAAGATTTCTATTGATAACGGAATTCTTGAGAAAGCGAAAAACGTTTACGTAATACCCGCAGATTTGGGATGGAGCGACCTTGGAACATGGACTTCTGTTTTTGAAAACAGCGAAAAAGACGAGAACGAAAATTCTATCAATATAAAAAGTGCGCTTACTTATCAGTCTCAAGGAAATATTATTCACGTGAAGAATAACAACAAGGCAATTGTAATAGATAGGCTTAAAGATTATATCGTTGTAGATACAGAAAAAGTGCTTTTAATCTGCCCAAGAGAACATGATCAGTTGATTAAAGACTATGTTTTGGACCTGAAAAGTTTAAAAAAAGGGGATCATTTCATGTAAAAACTGGCATAGTTTCTGCCACATTTTGTTTATGATAAAAAGCACTACCAAAATCAGCTTTACTTTATTCTTTTTAATTGGAGTTTTGGCTTTTTCGCAGGAAAAAAAGAAATTCTTCAATACTCAAAATGTTCTAGCAAGAATTATCCCGAATGATAATATCGAATTCTGGGCTTTGGTTCGCAATAATTATGGTAAAAACGAGGAACTTAAAATTTCAGGCACAAAAAAAGATTATGTTCCTCAGTTTTCAGGATTTAATATTACTCCCACCGAAGACAGCTTTTATTATATTGTTTATTCTAAAGGCGGTAAAACCGATTATATTACTGAAATTGCAGGACTTAAAGATTTCATCGGGAAAATAGATAATGCTGAAGAAGCAGCCCTTTCTGCTGTTTTAGAAGGTTATCTTATAGATGAACAGTTTGTAAACGTTGCAGGAAATTATTACGAAGATAAAGACAATTACTATTTAGATTTGGGCAAGGTAACTTCCAAAGAATGTCCGTACGAAAAAAAGCATTTTACGCTTACGGTAAATAAAGCCACATCGAAAATTTCTCAGGTAAAAGAAAACGGAACTTACATTGAGCTGTACACCAAAAAATGCCCGAATAATCCGCGTCTTTTAAAAATTGAAAAGAAAGAAGAACCGAAAGATGAGCCAAAGAAAAAGCCAATCCGGACAAGAAAGTAAAAGCTACGAAACCGAAAGATTAATCATTCGTCCGATGTCTGTGAATGATGCGGATTTGATTTTTGAGCTTTACAATATGCCAAAATTCATCAAATTTATTGGCAACAGAAACATCAATTCTCTTTATGATGCCGAAAATTATATTAAAACAAAATTTCTTCCACAGTTTGAAAAATCTGGTTTTGGCAATTATATGATTGTTTTAAAAGAAGGAAATCAAAAAATCGGTGGTGTAGGAATTTTTGAGCGAGAAGGTCTTGATATTGTGGATATTGGTTTTTCTGTTTTAGAAAAGTTTGAAGGAAAAGGATATATGTTTGAAGCTGCCCAAAAGATAAAATCGATTGGCATGGATGATTTTGGACTCAAAAAAATCTCAGCAATTACTACAAAAGATAATTTTTCTTCTCAAAAATTAATCGAAAAATTAGGTTTAAAATTCCAAAAATATGTCACGCTTCCCAATGAAACTGAGGAATTGATGTATTACGAAACTGAATAACAAACATTCTTTTTATTAACACTTAGTTTGTCATGCTGAAAGCATCTCAACTTTGCATTAATCGATATCTTAAGTGTAAAATTCTTTGTGTAGATTCCTCCGGAATGACAAACAGAGGCTTTGTTCATTCTGAAAGAATCTCAACACGCTGTATGTTCTCTATTGTAAATTATTCCTCCAAAATCTGTTCAGCAGCTGTTTTAGAAGTTACTTTATCAATAACTCTCGTGCAAATTCCTTTTTCATCAAAAATAAAAGTTGTTCTCACGATTCCCATGTAGGTTTTTCCGAAAGTTTTCTTCTCTTGCCAAACTCCGAATTTCTCGATAATATCTCTGTTTTCATCGGCAATCAAGTCATAAGGAAAAGCAAATTTGGAATGAAAATTCTTTTGTTTTTTCACCGAATCTCCGCTAATTCCCAAAAGCTGAAATCCTGCTTTCTCAAGTTGAGAATAATTGTCGCTCAGGTTGCAGGCTTCCACAGTACAGGTTGGTGTATTTGCTTGCGGATAAAAGAAAACAACCAATTTCTTTCCAATTAAATTTTCCGAATTTACTGTTTCCCCATCTTGATTGATTCCTTCAAAATTGGGTAATTTGTCTCCTACTTTCAACATAATGATTTATTTTTGTTCAAATTTAATAGTTTAAATGACAAAAAAGCAAAGAGCCGAGCTTATTCAGATCGAATTAGAGAAATTATATCCTACAGTTCCTATTCCTCTGGATCATACAGATCCTTTCACTTTGATGGTTGCAGTAGCACTTTCTGCTCAGACTACCGATAAAAAAGTGAATCAGGTAACTCCAAACTTATTTAAAGTTGCAGGAACACCCGAAAAAATGGCTTTGCTTGAAGTACAAGAAATCAAAGAACTCATCAAAGAAATCGGGCTTGCTAATACGAAAGCTAAAAACCTGAAAAGAATGGCAGAACTTCTTTTGGAAAAACACAACGGAATTGTTCCTCAAACTTATGAAGAATTGGAAGCTTTGCCTGGAGTTGGTCATAAAACCGCATCTGTAGTGATGAGTCAGGGCTTCGGATTTCCCGCTTTTCCGGTCGATACGCACATTCACAGATTGATGACGCAATGGAAACTCACTTCTGGAAAAAACGTTGTAGAAACCGAAAGAGACGCAAAAAAAATCTGGAAAGAAAACGTTTGGAATAAACTTCATCTCCAGATCATTTTCTACGGACGAGAATATTCTCCGGCAAGAGGAAATGGTGAGAAAGATTTTTTAACGAAGATGCTTTTTGATAAATAGAGTTTTTGTTTCTATTTATCTTTATCCATCAGTTCTTTTATTTTTTTCTCCTCCCAATCTTTCCCAAGAATAAAAGCAGGCAAAAACACGCTTAAACCATGTGCTGTTAAACCAATTCCCCAAAAAAGAGGAAGCGCAAGAAGATCCCATTCCCAAAAAACTTCTCCAGGATCTTGGTCAATTGCTTTTGATGCAATGATGAAGATATTCACAAAAAAATACACCATTGCATGAATGTAAAAACCTTTTATTTTTTTCACTCTTCTCTCCGCTTCTCTGTAGCGAAGATTCTGTTCTCTGTTATTTTCCATAGCGTTGATTGTTTTTTTCTAAAATTTCTTTAATTTTCTTTTCTTCCCAGCTTTTTCCGATAGCAAAAACACTCATTCCTTGTGATACCACACCAATTCCCCAACCCAACATTGGCCAGTAAAACCATAAATTTTTAGGGGTTGAAATCAAATTAAGAATTACCAAAAAAGGAATGACAATGCAGTAAGAAATTAAATTTCCATAGAAACCTTTAATCTCTTTTACCCGTTTCTGAGCTCTTTCGTAAGCTTTATCTTCTGTATCAATGTCTACACTTACAATGTTTGGTTTTTCAGACAAAATCGGCAGTTTCACCTTAAAATAATCTTCAGACTTTTCGATAAAAACATTCTTTTTTGTGAGCAGAGAATATCGCTGTACAATATTTGCCAAACCAATCCCTGCACTCTCTTTCATTTGTTCTCTTATCTGCAAATTGTTTTCTATACACAAAGTATCGTTTTCAGAAAATACTTTAATTAGTAAAGGTTTTGAAGAAGTCGCAAAATTATGTTTTATACAATTCTCCAAAAGCAATTGCAGGGAAAGCGGAACTACAAATCTTCGCAGATCTTCTTTTCTTACATTGAACTCAAAATCTACACTATCTTCAAAACGGGTTTTCAACAATTGACAATAGGTTTTTGCAAACTCGATCTCATCTTCTACAGTAACCAATTCTTTATCTTTCTGTTCTAAAACGTATCTGTAAATCTTTGACATTGAGGCAGTAAAATTCTGAGCCTGATTTGGATTTTCATCGATTAATGAACTCAAAACATTCAAAGAATTAAAAAGAAAATGAGGATCAAGCTGATTTTTAAGGCTTTCAAATTGTGCATTTGCAGATTTTGCGATTAATTTCTGCTCTACAACTTCTTTTCTGGAAGTTTTTTTCAGTTCTTCCATAAAACCTTTTGCATGCAGGAACGTAGAAATCAGCAATGCGATATTGATCGTAAACCAGTTGATAAAATTATACCTTCCGGAAAAATATTCTTCTGTAGAAACTGCTTTCTGAAAGACTACAAAATTCATATAATTACAGAAATACACCAGAATTGTGTTGGCAATTAATATAGAAACGATGCTGATTATCGCTCTTTTAGTAGTTGCTTCAGACCACGGAAACCTCTTGTTCAGAAAGTCGTTAATTAAGCCGTTTCCTGCTCCCAAAATAAATGAATACATAAACGAAATAAGCACAGTAATCATAAAGTTTTCAATCGTTTTTTCACTGGTAAAAGCAAAAAAGAAGAAAAGCGAAGTTCCCAGCGAAATCCAGGATAGTATGATTATATCTTTACGTTTCATAGGTAGATAATATTGTTTTAAAGGTCGTATGCAATCGCTGAATTTATGTTGATGGATATATTTTCCATATCATGGCGATTTCATATTTAATTTTTAATGATTCAAAAGTAGATGAAATTGTTTTGAATGAAAATTATTTCTTGCCGAATAGCCTATTTTCAAATCTGAATTGTAAAAGACAACCTTCCGAAGAAGGTTTATTCTCGTATTTTATTTTTGAGCTTGATTTACAAAATACTCTGCTTCAGATTTTCCCCAATTCGGATCCAGGTCTGTTTTTGGTTGATAAGAATTGAATTTCTCTAAAGCCTGTTTGAAAAGCTCCATTCCTTTCTCTTTACTTCCGCCATATTGTTCTGGTGTAAAATAGATATCTTCGGCTTTTATAAGAAGAATTCTAGGATTGTTCGGGTCTGTTTTTTCTGCCATTGCCAATTGCTCTGTTGCCTTAGTACCGAAAGTCATGTATCTTTCCATAGGATTGACCATCATTTTTAATGAATAAATCATCTTTTGCAAAAGCATAATTTCTGCGTTTTTTTCTACATTTTGGGCTTCATCTACATATTTCTGAGCCTGATCTGCAATCTCATCCAAACCCTGCACTTTGTTTTCTCTCATCAAAATTCTTCCTTTCTGAATGTAAGAAAATGCTACATAATAATTGGGCTGCCATTTTCCTTTTTCTTTATCGGCAATTCGCTGAAAATCGTTCGCCAAAGTCTGGTATTCTTCAGCAGTCTGTACCCTTTCAATTTTTGCGATTTTTTCTTTCATTACTTTTTCATAAGTTGTCTGTGCAAAAGACAGTAAGCTGAATAGAACTAAAGTAAAACTTAAAATTTGTTTTTTCATGATTTCTATATATTTAAGGTTAAATTATTTTGAATAAAATTTATAAATTGTTATTAATTGCATCCTGAGTTTTATCGACTCCAAAACTGATAAACATCCCCACAAAAACAAAAGTATTAACAGGCGGAACCACCGCAGAACTTCTATTCCCATTTTGTGAAAAATTATATCCGTACACATTTTTCGTTCCTAAAACGTTTGAAATACTCAGCACCAAAATAGTAAAAGCTTTCGCATCTTTTTTGCCTAAATTCGGAAGATAATTGAAGCTTAAATTCAGGGCATTATAATCTTTCAGTTTTCCTTCGGTACGAATAATATTCATATTGTTTTGGGTGACAATATCATAAAAAGGACGTCCTTTTGCATAGGTATAAGATAGATTAACACCCGTTTTCCATTTTGGAATAAATCTTTTTGCAACAGCAGAAATGGTGTGTTCTGATGCAAAATTGGGTTTCAGACTGAATGGATAATTCAGGAAATCTCTTTTGGAATCTAAAAACGAATAGCTGATCCAATAATCTATATTTTCAAATGTTTTTTTGTCTCGCCAGAACAATTCTATTCCTTTTGCAAACCCGTTTCCGTTATTATTGAATGCGGTTTGTATCTGTTGATTCTGGTTGCTGTTCGGATTAATGCTTTGTGTTTTAATCAGTTCGTCATATTTTTTATAAAAAGCTTCAAATCTTAAACTGCGACCATCTGTTGATCTCTGAATCTGAAAAATATAATGCTGAGATTTTTGAAAATCTAAATTTGCAGACGAGTTAATGTATCTACTTTCAGGATTTTGAAAAAACAAACCATAAGCGAAAGAAGTCGTCCAATCTTTTGCCAATCGATAAGCCAACGCAAAACGAGGCGCAATATTGGTTTTATTTAAATAAGAAGAATTTTCTGCTCTTACCCCAATTTTTGCTGATAGATGATTGCTGAAACCCAAATCTGTCTCCATAAAAGCTGAGGAAATAAGATCCCGATAATTTTTATTGACTTCACCAACGTTTAATGTTTCCTGAGCATAATTTAATTCAAAACCGCCACGCAAAGCACTTATTTTATTTATTTTTCGGTCTACAACTGCTTTGAAATTGATATAATTTCCATCATTCAAGACTTGTGATTCATTCGATTGAACATCGTTTTTTTCCGTTGAGAATTTTAAATCTGACTGGTTATAAGAATACGAAGTTCCTGCATTCAGAAGATATTTCCCGAATTTTTGCTTGAAAGACAAATTATGATACGTGTTTTTTCCTTTTAGTTTTACCAGAGAAAAATCATATTCCGGCTCTAAGCTTTCTGTTCTTATCCCGATTCGGTTGGTATCAAACATTCCGTAATATTTAAAAAAACCACCTGATTTGGTTTTGATTCTAAAATTGGCATCTCCGTTGAAACCATTTGGCGCATCTATAAAATCTGCATTAAAATTGAAAATCTGCTGCATCAAATTCAGATTAGAATATCCTAAAGAAGCTCCATAAGAAGAATTTTTATCTTTGTTTAATTTCTGAAAACTTCCATTTAAAAATATCGGAGAAACCCCAAAATCATAAGAACTCTGATCCGGAAGATCTACACTTTCCAACATTAAAGCACCAGACAAAGCCTGCCCATACAAAGCAGAATATCCACCGCTGGAAAAAACATTTCCTTTAAAAAGTGAAGTATTGAAGCGGTCTCTTCCTGCAATGCCGGGAACTGAATTCGAGAAATAATTGTTGATAAGACTTCCATCCATAAAAATTTTAGACTCTGTTCCAGTTCCTCCACGCACAAAAAGACCTTCGGTTTCGCCTACTTTCTGAACGCCCGGAAGAAAATTTAAAGCAGAAGAAATTTGTCCGTCTGCACCTGCTGTAGTATAAATATCAATGGGTGTCAACAATGCTGTAGCTCTTTTTTTGTCACTCGCTTCTATCGATCCTGCAGAAACTACTACTGCATCGATCTCATTAATCTGCTCTTTTAATTCGACGTTAATTGTTTGATCTTTATCTTCAATATCAATCTGTTTTTCGATTTCATAATATTTCGCATGGGTAAATGTTAACTTCTGTATTCCTTTTTCTGAAGTTTCAAAAGAAAAATTTCCGTTTACATCGGTTGTTGCTCCGTCGTAAGTGTCTTTTAAAGTTACATTCACTTCCGGAATTCCTTTATTTCTAAAAGTTACTTTCCCAGAAATTTTTACCTGAGCAAAACTCTGTACAAATGAGAAAAAGAATAGAAGAATAATTATTTGATGAAATTTTGTTTTCATGTCTAAGTTTTGAGCAAAATTATAAAGATGATTGACATCTCTATATTTTTTTCTACTGAATGGTCATATTTTTGTACTGAATGGAATGTAATCACAAAATTTTATCATATGAAACTACAAACATTGACATTATTAGCAGGCTGTGCTTTATTTGCAGCATCGTGCAGTTCTAGCAAAACGTATAATATTTTAGCAAAAAGCGGAACAAAAACCGGTGGAACTGCGAAATTTACACAAAAAGGAAATGATGTTGTAATGGATCTTGAGGTAACGAATCTTACTCCCGGAATTCATGCAGTACATATTCACGAAAAAGGAGACTGTTCTGCTCCCGATGCTACTTCCGCAGGCGGACACTGGAATCCCGGAAAGCATGATCACGGAAAATGGGGTGAAGGAACTTTTCACATGGGAGACATTGGAAATCTGCAAGCCGATGCGAACGGAAATGCTAAACTTACTTTTAAAACTGACAAATGGTGTCTGGATTGTGTGGAAGAATCTAAAAATATTATGGGAAAAGGTATCATCATTCATGCCGATAAAGATGATTTTATGACGCAACCAACAGGAAATGCAGGAGGCAGAGTGGGATGTGTAGAAATTAAATAATTTAATTTGTATATAACAGAAAGCGGCGC
>Ga0209599_10000099_pt1 | contig 64245 bp, 55 predicted proteins | sample Shrwel_input2_FT_FD_187534 | JGI IMG/M metagenome (GOLD analysis project Ga0209599, IMG submission 187534) | Subsurface microbial communities from deep shales in Ohio, USA - Utica-3 well 1 S input2 FT (SPAdes) (version 2) ...
ATTCTTAATTGATCTGTAATCGTTGTACTCCAGAGATTTTTGGGAGAATGGCCGCCGATTTTATCATTGGTTCCAACACCTTTTACATCCGGATCTTCTGTACAATAAACATTTTTTCCGGTTGCTTTATCAGTCCAGTCATTTCCGGCAATTCCATGAATAGACGGTACAGAACCTGTATAAATAGTCGTATGTCCAATCGCTGTTACTGTAGGAACGTAAGGAATCATTATATTATTGAATGAGAATCCTTTATTCAGCAATCTTTTAAAACCACCATCACCATATTTATCGTAAAAACGGTAAAGATAATCCCATCGCATTTGGTCTATAACCAATCCCACTACCAGTTTTGGTCTTTCTACCTGAGAATTTTTATTTTTCTGAGCACTGATTGTAATCACCGACATAAAACAAGCAGCAGCAATCGTAATTTTCTTAAGCATTGAATAACTTTTTTGTGATCACAAATTTACGGGTTTTATAAGTTTTGGAATATGAAATTTTATTTAAATTTGAGCCATTAGCTTTCGGCTTGTATTACAACTGAAATAATATAAAATATGCTATCACCAAATCTCACTTTACTATGAAGAGAATTACTTTTTTCTTACTGTTCCTGTTTTCTCAAATTGCCTGTGCCCAAACTGAACAACAGTTTATATTCTTTAAAGCCTGGAATTTTATTAAATATTATCATCCCGATGTTGCAGGTAGAAAAATTGACGCCGACAGTTTATTTCTTGCCACGTTAAAAACCATCAATTCAACAGATGAACCCAATTCCATTATTACAAAATTAACTCAAAATTTAAAACCGTTTTAAGATTCCTGCTCCACAAGAGACTTCAAAAGATGTTCTGAAGCAAAATCAGGATTTCAGCTGGTTTCAGAAAAACAGAAAAATAAATTCTGAAAACAAAGCTTTACTCAACTCTATCTATAATCACCGTTACAATTTTGAATTTTTAAAAGAAGGAAAATCCGTAAATGATGAAAAAAAATATTCATTCCCGAAAACTGAAAATCTTCCGTTAGAATACCGTTTATTAACTTTAGCAAAAATACAGGGAACTGTAGATTATCTTTTTCCTCACAAATATATTATGGATAAAGGTTTTGATGATTATTTTAAAAACAGTTTAGAGCAAAATTCAAAAATATATTCAAGAAAAGATTTTGAAATTTTATTGGCTCAGCTTGTTTCTAAATTTAAAGACAGCCATGCCCTCAGTTTTTACAAAGAGCTGAATTATAAAAAAGATATTTTCCACGGTAATCATCTTGCACCATTTGATTTTCAGATCGTTGATGATCATCTTTTAGTTACTCATCTTATTTTTCCGAAAATCTGCGCAAAAGCTCAAATTAATGTCGGAGATAAAATCATTTCCATGAACGGCAAAAAGATTCCGCAAATCATTAAAGAAAAAAGCGAACTTTTGTCTTCATCAAATATGGAGAAACTGAAATTTGTTCTTTCCAAGTATGAAAATAACCTGATATGGAACGATGATTCACCTCAAAAAACCTTTGAAGTAAAATCAGGAAAAAATAACACTAAATTTTCTACAAAAGTTGATATGATCAATCCCTCCGATAAAGAAAAATATGGTTTAATTATTGACTATTTACAGGATAAAATCAGGAAAACAGGAAACAGAAAAATTGTACATGATGATGTTGCTTACTTTAAAGTTAATGAGACTTTAGACTTTATCAATAATGTAGATGATGACAAAATTGATATGGTAATGGACAGTATTTTACACAATGCAGCACAAAAGAAAGCCATTGTTTTTGAAATGAGAGAATATCCTGATTGGGGCGGATTTTTTTATCACTATATCTACAAATACTTCTCTCCTGCAGAAAATTACTTTGGGAAATATTACCAACAGAATTTGAAAAACATCGGAACTTTCACGTATAAAGATTACGATTATTTTCCTGCAATTTCGGGTAAAACAACCCATATGTACAAGGGTAAAGTTTTCATTCTGGTAAATCCTGATACGCGAAGCGCAAGTGAATGGTATTCTATGAGCTTACAGAAAATATTTCCGCAATCTCTAACGATTGGTCAGCAGACTTCAGGCGGAGATGGTGACGTGGTGAAAATAAATTTACCCGGAGATTATCTTCTAGAATTTACCGGAAACGGAATTTTCTATCCTGACAATTCTCAAACCCAACAAATGGGAATAAGAATTAATGAATTGATTACCTATAAAGATCAGGATATTTTAGACAAAAAAGATTTGGAATTTGAAAGGGTTTTAAAATCTGCCGGAGCTGAATCTCATCAGGTTGAAAAAGCAAAATAAAAATAGCAACACATATTTCTTCAAAAAAATAAGCCCGAAAATGATTCGGACTTATTATTATGATAAAAGTTTAATAAAATTAAAACTTCAAATCACCATTGACTTCTCTTACTGCTTGTGCAGCTTCAGCAAATTTAGCTTTCTCTTCTTCAGTTAAAGAAATGTTGACGATGCTTTCAACACCATTTTTCCCGATGATCGCAGGAACACCAAGACAGATATCGCTTTCGCCATATTCTCCGTCTAACATTAATGAACAAGGGATCATTTTTTTCTGGTCACAAGCAATTGCCTGAACCATTACAGAAACTCCTGCTCCCGGAGCATACCAAGCTGAAGTACCCAACAATTTAGTTAATGTAGCACCACCAACTTTCGTTTCTTCGATTACATATTTTTGTTTAGCATCATCAAGGAACTCAGTTACAGGAACTCCGTTTCTTGTTGCTTTGCTCAATAAAGGAAGCATACCTGTATCACTGTGAGCAGCAATTACCATTCCGTCTACGTCAGAGATAGGAGCTTCTAAAGCTTCTGCCAATCTGTATTTGAATCTTGCAGAGTCTAAAGCACCACCCATTCCGATAATCTTGTTTTTAGGAAGACCAGAAGTTTTGTGTACCAAATAAGCCATTGTATCCATCGGGTTTGAAACCACAATAATGATCACTTCAGGAGAATTTTTCACTAAGTTTTCAGTAACTTCTTTTACAATTCCTGCGTTGATACCGATTAATTCTTCTCTTGTCATTCCCGGTTTTCTTGGGATACCAGAAGTGATTACTGCTACATGAGAACCTGCTGTTTTGCTGTAGTCTCCTGTTGTACCTGTAATTTTTGTATCAAATCCGTTCAAAGATGCAGTCTGCATCAAATCCATCGCTTTTCCTTCAGCGAAACCTTCTTTAATGTCTACTAAAACTACTTCTGAACAGAAGTCTTTCATTGCGATGTATTCTGCACAACTTGCTCCTACTGCGCCTGCACCTACTACAGTTACTTTCATAATATATTTATTTATTGTTTTTTATTAGTATTATGGAACTAATTGTTTCATAATATTTTTATTTATTGTTCTTTTATTGGTATTATAAAACTTTAAAGTTTCATAATATTACTTTATAAATGATTTACTTTTTATTTAGCCTTTATTTTTGCCTCCCAAATGTACAAATTCCCGAAAAATTGAGCAATCTTTCGGGAATTTTAATTATAATTTAAGAAAATTAATTAACGTTTAGCAAAAAAGTATAGAGTTTTTTGGCTCCGGATAAAACTTTGTTATAATTTTCGGGAGTAACTTCGGAATCCAGAACCTCTTTAAAGTTCTTCCACATCATTCCTGTGTTTTCCTGATAGCATCCAAAAAAATTGAAAGTAACATCATCAAAACCCTTAGTTTTAGAAAGCTGTTTGGCAATTACATTACCACCCAAAGTAGAACCTTCAATCACATACATCGCTCCCAAAGCTTCATGCTCATCAACAAATTCGAGATCGTGAGTTTCTTTTTGATTTTCTAAATCTAAACTTGCAAGATCTTTCTCTATTAAAGAAAGTTTTACTCTTTTATCCAAGTGAAGTTTTTCGGAAAATTTCTCGGAAAGGCTATTGAAAATTTTATCTTCCGAGTGAAGTAACATCAGATAATTGGTACTGATGATCTTTTTATAGTCTTCTAAAGTAAAGGTCTTGCTGAAAATTTTATGAGAACTGAATAATTTTTCTGCTGCATCATGAAACTCTGCTGTATTTTGTTTTAAATATTCAGATACCATTTTTTTAATTTAAGGTTATAGAAATTTAGGATTTTGAAAGGTTAAGATAAAGCACGTTCCTTCTTCAGTACTTTCATAATCTACATTTCCGCCTATTCTGTTCATAATTCTGTGAACAATTGAAAGTCCGATTCCGTTTCCTTTAAATTTTCTGGCATTATCCATCCTGTTGAAAATCTTAAACATCCTGTGTTTTTCCGTTTCCGGTATCCCGATGCCATTATCTGTAATTCTGTATACAACACGATCTTCTTCTTCATATCCTTCTATATGTACGACGGGATGATCCTGTTTAGAAGAATATTTTATAGCATTGTTGATGATATTCAGAAAAACCTGATGCATCATTGTTTTATCTGCCAAAACATTCGGGCAGTTTTTGATCACTACTTTGCTGTCGGGACTTCCGAAAGTCAATTTAGCATTTTCTGTAATTTTCTCGATAGTTTGTTCTGTCTGTAGATCTTCAAGTTCTATTTCGCTGTGTTTTGCGCGACTAAGCTGCAGTACATCGTTCATCATTTCAGCCATATTGTCGATTTCGTCGATAATTGAGCTGATCTTATATTTATTTTTATCAGAAGTTTCAGAAAGGCTTCTTAGCAACATCTGAGCATTCAGCTTCATTACCGTCAAAGGTGTTCCTAAGTCATGTGAAATGGTATATGAAAAACTATCGAGCTCTTCATTCACTTTTTTCAGTTGTTCATTCAGATTTTTAATAGTAACATACTGCTTATGAGAAGTTTCCAAAATAACATCTCGTATAGACTGTATGGCAATCTCGTTTCTGCTCGTCCATCTTCTTGAGTTACCTTTAATATCTTCTTTAAAAGTTTCAAAAGAAGTTCTTGGGGAAACAATGTTTTTTTCTTCTCCGTTTTGAACGAAAGTTCCGATTTTCTTTTCGGGATTTCCTGCCCAATTGATGTGATCATCAAATTCTTTTCTGAACCAAATGAGCAATTCGTTTTTACTTCTTTCTATAAAATAAATAACAATTCCACCTGCAGTTTCATTTAGCTCAAGCTCTTTCCCAAAATCTTTGCGGAAAGTACGACTGATGAAAATGGTATCTTCCGTATTTTTATACGCCCAGTCTATAATTTTTTGAATTGTTTCAAGTTCTGGTGTAACACCGTCTGTGACAACGTAATCTTCAGAAATTACCGCCAAACCATCGGCTTCCGGCAGATTTCTTATCGCAGATTTATTCTCTACGAGAGATTCGAATAATGTATTATATTTTAAAAACTCAGATTTAAGCAGAGAAGCTTTTGTATTTAAATCTAAACGATATTGCAGCTCTTTTTTTGCTTTAAAAGATGAATAGGCATTGGAAGCCAAAACCGTGAAAATTCCTGCCTGCATACGATCTTCCAAATCAATATGTTTTGCCACAGAATTCTGACACGTTACCAAACCCCAAAGCTGATCATCAATAATGATAGAAACACTAAAGCTGGAAGATGCACCTGTGTTCTTGATGTATTGACCATGAATTGGCGACATCGCCCGTAAAGATGAAAAAGTAAGATCTATTTTGTCAATTAATTTACTGACAATTTTTACAGGCTCAGAATGAACATCGCTGAAAATTCTTTTTCTTTTCTTTTTATAAAGTTCCCTTGCCTGTCTCGGAATATCAGATTCAGGATAATGTAAACCAAGATAGCTGTCTGCATCTTTATTTGTTTTCTCTGCAATCACTTTACCAGAACCATCTTCAACAAATTTATAGACCATAATGCGGTCATAATTGATGATATTAAATAAAGTATTTAATAGCTGATCCCAGATTTCTTCTTCATTACCAATAACGTAGAAATTATCATACTTATTGGTAATACGTTTATTTGGATTGCTGATAACAGCTTCAAATTCAAAGAAAATATATTCTTTGCTACGGAAAACTGATAGATGAAGTTCTTTTCCCCCGATAAGAATTTTGTCAAAATAGGTTTCGTTATCTCTTCGGGTAAGATCTTCCAATGACTCAAAAATGCCAGAAGACAAAATCGTCTTAAAGACATCAGGAAAGTCTGTTATTTTCTTTCCAAACAATATTTCAGAATTTTCTATACTAAAAATATCTGTAATATTTTCACTGAAAAAAGCAATGGAGTGAGAATCTGCATCAATGCCAATCAGATAACCAAAACTTTGTATATAACCCGGAATATGGATGGGCTCGTCATGACATTCAACAAAATTCATAGATAACACTTAAAACATCAAAGTTAATGATTTTTATGGTGAAAAATTACTTTGTGGTACACAATGTGAATTTTACATCTATAATTAATAATAATTATGTTTTTTTAATAAATAATTAACATCATCTTTAAATTGAACATGAGTAAATAACAAATATTCAATATTATTTTAGCAAAAAATCCTCGATTCACTGTATTAATTCACTAATAAAGAAAGCAAATTTTATAAAAAAACAGGCAAATTCTACACTTCTTTATCAAAATAAAGCATATAATATTTTCCCTTTTCATCTTGCCCCTGTTCCAGCATTTTTCGGTCTCCGTGAATATAAATATGGAAATTTTTATCGAGTTTGATGATACTTTTAAAATGTCTCTGTGTTTTTTTCACCGCAGCTTCACTTATTGGGAACTCTTCAGAAATGTTAATCTGCATTTCCTGCTCATAATCAGTTTTGAAATTATTGAAACTTTCGATAACGTGTTCATCTTTCAAAACTTCAGCTGCAAACTCATCCAGCTTGAATTCTTCTTTTTCTTTGAAGAAATTGATCGACTGATTCAGAAAATCTGCCTGATCTGCCTTTGAAACCTCAAATTCCTGCGGCAATTGCTTGGTGATATAATCTTTGTACACCATCAAAGCTTCCTGAGTGTGAAAATATTCGTCGTCACGCTGTTTTACTTTCAGGAAATCTTCAAACCAATAATACATATCTCCATTTTTGTTGTTATCGACTACAGAAAGTACATATCCGCTTTCTTTACTGCTATTGTAGATCAATGCAGCTTTATCGATTTTTGACAAGCTGATTCCCTGATCTTTATCGATCTCAAACGATTCATTTTTAGGGAAAATTTTCAGGAAAGATTCTCTTTTTTCGGTTTTAAATATTCCGATTTTGTCTACTTTGTCATCACCTTCTCTATCGTCTTCAAAATAAACAACAAACAATTCTCCGCCCTGAACTCTTGGGTTTTCGGCAGCTTCAAAAAGATGTTTAGCCAGATTTTCAGATTCCCAGAGAAACTTGGCTTTGTCTTCAAAAATTTCGGATACAGAACTAAAAACAGGATTATTCACCAAATAAGAATCACTGTAAAACTGATATGTTTCTTCAGTTTTGAATGATCCTAAAAAGTAATTCTCCAATAATTCTACGGTTCCTTCATCCAGCTGAAGCTCTTCCTGAGCAAGCAAAAGAGATTCTCCGTTTATTTTATTTCCTACTCTATGTACTACAATTTTTGAAAACATCTGTTGATTTTTTGTGGACTGCAAAGATATTCAATCTAAAGATTAAAATCCGACAAAAAATAAGTTTTCAAAATTTTGTTTGAAATGTTGTAAATCATGTATTGATAAATTTAAAAAACAATCAAAAAAGAATTAGTTTTAACAATCAAACACTTACAAAATACACTTAGAATCACAATTTAATAACAACGAGTAGCAAAAGGTTTAATGAAAATTTAATTGCGAATGATAATTTAAACAAAGTTCATGAGATTTTGGATCTGATGATATTTTTGGTACGCTTTTAGCAAAGCTTAGAATGTTTTAAAAATATTTGAACAATGAAGAATTTTGAAGCGGATACTATTAATGAGACTCAGGCAATTGAGCATTTGAAAATATTTTATCCATCGATTCAGAACGAAATAACAATACTTTCTGCGCAGAACAATTTTCCTGGAATCATTCAATCGACTGTAGATTATTTAAAAATCCTTTTACAGGAATCTAAAATCAATGTCGTAAACCATAACATCAAAATGATGGAATGGCTTTATAAAAGAGGAACTTTCAATGTGAAACATATTATTGAAAACCTGTTTATCAGATCTTTCGGAAGTCTGAAAAAACATACAGACCAACAACAATGGAGTATTTTGTATCAATATATGCCAATTGAGTTTCAGCAGATTTATCTCAATCAGACTAAACTTGATGAGATGATGTTTAAGAAGAATTAATTTTTACCATAGACTTCGCCCAAGCTTTCAGCTTGGGCGAAGTCATTTTATTACCATAAACTCTATAAAATTATGTCCAGATTTTGAAACCTAATTTTGTGAAAATTATAAACAAAAAATCCCCTCGCTTTCGCTCGGGGATTTTGTATTGATAGCTTTTATTAAAAAGTCTATTTGACTTCTTCAAAATCTGCATCCTGAACATCTTCTGTTCCACCTGCATTTCCTTGATTTTGAGCTCCTGCATCTGCTCCTTGAGCTTGTTGTCCTGCTGCATACATTTCTTCTGAAGCTGCCATCCAAGCTGCATCCAAAGCTTCTGTTTTAGCTTTTACATCGTCTCCGTTTTTAGCTTCGAAAGCTGTTTTCAGTTCTGCGTGTGCAGATTCGATTGCTGCTTTTTTGTCAGCAGACAATTTATCGCCAAATTCTTTCAATTGCTTCTCTGTCTGGAAGATCAATCCGTCAGCTTTGTTGAAGATCTCAACTTCCTCTTTCTTCTTCATGTCGGCCGCAGAGTTTTCCTGAGCTTCTTTTTTCATTCTTTCGATTTCTTCTTCAGAAAGACCGGAAGATGCCTGAATTTTGATAGACTGCTCTTTACCTGTTCCTTTGTCTTTTGCAGAAACGCTCAAGATACCATTTGCATCGATATCGAAAGTAACTTCGATCTGAGGAACGCCTCTTTGTGCTGGTGGAATATCAGTTAAATCAAATCTACCTATTTCTTTGTTATCGTTGAACATTGGTCTTTCACCCTGTCCTACTCTGATAGAAACTGCAGGTTGGTTATCACTTGCCGTAGAGAAAACTTCAGATTTCTTAGTTGGGATCGTAGTGTTTGCTTCAATTAATTTAGTGAAAACAGAACCCATAGTTTCAATACCTAAAGAAAGTGGCGTAACATCTAATAAAAGTACGTCTGTAACGTCTCCTGTAAGAACTCCACCTTGAATTGCCGCACCAATAGCTACAACCTCATCCGGATTCACCCCTTTAGAAGGTTTTTTACCGAAGAATTTCTCAACTTCTTCCTGAATGATTGGGATTCTTGTAGAACCACCTACCAAGATTACTTCGTCTATATCTGATATAGAAAGACCTGCGTCAGAAAGCGCTTTTTTACAAGGCTCCATAGAACGTCTTACTAAGTCTGCAGATAACTGCTCGAATTTAGCTTTAGTTAAAGTCTTCACTAAGTGTTTAGGACCTGTAGCTGTAGCTGTAATATATGGAAGGTTAATTTCTGTCTGAGTAGAAGAAGACAATTCAATCTTCGCTTTCTCAGCTGCTTCTTTTAATCTTTGTAAAGCAATTGCATCCCCTTTAAGATCTACTCCTTCTTCAGATTTGAATTCATCTGCCATCCAATTGATAATAACATCATCGAAGTCATCACCACCTAAATGTGTATCTCCGTTTGTAGACAATACTTCAAAAACACCGTCTCCTAAATCAAGGATAGAAACGTCAAAAGTACCACCTCCTAAGTCATAAACAACAATTTTCTGGTCTTTGTGAGCTTTGTCTAAACCATAAGCTAAAGCTGCTGCTGTAGGTTCGTTGATAATTCTTTCTACTTTAAGACCAGCGATTTCTCCTGCTTCTTTTGTAGCCTGTCTCTGTGCGTCATTAAAGTAAGCCGGAACAGTGATTACCGCTCTCGTTACTTCCTGACCAAGATAATCTTCTGCCGTTTTCTTCATTTTCTGAAGCGTCATTGCAGAAATTTCCTGTGGAGTATATTCTCTATCGTCGATTTTTACTTTTACTGTATCATTTGGTCCTGCTACAACTTCATAAGGAACTCTTGAAATTTCTTTAGCATCTTCTTTGAAGTGTGTACCGATAAATCTTTTAATAGAATATACCGTTTTCTTTGGGTTTGTTACCGCCTGTCTTTTTGCAGGATCTCCCACTTTTCTTTCACCATCTTCTGTAAATGCCACGATAGATGGCGTAGTTCTTTTACCTTCTGCGTTAGGGATTACTACAGCATCTTTACCTTCCATTACTGCAACGCAAGAGTTGGTTGTCCCTAAATCAATTCCAATTATTTTACTCATAATATTATATTTTTCTAATTTTTAAATTTTAATTTACAGTGTCTAATTCTCAATATTTATACCATTAGATTTTTTATGACAAATTGGCATAAAAAAACAAAACCCTGATGTAATCAAAGTTTTGTTTTTATAATATCTGAAATCTTAACTTATTTTTTAATAAACTTCATTGACTTAATGAATTCTGTTCCATTATAAGTTCTTACATAATAAACTCCAGCGGCAAAATCATTCACGTCAATTTTATCTGTCTCATTTTTAACAGAAACTTTTTTCATTAATCTTCCTTCAGAATTAAAAATTTCCACTTCATTTATTCTCACCAATGGAGATGCAATAGAAATATATTGAGTTGTAGGGTTTGGAAAAAGATTTATTGAAGCAGCCTTTTCTAAGTCATTAACAGCTAAAAAAGAACAAGCATTTGTATTTAATAAGCTTGCTCTTGGTCCTGCCATTGTATTCGTTTTTATGGTTTTTTGGTCATTTGTAAAAAACGCCATCTCCGTATCTGTAACATAATCCATAAAATTCATAAACATTGCGCCATTTGCAGTTGGAACACACATATATGAATTATCCGGAAAAACATTTCCACCATAATGAGGATCACTAATTGCAGGAGTATCTGCACAGCCATCATCATTATCTAAATCACCACACAAACTTCCATCTTCTCCCCATGGATGTAAAAGACCGAAATAATGTCCAATCTCATGGGTTGCAGTTCTGCCACCATTATAAGGATATTGAGCAGCGCCAGTTGTACCAAAATAATTATAACCTATTGCTAAACCATCAAAAGCATATCCTGCAGCATCTGGTAAGTAAGCCCATCCAAGATATGGATTTGGCATGTCACCCACCCAAATATTGAGATATTTTGTAGGATCCCAAGCAACTAACCCCGAAGATTGATAATAATTATTTGGGAAACTAAAACTCGATGCTACAGATTTTCTCTCTATTCCCGTAGTAGTAGAACCATCACTTTTTTTCGTAGCAAGACAGAATACAAGTTCCATATCTGCACCAAACGGCTTAAAAGCTGCTGGTACAATAGTATTGTAATCTGAGTTAAGCTTTCTGAAATCTGCATTTAACACAGCAAGTTGTGACGCGATTTGAGCGTCAGAAATATTTTGTGCAGCGTTCTTATACAAAACATGTACAACAACAGGAATAGTTACAACCGTCTGTACATTTTTTCCTACATTATTTTTACTTGTTAAATAATTTCTTAAATCTTGTTTTTTTGCTAAAGCATCAGGATTGTTCGAAAAAAAATCTTTCATTTTTTCATCTGTTCCACAAAATCTTTGTCCGCTTATATTTGCAACAATAAAAATTGCAAATAATAATAGATATTTTTTCATTTAAATAAATTTGTTGCGAATGTAGATATTTTATACAAAAAATCAAACAAATTTAAAATTCAAAAATTACTGACATAGATAAAAACTACAAATCAATATATTTAATTAGTCATAATAAGAGCAATAACAGTTACAATCCAAAATTTTATTATATATAATATTATTTAATTGAAGGTTAATATAAAAATAAGCTGAATTATGATTATCAATTATTATTTTTGATAAATTTTACTATACTATATGTCATTACATTTTAATCCCAGAGATGTTACTTGGTTAGCATTTAACGAAAGAGTTTTACAGGAAGCAATGGACGAAAACGTGCCACTACATCTTAGAATTCGTTTTTTAGGGATTTTTTCTAATAATCTGGACGAATTCTTCAGAGTGCGTGTTGCAGGACTAAAGCGTGCAATGGACTTTAAAGAAAAAGTAATCGCAGAATCTTTTTATCAGCCACCTTCAAAAATTTTACAGAGAATTAATGAGATTGTCATTACACAACAAGCAGATTTTGACAAAACCTGGAAAAAAATTCAGGTTGAAATGGCTGAACAGAAAGTCTTTATTAAAACTTCAAAAAACCTTTCTGCAAGACAAAAAGATTTCGTTAGACAATATTTTGATGAAGTGGTAGAATCTAACGTTATTCCTATTCTTCTTCATGAAAATACACCAATGCCTTATTTAAGGGATAAAAGTCTGTATCTGGGTGTAGCCATGAGAAAGAAAGACTGGCAATATCACAGCAATTATGCGATTATTGAAATTCCGTCACGTTTCGTTGGCAGATTTGTTTTGTTGCCAACTGAAGATTTGGAAGAGAAAAATGTAATGCTTCTGGAGGACGTCATCACCTTCAATTTACCGCATATTTTCTCTTATTTCGGGTATGATGAGTTTTCTGCCAATGCATTTAAAGTAACCAAAGATGCAGAAATGGATATTGATAACGACATCAGAACCAATTTTGCAGAAAAGATAGAAAAAGGACTTAAAAACAGACGAAAAGGGAAACCGACACGTTTTGTTTTTGATAAAGATATGGATAAAGCTTTACTGGAATTACTGATCAGAAAGCTGAATTTAAGCAAGAAAGACAGCATTATTCCGGGTGGAAAAATTCACAATTTTAAACATTTTATGGATTTTCCCGATGTTTTTGAATATTACAAAAAACCTGTTGAACGAACTTCATTTACCCATCCTGCTTTTGAACACGGTGAAAGAGTGACAGATGTTATTATGAAACAGGATGTGTTGCTGAGCTTTCCTTATCACACTTACACTCCGGTAATCGATCTTCTGCGCGAAGCTGCGATGGATCCTGATGTAAAATCTATCCAGATTACGGCTTACCGTTTAGCAAGCAGTTCAAAGATCATCAATGCTTTAATTTATGCTGCAAGAAATGGTAAAGATGTGACGGTGATGCTGGAACTTCAGGCAAGATTTGATGAAGAATCGAATTTGATGTGGAAAGAAATGCTGGAGCCCGAAGGAATCACTGTTTTAATAGGAATTCCGAACAAAAAAGTTCATGCCAAGCTGTGTGTTATTAAAAAGAGAGTGAATAATAAAACGCTTCAATACGGATTTATCAGCACCGGTAATTTTAATGAAAAAACGGCAAGAATCTACGGAGATCATTTAATAATGACTGCAGATCGTGGCATAATGGCAGACATCAATAAAGTTTTCAGTGTTTTGAAAAAGCCAAAAGAAGATTATTTGCCTGTTTTAAAGACATGTAAAAATCTGATGGTTTGTCCGCAATTTATGCGTGAGAAAATTGTATATCATATTGATAAAGAAATTGAAGAAGCAAAAGCCGGAAGAAAGGCAGAAATGATCATTAAAGCAAACTCTATAAGTGATCGTGGTCTTATTCTTAAAATGTATGAAGCTGCCGAAGCCGGAGTTGTTATCAGAATCATTGTTCGTGGTATTTACTGTGCGATCAATCAGAAAGATTTTAAGCAAAAAATAAAAGCGATCAGTATTGTAGATGAATATCTGGAGCATGCAAGAGTAATGTATTTCTACAACAAAGGCGCAGAAGACATCTATATTTCCTCTGCTGACTGGATGAACCGAAACCTGGATTACAGAATAGAAGCTGCTGCAAAAATTACCGATAAAAACTTAAAGAAAGAACTAAAGGACATTTTGGACATTCAGCTAAGAGATAATGTAAAAGCCAGAATTTTAGATAAAAAACTAAGCAACGAATACATTAGCAACGGTGAAAAAGAATGCCGTTCCCAAATAGAAACCTACAAATACCTGAAAGCAAAAACAAAAGGAAAAACAGCTAATTAAAAGTTATTAAAACCTTCAAAATTACCTGAACAAATTATTTTTGTAAATTCGATTTTTAAAAAACATTATAATTTTAGTTCATTAACTAAAAAACAATAAAATACACAATCTCAATGATCATTGCAGCGATAGACATAGGAAGTAATGCAGCCCGACTTTTAATAAACGAGGTGAAAACAACCAATAAAAAAACCGAATTTATTAAACTGAATCTTTTGCGAATACCTCTCCGATTAGGAATGGATGTTTTCACTCTTGGAAAAATAGGAGAAGAAAGAGAAAAAATGGTCTTAGATGCGATGAAAATTTTCAGTGATCTGATGAAAATCTACAAAGTTGAGCATTACAGAGCTTGCGCTACGAGTGCAATGCGGGATGCTTCCAACGGAAAAGAAATCATAGAAAAGGTAAAAAACTCTTCAGGAATTGCTATAGAAATCATTTCTGGTGATGAAGAAGCAACCTTGGTGTACGAAAATCACGTTGCTGAAGGACTAGACAAAGGTTTCGCTTATCTTTATGTAGATGTTGGTGGTGGTTCTACAGAACTCACGTTCTACGAAAACGATAAAATGGTTTATGAAAAATCTTTCAATATCGGAACCATCCGTCTTCTCAACAACCTCGTAACAGAAGATAACTGGAAGGAAATGAAGGAAGAAATAAAAGCCAATATCAACAATAAAAAACAAATTGTCGCCATAGGTTCCGGAGGAAACATCAACAAAGTTTTCTCGATGAGCAAAACAAAAGACGGCAAACCAATGTCTATTGCTTATTTAAAAAAAGCTTACAAAGAATTCAATGATCTTACGGTAGACGAAAGAATGACAAAATACGGCTTCCGTGAAGACAGAGCTGATGTTTTGGCTCATGCTTTAAAAATCTACAATTTCGTAATGCATTGGGCAGATATTAATAAGATTTTCGTTCCGAAAATATCGGTTGCAGATGGTTTGATACACAATATTTATGAGAGGGTTTCGGGGGAGAAATAACTTGTTTTTTTAATTAGATAACAATTTGACATAAATTATGTTTCACTAAAAATAAATTAAAAGCAACTCAAAAAAACTTATTTTCAAAGTTATATTTTAAATATAATATAATATTGCTTATGCGAGCTAATGCTAAAAAAAAATAACAAAGAGCAACTTAATTGAAATGAAATTTTGGATTAGAATAATACTACTTACAATATTTGATTTTGCAATAATTTGGTTATGGGTTAAAAAAATAAATCCTGATCCAAGCATTTCAATTGGAGTTTTAATATTTGTCCCACTTGTTGTTATATTGAATTTGATTATTGCTTTGATTCTATACTTTAAGAAAAGAGAATTTGTTACTCTTTTTTTATTCAATTCAATTATTGCAGGGGTATTAATGTTCTATTTATTTGGAAAAGGAATTGACAGGTATCAAAATGAAAGATTTGAAAGCTGGAGCTTTAAATTGCAGAACACAAAATATGTAATTACACACTCTAAACTTGACGATACTTTTAGTATGAGTGAAAGCAATACTCCTGGTTCATCAACAGGCTTTTTAGACGGAAAATTGATTGAAAAAGGGAACGAATATTATCTAACAACAGATACAACTGAATTTATTATCAAAAAGAGATACCTGTATAAATTTAGAAATGAAAGCTACAGTATAAAGTTAACTAAAATTGAAAGATAACACAATAACTTAGCATAAGATAAAAACCTCTAAAAACCCTAATTAAAACTTTAACAAAAAATTCAAATTACACCACATTCATCCAAAATTATTAACCATTTCATAATCTTCCCTTAAAACCCTCACAACTTATAGTGACCATTTTTGCAGTAATCTAAATATTGTAAAAATGAAGAACAAATACCTTTTAAGAAGTTTATTGCCGATTGCAGCGTTATTTCACGGTGCAATTTCGGGGCAGACTTTGATTCATTACTGGAATTTTAACAACAATGCTTCCGTTGCCGCTATCACAGCGCCAACTTCCACACTTTTAAACGGTTCTATTACCGCAGTTGCTACAGGAACAGGAAATACAGATACCTTTATTGATTTTGCAGGCGGAACCGGACAAAATTTTAATATTGATAATTTCAACGCAAGAAACGGAGATATTTCGGGAACGCATCTGAGATATAATTATCCTATCAACGGGAATGTAAAATTTAATTTGCCGACAACAGGATATAATAATGTTGTTGTAAAATTTACAACCAGAAGATCTGGTTCGGGTGCAGGAAATCAAAATTGGTCTTATTCTATAGACGGAACTACTTTTGTGCCTTATCAGACTATTATTTCACAGGATGCAAATCCGCAACTGATTACATTTGATTTTTCTGCTGTAACTGGAGTTGCCAACAACCCGAATTTCAAATTGAAAGTTGAGTTTTCAGCCGGAGCAGGAGGAACCGTAGGAAACAACCGTTTTGATAATTTTACAGTAGACGCAACAGCTGCAGGAGGCATTGACAATACTCCACCTACCGTTAATTATTTCCCTGCGAATAATGTAAGTAACGCTTCTACCACCGTAAACCCTACCATTACGTTGAATGAAAATGTAAGATTAATTGATAATTCCGCAATCACTTCTACCAATGCTCAGAATTTAGTTGAATTGAGATTAAACAATGCCAACGGAAGCACAGTTCCTTTCACCACAACTTTTGCCAATAATACGATTACTATAATTCCCACGAACGGTTTAATTCCTAATCAGGTTTATTATATGGCTCTGAAACCAAATTTGGTTGAAGACATGAGCGATAATGCGGTATCTACAACTACTTCTACCACTTTCACAACTGCAGGAACAACAATTTCTTTAGATAAAACATTCGTAAAGATAAATGAGAATACAGGAACACTTTCATTTAAAATCAATGTCAATAATCCTGCAAATGCGACTGTCAATTTAGTAGTAAAACCTTCGCCTTTCAGTACCGCAAACAGCAGCGATTTTACTTTTAGCAATCAGACGATCAACATTACGCCTTCTACAACAAGTTACACGGTAAATATTCCTATCATCGATGATACTTTGGAAGAACAAATGGCAGAATATTTTGTTCTAAGCCTTGAAAATCCTTTAGGAGCAACAATTTCGGGTGATGCATCTTCTACCGTTTACATTGTAGATAATGATAAAGCAGCACCGGTTGCATCCAACCAGATTCAATTAAATTACATCGGAAGTTTTGATCCTTCGGGAAACAGTACAAGTTCTACCGAAATTGTGGTACACGACCCTGCAACGCAGAGACTTTTCACTATAAGTTCTTTAACAGATGTTTTCGATATCATCAATTTTGCAAATCCGCTTTCACCCTCGGTAATCAGTACCGTAAATATGCTTCCGTATGGTGGAATTACAAGCATCGCCGTGAAAAACGGAGTTATTGCCGTGGCTTCTCCGAACGGAACGAACGCACAAGGCAACGGATCTGTTGTTTTCTTCGATATAAATGGTAATTTCCTGAAACAGCTTTCTGTAGGAGTTTTACCTGATATGATTACTTTTTCACCAGACGGAACCAAAGTAATGACCGCCAATGAAGGAGAACCAAATGATGCTTATACGGTAGATCCGGAAGGTTCAATCAGTATTATTGATATTCCTTCTTTAACGGTTGCCGGAATTCAGGCTTTAACACAAACCAACGTTACTACACTTTCCTTTACACAATTTAACGGACAGGAAACCGCTTTAGCTGCTTCAGGCGTAAGAAAGGTAAAATCGACAAGCACATTTGCTCAGGATCTTGAGCCGGAATACATTGTCATAAGTTCAGACAGCCAGAAAGCATGGGTTTCATGTCAGGAAAACAACGCATTGATTGAAGTAAATTTAGCTACAAAAACTTTAGGTAACATTTGGGGATTAGGCAAAAAAGACATGAGTCTTCCGGGGAACGGTTTTGATGCTTCAGATAATAACGGAGAAATATTAATTGCCAATTGGCCTGTAAAAACGTATTACAATCCCGATGCAATGGCATCTTATAAAGTAGGAAGTACCAATTATATTGTTACAGCTAATGAAGGAGACGAAAAAGATTTGGGAGGTTTCAGTGAAAGAACCACTGTCGGAGCCAACGGATATGGTTTAGATTCAACTGTTTTCCCCAATGCTTCAGTTTTGAAAGCTTCGCATAATTTAGGAAGGTTCCGAGTGACCAATGTGAACGGAAATACAGATAGTGATGCAGAATTTGAAGAAATTCATGCATTGGGAGCGAGATCATTTTCAATTTTCAATGCCGATACCAAACAGATTGTATATGACAGTGGAGATCAGTTTGAAAGATATATTGCAGCCAATCATCCTTTGATTTTCAATGCTGATAACGAAGCTAACGGTACAAAAGCAAGAAGCCGTGCAAAAGGTCCTGAACCGGAAGGCGTTACGCTAGGAACAATTAACGGACAAACTTTCGCTTTCATTACTTTGGAAAGAACGGGAGGAGTAATAGTTTACAATGTTACAGATCCTAATAATGTAACTTTTACAGATTACAAACATTCAAGATCTACGTCTGCATTTGGCGGTGACAACGGTCCGGAAGGAATTACTTTTATCCCTTCTTCTAACACCACAACAGGAAAAGCGTATGTAATTGTTGCCAATGAAATCAGCGGAACCTTATCTATGTACGAAGTTGCAGCTTCTCCAACTTTATCTACAGGAGAAGTAAAAACTGAAAAATCAACCTTCAATATTTTCCCGAATCCTGTAAATAAAGGAAATACTTTATATTTCAATCGAGCTCAAGGGTATGAATTATACGACATGAGCGGAAAACTTCTTGGAAAAGAGAAAAACGCTTTAACAATAGATACTTCAAAACTTTCTACCGGAGTTTATTTAATCAAAACTTCAGAAGGAGAAGTAAAAAGAGTGATTGTAAAGTAAAATTTTCAATATTTGATTTTGTTAAAGCCTCGATTTTTTCGGGGCTTTTTTGTGTATTTTTTTTAAGAATATTATACATTTGCAGCTAAATAAAAAAACACTACAATGAGAAAAAAAATTGCTATTGCTGTAGCATCTACAGTTTCTGTATTTTATTTTAATACAAAAGCACAAAACATTACATTAGACACTTCTTTCGGTAACGGAGGCATAGTCTCAATACCGTTAAATGGAGAAGCTGATGATTTGCAAATTCTTGAAAGTGCTGATAATAAACTTTTTGTTTATGGGAAAGATATTCCTGCATCTGTTTCACTTATTCCTAATAAAATCCATAAAATTAATTTAGATGGAAGTTATGATACAACTTTCGGCGCAAGTGGTATATTAACTCTTCCAAACTACATAAGCGATTTTTCGATAACATTACAAGGAAATAATAAATTTCTTGTGGCTTTCCAACAAACATCAACGGGTACAACACCTGAGATAAGTATTCTTAGATATAATTCAGATGGAAGTTTAGATAGTACATTTGCCAACAACGGCGAGTTTAAGACCTCTTATGATGGTGTAAACGAATTTCGCTACAATAATATTACGGTTTTAGCAGATGGCTCAATTATGGTTGCAACAGGCTCTAAATTAATTAAATTATCTAACAACGGATTTATTGATAATTCTTACGGGAGCAATGGAGTAATTAATCAAATGAATAGCGGAAATGTATATAGTTCTAATCTGAGTTTACTAAATCTTTTTAATGATAAAATTACTAAAACAAACTTAAATGGAGCACTAGAGAGCAGCTTTGGAAATAATGGAACCTTTACATATCCCAATACTAGTTTTTATTATTCTAAACAGAATTCTACTGGAAATATATACTCATTAGATTTAGACAATCCTATTTTTCATGTTATTAGCTCAAATGGAATATTGTCGAATACGATTTCCTTAACTAATGATAATAATACCTTAGAGTACTACAGTAATTTTGGTTTTGTGGGAGATAGAATGTTTTTTGTAGGTACAACATCTACAGACAAGCCTTTTATTGTTAGCTATAACAGTTCAGGAAATGTCTCTTTAATAAATTCATCTTATTCTTATAAAGAAACATCTATAGACAAGGGAAATTTCACTTCACTTTTAGCAAAGAATAATAGTGTATATGCAGGAGGAGATAAATTCATCGCATCCACCAACAAATGGTATTACATTGTAGCAAAATACAATGTAACAAATTCAACTTTAACAACTTCTGACTTAAGAACTGAAAAATCAACCTTCAATATCTTCCCGAATCCTATAAATAAAGGAAATACTTTATACTTCAACAGAGCGCAAAGTTATGAATTATACGACATGAGCGGAAAACTTCTCGGAAAAGAAAAATCTGCTTTAACGATTGATACTTCAAAATTAAACACCGGAGTTTATGTAATCAAAACTTCTGAAGGCGAAGTAAAAAGAGTGATAGTAAAGTAAATTTTCAATATTTGATTTTGTTAAAGCCTCGATTTTTTCGGGGCTTTTTAAATATTTGAAGACTATTTCTAGTTAAATTCAATCAGATTAAAAAAAATTGTATATTAGTATTAGTTGTAAAACCTTAAACACTAGTAATGATAAAAACACTTATTCTAATAAATATTTTATTCTCAATTATAATTCCATCACAAACCAAAGAACAAGATTATATTATAAATAAAAATTACGATTCGAGACTTTTCTTATCAAAAACTCAGGTTTTGATTTTCAATAAATTATATAAAGACTTTAATAACAAATTGGAACTAAAAAATGAGTGGAAGGATGTTGATCCTCTTAATATATTTACACCTGATGAAAATCGAAAGAGAAGAAGAGAGTTATTTCTTTATGAGTTTGATTCAAATAGCATGACAGAAACAGAAATTTCTGAACAAAAAATGCTTTCAAGTTATTAGTTAAAAATGAAATTCAAAATTCTAATATTACTATGAATTCAAACGATATTAAAATATCCATTCCGTATACTAACAATTATGAAAATATAAAAATTTATAAAAATCTGTTAGAAAAACTAGCAAGTTTAGGTCTGCAATGGTCACAAATTGGTGGTAATAATTTATATATTTATAATGGAAATATTCTTATTGGAAAATATAAATCAGGTTTTGTGACTATAACAAATTTCAATATTGATAGACCTTAGCGAATGGAAAAAATAATTATTCATTACGATTTTTTTGACGATATAGAAAGTAAAATTCATTTAGACAAAATTAATCACTTCAAAAAAATTGCTACAGATATATTAAAAAAATATCCAGGCGTAATAGAGTTTGATTATATCTCAAGATACATGAAATTTGATTTAAAACGAATGGATTGTGAACAAATATTGCAGGAAGATATTTTATTAATAGAAAAGGAAATACCAAGCTGTTTTATCTAAAAAAGACAGACCCCAAAAAGCCTGTCTTCAAAAAATATATCGTCGTATTTTTTTACTCTACATTTACTACCTTTTCAATTTCAGGAGCGTGTTGTTTAATGGTGTTTTCTACGCCTAATTTCAGGGTAGAAAAGTTTAGAGAACAGCCGGAACAGTTTCCTAAAAGTTTTACATAAACTATATTTTCCTTCACATCAATCAGCTCAATATCGCCACCATCTTTATTCAGAAACGGACGAATACTCTCCAGAGCTTCCATCACCTTTGTTACAGTTTGTTCGTGTGCTATATTTGTCTCCATATTTGAATTTGGTTTTTCAAAAATTAATTTTGAAATCATTATTTATTTTTTGGGTGAGCAACCTGCCATTGTGGTTATTTTCACCGCTTCTGTCGGAGGAAGAAATTTATTTCTTTCTACCAGACTTTCTACCATTTTTTGTGCAGTTTCGGTATAGATGTCAGCAATTCTAGAACCTTCCTGCAAAGCAGCCGGTCTTCCAACATCTCCAGCTTCTCTGATGCTTTGAATTAAAGGAATTTCTCCTAAAACAGGAATATTTAAATCATCTGCCAAATACTGCGCTCCCTGATTTCCAAAGATATAATATTTATTCTCAGGTAACTCTTCCGGCGTGAAATACGCCATATTTTCGATCAACCCAAGAACAGGAATATTGATACTTTCCATCTGGAACATGGCAATTCCTTTTCTAACATCCGCCAAAGCAACGTGTTGAGGTGTACTTACAATTACCGCGCCCGTTACCGGAACTTCCTGAATAATCGATAAATGAATATCTCCAGTTCCCGGAGGAAGATCAATTAATAAGAAATCCAGTTCTCCCCAAGCTGCGTCTCTTATCATCTGGTTCAAAGCTTTTGAAGCCATCGGTCCTCTCCAAACTACCGCTTGGTTTGCTCCTGAAAAATATCCTATAGAAAGCATTTTAACACCATAATTTTCAATAGGCTTCATTAAATTTTTTCCATCGATTTCTACAGAAATTGGTTTTTGTCCTTCCGTATCAAACATGGTAGGAACAGACGGTCCATAAATATCGGCATCTAATAAACCAACTTTAAACCCCATTTTTGCTAAAGTTACTGCAAGATTGGCAGCAACAGTAGACTTACCAACTCCTCCTTTTCCGGATGCGATGGCAATAATATTTTGAATTCCGGGAATCTGTTTTCCTTTGATCTGACTTAGCTGAACTTCACTCGGTTCCGGAGAAACTATTTTAAGTTTTAAATTAATATCTTCTCCAAATTCGCTTGCGAAAGCCTGTTTCATTGCAGCCTCAAGTTTTTTCTTTTCGTGCATTGCCGGAGAATGTGCAGTCATGTCAATGTATACATCTGTACCCATCACCTGAAAGTTACTCACCAAATCATCTACTTCTATTTCTTTAAGGAAATTCTGAACCTTTTCTTTAGTCAACATAAAATATAAATTGACTACAAATTTACGGAAATTTTAGCTATTTAGAATCAATAAAGATGGAGATAGATAAATTCTTTTGAGGAACAAATTATTGTAGTATTTTAGGGGGATTTTAATTTTAAACTCATGCAAAAATATTTCTTCATTCTTTTAGGATTGATTAGCCATAATTTATTTTCACAAAATTATTCACAATACGTGAATCCCTTCATTGGAACAGGCGGTCACGGTCATACTTTTCCGGGAGCGATCGTGCCTTTCGGGATGGTTCAGCTTTCTCCAGATACGAAAATTGACGGAAGCTGGGACGGCTGCAGCGGTTATCATTATTCCGATTCTGTAATTTACGGGTTTTCACATACTCATTTAAACGGAACCGGAGTTTCAGATTACGGAGACATTATGTTGATGCCAACAATGGGAAAACCGGGTTTAACACCGAAAGAATATTCTTCTAAATTTTCTCACAAAAACGAAAAAGCTACTGCCGGATTTTATTCCGTTAAATTGGAAAAACATAATATTGATGTTCGTTTAACCACAACCAAAAGAGTTGGCTATCATGAGTACACATTCAATAAAGCCGGAAACGCCAATATCATTTTAGATTTAAATCACAGAGATAAATTGCTCGAAGGTGAAGTAAAAATTATCGACAGCAAAACGATTGAAGTTTTCCGAAGAAGTGAAGCTTGGGCAACCAATCAATATATTTATGCTAAAATTGAGTTTTCAAAACCGATGAAAATTTCAAGTAAAAATTTTAATGGTAAAAATGAAAATAATACTTTTTCGGGAACTAAATTAGCTTTAGCATTTACATCAGCGGTAAAAAAAGGAGAAAAAATCAGTGTCAAAGTAGCGATTTCTCCGACAGGTTATGAAGGTGCAGGAAAAAACATGCTGGCTGAAGGAAAATCTAATGATTTCGAAACCATTAAAAAACAAGCTGAAGCTGACTGGAATAAAGAACTATCTAAAATTGAAGTTAAATCTGACAATAAAGACAAACTGAAGATTTTCTACACCGCATTGTACCATGTTTTCACACAACCAAATATTAATATGGATGTTGACGGAAAATACCGTGATAGAGATAATAAATTCTACATGGCAAAAGACTTTGATTATTACACCGTTTTCTCTTTGTGGGACACATTCAGAGGGGCGCATCCTTTAATGACTTTGATTGACAGAAAAAGAACGGCAGATTTCGTCAACACGTTTATCAAACAACGTGAACAGGGCGGGAGAATTCCTGTTTGGGAACTGGCTTCCAACGAAACCGAATGTATGATCGGCTATCATGGAGTTTCTGTAATTGCCGATGCAATGGCAAAAGGAATTACAGGGTTTGATTATGAAAAAGCTTTCGAAGCTTCAAAAAACTCGGCAATGCAGGATATTTTTGGTTTAAATGCCTACAAACAAAACAACTACATCAGCATTGATGATGAGCATGAAAGTGTTTCTAAAACTTTAGAATATGCCTACGATGATTGGTGCATTGCTCAAATGGCGAAAATTTTAAATAAAAAAGACGATTACGAATACTTCATGAAACGTTCTCAGAACTGGAAAAATCTTTATAATCCGAACAATGGTTTTATGCAGGCAAGAAAAAATGGAAACTGGTACGAACCGTTTGATCCGAATGAAGTGAACAACAATTATACAGAAGGTAATTCGTGGCATTATTCTTATTCCGTTCCGCAGGATATTCCTGGATTGATTGAAGCGCATGGTGGAAAAGAAAAATTTGAACAGTTTATTGATGCTATTTTTTCAGCTTCCGATAAAACGACGGGAAGAGAACAAGTCGACATTACAGGATTAATGGGACAATACGCCCAAGGAAACGAGCCGAGTCATCACATTGCTTACCTCTATAATTTCGTTGACAAACCACAAAAAACGGAAGAAAAAATAAAATATATTCTTGATAATTTTTACAAAAATTCTCCGGATGGATTGATCGGAAATGAAGACTGTGGACAAATGAGCGCATGGTATATTTTAAGCTCAATGGGAATTTATTCCGTTACTCCGGGAAAACCGGAATGGGAAACCGTAACACCTTATTTTGATGAAATTAAACTTCATCTGGAAGACGGAACGACCAAAATCATTATCAAAAACACTCCAAAAAGTGAGCTTAAACATTTAGGATTTGAAAATGTAAAATCTGCTAAAGATTTAAAATATCCTGAACAGACAGCTTCTCCAGTTATTTCTGCAGATAGACTGTTTGACTTTACAACTCAGGTAAAAATCACTCCGCTAAACGAGAAAGACAAAGTATATTATATGACGTTGGATGAAGATGATGCGAACGTGAGAAAAACTTTTAAGGCATATAAAGAAACTTTCACAATCAGCAAAACTACGCAGGTTTCGACCTATGCGGAAAGAAATGGCGAGAAAAGCGGAATCACAACTGCCAATTTCAACAGGAGACCCAATCATTGGGACATCACTATCAATTCAAACGTCAATCCTCAATATACAGCAGGTGGAAAATTTGCTTTGATTGACGGAATCAACGGTGACATTAACTGGAGAAAAGGAGAATGGCAAGGTTATCAAGGACAAACTGTGGAAGCGATTATTGATTTTAAATCTCCTCAGCAAATTAATTATATTTCTTCAACTTATTTACAGGACAGCAGAGCATGGATTTTGATGCCCAAAAAAGTAGAATATTATGCTTCTATGGATGGAAAAACTTTTATTCTTCTGAAAACTTTGGAAAATAGCATCGATCCAAAAGACACGAATGTTCAAGTGAAAGATTTCTCCACAGAAGTTCTTCCTACTGAAGCCCGTTATCTGAAAGTAAAAGCTTATCACTTTGGAAAGCTTCCAGAATGGCATCAAGGTTCAGGTGGTGATGCTTATATTTTTGTGGATGAGATTTCCGTGAAATAGAAAATTTTAATTTAAAATAATGAAACCTCTTCCGATTTGGAAGAGGTTTTTGGTTTATGATTATCCGTTGAGAATAATTAAAAAATAAATACACGTAAAGTTTGTCATTCTGGAGGAATCTCAATCGAAAATTGTTATAATTTCGCTTAGATTCCTACGGAATGACAAATAAATTATAAATGATATTAATTCATTCTCTCCGACCAATTCAGTTCTTCGGGCAATTCTCTATCCGAAAACTCAATATGAATCACTCTTCTTTTCTTTCCGTTGGTCGTGCGGTTTGAACCGTGAAGAAGCAAAGGTTTCATAACCATTACTCCGCCCTTTTCTACGTTGCAGATATTTTCTGTTTCAACTTCCCAATCGATGGTTTCAGGTCTGTAAATTCCTTTTGCGTGAGATTTTGGAACTACTTTTAAAGCGCCGTTATTTTCGTCTGTATTATCTAAATGAATTCTTATGGTAAAAATATTTTCAAGAATATCTAAAGGCGGCTGCACTGCAAACTGATTTTGTTTGGTTGTCCATGGTCCGAAATTCTCCAGTTCTAATTTCTTATCAACTGAGATCGTTAAATCCTGATGATACGCAACGTACCAATTCGATTTTTCTGGCTTATCAAAATAAATGCTTTTTACGACAAAATAATTTTCACCAAAAATTTCTCTGATGATCGTTTTTAAATTTTCATTAAAAATCAGGTCTTTTACCTCCGGAATTTCTTTTAAAAACTGTCTTATCGCAAAAAGGTCTTCTGATTTCCTAAAGGTGTCTTTTGAAGTATCAATATTCTGAATGAATTCAGAAATACGTTCAATTTCCTCCGTAGAATAAACATTGCTGATAACGGAAAAACCACAATCAGTAATTTGATTTTTATGTTGTTGTAAATTCATTTAATGATAGGTTTTTAAATCTATTTTTAACGCAAAGTTCGCAAAGCTTTTATTTAAATGATTGAAAATATTTTTCGTTCACAAAGATGTTTAATTAAGCAAAGTAAACAAATTTCATAAAAAAATGGTCAACAAAGAAGAAACTCTCTGTTGACCGTTTTTTTTAAGTTTAATTGATATTTTACATATCTCCACCATGATTATCCAATTGCCCTTCCCATTTTGAAACGGCAGAGGTTGCTAAAGCATTTCCTAAAACATTAGTCATGCTTCTCGCCATATCGCAGAAATGATCAATTGGCAAAATTAAAGCAATTCCTTCCGGTGGGATTCCAAACATAGAACAGGTTGCTACGATAATTACCAAAGAAGCTCTCGGAACTCCCGCAATTCCTTTTGACGTTAACATCAACACCAAAAGCATCGTAATTTGCTGTCCTACAGACATTTCTATTCCGTAAATCTGAGCTATAAAGATCGATGCAAAAGTCATGTACATCATACTTCCATCCAGATTGAATGAATATCCTAAAGGCAAAATAAACGACACTACTCTATTGTTACAGCCAAATCTTTCTAATTCTTCTACCAATTTAGGGAAAACTGCTTCCGAACTTGTAGTAGAAAAAGCGATTAATAATGGTGATTTTATTCTTCTTAATAATTCAAAAAGACGATTTCCTAAAATTAAATATCCAACAATCAGTAAAACTGCCCACAAAACTGCTATTGCAAAGAAAAAGTCTCTTAGATAAATAGCATAAACTTTAAAGATTTCAAAACCATTGGTTGCAACGACTGCCGCAATCGCACCCAAAACTCCAAGCGGTGCAAACCACATAATGTAACCTACCATTTTCAGAATTGCATGAGCAATGATGTCAAATAATTTGATGACAGGTTGTGCATATTCGTCACCCAAATTAGCCAAAGCAACTCCAAACATAATGGAGAAAACTACGATCTGAAGAACTTCATTGGTTGCGAAAGCTTCAAATATACTTTTCGGAATGATATGTTTTACAAAATCTTCTAAAGAAAAACCTTTGCTTGATTTTAACAGTTCATCGGCAGAAGCTGCATCCTGAATCGGAAGCTTTGTTACATGACCTGGTTCTAACCAGTTTACTAAAATTAAACCTATAAAAAGAGAAACCAAAGACGCTGAGATAAACCAAAGCATTGCTTTTGAGCCTACTCTTCCGATCATTTTGATGTCGCTCATCTTGGCAATACCTACCACCAAAGTTGTAAAAACCAACGGCGCAATAATCATCTGTACCAATCTGATGAAGACCGTTCCCAAAAGTTTAATGTTTTGTGAAAACGGTTTTGCACTTTCCGGAAACTGAGTATGTACAAATCCTCCAATAACAACACCTACAACCAAAGCAACGATGATTGCTATAAATAATTTATTTTGTCCTTTCATAGATAGAGTTCAATTTGCACAAATATAATGGTTTTTAAGTTGAAGCCTCAATTTATGTTAAAATTGCTTAAAATTCAATGAATAAAAATTAATATACAGATAATGAAACGATTAAATTAAAATTTTGACATATTAATTCATTTTTTAGATAAATGGTATAAATTTTATTATTACATTTGAGTGTAATTAAAACATTAAATTAAATCAATTATGAAAAAAACAATCGCAATGTCTGCCTTAGCTTTGGCAGTATCGTTTGGATCTATTTCGTGTAAAAAGAAAGTTTCTGACGCTGATCTTCAGACTCAGGCAACTACAATTGTAACTGCTAATCCTTCTGCAACTGTTGAGATAAAAGAAGGTGTTGCTCACTTAGGCGGAACATTCGCTTCACAGGCAGAAAAAGATGCAGCTATAAAATCTCTTAAAGAAATTAAAGGTGTAAAAGACGTACATGATATGGCGAAGGTTGAAGAAATGGCTCCACCTCCACCACCGGTAGAAACTGCGATGGCTGTAGATCCTATGGTTCAGCAAAAAGTACAGGATGCCGTGAAAGATTTCCCTACTGTAAAAGTAGAAGTTGTAAATGGAGAACTTACCCTTACAGGAAATGTATCTTCTGCACAGGCTAGAAAAATTAAAGAATCTGTAGATGCTTTGAAAGTTGGAAAAGTAAACTATAACTATACTGTAAAATAATTAGAGATGAGCACATTACAAGATAAATATTCGAGTGTGGTTTCTGCGGCTCAGTCTGCAGGAGTTTCAAATCTTCAGGTTCAGGAGCAGGATGGTATTCTTTACGTTTCCGGAAATGCTTCTAATACAGCAGCAAAAGATGCGGTTTGGAATGCTTTAGGAGCAATCGATTCTACTTATTCAGCTTCAGACATCAATATTGATGTACAAGTTGCTGGTTTAGCTTCAGGAGCTACCCTAACAATTGCTACGGAAGATTCTAACCTAAACATAAGACAAGAGCCTTCTACAGATGCTGCCGTTGTAGGTAAAGCAGCAAAAGGTTCTACTGTAACCTTAGTGGAGCAAACTTCTGACGATTGGTGGAAAGTAAAAACAGCAGACGGACAGGAAGGCTACGCTTACTCAAGATATTTAAGAGCATAAGTTTATAATAAACTCACGCTTTTTAGAAATATTTAACATTTAGCATCCCCAATCGGGGATGTTTTTTTTATACTTTTGCGCATCAAAATAAATAGATGAAGAAAAATTTATTACTATTATTCTTATTTTTCAATGCGGTTATTCTTAATGCACAAAAATTAAACCTCGACGGAAAAGTACTAAACTTTGAAAAAAAACCTGTAGAAAATGCAACCGTATATTTGCTAAAACAGAAAGATTCGTCAATTATTAATTACACAGCCACAAATAGAGAAGGAAAATTTTCTCTGAAAACTGATGAATTACAAGAACCTGTTGTTCTAAAAATTGATGCAGACAAACTTTTGTCTTTCACAAAAAATTACGAAAAAATTGCGCAATCAACTTCTTTAGGCGACATTGAACTGGAAAAAAACACTGTTTTCAGTATTGAAGAAGTAAAGATTTCTGCATCTCCTGTTAAAATTAAAAAAGATACTATAGAATTTAATGCGTCTGCAATAAAAGTTCGTCCAGACAGTAAAATAGAGGAACTTCTGAAACAAATTCCCGGAGTAGAAATCAGTAATGAAGGGAAAATTACCGTTAACGGAAAAGAAGTAGATCAGATCATGATCAACGGAAAGCCGTTCTTCGATAAAGACGGGAAAATCGCATTACAGAACCTTCCGGCAGATATTATAAAAAATATCCAGTTTACAACCACCAAAACCAAAGAAGAAGAACTGAGTGGGAAAGCTGCAAAATCAAACAACACCACCATCAATTTTAATATTGATGAAAAGAAAAATAAAGGATTAATTTCAAGGATTACAGCAGGATATGGTTCAGATAAAAGATATGAAGGCAGCGGACTTTTAAGTTATTTTAAAAATGACACCAAAATAAGCTTACTGGCTTCGTCTAACAATATTAATTCTCAAGGATTCTCAAATGATGAGGTTTTCGACAGCATGGGACACGGCAGAAACTCCTGGCTTATGCAGGGCGGAAGTGTAATGACCGTAGGAGGTACAACGTATTATACGCAAGGTGGGAACAATACCAAAGGAATTCAAAGATCGACCATTGTTGGCTTCAATTATAGCGATAAGCTGTCTAAAGACACCGAGCTGGATTCTTTCAGTTTGATGCTATCTGATAACAATCTTGAGACGAGATCCAAAGTTTCTCGCACCACTTTTCTTCCAGAATTCACTTTAAAAACAAATTCTGAAAGCAATGGTGAAAATGAGAACAGACAGTACAGTTTTGATACTTCTACAACAATCAAGATCGACTCGCTTACAAGCATTTATTTTTCACCATCATTCTCAAAAACGGAAAGTTTTAACTTTAGCAACTCAAAGTCTGCAACATTAAGAAATGATCTTTTGTTGAATGAAAATGATGCTTACACAAGCACAGACTCTGAAAACAATTCCTTCAATCCCAACATTTATGTCAACAGAAGATTTAAGAAAAAAGGAAGATCTGTTTATGCTAATTTAAACTCAACGATATCTGAAGCCAAAAGAGATCAAGTAAACATATCGCGAACTTTATTCTACCAATCGACAGATCCCAATGACATCCGAAACCAACTTGCAAAAACAAAAAACCAAATTAACAGTTACAGATTCAGCGCTGGTTACACAGAACCCATTTCAGACTCGGCAAATGTAAGTTTAAGCTTAAATTATGAAAATAAATCTGACAGCAATCTCCGTGAGGTGAGCGATTTTGATGAGAACACAGGTAGATATTCTATTTTCAATCTTGGTTTGTCTAATCTGATGAACCAAAAAATTGACGAGATCTCTCCGGAATTATCATTTGAAATTAATAAAACGAAACTAAACGTTTGGGCAAATGCAGCGCTGGAACTTTCAGATATGAAGATCAATTCGGTCTTCAACAACCAACATTATGATCTGCAAAGAGATTTTGCGCTGCCACGTTACAGCATGAATATGCAGTATCAGTTTTCTCAAAACAAAAGATTAAGCGTTTACAACAGCGCACAATATACTATTCCAACAGCTGCGCAACTTACACCTTATGTTGATTTTGTGAATCCTTTGATCGCTTACCAAGGAAATCCTAATCTCAAAAATTCGTGGAGTAACCGTACCTATCTCTACTTCAATAATTTTAATATGGTGAAAAATATTAGTTATTATGCAAATCTGAATTTCACTTATGGCAATAACGATGTGGTCAACTATTCTTATTTTGATGAATCAGGAAAGCAGTTTGTGACCTACGAAAATGTGAGCGGAAACAAATACATCAGTCTTGGTGGTGGTTTTTCAAAAACATTTAAGTGGAAAGAAAATAAACTCACGCTGAACCCTAGATTCAATATGAGTTATAACTACAACCGAGGTTTTATAAATGCTGTGCAATATACAAGCGATTCGTATTCTTTGAATCCTGGCTTTAATTTAACCTACGAAATTAAAGATAAAATTACGGTAAAACCTTCATACACTTTAGGATACAATTTTTCAGATTACACCAATTACGATATTGGAAGAGTAGAAGCTGCAAACCAGATTTTAAAACTAGAATTAACCAACTATATTTTTAAAACAAAACTCGTGTTTGGCAATGATTTTGAATACAACACGACGTCCAACATTGCACCTGGTTTCAAGAGAGATTTTTATTTCTGGAACACAAGTTTAGGATATTCATTCTTTAAAAAACAACTGACCGCAAAAGTAAAAGTATATGATGTACTGAACCAGAACCAAAGTGTGAGAAGAACGATTACTCCAACCAATTTTGAAGACCGTGAAGATCTTATTTTGAGAAGATACGTGATGTTTTCGTTAACGATGAAACTCAATAAGTTTGCAGGCAAAAAGACGGAAGCTAAATAAAGACCAAACCAACCTTATATATATCTTTAATAAAAATGATCAGGAGCAATTCTGATCATTTTCTTTTTAATAGAAGCGATAGAATCTCAGTCGCACTTTTTGTTTTTGAATAGAAGGTTTTTATTTCTAAATTAGCATCAAATTATATTTATGAAGATTAATTTCTCAGTGCTGCTTATTTTCCTTTTCTTTTTCGGGAACGCCCAAAATAATCAGCCGGACACTTTTGTAAAAGACAATTTCACAAAGCAGGAATTTTACATTCCAATGCGCGACGGCACAAAACTATTTACTATTGCTTATATTCCTAAAGACATTTCAAAAAAGCAAAAATATCCTTTTCTGATGCAAAGAACCTGCTACAGCATTTCGCCTTACGGTGAAAATGAATACAAAACAAAACTCGGTCCCAATCAATATTTAATGAAAGACAAATACATTTTTGTATTTCAGGATGTTCGAGGCAGATATATGAGCGAAGGAACTTTTACGAATATGACACCACAAGTCGACAGAAAAACAAAAAAAGATGTTGATGAAAGCACAGATACTTATGACACGATAGAATGGCTCATAAAAAACATTAAAGACAACAACGGAAAAGTAGGACAATATGGAACTTCTTATCCCGGATTTTACACCGCTGTAGGAACTTTGGCGCAACACCCTGCTTTGGTAGCGTCTTCTCCTCAAGCTCCGATTTCAGATTTCTGGAATGATGATTTTCTTCACAACGGAAAATTTATGTTGGGATATTTCAGAACATTCCCTGTATTCGGAGTTCAGAAAACCAAGCCCGAACAAAAAGCATGGTATTCGGACTCGATGATTAAATCTACTTCTGAAGATGGCTTAAAGTTTTACAGAGAACTGGGAACTTTAAAAGAAGCTTACGAAAAATATTATTCCAATAATTTTTTCATGACAGAGATTATGAATCATCCAAATTATGACGATTACTGGCAAAAAAGAAGTCTTTTACCTCATCTGAAAAACATTAACCATGCGGTAATGACAGTCGGTGGTTGGTTTGATGCAGAAGATCTTTCAGGACCTTTAAATATTTATAAAACGATTGAAAAAACAAGCCCGAAAGCTAAAAACACTATTGTAATGGGACCATTTTCTCATGGAGCGTGGTCTTATGAACAAGGCAAACATTTTCATAATCAAATCTATTTTGGAGACAGCATTGCAACGTATTATCAGAAAAATATTGAGACTAAATTTTTCAATCATTATCTAAAAGGAAATACAAAAGAAGATGCAGGTTTACCCGAAGCTTTGATGTATGACACTGGAGCCAAAGAATGGAAAGAATTTGCACAGTATCCTCCGAAAAATGCTCAGAAAATCAATTTCTATTTAGCAAACGGCACTTTAAAGAATACTTCCGGACAAGGTTTTTCAGAATATTACAGCGATCCGAATAATCCTGTTTTAAGCTCGGACAATCTTAAAGATTTCAATGGATTCACTCCCAGAAATTATATGTCGGAAGATCAAAGATTTGCCGTAGGAAGACCCGATGTTCTCACTTTCACAACAGATGTTTTGACAGAAGATATAACTTTTGCCGGAGAAATTTTGGCAAAATTAAATATTGCTTCAACTTCTACCGATGCAGATTTTGCAGTGAAATTAATTGATGTTTATCCTGAAAATTTTAAACCAAAGGAAAAGAAAGACGGTGTGATCTACGGAAATTATCATCAGATGGTAAGAAGCGAAATCATGCCTGCAAGATTCAGAAATTCGAGAGAAAAACCTGAAGCTCTGCTTGCCAATCAGAAAACTTCGGTGAATTTCAGATTGCAGGATGTCGTTCATACATTTAAGAAAGGACATAAAATCCAGATACAAATTTCTTCAACTTGGTTTCCGCTGTTTGCTGTAAATCCACAGAAATTTATGGATAATCCGAATTTTGCAACGAAAGAAGATTATACGAAGGCGTTTATCAAAGTTTTTGAAGATTCTGCAATTGAAGTTGAGGTTGTGAAATAAATTGTAAAAGCTGTTCGTTTGGAGCAGCTTTTTTATGCTCTCGCTGATTTTGCAGATAATGCAGATTTGAAATTAATTTCTGTAGTTTTATTTTCAACTATTAAGAAAATCAGCAGTTAGTTGTCATCCTGAAAGGATCTAAGCGAAATTCAAAACTTTTATGTTGAGATGCTTTCAGCATGACAAAAATGCTGTATAATTAAGTCTCACTCCTCAATCGTCCTAAATGTCAAATTCACTCTTGGCATTTTCACTTTTGTAGTCGGTGGCAATCGGTGCAGCCAGTTTTCCTGAGTTGTCCCTTTCATGACCAGTAAACTTCCGTTTTCTAATACAATATCAATTCTTTCTTTAGATAATTTATGTTTGAAAGAGAATTTTCTTGCAGCTCCGAAAGTAACAGACGCAATAGCTCCGTGTTTTTTCAGATCTTTTTCGCCATCGCTGTGATACGCCATTCCTTCGCTTCCATCGTGGTATAAATTGAGAAGACAAGAGTTGTACGTTTCACCCGAAACTTCTTCGCATTTTTGTTTTAATTCTAATAATTCCTGAGTCCAGATTTTAGCATATTTAGTTCGGTTAGAATAAGTATATTCAAATTCTTTTTCGCCAAACCATGCAACTTTTCTTTTCGTGTAAATCAGCTTTCCGAAAATCACTGCTTCATCATTTTCCCATGGAATCTGATTGAATAAATACTGATAGTATTTTTCACATTCTTCGTCAGAAAAAATCTTTCCGTAATATTCTGCGATTCCGTCTTTGGGAAGAATGTTTACAGGAAATTTTTGTATTTCTTTAAATAAATTATTCATGATTTAAAATAGAACTAACTAGTTTTATAGATACTTAGTTTGTCATTCCGTAGGAATCTAAGCAATATTATTTTTTTAACAGTTTTATATTCCTACGGAATGACAAAGACTGGCTTATTTCAATTTAAATCATCTGAATAAACCTTCGAACTTTCCCAGCCAATCATCATCTGTTTTCTGTCGCTTCCCCACATATAACCGCCAATTTTTCCGGTTGACTGAATCACTCTGTGACACGGAATTAAAAACGCAACAGGATTACTGCCAATTGCTGTTCCTACTGCACGTGAAGCTTTCGGACTTCCGATTTCTCTGGCTAAATTTCCGTAAGTCGACAGTTTTCCCATAGGAATTGTTAATAAACTTTCCCAGACTTTAAGCTGAAAATCTGTTCCTTTCAGATGCAGTTTTATTGCTCCAAGTTCTGACCAGTCTTTTGTGAAAATAGATAAAGCATTTTGCTGAAAATCATCCTGTTTTTCAAAAAAAGATGCATTGGGAAATTTATTCACTAAATCTCTCAATGCATTTTCTTTATTTTCGGCAAAAGCCATATAACATACTCCCTTTTCTGTGGAAGCAGTAATAATTTCCCCGAAAGGACTTTCGGAAAAACTGTAATTGATCTTCAGATTTTTTCCGCCGTTCTTATATTCTGCAGGAGACATTCCTTCAATGTTCACAAACAAATCATGCAATCTGCTTGTACTGGAAAGTCCGGTTTCTAATGCTGCATCAAACAGGGTCGCTTTTTCATCTTTTAATAAACTTTTTGCGTGCTCCAGACTGATGAACTGCAAAAATTTTTTCGGACTTGTTCCTGCCCAATCTGTAAATATTTTCTGAAAATGAGCCGGACTCAGATTTACTTTTTCAGCCACCTCATCCAAATTTGGCTGAAGTTTAAAGTTGCTTTGAATATATTCTATCGCTTTCGCAATTCTCTGGTAATCTATTTGATCTTGTGCAGACATTTTCATTTTGTTTTACATCACAAATTTCCAAAGAAAAACTGAAAAGAAAAATCCGTTTCGTGCGGAATTTTAATCTCTGTTGATGTGATAATATGCCAACATTTTATAATATAACTTTGCAGCTAAGAAAGCACTTGGTTTAGAATAGGCAGAATCCATCAATTCAACAATATCAAAGGCAACAACATTGCATTTTTCGAAAACTTTTCTTAACAATTCTAAAGTCGGATACCATTGTAAACCGCCCGGTTCCGGAGTTCCTGTAGATGGTGCAATGGAAGGATCAAAAGCATCTAAATCTATAGTAATGTAAACGTTACCTGAAACTTTCTCCAAAACATCATTTACCCAGTTTTCATTATTGGCAATTTCGTGAGCAAAAAACACTCTTCCTTCCGGTAAATACTGATTTTCTTCAGCATCCATTGAGCGAATTCCCACCTGTACCAAATTATACTTCTGATTTGCTTCAAAAACCGCACAAGCGTGATTAGAAGTAGAACCATGAAATTCCGGACGAAGATCTGTATGTGCATCTAACTGTAAAACCGTCAGATTTTCAAATTTCTCTCCAACTGCACGAATCGAACCGATAGAAACCGAATGCTCTCCACCAAAAAGCGTAAACAATTTATCGGTTGCCAAAAGTTCTTTTGTTTTTTGATAAACCGCCTCAGTCATTGCTTCAGGGCTTGAATTCTCCGACACTTCTCCCGCCATGTAAATTCCTTCAAGGTAAGGCTCTGTTCCTGTTTCGATGTCGTACAATTCCATGTTTTCAGAAGCATCCAGGAACAATTCCGGACCTTTATCTGCTCCTTTTCCCCAAGTTGAAGTTCCGTCATAAGGAACAGTCACCAAAACTACTTTTGAATTTTCTAACGAAGCATTTTCTTCAGGAATTCCTGCGTATGTTTTCATAATTTATAATTAAAAAATTAAATGATTTAAAGATTAAAATATTTTCGCCAAAGATACAAAGAAGTTGGGAGATTGGCTGAATTTGGAACTTATGAGAGGTAAATTTCAGAAAATTGAAAAACTGAAATTATACCCTTTTTTAGAAATTATCACTTTCTTGTTTTTCATCCTGTGATTCAAGATGATCATATTTTAGTAACATATTAAACTAATACACAAATTAGAAAATAACTTCAAATAATAATTATAAAAAAACAATAAATTTGCAAAAAATTTATAATTATGAAATACGATTAGCATCATAATTGCAATACTGTCTTTTTTTTCAAAAAAAATTACAACTAAAAATCAATATTAGATCACACCATTTTAACAAACTTTCTGCAAATTATAATTTTTGTAATTTTTTTACAAAGACTATTCTTTCAGTAAAAATAATGAGTGACGAAAACAACCAGAATTTCTAAAAATAATACATATAAAAATAATTTAAAATCTTATGATTAAAATCTGTACTCTCTTATTTACTTTCTCAGGTATTCTCTTATATTCTCAAGTAGGGATAAACACTCAGTCCCCTTCAGGAATATTCCATGTGGATGCAGCAAAAGACAATCCTTCCACAGGAATCCCCAATGCTACACAACAAACCAATGATTTTATTATCACCAATGACGGCAAAGTAGGAATAGGAAATATTTCTCCAACTTCTAAACTGGAAGTTGACGGCTCATCAACCAATAAATCTGCATACAATGCAGGCAGCAGCAATATCATAGATTTTTCAAAGAGTAATCTTGCCTATACATCAGCCAGCGCAGGAGCATTTACATTAAATAATATCAAAGACGGCGGCACGTATACACTGAGTGTGAGAGGTACAACAAGCGGAAACTCAAATTTTACATCTTCAGGTTTTACATTTAAATCGGTAAACAATAACACAACAATAGCCAACTCCCATACACTTTATACATTCTTAGTAATAGGAGATATTGTTTATGTGTACTGCGTAAGAGGATTATAAACGAAAGGTAAAATCATGAAAAATAAAAATAAGCTTATCGCTCTATTGGTTCTTTTGGGTCAATACTGCCTTTTCAATGCACAAATGTCTGGAACACCCATATTTCCTTTAAAAGAATTGAGGAATATGTTTGGTGGAACCGCAACGGAACTCGCCTACTCATCAGCAAAAACAACAGACGGAGGACATATAGCCGCAGGTAGCACCACATCATCGAACGGCGATGTGACAGGTCATCAGGGAAATCAGGATTTTTGGGTGACCAAATTTGACAAAAAAGGAAATCTGCAATGGCAGAAAACTTTTGGAGGAAGTGGAGACGATCAGGCAAGAAGTATCATTACAACCTTAGACGGAGGATATGCTATAACCGGGAATACCTCTTCCAATGATGGAAATATTTCTTTAAATCAGGGAGATTTTGATTATTGGGTAGTAAAAATTGACGCTTCGGGAAATTTACAATGGCAAAAAACATACGGAGGTTCTGGAAATGATATGGCATATTCTATGATTCAGAGCCCAGACGGAACATACGCTGTTACAGGACAATCCAGCTCCAACAACGGAAACGTAACAGGAAATCTGGGCGGACATGACTTCTGGATTGTGAAACTTGACAATACCGGAAATATACTCTGGGAAAAATCTGTTGGTACTTCCAGCACAGAAAGTTCGCTTTCTATCATCAATTCTTCTACTAACGGATTCATTGTTTCCGGCTACACTTATCCACCCAACGGATTTCCAGATTTTTTCATTACAAAACTCAGCGCTTCAGGAACAGTGGAATGGCAGAGAACATACGGCGGAAGCAATACTGAAATTTGCACGCAAATAATCTCTTCTTCTGATGGAGGCTATTTAGCAACAGGATACACAGATTCTAACGATGGCAACATCACCTCCAATCATGGTTCATACGATTTCTGGCTACTAAAAATAGACGAATCCGGCAATATACAATGGCAAAAAACATACGGAGGAACAGGAGATGATCGTGCATATTCGGTAATCCAAACGTCAGACGGAGGATACGCTATCGGAGGAAGCAGTACATCTAATGACGGCGATGTAGTAAGCAATCACAGTCTTATGGATTTCTGGATCGTTAAAGTTAACAACACCGGTGTTATACAGTGGAATAAAAACATTGGCGGAAACGGTAACGATCAATGCAATTCAATAATTCAGGAGGCAAGTGGCGATTACATTGTCACAGGATTTTCAAACTCCGGAAACAGAGAAATTGCAAGACCTGTTGCCGGAGGAACAGATTTTCTGGTGGTTAGACTTAGTAATACCGGAGAATTCAAACCTTATTGGGATGATAGTTTGTAAATAAAAATTCTCATTTATGAGAAACCGTAATTGTTGTTGGATTTGTTTTTTTATATTTGAAAAATATAACTAATGTAAGCAAATTGCTCTAATACTTAGTATCACAACTTAATATTGATAACTAAAATACTAACTTAATTTTGTAATTTTGCAAAAAATTTTAAACTAAATGGCAAACGAAAGAAAAACAGAAAATATCGTAAGAAAATATCTAACAGAAAGTGGATATTTTAACGATAAGTTTACCATTGTAGAAGAGCAAAAAAGCGACTTTATTTTGATAGATAAGTTATTGAGTAATGCTTCAAAGAAAGGAATAGGGAAAGGTTATCCTGAATTTATAATTAGGTCAAAATACTATTCGGACTTTGTTGTTATTATTGAGTGTAAAGCTGACTCAAAAAAACACGAAAGCAAAAATCTTGATAAATATAGTGAGTTTGCAGTTGATGGAGTTTTGCTTTATGCTTCTTTCTTAGCAAAAGAATTTGATGTGTTAGCCATTGCAGTAAGTGGTGAAAATGAGACAGAATTAAAAGTTTCGCAATATTTACAATTAAAAAACACACATAAATCTCATAAGTTTCTGGGTAATGAAATCTTACCTTTAAGCAATTATTACGACGCGTTCTTGCAAAGTGATATGAAATTTAACCAAGACTATCTAAAACTGTTAGAATACACCAAAGAATTAAACGACTTATTACATACAAAAAAAATAAAGGAAGCCCAAAGAAGCCTATTAATTAGCGGAATTTTGATAGCACTTCAAAACACAGCTTTTAAAAACAGTTTTTCAGCTCATAAAAAGCCTGAACAATTGGCGAAAAATCTACTTTCAACAATAGTAGATGAATTTACTAATGCAAACTTACCCACTGATAAAGTAAACAATTTAAAACAAGCCTATTCTTTTATTCTTACTAATACAACCATAACAACAGACAAAGACTTTTTTATTGAGTTAATAAAAAGTATTGAAACTAATGTAAATAACTTTATGAAAACTCATAAATATTTTGACACATTGGGTCAGTTTTATATAGAATTTTTAAGATACGCAAATAGTGACAAGGGTTTAGGTATTGTTCTAACACCTCCTCACATTACAGAATTGTTTTCTGAATTAGCAGGAGTAAATCAAGATTCTATAATACTTGATAATTGTATGGGGACAGGCGGTTTTTTGATTAGTGCAATGAAAACTATGATAAAACAAGCAAATGGAAACCAAAAAAAGATTGATAGTATAAAGAAATCCCAATTAATAGGCATTGAGTATCAAGATGATATTTATGCTCTAGGTATTTCTAATATGATAATTCACGGAGATGGTAAAACTAATGTATATTTAGGAGATTGTTTTGAAGAAATTTTAAAAGTTAAAGAAACCTTTAAACCTAATATAGGATTTCTAAACCCACCATACAAAAGTAAGAAATCTGATATTGAAGAATTGGACTTTGTTTTAAACAATGTTAAAGCTTTAGATAAAAGCGGTAAATGCGTTGCAATTATCCCATTAAGTTGCGCTATCGCTACCAAAGGAGATGTTTTAGTAAGAAAACAACAAATTTTAGAAAATCACACATTAGAAGCAGTAATGTCTATGCCTGAAGATATTTTTCATAATTCTAAAGTAGGAGTAACTACTTGTATTATGATTATATCGGCTCATATTCCACATCCAAAAGGCAAAAAAACTTGGCTTGGTTATTGGCGTGATGATGGTTTCATTAAAACAAAAGGAAAAGGAAGAATTGATTTAAACGACACTTGGTCTTCCATAAAAGAAAATTGGTTAAATACTTATATAAATAGAGAAAGCTCTGAAAAATTAAGTGTTACCAAAGAATTAAAAGCAAATGATGAATGGTGTGCTGAAAACTATTTGAATGCTCAATATGAAAACATAGATTATGAGATTTTTAAGAAAAACACTCAAAAATATTTAGCATATCGTTTATTGAACGATCTTTTAGATATAAAATTCGAAAGCAAACAAAAGACAGAAACTAATAACAAATTAGTAGAGTTGCATACTCTTTTCTATGTCCATAACGGTTTAGCATCATCACAAGTTGAAGTAAAAGAAGAACCTGAAAATGATACAGATGTAAGATACATAAGACCTTCACAAAGCTATGCAGGAAGTATTGCGGGATATGTAGATACTATGCAAATAGAAGATAAACATATTTATCCAGACAATACAATTTATGTTTCAACAGACGGACAAGGTAGTCATTCTTATTCCTATGTATCTTCTTTTGATTTTGTACCTAACAGTAATGTTTCCGTTTTAATTCCTAAAAACGAAATGACATTGCAAGAAAAATTATATTATTCAATTTGCATAACTGCAAATAGGTTTAAATTTTCTTATGGAAGAAAACCCAAAGGAGATAGGTTAAAGGATATTTTCATTCCTGCTTCACCGCCTGCATTTGTTTACAATGAAATATTTGACGAGATTTTTGATAACTGGAAAAAGGTAGTAAAATAAAAAAGTATAAAAAAGCAATTTTAAATCATCAAGCTTATTTAATAACAAGTCTTCATTTCACCAATCCGTATTTTAAAACATTATTTTTGCACAAATTAAAATTGTATGTCATTAAAAGCTGTGCTGTTCGATATGGATGGCGTCATTGTAGATACAGAACCACTGCACAGAAAAGCGTATTTCAAAACATTTGATCAATTGGAAGTCAATGTTTCTGAAAAACTTTACACCTCTTTCACAGGAGCTTCTACCAAGAGAGTCTGCGAAACTTTAATAGGTGAATTTAGTCTTTCTCATTCGCATGAAGATATCGCTTCAATTAAAAGAAGTCATTTTAAAGATTATTTTTATAACGATGAAGAATTTGATCTGATTCCCGGTGTGAGAAAACTGATCGAGCATTATCATGAAAACGGAATCACATTAATTTTAGCATCTTCCGCAACGATGACGACCATCAATATGGTTTTTGAAAAATTTGGTCTGGAAAAATATTTCAGCGGAAAAATAAGTGGTGCAGATTTACAGGAATCTAAACCTCATCCTGAAATTTTCTTAAAAGCTGCTGAAATGGCGAATCAACCTATTGAAAACTGTATGGTTATTGAGGACTCCACCAACGGAATTTTGGCAGCACACAGAGCAAATATTTTCTGTGCCGCATACAAAAGTTTTCACACACACGATCAGGATTATAACTTGGCAAATATCATTGTATCAGATTATTCTGAACTGGAAGTTGATAAGATTTCCAAATTCTTTTAAACATAAAAACGGCTCTCAGATTTGAGAGCTGTTTTTATTATATTTAGTAACCTAGAATTTTCAAAATATCTTCAGGTTCTTGTCTTTCTCTGAAAATTTCATATTGAAATTCTCCGTTTTCATCTTTTTGAATCAGGATATGTCTTGGCTGCGGCATCAAACAGTGATGAACTCCACCATAACCACCAATGGTTTCCTGATATGCTCCGGTATGGAAAAACCCAATGTACAAAGGTTTCGTATCGCTGAAAACAGGCAGATAAATGGCGTTCGTATGCTGTTCTGAGTTATAATAATCATCTGAATCACAAGTAAGACCACCTAAGAAAACTCTTTCATAAGAATCTTCCCAACGATTCAAAGGAAGCATAATAAAGTGCCTGGAAATCGCCCAAGTATCGGGAAGTGTCGTCATGAAAGAAGAATCGATCATGTTCCATTTTTCTCTGTCGTTCTGGCGTTTCTGAGAAATGATTTTATATAAATTTGCACCGCTTTCTCCTACTGTAAAGCTTCCAAATTCCGTGTAAATATTCGGTTCTTCCACTCCTTCTTCTTCACAGAATTTTTTGATCTGCGAAGCAATTTCTTCTACCATATACTGATAATCGTAGTCGAAATTCAATGAAGTTTTAATCGGGAAACCGCCACCAATATTCAGAGAATTTACTTCGGGAGCAATTTTCTTCAGACGTGCATATACACGAAGACATTTATACAATTCATTCCAGTAATATGCCGTGTCTTTGATTCCGGTATTAATGAAGAAGTGAAGCATTTTCAGCCTTGCATTCGGATGTTCTGCAATTTTCTGGCTGTAATATGGGATAATATCTTTGTATCCGATTCCTAATCTTGAGGTATAAAATTCAAATTTCGGTTCTTCCTCAGAAGCAATTCTAATTCCGATATCGAAAGTCGTATCAATGCTTTCGGTTAATTTATCCAGTTCACGGTAATTATCCAAAATCGGAGTAATGTTTTCAAAACCGCTATTGATCATATCCGAAATTTTCGCCAGATAATCATCAGTTTTAAAACCATTACAGATTACTTCAATATCTTTGGTTACTTTTCCTTCGTTGTAAAGCGATTTTACAATATCCATATCGTAAGCGGAAGATGTTTCGATAGAAATATCATTCTTCAGAGCTTCTTCAATGACAAATTTGAAATGACTGGATTTTGTACAATAACAGTATCTGTATTCTTTTTTGTAATCGATTTTCTCAAAAGCTTCCTTGAACCAGCCTTTGGCTTTCTGAATATTCTGAGAAATCTTCGGGAGGTAACTTACCTTAAGAGGCGTTCCAAACTTCTCAACAACTTCCATTAAAGGAATATCGTGAAAAGACAAATTGTTCTCAGAAACATTGAATTCTTCCGTAGGAAAATACAAAGTCTGATCAATAAGTTCCGAGTATTTTATTTTCATTTTCTGACAAGTGAATTAAGAATGCAAAATTGCTAAAAAAGTTTGATTTTTTAGTTTAAATTTTCTTAAAGTTTTCACAGATTTAAAATTGCTGAAATCGTTATTTTCTATGTAAAAATCAGATATATTTCTTTCCTATGAATACAAGCAAGTCGCCTTTTTCATATTGAATGGAAACTTCCTCTTCAATAGCAAAATTCCTTGTTCCTATTCTTGTTGTAACACTCAGATTTTCATTGTTTAAAGACCAATTCAATCCTTTTGTAGTGATGTTTTCAGCTGTCGGAAAAGGATACAGAGAGATGAGTTTATCTTTCACATTCTTTAAAACAACCGATTTCGGAACAAAAAAATATTCGGAAAACTCATCATAAAATTTTATGTTTAAATTTTCTTTAAATGAATAAGCAACCGTAAGATTTCCTAAAAAATGGTCCTGCTCTCCTCCACTTCCTCCAAAAACATCGATATTCTGATAGCCTTTTTCCAGAATAATATCTAAAGCTTTATGAAAATCGGTTTTATTCTGATCGGGAGTATAAATAAATTTATCTTCATACACATTTTCATGTGCTCCTGAATGCGAATCGAAATCACCGGAAATAAAATCTAATTTTTCCAATGGAAAACCCAATTGTTTCAAATAGTGAAAAGCACCGTCTGTACAGGCGATAAAAGTATATTCTTCTACATTTGGAAGAGATTTCGGAGGATCTCCGTTGATGAACAATAATACTTTATCTCTCATTCGGATTCCAGTATTCTTCCGGTTCGTTGTTTATTTTTGAAACATATCTTGCCAAAACAAAAAGATAATCTGAAAGTCTGTTGAGATATTTAATGAGTTCCTGACGCACTTCTTCAGATTCATTCAGGAAAACCAAAGATCTTTCTGCCCTTCTGCAAATTGTTCTTGCTGCATGTAAAAAGGTTGCAGATTTTCCGCCACCCGGAAGGATGAAATATTGTAACGGCTCTAATTTTTCGTCAAAAGCATCCATCCAGTTTTCTAATTCTTCAATTTCTGTATCTGAAATAATCAGTGAAAGGCGGGATTTTCCGTTCGCCAACATCAGTTTATCGACAGGAGTTGCAGCTTCTGAACCCACAGTAAACAAATCGAACTGAATTTTCTTTAATTGCTTTAAAACTTCCTCATCGGTAATGTAGCTTTTTGAAATGCCTATAAACGAGTTGAGTTCATCAATATTTCCGTAGCTTTCTACTCTTGCACTGGCTTTGGAAACTCTGGTTCCTCCATACAATGCGGTTTCTCCTTTGTCGCCTGTTTTGGTATAAATTTTCATAAGTAAATTATCTTTGTCTAAAAGCCATACGCAATCATGGCGATTTCATACGACTAAAATAGTTTATTTTACAAAAAGTAAAAAATGAAAACCCAATGTTCTGAAAAAAACTGCATTCTTAGCCCGGATAGAAACGGCATCCTTTTTTGTGGCGGGCGGAACGAAGTGGAGACCGCCACAAAAAGATACAGTGGATAGCCGGAACAAGCTCCTGAAAAATGTGAAAATAAAAAAAGACCAACCCTAAAGATTGATCTTACTCAAAATTATTTATCTAACCTCTACTTATGTACAAGCGAAACATTATGTATTGGATATTTCTGTAACGTGAAAAGATCTGAATTATTTCAGAAAAAATAAAAATTATTTTCAGATACCAAAACCCTACTGACAAACTGTTGTCATAAAGTGCAATTATCTTTGCCGTAAGATTAACAATTTAAAACAAAAATTATGACAGCTACCGTAACAAAACAACAGTTCATCAGTTCAGCACAATTGTTAGAACATTGGCAAGGACACAGAAATTTAACAAGAAGAGTGATCGAAATGTTTCCTGAGAAAGAATTATTCGAGTTTTCAATTGAAGGAATGAGACCTTTTGCAAAATTGGCAGTAGAATTAATCAGCATTGCAGGTCCTGCATTGAAAGGAATTGTTGAAAAACAAGTTGAGGAATTTTCTGAAGAAGCTTTTCAGCCAAAAACGAAAGAAGAAATTTTAGCGAAATGGGATGCTGAAACGGAAGTAATTAATCATTATTTTAATCAGATTTCGGAAGATGGTTTTCAGGAAACGTTCAATTTATTTGGTCAATACGAATTTCCGGTTTATCAGAATATTCTGTATTTTATAGACAACGAAATTCATCACCGCGGACAGGGATTTGTTTATCTGAGAGCTTTAGGAATAGAACCTCCTTTTTTCTGGGAAAGATTTTAAATTTAGAATTTTTTAACATAACTTAGTAGAAAGTACAAAAGACTTTTACACATAACATAACTTCGATTTTAAATTAAACTTATATGAGAAACCAATATTTACTTCATGGAAAATTAACTGCAAAATCTGGACACCAAGATGATCTTTCATTGATTTTATTAGAAGCTTCAAAACTCTTATCATCTGCTAAAGGATGCAAACTTTATGTGGTTGGAAAAGAAGAAAATGATAAAAGTTCTATATACATAACAGAAATATGGGATAGTAAAACTGATCATGAGAGTTCTTTACAAATTGAAGGAGTGAAGGAATTAATAATGAAAGCTATTCCAATTTTAGAAAAGCAACCAGAAAAAGGGCAAGAAATTGAATTGCTGGGAGGAATTGGACTGGGATAAAATTTATCGTAATTATTTTAAATAAAACCTGCTTTTATCAGGTTTTATTTTGCTTTTGAGAGATTTTTAAAACTAGATTATTCAATTTTGTTTTTAATAATTCCGGTTCCAGAATCTCTGCATAATCTGCGAAAGTTATGAGCCAGCGCGGAAATCCTTCATCAATCCATTCAGTTTCAAAAGTCATTTCTATACCATTTTGGGTTTCGTTTTCTGAAATCAGTCCGTAATAGCTTTTGGAATTGACTAAATATCCCATAATTTTTTTATCGGCCAGCAATTTTACTTTGGTTGTTGTCTTAGAGGCAATTCTCCGGTGATCGTTTATTTTTCCGTATTCCTGCGAAAAAGTGATTTCGGTTTTAGCAATTTTTAATATTCTGTCGACTCTGAATTGTCTGAAATCTTTTCTCAATGTACAGAAAGCCATGATGTACCAATACGTAAATTCATAAAAAATTCCTACTGCTTCAATGGTGCGATTTGAAACATTTCCATCAACACTTTGATATTCAATAAAAAGCTGTTTTTTCTCGGCAATACTTTCCAGAATTGTGGGAATTATATTTTTAATAGTATCATCGGGTTTCGGACTGTAATCAAAAATATCAATCTGATTTTCAATATTCTGAATTAAATTTTTATCTGAACTTCTTAATACCGAACGCAATTTATCCATCGCCGTCTGATAATGATTTCCTAAACTCTGATGAGAAAACTTCTGCATGAGTTTTTCGGCAGTGATAAAACTTAAGACTTCTTCTTTGGTAAACATTACGGGCGGAAGTTTGTAACCTTCCATCAAAGAATAACCGCTTCCTGCTTCACCCACGATTGGAATTCCCGCATTTTCTAAAGTTTTAATATCACGGTAAATGGTTCTTACGCTTACCTCGAATTTTTCGGCTAAATCTTGCGCCCTTACCAAAGGTTTTGACTGTAATTGTGTAAGAATCGCAGCAACGCGGTCTAGCTTTTTTAAATAATGATCGTTCATTGATGCAAATTTAACTTGGATATTTTAATGCATATAATTTTTATTTATGATTGTCCGCAATTAATAATATTTAATTTTTAGCAGCATTTTTGTCATTCCGGAGGAATCTCAATACTAAATATTATGCAGTTTAGATTCCTCCGGAATGACAAAAGACTGTTATTTATTTTATTATAACTAAAAACGGACATCCGTTTTTTATTAAATCATATTGTTTAATTATTCTTGCAATTATTAACGATACGAATTCATCAATTTATCTAAATTTAAACTTCTTGCTGAAGCGTCAAAGATTTCTTTGTATGTTCCGTCTATCTGCATTAGTTCGGGATGTGTTCCGCTCTCTACCACTTCCCCTTTTTTCATTACATAAATTTTATCTGAATCTAAAATCTGCGAAAGAGAATGCGAAATAATGACAACTGTTCTGCCTTGTTTAATTGCATCCAAAGAGTTTTTAATCTGTTCTGTTGCAATAGCATCGAGACTTGCAGTAGGCTCATCAAGGAAAATAATCGGAGGGTTTTTCAGAAATAATCTTGCAATGGCAATTCTCTGTTGTTGTCCGCCGGAAAGCTGTGTTGCATCGTGATGATATTGTTCCGGAAGATCCATAATCTGCTCATGGAGATAAGCTTTTCTTGCAGCTTCCTGAATTTCTTCAAAACTTGCATTCATATTTCCGTAGCGAATATTGTCTTCTATACTTCCTTTAAAAATATGATTTTTCTGCAAAACCAATCCTAAATCATCTCGCAGATACGTATTGTTGTAGTCATTAAGATTTACATTATCCAATAAAATATTTCCGGAATCAGGAAGATAAAATTTACACAAAAGATTAATAATGGTAGATTTTCCGGCTCCACTAAGACCTACCAAAGCCGTTGTTTTTCCGTTTTCTATCATCATAGAAACATTGTTGAGAGCTTTTGTTCCGTTGGGATAGGTGAAGTTTACATTTTGTAATTCAAAATTTCCGGTGATTTTATTTTCAACGAAACTTCCGTTGGGTTCTTCCTCATTTTCAGCGTTTAAAATATCAAAATAACCTTCAGCGTAGATCATCGCATCATTCATATCATCATAAATTCTGTGCAATTGACGAATGGGTGCAGAAACATTATTAAACAAAAGAATATGAAGCATAATTGCACCAATCGTCATCTTCTGATCGAGAACCAAATACACCGTTAAAAGAATAATTAATACAACCCCGAACTGCTCGATAAATGTTTTTAAACCATCATATATAAAATTGGTTTTTCTGGTAAACATCTGACTTTCCATCAACTGCATTTGGAGATCATACTGCTTTTTTCCTTCAAATTTTTCTCTGACAAAACTTTTAATCACCATAATCGAATTGATTAAATTCAGTAATCCTGAAGTTTTCTGCTCCCGCTGATTTCTCAGAGTTCGTCTCACACCATTCAATTTTTTTGCCTGCAAAGAACTGACATAAAAATAAACAGGAACAATAACGGTAGAAACCATTCCGACGTACATGTTTTGCATATACATGATAATCAACGCAATAATTGCATTGGAAAACAAAGGTAAGATATCAATAAAAAAATTCTGTACAAGTTTGGTTAAGCTTTCAATTCCTCTGTCTATTCTGATCTGCAGCTTTCCTGATTCGTGGTTTTCATCATTAAAGTAAGCCACTCTGTAAGTCAGAATTTTATCAATTGCAGATTGCGCTAAAACCGAACTCACACTGATTCTTATTTTTTCACCATAAAATTTCTGTCCAAAATTGATGAAAATATTTAATAATTCTTTTCCTAATAAAATGGCAGAGATGATGATTAAAATATGAATTCCTGACTGCATTGGCTCCGGAAGATGAGTAAGTTTTGTAACTTCATCTACAGTATATTTCAAAACCAAAGGATTGACTTGCGCCGCCAATGCGCCCAAAAAAGTAAGAAAAAGCGTCCAGTAAATCATTAAACGATAAGGTTTAATGAAAGGAACAAGCTGCTGATAAATCCCGAACAGCGTTACTGTTCTGTTAAATGGTTTTGCCATAGAAATATTTAACTAAAAAACGTACCGTTTCAGAGAAAAAGGTACGTTTTATTATGGTTTTCAGCAAATAGTTGCTGTTATTTAATTTTCAAACATGTAGGTTGTTAAATAATACAATTCTTTTTTGCTTGCAGCTTTAGATTCTGCTTCTGCCTGTTCTAAAGAATAACTTGAATTGATTTCCTTTTTCTGGAATACGAAAGAATTATTTGCGTTTTTATCCACCACATCATTAAAAATATGCTGAATTTCTGAATTTCCCAGTGAAGCAAAACTAATATCTTCAAAGCCGTGCATCAATCTAATATTATCAATTTGAGCAAAATTTTCATCTACAAAGTTTTGAAACTGAGATTTAGATTCAAAATTTCCAGCCCAGATATTATAAGCATAACTCTTCTTTTTTGGCTTATCGAAAATGCTTTGGTAAACAAAATTTTCTCCCAAATAAGCTTCTCTTACCTGCGGATCGTTGGCTAATTCTTCCGGAAGACCTTCTTTCAGAATCTTTCCTTCAAACATGATATACGTTTTATTGGTAATTGCCAAAGTCTGCTGTACGTTGTGATCGGTAATTAAAATCCCGATGTTTTTATCTGTAAGACTTCTTACGATTTTCTGAATATCTTCTACCGCAATCGGGTCGACTCCCGCAAAAGGCTCATCCAGCAAAATAAAACTTGGGCTTGTTGCAAGACAACGTGCAATCTCGGTTCTACGTCTTTCCCCACCGGAAAGTAAATCTCCACGGTTTTTTCTTACATGCTGTAAAGAAAATTCTTCAATGAGCTCATCACATTTTATCTGTTGTTCGCGCTTTGAAAGTTTTGTTAATTGCAAAACTCCCATAATATTTTCCTCCACAGACAATTTTCTGAAAACCGAGGCTTCCTGTGCCAAATAACCAATTCCTTTTTGCGCTCTTCGGTACATTGCATCTGTAGTAATTTCCTGCTTATCTAAGAAAATCTTCCCGGAAGTTGGCTTTACCAAACCTACGATCATATAAAATGAAGTCGTTTTTCCGGCCCCGTTCGGACCCAGTAAACCAACAATTTCTCCCTGCTGAACTTCTACAGAAACGCCTTTTACAACTTTTTTGGGACCGTATTCTTTGATTAAGTTTTCTCCTCGTAAAATCATAAATGCAAAGATAAAGTTTTTTTGAATTTAAATTTCAGATTAAAAACTAGCAGCATTAGTTTTATGATATTTTAAGGTTACTTTAAAAGTTGTGAATTTAAAATTAACTCTCATTTTGTCATTCCGGTAGGAATCTAAGTTGAGTTTTATTTGCGATTTTGAGATTCCTACGGAATGACAATCTTTGTGGAAAATAAAAGTTCAATTGTCATATACAAACTAAATTATTTTTTCACTGTTCAAACTAAAATCATAATTTTATAAAACAAATCAAAATTAAATTAATCATGGAAAATAATCAACAATTGACCGATTTATTAGCTCTGGATCTCGGAATTAATCTCATCAACCGCAGACCTTACGCAAAAGAAGTTTTTAAATGGCAGGATATTGATCTTCTCCCCCATTCTTCCGCAGACACATTGCTATGTGAAATTTATGAATGGAATGGCAGAAATTGGCGAACAACCAATAATAATCTGATTGGTTTTCTGTTTTCTGATGCACAACTAAAAACAATGAAAGATCAGCTCTTGAATGTTCCTAAAAATACAGCAATGATTCCAGATTTTGAATTTACGAAGGAAAGCATGTTAGAATACGGACTTTCTTTACCTTCTCTTTTCAATATCGGAGTTAATGGAAATATCGAAAGTGCTAAAAACTTTTCTGTCCGTGTAAATGGCGTTACAAAATCCAGAATTACCAATATCGATTCTCCCGGAATTGAAATTTTGAGAAAATATTCTCAGTTTACAGATTCGGAATCGAAAACATATCGAAAGAATATCAAGTTTAATTATTTGACAACCTCTTTATTCTATGCAGAAAGTGTTGAAATTTTTCTGGAGAAAGATTCCGGAGTAAAATTAGATGTAAGTTTCCAAACTCAGAATGTAGAAATTGATGCTAAAGTTGATACGGATACTAAAAAACATTTTGTTTTAAAATATTCCGGAAACCAAGCTCCTTTTGCCGCAAAATTTACGAAAGGAAAAGATTTTGATATTATGTAAAGCTTTTCTTTATTTAAATATTTCCAAATTATATGATAAATTTTTATTATTTTTAAACTTACAAATCAATATAAATTTTTATTATGAAAAAATTAACTAAAAAAGATTTAATGAAAATCAACGGTGGAAACATTCGTCCACCAGATGCAAATGGAAATTGCCCTGCAGGATGGTACTTGTGTCCATCAAATATTTGTGTTTACGATAAGGGCGGCCAAAATCCGATTGTTCCGGGATCACCACATTACAACGCATGCTTCGGATAATCTTTAAAACAAAAAACACCTCAAATTGAGGTGTTTTTTTTAACTTAAGAATTATTTATTTAAAATCATTGCAGCTTCTTTAGCAGCATACGTGAAAATCATATCTGCTCCTGCTCTTTTGAAACACGTTAAACTTTCAATAATTGCTTTGTCATTATCCAGCCAGCCATTTTGTGCAGCAGCTTTCAGCATTGCATATTCTCCGCTCACGTTATATACTGCAATTGGCAAGTCGATGGCTTCACGCACTTTTGCAACAATATCCAAATATGGCAAACCCGGTTTGATCATGATAATGTCTGCTCCTTCTTCCACATCTTTGTAAACTTCATTTAGAGCTTCACGAGAATTATGAAAATCCATCTGATACGTTTTTTTGTCTTTTGGAATTTCCATATTATCTTTAGGAGCACTGTCTAAAGCACTTCTGAAAGGTCCGTAAAACGAACTTGCATATTTCGCTGCATAGCTCAAAATTCCAACATCATGGAAACCGCTTTCTTCCAAAGCTTCACGAATTGCCAAAACTCTGCCGTCCATCATATCGCTTGGCGCCACAATATCTGCACCGGCTTCTGCATGGGAAACAGACATTCTTGCCAAAGCTTCATTCGTAGAATCATTCAGAATTTTACCATTTTCTATGATTCCATCGTGACCGTAAATTGAATAAGGATCTAAAGCAACATCGGGCATAATAATCATTTCGGGAACTGCATCTTTTATCGCTTTGATGGTGTTTTGCATTAATCCATCTTTGTTCCATGCTTCTTTTCCGGTGTTGTCTTTCAGATGTTCTGAAACTTTCATGTAAAGATTAACAGCTTTTACACCTAAAGAAAATAATTCTTTACATTCTTTAACCGTTAAATCAACGCTTCGTCTGAAAATTCCGGGCATTGATGAAATTGCTTCTTCTTTATTTTCACCTTCCATTACAAAGATTGGCATTACAAAATCGTCCGTAGAAAGGCTGCATTCTCTTACCAATCCTCTCATAGATTCATTTACTCTCAATCTTCTGTTTCTTGAATATATCATTTTGGAATACTTTTTGAATAATTTATTGCAAATTTAATATAAGTTCTATAAATAACTATTGCAGATGAATATAGAATTTATTATTTTTGTTAGTAATATTTATACAAATTGTACGTTAGATGAAAAAAATTCTACTTTTAATTATATTTATGGGCGCATTTGTTGGATTTTCCGACAATATTAAAGCACAGATAAAAGAACCATCTTCTACATTACAAAAGTCTGATGATGGAGTTCTTACTGCGTACCCAAATCCTGCAAAAGATTTTTTGGTTGTAAAAGCTAAAGATTCTTCATTAAAAATAAAATCTGTAACATTTTATTCCATTTTGGGAACTCAGGTTGCCAATTACAATGTCAATATGAATAGAGCAGAAATAAATATTGAAAAATTAAAACCCGGAAAGTATCTCATCAGATATATTCTCAGCGACAATACGCAAAAGGTTACTCAAATAGTAAAACAATAATATTAAATCCTGATAATCATCAGGATTTTTTGTTTTAGCAAAAATCTGTTTTATTTATTCCGTAACTTTCGGAATCTTTTTATACTAACGATAAAAACAATTCAATGCTAAAAGCTGAACATATTACTAAAACCTATAATGCAGGAAAAAAAACAGCATTAGACGATTTTAGCATACATGTCCCTAAAGGAAGTATCTATGGTCTTTTAGGACCAAACGGAGCTGGAAAAACTTCTTTTATCCGCATCATCAACCAGATTACACAGGCAGATTCCGGAGATGTTTTCATTAATGGAGAAAAACTGAGTCCCAATCACATCAAAGACATTGGATATATGCCTGAAGAACGAGGTTTATATAAAAATATGAGTGTCGGAGATCAAATTCTATACTTCGGAGAACTGAAGGGAATGAAAAAAAATGATGCTTTAAATGAAGCCAAAAAATGGTTTGAAAAACTGCATATCGACCAATGGTGGAAAAAGAAACTGTCTGAACTTTCAAAAGGGATGGCTCAGAAAATACAATTCGTAGTTACCGTGCTTCACAGACCACATCTATTAATTCTTGACGAGCCGTTTTCCGGTTTTGATCCTGTGAATGCTAATTTGATTAAAGATCAAATCATTGAACTTAAAAACAACGGAACTACAATTATTCTTTCGACTCACAGAATGGAAAGTGTGGAAGAAATGTGCGATTATGTAGCTCTCATCGATAATTCTAAAAAAATTATTGACGGAAGAGTTTTTGACGTCAGAGAAAAATTCAAGAAAAATATTTTCGGAATTACACTTTCTGATGTGAATAACGAACAGCTTCAGCAATTTCAAAACAAGTACGAAATTTTCAATTTATCTGAACAAAACAATTTAATTTCGTTTGACCTGAAAAATACGGTTAATCAAAATGATATTTTGCTGGATCTTGTACAAACAGGAAAAGTACGCTCATTTGAAGAAAAAATACCAAGCATGAATGAAGTATTTATTAATGCCGTAGGTAATCATTCTTAAATTTTATGAATAATATATATTTAATTACAAAAAGAGAATTTCTTACGCAGGTTAAGAAAAAATCATTTATTCTTCTGACTTTATTGGCTCCTTTAATGATCATTGGGTTTGGCGCAGTGATCGGATTAATGTTTAAAGCCAACGAATCGCACAACATCATTGAAGTGGTAGACAACAGCGGACTTTTCAAAGGGCAACTTAAATCTAATGATAAACTGGAGTATATTTTCGTTCCTGTTGCTGATGAAAAAGCTAAGGTTAAAAATCTGAGAGGAAATAAATCTCTAGACGGAATTTTAGTTTTGCCTCAGATTACCAGCCAAAACTTTGACGATATTGAAAAAAACACCCGATTAGTCGTTAATACGAAAATTGGTCTTGATACAAAACAGCGTATTATTTCAGACATCAGCAACGTTATCAAGAAAGAAAAAATAAAGCAGCTCGGTATCGCAGAATCGCAGCTCGATAATCTTGATAAGAATTTTGAACTTAAAACAATTAATGTTTCTGAAGGCAATAAAGAAGATTCTGATCTTGCTTTTGGTGTAAAAACAGGGTTAAGTCTGGGATTGATGTATGTCACTTTCATGTTCATTATTATTTACGGAGTTCGTGTAATGAGAAGCGTTCTTGAAGAGAAAAACAATCGTGTGGTTGAAATCATCATCTCTTCTGTAAAGCCGTTTGAATTGATGATGGGTAAGATTTTGGGAGTAACGATGGTTGCTTTAACGCAATTCGTTGTATGGATTACCATGTCTGTAATCGGAGCATTAGTTTTGAACACAGGCTTTTCTTCTGTACAGAAAAATATTCCTAATGGAAGCGAAGAACTTTCGGATAAACTGGATATTGCACAAATTGCAGCTCAGGTTTCTCACAATTTGTTAGATCTTAATTTTCCATTAATTATCTTTGTGTTTATCGTTTTTTTCCTTTTAGGTTATATCTTTTACAGCTCGATTTATGCTGCAATAGGTTCTGCGGTAGACAATGAGACAGAAACACAGCAATTCACCTTGTTTGCAATTTTACCTTTAACTTTAGGAATGTACGGAAGCTTTTCTTTGATGAATAACCCAGATGGACCATTAGGTTTTTGGTTATCCATTATTCCTTTCACATCGCCAGTTGCAATGATTGCAAGAATTCCTTACGGCGTTCCGGCTTGGGAAATTGCTTTATCTATCTTTTTACTTTTAGCTACCACCATTTTTATGATTTTTTTAGCAGGGAAAATTTATCGGGTTGGAATTTTAATGTATGGAAATAAGGCGACTTTGAAGGAACTTTGGAAATGGATAAGAAGCTAATTCGTACTAAAAGTAAATCAATATACCTTTCTCTTTCTCAATGAATATCTAGCCTAATTTTGTCATTCCGTCAGGAATCTAAATGTAGCTTTCCATTGTGTTAAGGTTCCTACGGAAAGACAAACTGAAATATTAGATATATTATCATACTTATAGAAATACTTTAAAAAATAAAAACTCCCGATATAAAATATTTCGGGAGTTTTTTATGTTTTGAATGAAAAATTATTATTCGAAAATATAACTTAAACTTAAACTAAGAACCTGTTCAGATTTCTTTTTAGCCGTATTCGGGTCTTTAGTGAAATCCTCGATAAGATTCGGGTACGTGTTTGAAAGACCCAAGTCATATTTTAAAGCTAATTCGAGTTGTCTTTTATAGCTGTATCCCACTCCTATTCCTACTGCGAAATTGAAGCTGTTTGCTTTTCCGCTGATTTGTGGATTATTGGGAACCGTTACATCCGGATCATAATATGGTCTTCCTGCAGGTACATTTTTAACGTTCTGGCTCAATAAGAAATTAAATCTCGGACCAATCATTCCAAAAAATTCTGATTCTGCTTCAGAAAAATATCCTTTGAAATAAATAGGAACACTCAAATAATTATTGGCGTACATTGCATTATAACCATCTGCGTTTTTAGCATTTTTATCTTTTCCAGACTCTCCTGCACCGTAATACGTAACCTCCGGCTGAAGATAAAACTGGTCTGCTCCTCCCATTGGGATTAATGCTAAAACACCACCTTGAAAAGCAAATCTTGCTCCTGAAGGATTATGCGCATTTTTTACTCTCGAATAGTTTCCACCAGCAGTAACACCAAATCTTGTACTACCAAAATCTATCTGTGCGAATGATAAGGTAGAAGCTGCTAAAGCTGATGCTAATAAAAATTTTTTCATATCATTTTGTTGTTTATGTTATCCTAACACTTTTGCTACAGTAACACCAATATCAGCAGGGGAATCTACTACATTGATACCATTTTCTCTCATGATTTCCATTTTAGCCTGAGCTGTATCTTCGTCACCTCCAACAATAGCACCTGCGTGACCCATTGTTCTTCCTTTAGGAGCTGTTTGTCCTGCGATGAAACCTACAACCGGTTTTGTAGAACCACTTGCTTTGTACCATCTTGCAGCTTCAGCTTCAAGACCACCACCAATTTCACCAATCATTACAACCGCGTCAGTTTCAGGATCATTGATGAATAATTCTAAAGCCTCTCTGGTCGTAGTTCCGATAATCGGGTCACCACCAATTCCGATAGCTGTAGAAACACCGTAACCAGCTTTTACCACCTGATCTGCAGCTTCATAAGTAAGAGTTCCAGATTTTGAAACAATTCCTACTTTACCTTTTTTGAAAACAAAACCTGGCATAATACCAATTTTAGCTTCATCAGAAGTAATGATTCCTGGACAGTTTGGTCCGATTAATCTGCATTCTTTGTCAGAGATATAAGATTTTACTTTTACCATATCTGCAACAGGAATACCTTCAGTAATACATACAATTACTTTAATACCTGCTTCAGCAGCTTCCATAATAGCATCTGCAGCAAATGCAGGTGGTACGAAAATGATACTTACATTAGCTCCGGCTTTTGCAACAGCATCAGCAACAGTATTAAATACAGGCTTTCCTAAGTGTTCGCTTCCTCCTTTTCCTGGAGTAACACCACCTACTACGTTGGTTCCGTATTCAATCATCTGACCTGCATGGAAAGTACCTTCGTTCCCTGTAAATCCTTGTACAATTACTTTAGAATCTTTGTTTACTAAAATTGACATTTTATTGTTGTTTTAATTTATTTTTTGACTTTTTATTAATGCTCACAAATTTACTTAATTTTCTTTGATTTTGGATAAAACCAAGCAATTTGTTATTCAAGATTTCTCAACTTCACTTCTTTCTTGAGATAAGTTTTAAAATCTTCTGCGAACATCCCGATGTATGTTCCCTTTTTCAGATCTCTGTTGACTCCGGTTTTACCCAAAAGTACAGAACCACTTTCGATATTGTTTCCTGATGCGATACCAACCTGTCCCCACAAAGTAACCTCATCACCAATGATGCAACATCCTGCAACGCCAACCTGCGAAGCAATTAGACATCTTTTACCAATCACTGTATCATGACCAATCTGAATCTGATTATCTAAAACAGAACCTTCACCAATGATGGTAGAATCTGTAACTCCTCTATCAATGGTACAACCGTTTCCGATTTCTACATTGTTTTCGATGATTACATTTCCTACTGAGATCAAACGGTCAAAATTTCCATTTAATTTTCTGTAATAAAATGCATCGCCGCCTAAAACAGTATTCGACTGTATAATTACATTGTCACCAATCACAGTGCGATCTCCGATTACAACATTCGGGAAAATAATGGTGTTTTTTCCGATGGTGATATTGTTCCCCAAAACTGCCGATGGATGTATTTTCGTTCCCTCTCCTATTTCTACGTCATGAAGGGTTTCTGTAAAATTATAAATTTTGGTAAAATGCGTATTGATTTTATTGAAATCTCTAAAGGGATCATCTGAAACCAAAAGTGCTTTTCCTTCCGGACAATCTACTTCTTTATCGATTAAAATAATGGTTGCTGCAGAATTTAAGGCTTTGTCGTAATACTTTGGATGGTTTACGAATACTATTTCGCCAGATTTTACTCTGTGAATTTCATTGGTTCCCAAAACCTGAAAATCTTCGGAACCTACGAATTTTGCCCCGATAAGATCTGCAATAGTTTTAAGTTTTTGTGGCTGATGAAACGTCATATTCTTAAATGATGTTTAGTTTAATCAATTTTGTTAAGGTTTTTGAAGCTTGACAAGGTTGTTTGCTGTTTGACTTTGCAGCCCGACTTGAACGGAGCTCTTTTTGCGGAACGAAGTGGAGCAAAAAAGCGGGAGTGGAAGGCGGAAAAAGCTGCCATAAAAAAATGAAAGCTGAAAGTTATTGGCTTCCAGCTTCAAGATATTGTAAGATCGTTACTTTACTCTTTCCAAGTAAGAACCGTCTTCTGTGCTTACTTTAATTTTGTCTCCCGGCTCGATGAATAAAGGAACCATAACTCTTGCCCCTGTCTCAACGATAGCATTTTTCAGGGCATTGGTTGCTGTATTTCCTTTCACACCCGGATCTGCTTCTACAACCTCTAGATAAACAGATTGTGGTAATTCTGCAGAAAGCGGAGTTTCGTCTGCTTCTTTCAAAATGATGGTAACTTCTTCACCTGCTTTCATCAGGTTAGCGTTTTCTATCATTTCTTTGTTTAAATATAACTGAGAAAAATCTTCGTTATTCATGAAATGAAAACCATTTTCATCATCATAAAGATATTGGAATTTTCTTGTAATTACTTTTACTTCGTCAATTTTGTGACCTGCAGAAAACGTGTTGTCGATCACTTTTCCGTTGGTTACCGATTTTAGTTTTGTTCTTACGAAAGCAGGACCTTTACCTGGTTTTACGTGAAGAAATTCGATTACTTTAAAAATATCGTTGCTGTATTCTATACAAAGACCTTTTCTGATATCGTTACTTGTTGCCATAATTTTGGTTTAAAGTTTCGGGTTTAAATTTTTCAGTTTAAACTCGATTTTTTATAGTTAATTATTTTTTGATTTATATTTTTGACAGACTTTAATGAATTAATCAATAGTATTATCTCACTCTTTACCCGTTCCGTATCCTTTTACGATACCTCTTGGTGAATTTTGGATAAACTGTAAAATCTCGTCTCTTTCTGCTGTAGGAAGCATTTCTTTTTCGATGTGAGAAACCGCCTGCGAAACATTCATTTTCATCTGAAAAATCGCTCTGTAAATTTTCTGAATTTCAAAAATTTTATCGTTGGTAAAGCCTCTTCTTCTTAATCCTACAGAATTGATTCCTGCATAAGACATTGGTTCACGGGCAACTTTTACATAAGGTGGAATATCTTTTCTCACCAAAGTTCCACCCGAAATCATCACGTGTTTACCAATTTTACCAAATTGGTGAACAGCACTTAAGCCGCCCATTACCGTAAAATCACCGATCTCAACATGTCCTGCAATACCACAACCGTTTACGATAATTACATGATCACCAATAACACAGTCGTGAGCAATATGAGATGTTGCCATAATTAGGCAATTGTTACCAATTTTTGTAAAACCCAGAGCTTTTGTTCCTCTGTTCACGGTAACACATTCTCTGATGGTAGTTTCATCACCAATAATAGTCTGAGTATCTTCACCATCAAATTTCAGATCTTGCGGGATTGCAGAAATTACAGTTCCGGGAAAAATCCGGCAGTTTTTACCGATTCTTGCACCATCCATAATGGTCACATTAGACCCAATCCAGGTTCCTTCACCAATTTCCACATCGCCTGCAATAGTAGTAAATGGTTCTACGATTACATTTTTACTGATTTTTGCACGTTTATCAACGGCGGCCAATTGATGAATCATTTACTCAACTTTATTTTTTGCAACCTGAGCCATAAGCTCAGCTTCTACAGCGATTGTATCACCAACGTATCCGTAACCCTGCATATGCACAATTCCTCTTCTGATTGGTTCTATCAATTCAATTTTGAAAATCATTGTGTCACCAGGAACTACTTTTCTCTTGAATTTTACTTTATCCATTTTAATGAAATAAGTAGAATAATTCTCCGGATCTGGTACGCTTGCTAAAACCAAAATACCACCTGTCTGCGCTAAAGCTTCAACTTGTAAAACTCCGGGCATTACAGGCTCTTTCGGGAAGTGACCCACGAAGAAAGGCTCGTTCATCGTCACGTTCTTTAATCCTACAACGTGAGAATCTGATAACTCAAGAATCTTATCGATCAATAAAAACGGAGGTCTGTGAGGCATTAATCTCATAATACCGTTGATATCGAAAACCGGTTCTTTGTTCAGATCAAAATCAGGAACGTTTTTCTTTTTCTGTAATTTCCACTGACGGTTCAGTTTCTTAGCAAACTGAGTATTTACAAAATGTCCCGGTTTGTTAGCAATAATTTTACCTTTAATTTTAACTCCACATAAAGCCAGATCACCAATTACATCAAGCAATTTGTGTCTTGCAGCTTCGTTTGGATAATTTAAAGTTAGATTATCAAGAATACCGTTTGGTCTTATCGCAACGTGATCTTTACCAAAAGCTTTCTTTAATTTTTCTGTAGTTTCTAAGGTAAGATCTTTATCAACATACACGATTGCATTAGAAATATCGCCACCTTTAATCAAACCATGATCAAGAAGCATTTCTAATTCGTGGAGAAAGCTGAACGTTCTTGCAGAAGAAATTTCTTCCTTAAATTCTGAAATATTTTTAAGTGTAGCATTCTGAGTTCCTAAGACTTTAGTCCCAAAATCTACCATTGTTGTAATTTCGTAATTATCTGAAGGGATGATTGTAATTTCAGATCCGGTTGCAGGGTCGCTGTAGCTAAGAACTTCTTTTACTACCAAATATTCTCTGGCAATTTTCTGCTCTACAATACCTACACTTTCGATAGCTTCTACGAAAAATTTAGAAGAACCATCTAAAATTGGAGGTTCCGAAGCATTCATCTCCAAATAAGCGTTATCAATATCACAACCTACTAATGCTGCTAAAAGATGTTCGCAGGTGTTTATTTTTACGCCCAATTTCTCAAGAGTTGTTCCTCTTTCTGTTGCTACGACGTAATTTACATCAGCTTCAACTTGAGGATGTCCCTCTAAGTCTGTTCTTACGAAAATGAAACCTGTATTTTCTTTAGCAGGTTTGATGGTTAGTTTTACTTCTTTACCAGTATGAAGTCCAATTCCGGAAAGAGTAACCTCTTCCTGAAGTGTTTTTTGCATATCACTCATTAGTATGATCTTTTGAGTTATTCTCAAGATTATTTATTCGTTTTACAAGTTCAGGAAGATTCCTGAAATGTACGTAACTTTTAAGATAATTATTATAGCTTATTGCAGGCGAACCGTACACTGTTTCTCTGTCGTTCACATGAGAATTCACACCACTTTGTGCCTGAATTTTCACCTGACTGCCGATTTTGATGTGTCCGACGATTCCAACCTGACCGCCAATCTGGTTCCAGTCTCCTACAACTGTAGATCCTGCAATACCAGTTTGTGATGCGATTACATTGTTTTGCCCAATTTTCACGTTGTGTGCAATCTGAATCAGATTATCGATTTTAGTTCCTTTACCAATTACCGTAGAGCCAATTGTTGCTCTGTCGATACTACAGTTTGAGCCAATTTCTACATCATCTTCAATAATCACATTTCCTAACTGCGGAATTTTTTTGAAACCTTCAGCAGTCGGCTGAAAACCAAAACCATCGCCGCCAATCACGGTATTGGAATGAATGACACAATTATCACCGATAATACAGTAATCATAAATTCTTGCACCACTATCGATTTTACAGTTTTTACCAATTTTCACACCTTTCCCGATGTAAACCTGCGGATAAATTTGTGATCCTTCGCCAATTTTTGCTTTCTCAGAAACATAAGTAAAAGCTCCTATGTATGTTTTATCTCCTATTACTGCAGTCTCATGAATAGAAGCACCGTCTTCAACACCTTCTTTTCTTCCCTGCATTTCCTGATATAAATTCATCAAAACCTGAAAAGAAAGATAAGCATCTTTTACAGCAATTATCGTCTGATTGTAATGGTCTTTGGTTAAAATATTTTCCGAAACTATAAGAACGGAACAGTTTGAAGTATCTAAATAATGAGAAAAACGTTCCTGGGCAATAAAAGAAAGATGCCCTGTTTCACCATTTTCAATGGGCGAAACTCCTTTTATAAGTGCATTCTCATCACCTATAATTTTTCCGTCAATAAAACTCGCAATTTGCGAAGCTGTGAATTCCATATTCTGCAAAGATAACAAATTCTATTATTCACCAACATTTTTTAGTTTGAGGAATAAATATTTTATTATTATTTAAGAATTTAAAACCACTTAATGTCTCGGAAATGTAAGGATATACCGTGTTGTTTTATTGGTTATCAAACCAGACAAAAGCTGATCTTCAGACTCATCCAATCGTAAAATTTTACCACTTTTCTGTAATAAATAAATAGGTTGTTTGTCTGTATTATAGGGTAAAAGTTCTCTCTCGATCTCGTGTACAAGTTCTTGGGCGTTATCAATTTCTAAAAATTCATTGGTGCCTTTTATCTTTTCTTCAACAAATTTCGGATCAAATGGCTGTGATGAAATGATCGTTTTCGGAAGATTTCTTTGGATAACACATTGACACCAATAAGAGAGAATAAAATCATCAGATTTTTGCCACAATTTCATCGCATGAATAATATCATTATCATCCATTTGGGTAAATCTTTCTACATCTTCATTGGTTGCTGTACTTTTTTCACGATTCAAAAAGTACTTTAAATTCTCAGTTGCGGGCAAATCTACTCCCTGCGAAGCCAGAAATTTTGCTCTTTGCAAGATTTTCACCAAAATAAACTCTGCCAATGCCGAAGTTTTGTGATAATAAACCTGCCAATACATAAACATTCTTGCCGTAAGAAAATTTTCTATAGAATAAACACCTTTTGCATCAATCACCAATTCGTCTTCGCAAACATTCATCATAGAAATGATTCTTTGGGTATTCACATTTCCTTCGGAAACTCCCGTAAAAAAACTGTCTCTTTTCAAATAATCCAAACGATCAACATCCAATTGTGAACTGATCAACTGATTAAAAAACTTACGGTGATATTTCCCCTGAAACATTTCTATTGCAGTTGAAAGTTGTCCGTCAAATTCATCATTTAATCTATTCATTAGTAATAAAGAAAGCGTTTCATGATGCCAATCATCCATCAACATATTTTCCAGTGCATGAGAAAACGGACCGTGACCGATGTCGTGCATTAAAATTGCCAACATGGCTCCTTTTTCTTCTTCTTCGGTAATCTGAATTCCTTTTTGTTTTAAAGTTTCCAAAGCGGTAAACATTAAATGCATCGCACCTAAAGCATGATGAAATCTGGTATGTGTAGCTCCAGGAAAAATAAGATTCAAAAGTCCTGTTTGGGAAATTCTTCTTAATCTCTGAAAATAAGGATGTTCTATAATATCGAATAAAATCTCGTGAGGAATTTTAATAAAACCGTGAACAGGATCGTTGATGATTTTGAGCTTGTTTTGCATTGCAATATACTGTGATGAATGCAAAATTAAGGTATTAAACTCAATTCAGCTAAAATTGTAAAATTTAATCGAATGAATTTTTATTAATAATACTTTAAATACTCGGTTTTTTAGTCTATCTTCATACCACACATTCTCAATAAAGAAATTGATAACTCTTTAACTAAGATTTAACTTTTAAC
>Ga0209599_10000100_pt1 | contig 63021 bp, 46 predicted proteins | sample Shrwel_input2_FT_FD_187534 | JGI IMG/M metagenome (GOLD analysis project Ga0209599, IMG submission 187534) | Subsurface microbial communities from deep shales in Ohio, USA - Utica-3 well 1 S input2 FT (SPAdes) (version 2) ...
GTTCCTGTTGTTTGCCAAACGGGCCAGCCAGAAGTATGGGGTGCCGGCGCGGGAGATTCTGGTGGAGCTGGGCCGCCGTGGGATGGTGGGGGGGCAGGAGGATATGATTGAGGATACGGCGATGACGATGGCGCGGGCGCGCGGCTTGTTTGCCTGATCCCGACCTTGTGCCGGTGTTTCCGGTGTGTGCCGTGCCTCTGGCCGGCTGCCGGAACCGTGCTCCCGTTTTATCGCTCGACCGCCGCTGCGGCGTCAGGCGGCTGACCTCTGCGCGGCGCGTGTGCCGGCCAGGGGACAGCCGCATTGGCGTTGGCGCGGCTGCTGGACACAGGAGTCCTTGAATGGATGCCCAGATTTTTGCCCTGCTCGGGCAGGACGGTATCACCAACGGTGCCATCTACGCCCTGCTGGCGTTGGCGCTGGTGCTGGTGTTTGCCGTTACCCGGATTATTTTCATTCCCCAGGGCGAGTTTCTTGCCTGGGGCGCGTTGACCATGGCCGCGCTGGAAGCCGGCCAGTACCCTGGCACGATGTGGCTGCTGCTGGCGGCGGGCGGGCTGACCCTGCTGGCCGACCTGGCCAGCGCACGCGGCCAGTCTCGCCGGCTGCTGCATTCGGCGCTGTGGAACCTGGCCTATCCGCTGGCGCTGGCCGGGGCATTGGCCCAGCTGCCGCTGGCCGACCTGCCTGCGCTGGTCAAGGTGGCGCTGACCCTGGCGATTGTGGTGCCGATGGGGCCGATGCTGTATCGGCTGGTGTTCCAGCCAGTGGCGGAAGCGCCGGTGCTGATCCTGCTGATCATTTCTGTGGCGCTGCATCTGGTGATGGTGGGCCTGGGCCTGCTGATCTTTGGCCCGGAAGGCTCGCGCACCACGCCATTCAGCGATGCCCAGATTGAACTGGGCAGCCTGATGATTGGCGGACACACTCTGGTGGTGGTGGGCGCTTCGCTGGCGCTGATTATTGGTTTGTACCTGTTTTTTGACCGCACCCTGGCCGGCAAGGCGCTGCGCGCCACGGCGATCAACCGCAACGGCGCACGGCTGATGGGGATTTCCCCGGCACTGGCCGGGCGGCAAACCTTTCTGGTGGCGGCGCTGATTGGCGCGCTGTCGGGTCTGCTGGTGGCGCCGATTACCACCATCTATTACGACAGCGGTTTCCTGATTGGCCTGAAAGGGTTTGTTGCCGCCATCATTGGCGGGCTGGCCAGTTATCCGCTGGCGGCGGCGGGCGCGCTGGTGGTGGGCCTGCTGGAGTCGTTTTCGTCGTTCTGGGCCAGTGCATTCAAGGATGTACTGGTGTTCACCCTGATTATTCCGGTGCTGATCTGGCTGTCGTGGTCCACCCACCATGTCGAGGAAGAAACCCTGCAGCCAAGCAGCACCCCGGCGCGCTCCGGCTGGATTGACCCGCGCTGGGTGCTGGGCGCTTTTCTGCTGTGCCTGCTGCTGGCACCGCTGCTGCTGCCAGAGTTTTACGTCACCCTGCTCAATTATGTTGGCCTGTCGGCGCTGGTGGCGCTGGGCCTGGTGCTGCTGACCGGGGTGGGCGGGCTGACCAGTTTTGGTCAGGCGGCGTTTGTCGGCCTGGGCGCGTATACCACCGCCTGGCTGACCACCGCCAGCGAACTGCCGGCCTGGCTGGCGTTTGCCGGCGGGTCGCCGTGGCTGGCGCTGCTGCTTGGGCTGGTGCTGACGGCCACCGTGGCGATGGTGCTGGGTTCGCTCAGCCTGAAACTGTCGGGCCACTATTTGCCGCTGGGCACCATGGCCTGGGGCATTTCGCTGTACTTCCTGTTTGGCAATATGGAATTCCTGGGCGGCCATTCCGGCCTGTCCAACCTGCCGCCAATTGCCCTGTTCGGGGTCGATCTGGTGGACAGCCGACATTACTACTATCTGGTGTGGGCGTTTGTGCTGGTGGCGCTGTTCACCACCAAAAACCTGCTGGATTCCCGCGAGGGCCGGGCGATTCGCGCACTCAAGGGCGGCATGGTGATGGCCGAGGCGATGGGGGTGAACACCTCACGGGCGCGGATGGTGATTTTTGTGCTGGCCGCGCTGCACGCCTGCGCCGCCGGCTGGCTGTATGCCCACCTGCAACGCTTTGTGAATCCCACTCCGTTTGGCCTGCATATCGGCATCGAATACCTGTTCATGGCCGTGGTGGGCGGGGCGGGTCAGGTGTGGGGCGCACTGGTGGGGGCCGGGGTGATCACCGTGCTCAAGCAGTGGCTGCAGGACATTCTGCCCAAGCTGTTTGGCTCGGCGGGCCATTTTGAGGTGATTGTGTTTGGCCTGATGATGATTGTGGTGCTGCACCGCGCCCGCGATGGCCTGTGGCCGCTGCTGGCGCGGCTGTTGCCGGTGCGCCAGACGCCCAAAGTCATCGATACCCACGCCGCACCGCTGGCGAAAAAACCGCAGCCGCCGCACGGCGAGGTGATTCTGGAGGCCCGCGCGGTGACCCGCAAGTTTGGCGGCCTGGTGGCCAACAACAATATGAGTTTGAGCGTGCAGGCGGGCGAAATCCTGGCGCTGATTGGCCCCAATGGTGCCGGTAAAAGCACCATGTTCAACCAGCTGTCCGGGGTGGATACCCCCACCTCGGGCGAGGTGCTGTTCCGGGGCCAGCCGGTGACCGGACGCCAGTCGCGCGATATCGCCGCGCTGGGCATGAGCCGCACTTTTCAGCATGTGAAGCTGCTGCCCACGATGAGCGTGCTGGAAAACGTGGCCATTGGCGCGCATCGGCGCGGCCAGCAGGGGGTGCTGTCGGCAGCCTGGCGGCTGGACCGGCGCGAAGAAGCCCGCCTGCTGCGCGAAGCGGCCATTCAGGTGGAGCGTGTTGGCCTGGGTGAATTCATGCACGCCGAAGCCGGCAGCCTGGCGCTGGGCCAGCAGCGGATTCTGGAAATTGCCCGCGCACTGTGTGCCGACCCGTGCCTCCTGCTGCTGGACGAACCCGCTGCCGGTCTGCGGCTGAAAGAAAAACAGGCGCTGGCCGAATTGCTCAAGCGCCTGCGCGCCGAAGGCATGGCGGTGCTGATTGTGGAGCACGACATGGACTTTGTGATGAACCTGGTTGACCGGGTGGTGGTGATGGAGTTTGGCGAGAAAATTGCCGAAGGCCTGCCAGAAGCGGTGCAGCAAGACCCCGCCGTGCTCGAAGCCTATCTGGGAGGAGTGTGACATGGCCAATGTTCTGCAAGTCAGCCAGTTGTCGGTGGCCTACGGCAAGGTGGAGGCGGTCAGCCAGGTGAGCCTGAACGTGGGCGAGGGGCAAATTGTCACCGTGATCGGCCCCAACGGTGCCGGCAAGACCACCACGTTGTCGGCCATCATGGGCCTGTTGCCCTCGCGCGGCCAGGTGAGCTTTGATGGCCAGGTGGAAGGCGTGCCGGAAGTGGAGCGCATGGTGGTGCGCGGCATGAATCTGGTGCCGGAAAAACGCGAGCTGTTTGGCAGCATGACCATTGAGGACAACCTGCTGCTGGGCGCGTTTCAGCGCCACCGCCATGGCCACCGCGACCACACCGACACCATGGAAGAAGTGTACAGCCTGTTTCCCCGGCTGAAAGAGCGCCGCCTCCAGCAGGCCGGCACCATGTCGGGCGGCGAGCGGCAAATGCTGGCAGTGGGCCGTGCGCTGATGGCCAAGCCCAAGCTGCTGATGCTGGACGAACCCAGCCTGGGCCTGGCCCCGCTGATTGTGCGCGAGATCTTTCGCATCATCGCCGAGCTGCGCCGGCGTGGGGTGTCGATCCTGCTGGTGGAGCAAAACGCCCGCGCCGCGCTGCAAGTGGCCGACTACGCCTATGTGCTGGAAAACGGCAGCGTGAAAATGGAAGGCGACGCCACTGCGCTGCGCAACGACCCCCGGGTGATCGAAAGCTATCTGGGCCTGGCCAGCAAGCATCAGGACATGCTGGCCAGCTAGGGAAACACTGAAAAAAACTGCCATCCCGCCCATTCCCTGCCAAGGAGCGTTACACCATGCATGCCCTTCAAGTGCTTGCCGACGAACACCAGTCTCTGGCCGCCATCCTGCATGCCCTGCATTTCATGCTCAAGGAAATTGCCGCTGGCCGGCTGCAGCCCGACATGGCCCTGCTGCGTGCCATGGTCCACTACCTGGACGCTTACCCAACCGAATGCCACCACCCGCGCGAAGAGCGCCTGCTGTTTGCCCGGCTGCGCGCACGCACCCAGGCTGGCGACGCCCTGCTGGCCGAGCTGGCCGCCCGCCATGGCGAAACCAGCGTGCGCGCCCAGGCCCTGCGTGATGCGCTGGACGCCTATTGCGCCCAGCCGCACGAGGTTGGCCCGCTCAGCGTTGCCTTTGACGCCTACGCCACCTTTTACCGCAGCCTGATGCTGCAGGAAGAGCAACAGCTGCTGCCCTTGCTGCGCCAGCATCTGCTGGCCGACGACTGGGCAGCGATGGACGTGGCGCTGGCTGAAGCGCCGGCGGAATTCACCGCGCTGTTTTCCCGCCTGGTGGCTGCTGCACCGCCGCCGGTGGGGCTGGGCATTGGCCCCTACCCTGATGACTTTCCCCCTGTCCGACCAAGGAATGCCCCGATGAGCGAATCTGTCCTGACCGAAGCCGCCACCAGCCGTTTTGTCCGCATCCGCGAAGGTGAGCTGGACCTGCAACTGCACTACAACGATGCCGGCAGCGGCAGCGAAACCGTGGTGATGCTGCACGGCTCCGGCCCCGGTGCCAGCGGCTGGGCCAACTTCAACCGCAATGTCGAACCGCTGGTGGCCGCTGGCTACCGGGTGATTCTGATGGACTGCCCCGGCTGGAGCAAAAGTGACCCGATTGTCTGCACCGGCTCACGCTCGGAACTCAATGCCCGCGCGCTCAAGGGCCTGCTCGACGCCATTGGTCTGGCGCGGGTGCATATCATCGGCAATTCCATGGGCGGCCACAGCGCAGTGGCGTTTGCCCTGGCTTACCCCGAGCGGGTGGGCAAGCTGGTGTTGATGGGCGGCGGCACTGGCGGCCCCAGCCAGAGCGTGCCGATGCCCACAGAAGGCATCAAACTGCTGCAGGCGCTGTACCGCGAACCCAGTATTGAAAACCTGAAAAAAATGATGGCGGTCTTCGTGTTTGACAGCAGCAGTCTGACCGAAGCGTTATTCCAGGCCCGGCTGGACAATATGCTCGCCCGCCGCGATCACCTGGAAAACTTTGTCAAAAGCCTGGCCGCCAATCCCAAACAATTTACCGACTACGGCCCACGCCTGGGCGAAATTGCCGCGCCCACGCTGATTATCTGGGGGCGTGACGACCGCTTTGTGCCGATGGACATTGGCCTGCGCCTGCTGTGGGGCCTGCCTAACGCCCAATTGCATATCTTCAACCGCTGCGGCCATTGGGCGCAGTGGGAACATGCCGATGCCTTTAACCGCATGGTGGCGGATTTCCTGATGCACTAAGCGCTGCTAACCCCCTGGTGTTGTGGCGTGGCCTTGGCCGTACTCCCCGTACTGTCTGCGGCCACATGCCTGGCCAGGATGGTGACGCCGCTCTGGCCACCGCTGTGTTGTCATGGCGGGGCGGGCTGCGTGCGGCCATTGCGTGCCACCAATCCGCACTTTGGCTTCTGCTGCGGGCGCGTCAGCGTGATCCCCTGATGCCGCCCGCGCATGCATCGTTTTTTTCTCTGAACGGGCAGGAAATAACTATTGGAAAAATCCGCCCATTCTTTTCATCCTGATGGACTGGCTGCGACTGCGGTCAGCCCGCGCCGGGGCTCCTTGACCCCCCGGCGCAGCGGAATGTGCCCGTCACTGACGGGCCAGGCAAGGCACCGCCAGTGCAACTGGCGTGCATAACGAGACTCACCACTGGAGGAAACACCATGAAACACGCACACACCCTGCTGGCCGCTACCCTGGCCGGCCTGAGCGCCACCGCCCTGGCCGATGTCACCCTGTATGGTGCCATCGACGAAACCCTGGAAAGCGTCAGCGCCCGAGGTGCTGCCAACAGCAGCAAGAACATTGGCCAGACCACCCGCATCAACTCCAATAGCTCGCTGATTGGCTTCAAGGGCAGCGAAGACCTCGGTAATGGCCTGAAAGCCATCTGGCAAGTGGAAAGCGGCATCGCCATCGACACCGGTGGCGGCAATTTTGCCACCCGCGACAGCTTTGTCGGCCTGACCAGCCCGAGCGCCGGCACCCTGCAACTGGGCCTGCTCACCTCATCGGCACGCGCCATGGGCGGCATTTTCGACATCAACAAAGCCTCCACCGGCATTGGCATGTCTGCCGCGCTGCTGGGCAAGCTGGGCAACTTTGCCATTACCGACCCGGCGCTGAAAACCCAGGCCACCGGCACCATCGGCCTGTTTGACAGCCGCCTGCGCAACTCGGTGCAGTATGTCACCCCCAGCTTTGCCGGCTTCTCCGCCAGCGCGCTGTACGGCAGCGGCGAAAACGGCAGCGGCCCGCGTGCCTACAACGCCAATATTGGCGTGAAATACGAAGACAGCGCGCTCTACGCTGGCCTGTCTTATACCCGCTCCACCACCGGTGCCGACGACAGCAGCGCCACCTCGGTCAGCGCCTTTCGCAAACTGTCCGACCTGCGCGCAGCTGCCATCTACCGCTTCTCGGCCAATACCCGGATTGGCCTGATTTACGACCGCACCGAAGGCGACCTCACCCAGGCCGCCAGCCTGGTGTATGGCACCCGTGAGCTGAAGCAGTCGGTCTGGTATGTGAACGGCGCGCTGGGCGTGGGCAACCATGGCCGGGTGATTGCCCAGTATGGCCAGTCGGGCAAGCTTAGCGGCGGCAACAGCAGCCTGGCCGACAGCGGCAAGGCGCAGCACTACGCGCTGGGCTACGAGTACGACCTGTCCAAACGCACCCTGCTCAAGGCCATGTACAGCGAAATCCGTAACAACAGCGCCGCCAACTATGACTTTGGTATCGGCGCGGTGGGCAATGTGGCGGCTGGTGCCGATCCGAAGGGCTTTGCCGTTGGCCTGCGCCACACCTTCTGATTTTCTTCCTGTTTGCTAGCACGCTTCAGCACCCCAGCTTGGACCTCCTCTGCCCCAGATGGAGGTCTTTTTTTCTGGTGCTGACAAACGAGCCCAGCCCGTCAATGACCCCGACAACCCAAAAATGGAGCGTGTGGCATGACGCTTTTTCCTGTTGAAACCCCTTTCCCGCGCGGCAAGGTGGTGGTGTGTCAGTACGATCTCGACTTCAACCTGACCTACGTCAACCCGGCCTTTGCCGAGATGGCCGGTTACGCGCGTGAGGAACTGCTCGGGCTGGCGGTGGGGCGGATTGTTCACCCCGATGTGCCGCCCGAATTGATTGCCGATATCCGCCAGACCACCGCCCAGGGCCGGCCCTGGCGTGGCATGGCCAAAACCCTGCGTCGCGATGGCGGCTATGTGTGGTCGGATTCTCTGATTATTCCGGTGCTGCGCCAGGGGAAAATCACCGGCTATATGGCCATTCGCAGCGAAGCCACCCCGCAGCGGATTGCCGCCGAAGAACAGCGCTACCGCGACATCCGCAGCGGTGCCTGCCGTTATCGGTCGGCCATGCGCCAGCGCTGGAGCGGAGTCACGGCATTTCATCTGCTGGCCGCGCTGGGGGTGTCGGCCAGTGTGCTGGCGGCGGATGTGCTGGCGCTGGTGCTGGCCCCGCAGGCGGTGGCACCTTACCAGCCGCTGTGCCTGGCGCTGGCGGCGCTGGCCTGGGGAGCCACCGTGGGGTCGGCCCGCTGGCTGGGGCAGCGCACCCTGCGCGGCCTGCACGACATTGTGCAGTGCTTCCGGCGCATGGCCGAAGGCGACCTGAGCCGGGAGATTCCGGTGGGCGGTAAGGATGAAGTGGGCCATGTGCAGGAGTCATTGGGGGTGATGCAAGGGCATTTGCAGGTGTTGCTGGATGAAATCCGTACGGCGGCGATGCTGACCGAGCAGGAAAACGGCCAACTGCGCCAGCGGATTGCGCAACTGAGCCAGTCGGCAGCCAGCCAGCAGGCCGGCATGCTGACCGTCCACGCCGCCACCGCCGACAATGCCGAAGTGGTGGCTGGCGTGGCCAGCGCCGCCCACACCGCCGCCGAGGCGGCGGAAGGTTCGTTAAGCCTGATCCAGCAGGGCTGCCAGCAGCTGGATACTGCCGCCGCTGCCGCCCGCCAGGCCGCCCTGGCAGTGGACGACGGCACCCAGGCGCTGGAGCAGCTGACGCAGTCGATTGGCGAGGTGGACAGCATGGCCCAGCTGATTCGCGACATTGCCGACCAGACCAATCTGCTGGCACTTAACGCCGCGATTGAAGCCGCCCGCGCCGGCGAGCAGGGGCGGGGCTTTGCCGTGGTGGCCGACGAGGTACGCCGGCTGGCGGAAAGCACCACCGGCAGCACCCAGGGCATTGGCCAGCGCCTGCAGGAGATTCGCCAGGTGACCCAGCGCACCCGCCAGGCGATGCAGGCCGCCGCCCGCCACGCCCATCTGGCCCACACCACGGTGCAGCCGGGGCGCGACATCATGCAGGCGATTGCCGGGCGCAGCCAGCAGGTGGCCGACCAGGCCCAGCATATTGCCCAGGCCTGCCAGGCGCAGGTGCAATCAGCGGCGGCAGTCACCGGGGAGGTAACCGGCCTGAGCCAGCAGGCGGCAGGCAATCAGGCGTGTTTGCACGCGGTGGAGCACGGCGTAGCGGCGGTGCAGGCACAGGTAACCGGGCTGGCCGAGCGGGTGGGCCGTTTTCGCGTGGTGGTGTTGCGGTAAGGTGTACCGAAGGGGGCGCGGTGGCGCGCCCCTGGTGCAACAGCTTGCGCTTTAGCTTAGTTTTTGCGAGCAAACTTGCACAAGATCAAGTTATGCTAAAATAGCTATTGAACTAACCTATTGATCTTTAAAAATGATGTCCACCCAAACTTCCCACCGCCTGAAACCCATCCTGTTCAGTTTTATTGGCATCATGGCCCTGCTGCAGGTCATCGTCGCCGTGATCGCCACCTTCAGCCTGCAACGCGTGCTGGATAACGACGAAAAAGAACACACCATCATCCACACGCTGAAACACAATATGGTGGACGCCCGCTTCCATATTGTTCAGGTGCAGCAGTTTCTCACCGACGCCAGCGCCACGGGCGAACGTGATCCCTTGCAGGAGGCTGCCGCACACTACCAGGCCTTGCAGGGCAATCTGCAAGCCATTGCCAGGTTTGACGCCAGCCTGAGCGGTGAAATCAGCCAGATTACCCGCCTGACCGAGCAGTTTCACCAGGTGGGGCTGCGCATGGCCGAAGCGTATATCACTCAGGGCCGCGACGCCGGCAATGTGCTGATGAAAGCGCCGCAAGAGGGTTTTGACGACCGCGCCAGCGCGCTGACCCAACAGATAGAGGCGATGGCGACCAAGGTGGACGCCATGGTGCGTGCCTCGGAACAAACCACCCAGGATACGGTGAACACCCTGCGTCTGGTGGTGGTGGGCCTGAGTTCGGCACTGGCGGTGCTGATAGTGCTGGGCGGGGGCTGGCTGTACCGCAAGGTGTTTGGCATGCTGGGCGGCGAGCCAGGGCTGGCGGTTAGCCTGGCCCAGCATATTGCCCAGGGCGACCTGACCCGGCGCATTGCGCTGGATACGCTGCCGGATGACAGCCTGCTGGCGGCGCTGGGCGACATGCGCACCCATCTGCACGGGGTGACCCACACCATCCATGGCTTGTCCCGGCAACTGGACGGTGATGCCCACGCGCTGGCCGCCACTTCCAGCCAGATGGAAGCCGGCGCCCACGAACAAAGCGACGCCACCCGCGCCATGGCTGCCGCCATGGAGCAGATTCAGCACAGCATTGCCCAACTGAGCCAGCAAAGCGGCGAAGTGGGCCACGAAGCCAGCGAAGCCAGCCAGATGGTGGATGCCTGTGCCGAGCTGATTCACCAAAGCGAAGACGGCGTGCGCGATATCGCCAGCCAGTTCCAGCAGGCTGCCGGGGCGATTGGCGCGCTGCACCAGCAAACCGACGCCATTGCCAGCATTACCCAAACCATTCATGACATTGCCGACCAGACCAATCTGCTGGCGCTGAACGCGGCAATTGAGGCGGCCCGCGCCGGCGAAACCGGGCGTGGCTTTGCTGTGGTGGCCGACGAAGTGCGCAAGCTGGCTGAACGCACCGGCAGCGCCACCCTGGAAATTTCCGGGCAGATTGCCACGCTCAGCACGCATATGCGCCATGTGGTGACGGTGATGGAACAGGGCGTGGACGCCAGCCAGCAAGGCGTGGCGCATACCCGGCAAGTCAGCCAGGCCATGGGCGGCATCCGCGCCAATACCGAACGCATCAACGAGCATATTCACGGCGTGGCACTGGCACTGAGCGAACAGCAACAAGCCATGGGCGAGCTTGGTCAGCGGCTGGAAGTGGTGGTCGGCATGAGCGATACCCATCACCACACCATCGAAACCACCGCCCACGCCGCCAGTCAGCTGACCGCCAACGCGCATGCGCTGGCCGAGGCGGTGGCGCATTTCAAAACCTGAGGGGGGGGCGGGTGTCTGGCTGGGCAATTGCACAAAGTACAATACCTTGAGCTCGCTCACCCGCCACGCTACACTTGGGCGATGGCACACCTCCACGACAACGGCTACAAATACCTGTTTTCTCACGCCGAACTGGTGCAGGAACTGCTGGAAGCTTTTGCCCCGCCGGGTGTATCCGCCTTGCTGGACTACACCACCTTGCGGCTGGAAAACGGCAACTACGTCACCCCGGCGATGAAGCCTCGGGCGGATGATCTTGTCTGGTCGGTGGAGTTGCAGGGACGGCGGATTTATTTGTATTTGCTGCTGGAATTCCAATCCACCCCGGACGACACCATGCCGGCGCGCATGCTGCAATATGTGGCTGCGCTTTATGATCACCTACTGCGCAGCAAGGCAGTCAATCCCGCCGAAGGGCTGCCCCCGGTATTGCCCATCGTGCTGTATAACGGCGACGCCCGCTGGCGGCAAAGCAGCGAACTCTACGATCTGATTCGCGTCCATCCGCAGGTGCTCAAAGCCTTTCAGCCCCGGCTGAAATTCTGGCTGCTGGACGAAGGGGCATTCCCCGCTGCCGAGCTGGAAGACATGCACCGCGTGGTGGCGGCCATCTTTTGTTTTGAACACACGCCAGACAGCGCAGCGGCCAAACGCGCCATTCGCAACCTGGCTGATGCCGTCGCCCACTCCCCGTTCAAGCAACGCATCGACCGGGTGGTGACGCGCTGGATAAAACACCGGCTGCAGAGCAAAATGCCCGGACTGGCCGTGCCCGATGCCGAAGAATTGACGAAAGGGATGGAAATGCTGGAAACCAATATTGACCGCTGGGAAGCGCAGGCGATTGCCAGGGGGATGGAACAGGGCATGCTTCAGGGGGTGCAGCAGGGTATTCAGCAGGGAATGCAACAGGGTATTCAGAAAGGCATGCAGCAAGGCATTCAGCAGGGCATGCAGCAGGGTGAAGCCTTGTTGCTGCAACGACAACTGACCCGCCGTTTTGGCGCGCTGTCGGCCACACAGCTGGCCAGCATTGCCGCCGCCACGCCGGCTCAGTTGGAAACCTGGGGCGACCGGGTGCTGGATGCCAAGTCACTGGACGAAGTATTTGGTGAAACACGGCACTGACCGTGGATTCCCGTGGTGATTGAGGGCGAAATGAACTACCCCGCACAGCGGGAAGCGATACACCTGCGGTGGTGAACCGCTCAGGCCGTGGCGGCTGACGAGCCGTGAGGATGATGGCGTGGGTACGATTGCCCTGTTCTTCTGGCAATTTCAGGTAGAGTAACGCCTTCGCCGATTCCGCCTGCCCCGTCCATGACCGTCTCTCCCGTTCCCGATGCTTCTCCGACGCTGTTTTCCCGGCAGATGCTGATTTGCGTGTTTACCGGCTTTGCCTCCGGCCTGCCGCTGTATGTGCTGATCAACCTGCTGCCGGCCTGGTTGCGCAGCGAAGGGGTGGACTTGAAGGCCATTGGCCTGTTTGCCCTGATTCAGTTGCCCTACACCTGGAAATTTGTCTGGTCACCGCTGATGGACCGTTTTGTGCCGCCCTTTCTGGGCCGGCGGCGTGGCTGGATGCTGATGAGTCAGCTGGCGCTGGTGCTGGGCATGGCCGGTTTCGGGCTGTTTGTGCCGCAGCAGGACATCTGGAATATTGCCGCGCTGGCGGTGGGGGTGGCGTTTTTCTCCGCTAGTCAGGATATTGTGCTGGATGCCTACCGGCGCGAGCTGCTGCGCGATGCCGAGCTGGGGCTGGGCAATACCGTGCATATCAACGCCTACCGGCTGGCGAGTTTAGTGCCCGGCTCGCTGTCGCTGATTCTGGCCGACCGCCTGCCATGGCCATGGGTGTTTGCCATCACCGCGCTGTTCATGCTGCCGGGCGTGGCGCTCACGCTGGCGGTGAGCGAGCCAACCTTGCGCGCGGCGGTGCCAAAAACCCTGCGCGATGCCGTGGTGCTGCCGTTCAAGGAGTTCATCAGCCGCCAGGGCTGGCGTGGTGCCGCCTGGGTGCTGAGCTTTATCTTTTTGTACAAGCTGGGCGACAGCATGGCCACCGCGCTGGCCACGCCGTTTTATCTGGATACCGGCTTTAGCAAAACCGAAATTGGCCTGGTGGCCAAGCACGCCGGGCTGTGGCCAGCGGTGATTGGCGGCCTGCTGGGGGGGGCGTGGATGCTCAAGCTGGGCATCAACCGCGCGCTGTGGGTGTTTGGCGTGGTGCAGTGCGTGTCGATTCTGGGCTTTGTGCTGCTCGACCAGATGGGCCCGGACCTGCGCGTGCTGGCGCTGGCCATCGGTTTCGAGGCGCTGGGGGTGGGGCTGGGTACGGCGGCGTTTATTGCCTTTATTGCCCGCAGCACCCATCCCGCTTACACCGCCACCCAGTTTGCCCTGTTCACCAGCCTGGCCGCCGTGCCGCGCACGGTGGCCAATGCCGCCACTGGTTATCTGGTGGAATCACTGGGCTGGACGCCGTTCTTTCTGCTGTGTACGCTGCTGGCACTTCCGGGCATGCTGTTACTCTATAAAGTGGCCCCCTGGGGAGACGATCCGCCCGCCGAGGCCGCCAGCCACCCGTCCTGATTCTGGGTCAATGCGTCAGTCTCCCTGCCCATACCAAGCGCGCCGGCCCATGTCGCCAGCGCCGATGCGGAGACTGCACCACCATGTTCAACCGACTCAGCGTAGGCAACAAACTCAATACCCTGTTACTGGCGGCACTGGCCGGCGTGCTGCTCATCAGTGCGCTGGCCTTGTATTCCAAATACCAGCGCAATACCAGCGCATGCTCGACGACCGTCGCACCTCGCTGCAAAACATGGTGCAGGTGGCGGTGGGGGTGCTGGAGTTCTACGAGCGCCAGGTCAAGGCCGGCAGCCTGCCGCTGGCCAGCGCGCAAGAGCAGGCCAAGCACGCGGTGGGCAATCTGCGCTACGCCAACAAAGAATACTACTACCTGTTTGACATGCATCCGCGCATGCTCTGGCATCCGATCAAACCCGAACTCAACGGCCAGGACCTGACCCGCTCGCTGGACCCGGACGGCAAGCCGCTGTTTGTTGCCATGCGCGATGTGGTGGCCAGCCAGGGCGGCGGTTTTGTCGAGTATTTATGGCCGCAGCCGGGCAAAACCGAGCCAGTGGCCAAGCTGGCGTATGTGCAGGGTTTTGCGCCATGGGGCTGGATGGTGGGCACCGGCTTGTACTTGGACGACCTGAATACCCAGTTTGAACGCGACGCACTGTGGTTCTTTGGCCAGATCGTGCTGCTCAGCGCGGTGCTGGGCGGGCTGGTGCTGCTGATCAAGCGCGCGCTGACCCGGCCCGTGCATGCGCTGGTAAAAACCATGCGCCAGGTGGATGAGCAGCGCGACCTGACCTGTCGCACCGAGCTGGGGGCCGAAGACGAGCTGGGCACGGTGGGCCGGGCGTTCAACCACCTGCTTGGCAGCATCCAGCATACTTTTTCTGAAGTGTGGGGCGGCAGTGAACGGCTGGCCAGCCGCGCCAGCTCGCTGTCGGGCCACGCCCGCCAGCTGGCCGGCGTGTCGGCCCAGCAAAACCAGGCGGTGGCGTCGTCGGCTGCCGCGCTGGAAGAAATCAGCGCCAGCATCGAAGAAGTCAGTGGCATGGCCGAGCGGCTGGGCCATCAGGCCGAACAGACCCACGCGCAAACCGGCCACGGCGAAGCCGCCGTGGCGGTGCTGACCACCACCCTGCACCAGGCAGAACACAGCCTGCGCGACGACGTGGGCGGCAGCGCCCGGCAGATGGCCGACAGCATGGACGACATCACCCGGATGACTTGCCAGGTGCGCGACATTGCCGAGCAGACCAATCTGCTGGCGCTCAACGCCGCCATCGAGGCCGCCCGCGCCGGTCAGGCCGGGCGCGGCTTTGCCGTGGTGGCCGACGAAGTACGCAAACTGGCAGAAAAATCCGCCGCTTCTGCCGGGCAGATCGACCAACTCACCGAACGGCTGCAACACAGCAGCGCCGCCATGCACCAGGCCATCCAGCGCAACGAACAGGTGATGGAAACCGGCGTGCGCCAGGCGGCACAAGTCAGTCAGGTGCTGGTCAGCGCCAGCCAGGCCGCCCAGGAAACCCGTCAGCGCATCGGCGACATCAACGCGGCGCTGGTGGCACAAAACCACGCCGTCCAGCAAATCGCCAGCGATATGCAGCATATTGCCGGGCAGAGCGACACCCAGCATGCGGTGGTGCACGACAGCGCCGGCGCGGCGCATGAACTGGAAGCGCTGGCGGTGGAACTGCGCGGCGCGGTGGCGCGATTCAAGACTTGACACAGGAAGCGCCCCAACGGTGCGGCAGATGGGCGCGGGCGCAACCGCCCGTGCCACAAGACATGGCGGGCCACATCGCTCAAAACACCGGAATGCACACCGACTTGCTCTCGGTGTAGGCGTCAATCGCGGCGCTGCCGTGCTCGCGGCCATAACCGGAGTGCTTGAAACCGCCAAACGGCAGGCCCGGGTCCACTGGAATGTGGCTGTTCACCCACACCGTGCCGGCCTTGATGCGCCGCACGGCGGACAGCGCGGCGTTCAGGTCGCGCGTCCACACGCTGGCGGCCAGGCCGTAGCGGGTGTCGTTGGCGCAGGCGATGGCGTGGTCCAGATCGCGCACCGGGGTGGCAGTGATCACCGGGCCAAAGATTTCCTCGCGCATGGCGGTGTTGTCGTCGGCGGCGTTGACCAGCAGGGTGGGTTCAAAGTAATAGCCCGGCTGGGCAGGTGCCTGGCCACCGGTGACCACTTCCACGCCTTGTTCGCGTGCGCGACCTACCAGCTCCGCCACCCGGTTGCGGTGACGGGCGGTGACCAGCGGTTGCAAGGTGGCGCTAGGGTCCAGCCCTGGGCCCAGAGTCAGCGCCTGCATGGCGTTTTGCAATTCGCCCACCACCCGGTCGAACGCCGATTGCTGGATGTACAGCCGCGAGGCGGCAGCGCACACCTGGCCCTGATTGAAAAAGCAGCCAGCCATCAGGCCGGGCAGGATGGCCGGCACGTCCAGATCATCCATGATGATCATCGGATTCTTGCCGCCCAGCTCCAGGGTGAAGCGGGTCATATTGTCGATGGCCTGGTGGCCGATCTGCTTGCCCACTGGGGTGGAGCCGGTAAAGGTGAGCTTGTCGATGCCCGGATGGCGGGTCAGCGCCGCGCCGGTACTGTGGCCATGGCCGGTGACCACATTGACCACGCCCGGCGGAATGCCGGCCTCGGCGGTCAGCTCAGCCAGGCGCAGGGCGGTCAGCGGGGTGTCTTCCGAGGGCTTGAGCACGATGGTGCAGCCGCAGGCCAGCGCCGGTGCCAGCTTCCACAGGGCGATCATCAGCGGGAAATTCCACGGCACAATGGCGCCGACCACGCCCACCGGCTCGCGCAGGGTCATGCCCAGATTGCGCGCACCAGCTGGCACCGGGATGGACAAATCCAGCGTCGAGCCTTCGATCTTGGTGGCCCAGCCGGCCATGTAGCGCACGTATTCCACCGACGCGCCCACTTCGATGGCGCGGGCGATGTGGATGGACTTGCCCTGGTTCAGCGTTTCCAGCTGGGCCAGCGCTTCGCCGTGGGTTTCCAGCAGTTCGGACAGGCGCACCAGGCATTTTTCCCGGTCGGCCGGGCGCATGGCGCGCCACGGGCCGTCAAACGCTGCGCGGGCGGCGCACACCGCGCGGTCCACGTCGTCGGCGCTGGCGTCGCTGACAAAGCTGATGATGTCGCCCGTGGCCGGGTTGCGTACCGGCGTGTCGGCTGGGGCGCTGGCCGGCTGCCAGCCGCCGTCAATCCACAGGCCGTGGCGGCGTTGCAAAAAGGCGCTGACTTCAGGCAGCAGCGCGATCAGATGGGGAGAGGTCATGGGGAGTCTTTCTGTCATCAACACAAGATGGGCCAAGGGTCAGTGCGGGCGGGCATCTGCTGCGCCAAATTCTTCTTCCAGAATTTCTTCCACCGAAGCCGGGGCAAACAGCGGGCGGCGCTGTACCCAGGCGGTCCACACCAGTGCATACAGGGTGACCAGGCCAAACATCACCCCAAACGGGCGATACACGTCCATGCGGTCGATGCCGGGTGGGGCGATATGCCACAGCGCCAGCAGCACGCCAGCTGACGACACGATTTGCGGCAGCGGAAACCACGGCGAGCGATAAGCGCGCGGCAAATCCGGGCGGCGGATGCGCAGCATCACCACCGACAGCGTCACCAGCAAATACGCCACGCCCCAGGCGCACACTGCCGCCAGCACCAGCAGCAGAATCTTGTCCAGATTGCCCTGGATCAGCCAGATATGGACACACGGAATCAGCATGGCCACCACAATGCCCACCACCGGGGTGTTAAAGCGCGGATGCCGGTAGGCAAACACCTTGGGCAGCGCGCCATCCAGCGCCATGCCGTAAAAAATGCGCGGCAGGCCGGCCATCAGCGTATTGATGGTGGCGGCACCGGCAAACAGAAAGGCAATGCCCAGCCAGATACGCCCCGCCGGGCCCATGATCTGCTCGGCAAACAGCGGAATGGCGTTCGGGGTTTCCAGCAGATGCACCGTGCCTTCCGGGTTCACGGCCTTGTTTTCCACCTGACGGGCAATGGCCGCGCCGTAACACAGCATGCACACGGTAACCATCACCAGGCCCAGCTGCATGGCGCGCGGGATATTGCGCGAGGCGTGCTTGAGCTCGGGTGCCAGCGGGGTGACAAACTCCAGCCCGAGAAACATGAAAATCGCCATGCCCACCAGCGACAGCACCGCGCCCCAGTCGGTGCCGATTTGCGAGGCACCAAAAAAGCCGTCCAGCGATACTGCCGGAGCCTGAATCAGGCCAATCACGCCAAACAGGGTGAGGGTGATCCACATGCCGCTGGTCAGCACCACCTCGGCCTTGCTGAAAAACTGCACGCCAAAAATGTTCAGCACGCCAAAACACAGCACAAAACCCACGCCAACGGCCCAGGTCAGGTTGTGGTCTTCCAGCATGGAATGAAATTCCGGGAAGTTCACCGTGGCCATCACCCCGCTGAGAATCACCTCGGCGGTGCCGGCAAACACATGCACCAGCGCATAGGCCGACAAAGTCCCGGCAATCGCCAGCACGCGGCCCGGCCCGCAGGAAATATAGTCATACACCGAACCCGAGGTGGGCAGCACCGACGCCGCTTCGGCAAAGGTGCTGGCCTGAGCCAGAATGATCACAAAGGCAATCAGCATGGCCAGCACAAAGGCACCGCCGCCCACGCCAAAGCCGGTGGTGACGGTCAAAATCACCGGGCTGGCCATCACCAGGCCGACCGCCGTGGCCAGCGCTGTCGGAAACCCCACCACACCGTTGGCCAGGTGGGTATCAAGCTTGTCTTGCAGGGACATTGCACGCTCCTTGTCTGGCCGGGCGTGTCGCCCGGCCAGCAAAAACAACCGCTAACCGGGAAGTCAGGCCTGGCTGAAGCCGGCCTTCAGCGCCGAAACCATCACATCGGCGTGGTGAGGCTCCAGCACCAGCGGCGGCGACAAGATGATCTTGGTCCCTACCGGACGCACAATGGCACCGTGCTCACGGGCGATTTCCGCCACGCGGTTGGCGTAGCCATGGGTCGGGTCGATCGGCGTGCGGGTGGTTTTGTCTTCCACCAGATCCAGCGCAATCATCAGCCCCTTGCCGCGCACCTCGCCCACGGCGGCGAATTGCTCGACAAACGGCTGCAACTGGGCCATCAGATAATCACCCATGCGCGCAGCGTTGGCTGGCAGGTTTTCTTCCTGAACAATCTTCAGGTTGGCCAGCGCAGCGGCGCAGGCCACCGGGTGGCCGGAGTAGGTGTAGCCGTGAAAAATCGCCCCGGAAAAATCCTGGTTGGCGTCAAACGCCTGAAAAATCCGGTCGTTGAACATCGTGGCCCCCAGCGGCACATAGCCCGAGGAAATCCCCTTGGCCAGACACATGATGTCCGGCTTCACCCCCCACAGCCGGCTGCCGAACATGCAGCCCGAGCGGCCAAAGCCGGTAACGATTTCGTCGGCAATCAGCAGCACGCCGTACTTGTCGCACACCTGGCGGATCAGCGGCCAGTAGCTGGCTGGTGGCACAATCACCCCGCCGGCACCCTGAATCGGCTCGGCGATGAAAGCGGCGACGGTGTCCGGGCCCTGGAACAGGATTTCCCGCTCCAGCAGATTGGCGCAGATCTGTGCCAGTTCTTCCGGGTCTTCCGTGAACGGATTGCGGTAGGTCCACGGCGTTTCCACGTGGTAGCAGCCCGGCAGCAGGGGCTCGTAGCTGCGGCGGAACACCGTGTTGCCATTCACCGATGCGCCGCCAAAGTGGGTGCCGTGATAGCCCTGCTTGAGCGAAATGAACTTGGTGCGATCGGCCTGGCCAACCACTTTCCAGTATTGGCGGGCGATGCGCAGTGCGGTTTCCACCGCATCCGAACCGCCCGAGCTGTAAAACACCCGGCGCATGTCTTCCGGTGCCAGAAACTCCATCAGCACATTGGACAGCTCTTCGGCACGCGGGTGAGTCAGGCCGTCAAACAGCTGGAAATACTCCAGCTCGTCCAGCTGCTTGACGATGGCGGCCTTCACCTCGGGGCGGTTGTGGCCCACGTTGACGTTCCACAGCCCGGCCACGCCATCCACCAGCTGGCGGCCCTGGTCGTCGAACACATAACATCCGTCGCCCCGGACAATCCGGATGGGCTCGCGCACCTTCATTTCATTCGGGTGCAGCATCGGGTGCCAGAATTGATAAGCCTGTTCGCGCATCTACGCTCTCCTTCGGGTCGGCATTCCACACAAGCCGGGCCGTCATGACCCGGTAACGCACACAGTGTAGGAAGGCACCCAAAGACGGCGTTATCGAAAACTGGCAAGAATGGCGGGGTTCCACCTCCAGCGCCCGTGGGGCGGACACCGCACAACCCGCAGGCCGGATGGGGCGTGGTGGTGCGCTTAATTCACCCGCCGCAAGGTGCGCGATGGCAGCTCGCCAAACAGTTTTTTATAGTCGAGGGAAAACTGTGACAAATGCCAGAACCCCCAGCGCGCGGCGGCATCGCCAATGGTCAGCCGGCCATCGGTGCTGGTCAGCGTCTGGCGCACGCCGTTTAAGCGCACTACTTTCAGGTAGGCCGCCGGACTCATGCCCACCACGTGTTCAAAACAGTCGTGCAGGGTGCGCCGCGAGGTGTGGGTTTGTGCACATAAATCGAGCACGGTCAGCGGCGTGTCCGGATGGGCGAGCATATAGTCACGCGCCAGGCGGACCACCCGCCGTGCCTTGGCGGGCGAGACAATGGTTTCTGCCGTCAGCGCGGCGTGGATGAACGCATCAACCAGTCCCAGCAGCTCGCAGCCCAATTGCTGGCGGGCGGCATCCAGCGCCAGCTGTGGCGGTTGCTGCATCAGCGTGAAAAGCGCCGTGCCCAGCTGCTGGCGCAGCCGGGCGGCCAGCACCGGGTGATGAATCAGCGGCGTGGCCAGCCGTTCCAGTGCGTCCACCGGGTCGTGGTCGAACTCGCCATCGTGCAGCGCCGGGCACTGCGCCAGCGGAATGCTCAGGCCCAGCAGGGTGCTGTGGCGCGGCGTGCGCATCTCCAGGGTGTGGCGGCGGGTCAGGCAGCTGACATGCTCAAACCCGGCGGCCACGCCCTGCCAGCGTGCGGCATCGGACAGTGCGGCAAACACCCCCACCGACAGCGTGCCAGGCCGGCCAGCCCCATGCTGGAACACCGCCTGTGACAGGCTTTCTTCAAAAATCTGGATATCGCCAATCCAGGCTTCGCTGATTGCCCCATGAAAACAGCCAGGGGAAAGTTGATCATAGCTTTGCTCCCAGGCGGTCAGCAGGCGCATATGCTGGTGCAGATCGTCAGAATGGGTGGCGGTTTTGACCCGCCACGGCAGTGGCGCGGGCGCAGCGGGGCCGAACGGGGCGGCAGGCAATCCTTGCATGATGGTTTCCTCGAGATGACACAGCGGTCGATGGGCTCTGCTGGCCCTTATTGCTAATATATTAGCAATAAGGGCCCACGCGTCAAGCCATCTGGCGATGGTGCGCCGCCCTCACAAGAGAAAAGCCCACCCTCGAAAAAAACAAGCAAACCCTGGGCCTGGCCCGTCCATCTGGCCAACCGCCGTTCTAGCGCACAAACAGGAAAGCACTGTCGGGCACGGTCAAATCACGCACCGGCTCCGAGTAAATGAACGGCCCTTTGGGCTCATGCGGCGTGGCGGGTGGGCGCAAACGGGCGATGCTGGCCTGTTGCGTCGGGCTCAGGCTGGCGCGCAGCCGGGCAAAGGCCATGACGTAGCGGTAGGACAGGCGGCCATCCAGCTCGCCATAGCGTTTCGACGCCGCTTGTACCTTGGCCGGGTCGGCGGCCTCGCCGCGCAGCAGCTGGCGCAGTTCGCCGGCAATGCTGCGGCGCAGCTGCACGATCTCGGCCAGATCAGCGCGCTGGACGGCCAGCACGTCGGTGAACAGCTGGCGCTGGCCGGGGTCGAGCAGCGCCAGCAGCGCCGCGCCGCTGTCGCCGGTCAGCGCGGTGCTGATGGCGTAGTCGGGCCGACCCATGGCCGGCGCAGTTTTCATGCCAAAGCCGCCAAAATACATGCCGTGGCGTTCCGGGCAGAAATACACGTCAGCCTCCAGCGAGCCGCCTTGCCAGGAAAACATCTCGCTGGCCAAGGTCATCACCACCACATGCACGCCGTGCGGCATCTGGCGTTTGTCGATCGGCTCGGGCCCGTTGGGCCAGCTGCGCGAATCGGCAAATTTCAGCTGCGCCAGCGCCTGGCGCTGGGCCGGGCTCAGGCTGCGCAACACATGGGCCATCACCTTGGCGCGCTGATAGGCCAGCTGGCCGTCCAGCGCGTACAGGCGGGCGGAATGCTGCATCACCGCCGCCTGCGACAAGGTTTTGCGCCCTTCCAGTTGCTGGCGGAACGCCTGAATCAGCGGCAGGCGCAGCTCGGCAAACCGGCGGATATCGGCTTGCTGCAGGCGGGCCAGGTCGATCAGCAGTCCGCGTTGTTCCGGGGTAAGAATGGCCAGCATGGCGTGGGCAATCCGGGTGAGAAACGCCCCCTGATGGCCGCCGCCCGCGCTGTCGGTGTCGCGCATGAACTGAAAGCCAAAATAATCCGACACCTTGCCCGGCGGCAAAAAGGTGTCGGTGGCAAAGTCTCCGGTCAGAAACGCCAGCCCGCTGAAGGCAATGGTGTGCAGTTGCGCCTGGTCGGACAGCGCCTGCTCCAGCGAGTAGCGCTGACCCGCCGGCCCCGGCCCGGGTGGCGGCGGGCGTTGTCCGCCATCACGCGGTGGCGGCGGGGGAAAGGGCGGGTTTTGCGCCAGGCTGGGAGAGATGGCCAGCAGGGTGGCAAGCAGCAGGGGGAGCGTCAGGAAGCGGCGGGTTGGGAAGCAGCGCATGGCGCGGGCCTTTTCAGCGTGTTGGCAAATGACTCAGCCCTTGTCGCCGGCGAGTGGACTGGCGGAAGGTGACTGGACTTAGACTTAATCGACGCGATGGCATGGCGGTTGATGGGCTTGGCATGGGGCGCTGTGCTACCCGCCTGGCGGCCACGTCCGGGCACCCACGCTGCGAAAAAAATCCTCCAGCGTGCGCCCGGCTTGCGGCGTGAAGGTGTCGGCCAGCGGTGTGCAGGCCAGGATGCGGTCGATGCGGAAATGGCGAAATTCGTCGCGCGCCTCGCACCAGGCCGCCAGTGTCCAGCTCACCCCCCAGAAAAACAGCCCTAGCGGATGCACCCGCCGCCGGCTGAGTTCGCCATCGGCGCGGCAATAATCCAGCTCGATACATTGGCGGGCGGCAATGGCTTGGCGCAGCGGCGTCAGACGCGCTACCGGGTAGTCATGCAGATCAGGCACAAACAGCCGCGCCGCCGGCGCGCGCGCGGCACTGGGCGGCAACACCGCGTCGATCTTGGCCAGGGCATTGGCTGCCAGCTGGCCCAGGGCAGGGTCGCCCCAACTGCCCACCATGGCGGCACCCAGGCGCAATGCCGCCAGTTCGTCGGCGTTGAACATCAGCGGTGGCAGATGGTAATGCCGCGCCAGCCGATAGCCGGCGCCGGCCTCACCTTCAATGGGCACGCCGCTGGCCATCAGGTCGCGCACATCGCGGTACACCGTGCGTTCGGACACTTCCAGCCACTGCGCCAGCTGGGCGGCGGTCACGCAGCGTCGTCCACGCAGCGATTCAATCAGCCGGTACAGCCGGTCAGCGCGGCGCATGGGTATCTTCCTGTGCCAGCCATCCTGGTTGGATATCGTGATTGTTGTTCATCGACAAGAGTATGGCAGAACACCCGCCACGCGGGCTTATGCTGCTGCCCTGTCCTGGGGGACAAGCCTCAGGCGATTTGGGAACGGCCCAATGTCACAAGACCACATGCCGCTGTTACGGCTGCGTGCTGCGCTGCTGCTTGATGCCCCAGGCATTGTCCAGCCGCTGGCGGGCTGCGCCGAGTTCGGCCAGGGCGTCGCGCTCGCTGGCTTCGGCGCTGGCTTGTTCGGCCTGGGCACGCTCCATCAGGATTTGCGCGTCGCGCAGGCGCATGTCGGCCTGCTCGCGCGCCTGGCGGGCCAGTTGGGCGCTCTGGGTGGCTTTGTCGGCAAAGCCGCTGGCGCGGTGGTAGTTCATCTGGGCGGCAAGCAGGTCGTCGTCGATGGTCTGGGCACTGGCGGCACCAGCCAGCAGGGTGGCGCTGAGCAGCAGCATACGCAGGGAAGCGGACATTGGGTCATCCTTGGCGGGGTGGCAATCGGGCGATGATAGCGCAAGCGGCACCCCATTGCCGGGGCTAAGCGTTTATCATCACAGAATTGTATCCAGCAGGCAGGGCGCGCAATGGCGGACAAGACAGAACTGGGCTGCGGCCTGATGGTGTGGCAGGGCAACCGGCTGGAAGACCTGCGCGACCTGCTGCTGGGCTGGCTGGCGCGCCAGCCGCTGGCCCCGCTGGAAAACGATGTGTTTCTGGTACAAAGCCAGGGCATGGGCCAGTGGCTGAAGCTGGCGCTGGCCGGAGAATCCGGGGTCAGCGCAGCGGTGAGCATGCAGCTGCCAGCGCAGTTTCTCTGGCGCGCCTACCGCCGGGTGCTGGGCGAGGCCGCCGTGCCGGAACGCTCGGCGCTGGACCGGGAGGCATTGATCTGGCGCATCTTGCGGCTGCTGCCCACCCTGCAGGATCAGCCGGTGTTTGCCCCGTTGCAGCATTTTTTGCGCGACGACGGCGACGGGCGCAAGCGCTACCAGCTGGCAGGCAAGCTGGCCGAGCTGTTCGACCAATACCAGGTGTACCGTGCCGACTGGCTGCTGGACTGGCAGGCCGGCGCAGACCAGCTGCGCCTGGCCCCGGATACCGCGACCAGCCGGGCGATTCCCACCGATCAGCATTGGCAGCCGGCCTTGTGGCGCGCCGTGCTGGCGGATATTGCCGCACAGGGCGGCAACCCGGCAGGCCGCGCCAGCATTCACCGCCAGTTTATCGATGCCCTGGCGGGCCTGACCGCCCGGCCCGCCGGCCTGCCGCGCCGGGTGGTGGTATTTGGTATTTCGTCGCTGCCGCAGCAGGTGATTGAATCGCTGGCGGCGCTGGGTCAGCATAGTCAGGTGGTGCTGGTGGCGCATAACCCCTGCCAGCATTACTGGGGCGACCTGGCCGACCGCCAGGCGGTGGCGCGCCGGCTGGCGCGACGCAGCCCACAGGCGCGCTTGCCAGCGCTGGACAGCCTGCACGCCGACAATCAGCCGCTGCTGGCGGCCTGGGGCCGGCATGGGCGGGATTTTTTGGGTTTGCTGGATCGCTACGACCAGCCGGAAGAGGAGCAAGCCGCGCTGGCCGGCGTGGCCGAGCGGATCGACCTGTTCATCCCGCCCAGCGCCGACACCCTGCTGGGCCAGTTGCAGCATGGCATGTTCGACCTCACCCCGCCGCCGGCCACCCCGGCTGAGCGCCTGCCGGTGGCGGCAGAGGATCTGTCGGTGCGTTTTCATCTGGCGCACAGCCGCCAGCGCGAAGTGGAAATCCTCCACGATCAACTGCTGGCCTACTGCGAAGCCGCCCAGGCTGCCGGCACGCCGCTGGCCCCGCGTGACATGGTGGTGATGGTGCCCGATGTAGCAGCGTATGCGCCGCATGTGCGTGCGGTGTTTGGCCGCATTCCGCCCGGCGACCCGCGCCATCTGCCGTTTACCCTGGCCGACCGCAGCGCGCGCGACAGCGCGCCGCTGCTGCGCGCGCTGGACACGCTGCTGGCCAGCCCGCACGCCCGGTTTACCGTCAGCGAGGTATTCGACCTGCTCGACGCGCCCGCCCTGGCGCGGCGCTTTGACCTGCCGGCAGAGACGCTGCCGCGTTTGCGCCAGTGGGCGGAACAGTCGGGCATTCGCTGGGGGCTGGACGCCGGGCAGCGCGCCCGGCTGGCCCTGCCCGACGGCTTGCAGCAAAACAGCTGGCAATTTGGCCTGGAGCGCCTGCTGCTGGGCTACGCGGTGGGCGATGGCGACGCCTGGCAGCAGCGCATTCAGCCCTGCGACGAGGCCGCCGGCCTGGAAGTGGCCGCGCTGGGGCCATTGGCCCAGCTGATTGACCGCCTGCGCCACTGGGCCGGGGTGTTGACCGAACCGGCCAGCCCGCGCCACTGGGGCGAGCGGCTGCGCCAACTGCTAGCCGATTTTTTACTGCCGGTGGACGATCAGGAGCGGCGGATTCTGCTGCGGCTGGACAGCGCGCTGGCCAGTTGGCTGGAAGCCTGCGCCGACGCCGGGCTGGACGATGCGCTGCCACTGGCGGTGGTGCGTGAAGCCTGGCTGGGCGGGTTGGACGACGCCGCGCCATCGCAGCATTTTCTGGCGGGCGCGGTGAATGTGTGCACGCTGATGCCGATGCGGGCGATTCCGTTTCGGGTGGTGTGCCTGCTGGGCATGAACGACGGCGACTATCCACGCCGCCAGCCGCCCAGCGACTTTGACCTGATGGCCCAGCCCGGCCATGCCCGCCCCGGCGACCGCGCCCGCCGCGACGACGACCGCTATCTGCTGCTGGAGGCCCTGCTGTCGGCCCGCGAACGGCTGTATGTCAGCTGGGTGGGACGCAATGCCCGCGACAACAGCCCGCAACCCCCATCGGTGCTGATCGGCCAGTTGCGCGATGTGCTGGCCGCCGGCTGGCGGCTGGCCGGAGACGACCCACAGCAGGCCGACAGCGGCACGCGGCTGCTGGCGGCGCTGACCTGCGAACACCCGCTGCAACCGTTCAGCCCGCGCTACTTTGCCGCGCCGCCTGCCGCCGGGCTGTTTACCTACGCCCACGAATGGCGCGCCGCCCACCACGCGCCCGCTCCGGCTGAAGCGACACTGCCCGCCCTGCTGTCCCCCAGCCCCGCCACCCTGAGCCTGGCTGACCTGACCCGCTTTTTGCGCCGGCCTGTGGCGCACTTTTTTGCCCGCCGGCTGCGTGTGCAGTTTGATGCCGGCGACGACAGCCTGCTCGAACACGAACCCTTTACCCTGAACGGCCTGGACAGCTATGCGCTGCGTGAGCGTTTGCTGCATGCCTTGCGCCGGGGCACGCGCGACGGGCAGGACCTGGCCGGGACGCTGGCGGCAGAGGCCGGGCGCTGGCAGCGCGAAGGGCTGATGCCCTTGCAGGCCGGGGCCACGCTGTTTGACGGGCTGGCCGCGCAGGTGGCCCCGCTGTGGCTGCGCTGGCAAGCCTTGCGCGCGCGCTGGCCGCAGGCCCTGCCGCCCGCAGAAGTGACGCTGGCGCTGGCGGGCAGTGTGCAACTGGAAGACTGGGTGAGCGAACGCTACGCCACGCCGTCTGGCGAACACACCATCCGCCTGCTGGCGCTGCCGCATCCCTTGCGCCACAGCCAGGGCTGGCGGCTGGAGCGTTTGCTCGCCCCCTGGCTGACCCATCTGGCCCTGAACGCCAGCGGCCAGCCAACCGCCAGCTGGATTCTGGCCAGCGATGACGACGGCGACGGGCTGCACTGGCCCGCCTGGCCGGTGGCCGAGGCCCAGGCGCGGCTGGATCATATCAGCCTGGCGTGGCAGGCCGGGCTGGCCGGGCCGCTGCCGCTGGCGTGCAAAACCCTGCTGGCCTATCTGCAGCATCGGGCACGCCAGACCGACCGCGACGGCGAAGTGAACGACGATGCCGCCTGGCAGCACGCCAGCCAGGTGTTTGCCGGGGGCTGGCAACTGCCCGGCGAAGTGGACGGCGACCCGTGCCTGGCGCGGGCGTTTCCGGACTGGCCCGCCTTCAGCCAGGCCCGCGCCGACGCCTGCACCTGGGCCGAACAGCTTTACCTCCCGCTGTTGCGGGCCACCCTGTTGCCGCCGGAGGCCGCATGAGCCAGCCGCTTGACCCGTTGACCCTGCCGCTGACCGGCAGCTGGCTGATTGAAGCCAGCGCCGGCACCGGCAAAACCTACACCCTGGCGGCGCTGTACGTGCGCCTGGTGCTGGGCCACGACCCCGATGCCAACCCGGCGCAACGCCTGCCACCGTTGTCGCCCGGCCAGATTCTGGTGATGACCTTCACCGAGGCCGCCGCCAGCGAGCTGCGCGAACGCATCCGCCTGCGCCTGACCGGGCTGGCCGACTGGCTGCGCCGCGACGCACCGGTGGACGAAGCCGATGTATTCAGCCAGGGCCTGCTGGCCAGCCTGGATGCCGATGGCGGCCTGGGCCGCGAGCAGGCGGCCATCCGCCTGGCGCTGGCGGCGGATTTGCTCGACGATGCGGCGATTTCCACCATCCACAGCTGGTGCCTGCGCATGCTGCGCGAACACGCGCTGTACAGCGGCAATCTGTTTGACGAAACCCTGGACCAGGACGATGGCCAGCGCTACCACGAAGCAGTGCGCGACTACTGGCGCACCTTTGTGTATCCCTTGTCCGATGCTCAGTTTGCCCTGCTGGCCAGCCACTGGCCGACGCCGGACGCCTTGGCCAACACCCTGCGCCCGCTGCTGGGCGCGCTGCCGCCGTCCGACTGGCGCGGCCCGCTGGCGCTGGGCCAGGCGCTGACCCGCATCGCCCGCCAACTGGCCGAACTGAAACAACCCTGGCCGCGCCAGCGGGTGGACGAGCTGCGCCAGCTGTTTGCCGGCTGGCAGGCAGACAAACGCTATAACGGCACCCGCCTGCGCAGCGGTACGGTAAGCAAGTTGCTCGACGCGCTGGAGGCCTGGGCCAGCACGCCGACACAACACGATCTGGACGCCAGCCTGGACTGGAGCCGGCTGTCGCCCGCCTTTCTGGCCGAAATCTGGAAAAAAACTGAGCTGCCGCCTGTGGTGCCGGCACTGGAGGCGCTGGCGGCCCTGCCCGCCCAGCTGGAGGCCATCGTGCCGTTTGCCCATGGCGTGCTGGCCCATGCCGGCCAGTGGGTGGGCGACAACCTGGTCCGGCACAAGCGCCGTGAAGCGGTGATGGACTTTGACGACCTGCTCACCCGGCTGGATGCCGCCCTGCACGGCCCGGATGGCGAGCGGCTGGCCAGCGCCATCCGCCGGCAGTTTCCGGCGGCGCTGGTGGACGAATTCCAGGACACCGACCCGCTGCAATACCGCATGCTCGACACCCTGTACCCGGTGGCCCAGCCGCTGCCCGGCACCCTGCTGGCGATGATTGGCGACCCCAAACAGGCGATTTACGCCTTTCGCGGTGGCGATATCTTTACCTACCTGAACGCCCGCCGCGCCACGGCGGGCCGCCATGTCAGCCTGGACAGCAATTTCCGTTCGACCACGGCCATGGTGGCGCAGGTCAACCAGCTGTTTACCTTTGCCGAACAGCAGCATGCCGCCGGGGCGTTTGCCTTTGCCGATGAAACCGGCGAACGCCTGCTGCCCTTCGAGCCGGTGCGCGCCGCAGGCCGCAGCGAAGTGTTGCTGCATCGCGGCCAGCCGCTGGCGGCGCTGAATGTCTGGCTGGATACCACCGCACAGGGGGTGGGCAGCTACCGCGAGCACATGGCCGAGCGCTGCGCCGACAGCCTGGTGGCGCTGCTGGCCGGTGGCCAGGCCGGCGACACCGGCTTTGCCCACGCCGATGGCCGTTTTGCCGCGCTGTGTCCGGCGGATATCGCCATTCTGGTACGCGATGGCAGCGAGGCGCGCAGTGTGCGTCAGGCGCTGGCCCGGCGCGGCGTGCGCACGGTGTATTTGTCCGACCGCGATTCGGTGTACGCCAGCCGCGAAGCCCAGGACCTGCTGCACTGGCTGCGCGCCTGCGCTGAACCCACCCAGGAGCGCCTGCTGCGCACGGCGCTGGCCACCGCCACGCTGGATTTGCCCTACGCCCGGCTGGATGCGCTCAACGACGCGCACACCCGCGACTGGGATGCCGAAGTGGAGCGCTTTGTCCGGCTGCATGGCTGCTGGCAGCGCGAAGGCATCCTGCCCATGCTGCGCCAGCTGTTGCAGCTGTTTGACCTGCCGGCCCGCTGCCTGACGCGCGAAGGCGGCGAACGCACGCTGACCAACCTGCTGCACCTGGCCGAGCTGCTGCACGCCGCCGCCGAGCAGCTGGACGGCGAACAGGCATTGATTCGGCATCTGGCCGAGCAGATGGCCCAGCCCGAGCGTGGCGGCGACGAGCGCATGGTGCGGCTGGAAAGCGACGCTGGTCTGGTGCGGGTGGTGACCATCCACAAATCCAAGGGGCTGGAATACCCGCTGGTGTGCCTGCCGTTTGCCGCCAGCTACAAGCCGGTGGATGGCAGCCGGCTGACCGCCTACCGCTACCACGACCCACAACCGCCGTATGCCGCCCGGCTGTCGCTGTTCAAGCGCGACGACGAGCGCACCGCGCAAGACCGCGAACGCCTGCAGGAAGACCTGCGCCTGTTTTATGTGGCGGTCACCCGCGCCCGCCACGCGCTGTGGCTGGGCATTGCGCCGCTGCGTCGGGGCAATCATAAAAACAACACCCTGCATGAAAGCGCGCTGGGCTATCTGCTGACCGGCGGTGCCATGTTGGCCGACGCCGACCTGACCGACGCCTGCCTGCGCTGGCTGGACGCTGAACACGCCGGCCCGGCCCGGCTGGCGATCAACCCCGACCTGGGCCACAGCCCGGCGCGGCTGCCTGCCGACACCGACGCCACCGCCCTGGGCGAGGCCCGGACCTGCCAGCTGACCCCCGCGCCGCCCTGGCGGATGAGCAGCTATAGCGCGCTGATTCTGCGTCTGGAGGGCAGCAGCGCGCCGCTGGCGGAATCCGGCCTGGATGAAGCCGCGCAGGAAATTGCCGAAGATATCCGGCCCAATCTGGCCACGCCGGCCAGTGCGGTGGGCGCGGCCAGGTTGGGCGATCTGCCCACCGGGCCGGCCAGCGGGGTATTTGTGCATGGCCTGCTGGAATGGATGGCGCAGGAAGGCTTTGCCACGCTGGCCGCTCAGCCGGACCGCCTGCGCGACCGGGTGGCACGCGGCTGCGCCTTGCGCCAGTGGGAATCGCTGATCGAGCCTCTCTCCCGCCAGCTGGAAGCCTGGCTGCACACCCCGCTGGGCCTGCCCGGCCCAGCGGTGACCCTGGCGCAGCTTGAATGCTATCAGCCCGAACTGGAGTTCTGGTTTGCCGCCCACCAGTTACCCCTGGCCCGGCTCGACCAGCAGGTGCAGCGCATGCTGCTGCCCGGACAGCCACGCCCCCAGCTGCGCACCGACCGGCTGAACGGCATGCTCAAGGGCTTTGTCGATCTGGTGCTGTGCCACGAAGGACGCTATTACGTGGTGGACTATAAAACCAACTTTCTTGGGCCGCGCCTGGGCGACTATGGCGCTGATGCGCTCACTGCCCCGCTGGCCGAAGCGCGCTACGACCTGCAGGCCGCGCTTTACCTGCTGGCGCTGCATCGGCATTTGCGCGAACGCCTGCCCGATTACGACTGCGCCCGCCATCTGGGCGGCGCGGTGTATCTGTTCTTGCGCGGCTGGGATGGTGCAGGCCATGGCGTATGGCACGCCTGCCCCGACGCCGCACAGATTCACGCGCTGGATGCGCTGTTTGCCGGCCAGCCCCTGCCAGGAGCCAACCATGCTGACCTTTGACGCACTGTGGACTCTGCTCGACACTTGGGAAACCCACCGCTGGCTGCGCCCGCTGGATGGCCGCTTTGCCCGCTTTCTGGCCGAGCTCGACCCGCAGGCGGCACCGGAGCTGTTGCTGGCTGCCGCACTGGCCAGCCACCAGCTGGGCCGGGGCCATCCCTGTCTGGACCTGAGCACCCTGGCTGCCGGTGCAGCATTGGACCATGTGCTGGGCCTGCCGCCCGAGGGCGACAGCAGCCCGGCCCCCAGTCTGCCGCCGCTGTGGCCCTGGCCGGCGGCAGAATCGCCGCTGCTGGCCGTGGTGGGGCGCGATGACGCCAGCCGGCGCGAATCGCCGCTGGTGCGTGATGGCGAGCGGCTGTATCTGCGCCGCTATTGGCAATACGAGCAGGACGTGGCGCTGGCGCTGCACCAGCGTGCCCAGCCTGAACATGCCACGCTGCCGGTGTTGCCGGACTGGTTGCAGCAGGGCCAGGCCGACGGCCAGTCTGCCGACTGGCAGCAACTGGCCTGCGCGCTGGCACTGCGCGGACGGCTGACGCTGATTACCGGCGGGCCAGGCACCGGCAAAACCACCACCGTGGTGCGCCTGCTGGCGCTGTTGCAAAGCCAGGCGCTGGCGGCGGGCCAACCTGCCCTGCGCATCCGTCTGGCCGCCCCCACCGGCAAGGCGGCGGCGCGGCTGAGTGAATCACTGGGGGGGGCCTGCCAGCGTCTGGCCGGTGTGGTCAGCCCCGAGGTGCTGGCCAGCATTCCGCCCAGCGTCAGCACCGTGCACCGCCTGCTGGGCAGCCGCCCGGACAGCCGGCGCTTTCGTCATCACCGCGATGCGCCGCTGCACGCCGACGTGGTGGTGATTGACGAAGCCTCGATGATTGATCTGGAAATGATGGCCGCCGTGCTCGACGCCCTGCCCGAGCCCGCCCGGCTGATTCTGCTGGGCGACAAGGACCAACTGGCATCGGTGGAAGCCGGTGCCGTGCTGGGCCAGCTGTGCGCCAACGCCGAGCAAGGCGGCTATTCACCCGCCGCGCTGGCCTGGCTCAATGCCGCCGACCGCCAGCAACACGACCTCAGCCGCTTTGCCGCCGATCCTGCCCGCCCTGCCCCGCCGCTGGCCGACTGCACGGTGATGCTGCGCCATTCCCACCGGTTTGATCAGCACAGCGGCATTGGCCAGCTGGCCCAGGCGGTGCGTGACAATCAGTCTGACCAGTTGAAACAGGTGTGGCAACGCCATCAGGATATCGAGCGCCTGGTGCTGTCTGGCGAGCATGATGCGCAGCTGGCCAGTTTTGTGCTGGCCGGCTACCGCCCGGTGCTCAGCGCCGTGCAACACGCGCCAGCGGCCAGCGCCAGCGACGACGACTGGCACCGCTGGGCCGCCGGCTGCCTGCAACGGTTTGCCCGGTTTCAGCTGCTCACCGCGCTGCGCCGTGGCCCATGGGGCGTGGAAGGGCTGAATCAACGGGTCTGCACCGTGCTGGCCGACGCCGGCTTGATCGACCCGCGCCGCGACTGGTACGTTGGCCGCCCGGTGATCCTCACCCGCAATGACCACGCGCTGGGGCTGATGAACGGCGACATCGGCCTGACCGTGGCCGACCGCCAGGGCCAGCTGCGGGTGATTTTTGCCCAGGCCGGCCAGGTACGCTGGATCTCGCCGCTGCGCCTGCCTGACGTGGACACGGTGTTTGCCATGACCGTGCATAAATCCCAGGGCTCGGAATTCGACCACGCCGCGCTGATCCTGCCCGACCACCCCGGCCCGCTGCTCACCCGCGAACTGGTGTACACCGCCATCACCCGCGCCAAAACCCGCTTCACCCTGCTGGAAGCCCAGGTGGGCCTGCTGGAGCTGGCGGCACAAACCGTCACCCGGCGTGAAAGCGGGCTGGGGGCGAGTTTGCTTGCGCTGGCCAACCGTGTGCCCGGATGACGAGTCAGCCTCACCTGGTCTGAACCAATGCCGGATGGCGCTGTTCGGCTGCCTGGCATATCCGGTGTGCCCATCTGGCTTTTTTATTAGATCATCTGGTTATCTGGTTTGTTGAATCAATTCTTAAAAGGACTAAAGCGAAGCGCTTATAGTGGGGCTTCCTGCTTTCTGGATGCCTTGCGGCGCTTGCCATGTCCTTGCCTGTTTCCTCTGAAATTCCGCTGCCAGACGGCTCGGCGGAGGCTGCCTCAGCAGCGGGTCGGCCTGTGCGCATGCCTTTGCTGGCGGTGCTCGATCCGGCCTTGATGGCGCACTATGTGCCACGGGTGGCCGCCCCTATTCCGCCGGTGCCCACGCCACCCGCCTCCCCGGCGCGGCCTGGCCGGGCGCGGCGGGTGGTGGAAGAAGACCCGCTGCTGCAGCGTTTCAACCAGCGTTTTATTGCCGCCGGGCACCCGGCCAACAGTTTGCAGCTCAATCGCAAGCAGCAGGTGGTGGCCACGTTTGACGAATGGCAGCTCAGCAGTGTGTTTCAGCCGATTGTCGCGGCACCGTCGCAGCAGGTGATTGGCCACAAGGCGTTGCTGCGGATCACCGGCCCGGCCGGGCACGCGGTGGCGGCGCCGCTGCTGTTTGCGGTGGAGCGCGCGCCGGCGCGCACCGTGCTGCTAGACCGTCTGTGCCGAGTGGTGCATAGCCTGAACTTTGTCCGGCGTGGGTTGGTGGGGGTGCCGCTGCATCTGAATGTGCATGCGCTGCATCTGCTCAATCTGCCGGAGGGACACGGTGAGTTTTTTGCCGAGGCCATTGCCGAGTTAGGCTTATTGCCATCGCAGGTGATGCTGGAAATTGTCGATGAAGAAGAATGCGACCTGCTGCGTTTGCAGCGCTGTATCCAGAGCTACCGGCGCTTTGGCTTTCGCATTGCGCTGGACGACTTTGGCGTGTCCGAGCTGAGCCTGCCTCGGGTGTGGCTGCTGGAGCCTGACGCGGTGAAGCTGCACGAGCGGCTGTTGCACCGGGCGCTGTCGATTCCGTGCGCGCGCGCCGCGCTGCCACAGGCGGTGACCGTGCTGCATCAGGCGGGCTGTCAGGTGGTGGCCGAGGGGGTGGATTCTGCCCGCCACGCCGAGCTGGCCCGCGAGGCGGGTTGCGATGGCTTGCAGGGCAGTTGGGTGAGCAAGCTGCTGCCCGCTGCTTGCCGCTGACCGGCACAATGTCATCCTGCGTCCTCACAGCCCCAGCGACTGCCACATGGCGTCCACCCTGGTTTTCACCGCTGCGTCCATCACAATCGGTGTGCCCCATTCACGCTGGGTTTCCCCTGGCAGTTTGTTGGTGGCGTCCAGTCCCATTTTGCCGCCCAGTCCGGATACCGGGCTGGCAAAGTCCAGATAATCAATCGGGGTGTTTTCCACCAGCATCGTATCGCGCACCGGGTCCATGCGTGTGGTGATGGCCCAGATCACTTCGTTCCAGTCGCGGGTGTTCACGTCGTCGTCCACCACCACAATAAACTTGGTGTACATGAACTGGCGCAAGAAGCTCCACACCCCCATCATCACCCGCTTGGCGTGGCCGGGGTATTGCTTTTTGATGCTGACCACTGCCATCCGATAGCTGCAACCCTCTGGTGGCAGGTAGAAATCGACGATTTCGGGAAACTGCTTTTGCAGGATGGGCACGAACACCTCGTTCAGCGCCACGCCCAGCACCGCCGGTTCGTCAATCGGCTTGCCGGTGTAGGTGCTGTGGTAAATCGCGTCGCGGCGGCGGGTGATGCGGTCGATGGTGAACACCGGAAACCAGTCCTGCTCGTTGTAATAGCCGGTGTGGTCGCCATACGGGCCTTCCAGCGCGGCCAGAAAGCCTTCCTGCTCTTTCAACGGCACGCCGTGTTCGCTGACTCCGGTAAAGCCTGGCTCCACCGGGGTGAGCCGGCCTTCCAGCACCAGCTCGGCGTAGGCCGGCACAGTCAGGTCGTTGCCAATGCAGTGGGCCAGCTCGGTGCGGCTGCCGCGCAGCAGGCCGGCAAACTGGTATTCCGACAGGGTGTCGGGCACTGGTGTGACCGCGCCCAGAATGGTGGCCGGGTCGCAGCCCAGTACCACCGAGACAGGAAACGGCTGGCCCGGATGGGCGCGCTTGTGCTCGCGAAAATCCAGCGCGCCGCCGCGATGCGCCAGCCAGCGCATGATCACCTGATTGCGGCCAATCACCTGCTGGCGATAAATGCCCAGGTTCTGGCGCTTTTTGTGCGGGCCACGGGTGACGGTCAGCCCCCAGGTAATCAGCGGCGCCACATCGCCCGGCCAGCAGTGCTGCACCGGCAGCTGGCCCAGATCAACTTCGGTGCCTTCCAGTACCTGCTCCTGGCACGGTGCCTGGCGGATGGATTTGGGTGCCATGTTCAGCACATTCTTGAACACGGGCCATTTGTCCCACAGGTCACGCAGCCCCTTGGGTGGCTCCGGCTCCTTCAGATAGGACAATAACTGGCCAATTTCGCGCAGCGCCGATACCTCGCTGGCCCCCATGCCCAGTGCCACCCGGCGCGGCGTGCCAAACAGGTTGCCCAGCACGGGCATGTGGTGGCCTTGTGGTTGCTCAAACAGCAGCGCCGGCCCGCCAGCGCGCAGCACGCGGTCGCAGATTTCGGTCATTTCCAGTCGGGTGGACACCGGCACGCGGATGCGGCGCAGTTCGTGCTGGCTTTCCAGCTGGGCAATAAAGTCGCGCAGGTCGCGGTATTTCATGGGAGGGCTCGGCAAAAAACGGCATCGGCGCAGTCTACCAGCCCCAACCCGGCCAAGACAGCGGGCCGAAATACCCCTGATTGGCGTGTGGATGCCACACTTGGGGCGAATTCTGACGCTTCGCCGGGTTTGTTTGAGTCAGATCAATAACCTGATGTGCGGTTTTCCGGTAGCATCCATGACCTAAGCATGGGGGTTGTTGACATGTTGCGGAAAAACACGCAACGGCATCTGCCAAGCCATGACAGGTTAACCCCAAACACATCGTTTGATATCGGGAACATCAGGAGAGAAAACCATGAAAAAAATCGCATTGGCACTGTGCGCAGGCGCTGCCCTCGCTTCTTCCGCCGCCATGGCCGCCCAGGGCGACATCCTTGCTCGCTTCCGCGTGATCAATGTCAATCCGGACGTCAAGACCACCGGCCTGCTGAATGCACCGCTGAGCGCCAGTGTTGACGACGACACCATCCCGGAACTCGACTTCACCTACATGATCACCAACAACATTGGCGCCGAACTGATTCTGGGCACCTCGCGTCACACCGTGACCGCCAATCGCGCTGCACTGGGTGGTGGCAATGGTTCCATCGGCAAGGTTAGCGTGCTGCCGCCGACCCTGACCCTGCAATACCACTTCAACCCGGAAGGCTCCGTCCGTCCGTACGTTGGCGCTGGCCTGAACTACACCCGCTTCTACCGCGCTGGCGGCCTGAGCACTGAAGTGGGCAGCGTGTCCATCAAGAAAAACAGCTTTGGCCCGGCCCTGCAAGTTGGCGTGGACATCCCGGTGACCAAGAGCGTGTTCCTGAACGTTGACCTGAAGAAAATCTGGATCGACACCAAGGCCACCGGCAGCAGCGGTGCCATCAACGGCGTGAGCCTGGGCAAGCTGGAAATCAACCCGCTGGTGTTCGGTGTTGGCGTTGGCATGAAGTTCTAAGAACCCCTGACGGGTTTGAGCGCTGCCCGCCAAGCGGGCAGCCAGCGAGTTTTTCTCGTGTAGCACCCTCGTTTGGGCGGCGTATCATGATTGATACGCCGTTTTTTTCGTTTGAGCCACCGGCAAAAGTGTCAGAATATCCGCTTTGCCCGGCTGCGTTCGCCCATGTCCCCGTCTGTTTCTTCCCCGCTTCCACTGTTGCGCATCGTGCTGTTCGGTGGCTTGATTGTCACCCTGGCGATGGGCGTGCGACATACCTTTGGCCTGTTTCTCTCGCCCGTATCCCAAGATCTGGGCTGGGGCCGGGAAGTGTTTGCCCTGGCAATTGCCGTGCAAAACCTGCTGTGGGGGGCATTTCAGCCGATTACCGGTATGCTGGCCGACCGCTGGGGCGGGCGGCGGGCGCTGCTGGGCGGTGCGCTGTGTTATGTGCTTGGCCTGGCCTTGATGGCGCTGTCCACCACGCCGGGGGCGATGCTGGGTTCTGCCGGGCTGCTGATTGGTCTGGCGCTGTCTGGCACTACATATAGCGTGGTGTACGGCGAAATTGGCCGCCATGTGGCGGCGGCGGACCGCAGCCGGGCCATGGGCATGGTGGGTGCTGCCGGCTCGCTGGGGCAGTTTCTGATGCTGCCGATTGGCCAGGGCCTGATAGACGGGCTGGGCTGGTCGCTAACCTTATTGGTATTTGCCGTGCTGGTGGCTGGCATTGTGCCCGCTGGCCTGGCGCTCACTCCGGTCTCGGCGCAGGCGGGTCACCAGCCCCCCCGCCAGTCGGCCCGCGCCGCGCTGCTGGAAGCCTTGAACGAACGCGGCTATCTGCTGCTGTGTTTCAGCTATCTGGTGTGTGGCTTTCAGGTGGTGTTCATCGGCATGCACCTGCCGTCGTATCTGGTGGATCAGGGGCTGGACGCCAAGGTGGGCACCACCTGTCTGGCCTTGATCGGGCTGTTCAATGTGTTTGGCACCTATCTGTTTGGCCAGTGGGGTGGGCGCTGGAGCAAGGCGCGGCTGCTGGCTGGCATTTATGTGTCGCGCAGCATCACCATCGTGGTGTTTTTACTGCTGCCGCTGTCGCCGGCCAGTGCGATGGTGTTTGCCTCGGTGATGGGCTTTTTATGGCTGTCCACCGTGCCGCTGACCAATGGCCTGGTAGCGCAGGTGTTTGGCGTGCACTACCTGGCCATGCTGGGGGGCTTTGCCTTTTTTGCCCACCAGATTGGCAGTTTTTTGGGGGTATGGCTGGGCGGGCGGATGTTTGACCTGACCGGCAGTTATCAGCTGATCTGGCTGGCCAGCATTGCCCTGGGGGTGCTGGCCGGGCTGGCGGCCTGGCCGATTCGGGAAACCCCGCTGGCCCGGCTGGCGACGCAGCCATGATGCCGCGCTGGGGCTGGGTCTTGCTGCTGCTGGTGCTGGCACTGGGCTTTGCCGGCTATTTGCGCCCAGGCATGGTGCTGCAGTTTGCCAGTCAGATCGGCCTGTGCTGAGCACGCGAGGGCGGCCAAACCGGCCCATCGGCGCGAACTTTCCCGGCCTGGCCGGGTCTGTTGCCCGCGATGGCGGGGTTTTCTGCCACAATACCGTTTTTGTCTGTTGTTGCCCGAATGTTGCGTGAACCTGGTTTTTCCCTGCGTCGGCGCGCCCAGGCCAGCCTGGCGGCTGGCGGCGTACTGGCCTATCCCACCGAATCCTGCTTTGGTCTGGGTTGCCATCCCGCTTCGGCGCATGGCCTGCGCCGGATTCTGGCGCTCAAGCGCCGGCCCATGCACAAGGGGATGATTGTGGTGGGGGCCAGCTGGGCACAACTGGCCCCCTATGTGGCCCCGCTGTCGCTGGCCGAACAGGCCCGGCTGGCCGACTACTGGCCCGGCCCGGTAACGCTGCTGCTGCCGGCATCGCGCCGGGTGCTGCCGTTATTGCGCGGACGGCATCGCAAGCTGGCGGTGCGCATCAGCGCCCACCCGGACACCGTGCGGCTGTGCCAGCGGCTGGGCAGCGCGCTGGTGTCCACGTCGGCCAATCGCGCTGGCGCGCGCGCGCTGAAAAGCGCCCGCGCCTGCCAGCGCCAGTTTGGTGCCCGCGCGCTGACCGTGCCTGGCCGCATCGGCCAGCGCCGGCAGCCGTCAACCATTATCGATTTTGAAACCGGACGGGTGCTGCGCTAGGCTCCCGCCCGTTCTGCAAGGATTGTTACATCGTGGAAAACGGATCTTCCCTGTCTATGGTTTCGCTGATCATGCACGCCAGCTTGCCGGTGCAATTGATCATGGCCTTGCTGGTGGGCCTGTCGGTGGTGTCGTGGAGCTATATCGTCAGCAAAATCCTCACCCTGCGCGCCGTCGGGCGCAGTACCGACGAATTTGAACGCACCTTCTGGAGCGGTGCCGACCTGAACAGCATGTATCAGCGGGTGTCGGCCAGTCAGACCAGCATGGGCATGGAAAAAATCTTTCAGGCGGGCTTTGGTGAGTTTCTCAAGTTGCGCCGCCAGTCCGGGGTGGAGTTGTCCGACTTGATGGACGGCACCCGCCGGGCGATGAAGGCCGCTGCCCAGCGCGAACTGGACGAACTGGACCGCCACACCGCATTTCTGGCCACGGTCGGCTCGGTCAGCCCGTATATCGGCCTGTTTGGCACGGTGTGGGGCATCATGCATGCCTTTATCGGCCTGGGCAACGCCGGCAGCGCCACGCTGTCCACCGTGGCACCGGGGATTGCCGAAGCGCTGATTGCCACCGCCATCGGCCTGTTTGCCGCCATTCCGGCTGTGGTGGCGTACAACCGCTTTGCCCACGACACCGACCGCTTTGCCACCCGCTTTGACACCTTTGGCGAAGAATTTTCCAATATCCTGCAACGCCAGGCGGCGCGCAGCAGCAACGGCTAAGCGCGAACGGGCTCCCCACATGCACATCGCCATCCTCACCTTTGACGGCTTCAACGAGCTGGATTCGTTCATTGCCCTGGGTATTCTCAACCGGGTGAAAAAACCCGGCTGGCGGGTGTCGATTGCCAGCCCGCAGGCGCAGGTGGAATCCATGAACGGGGTGACGGTCAGCGCGCAATGCTCGCTGGCCCAGGCGGCGCAGGCCGATGCGGTGCTGGTGGGCAGCGGCATGCTCACCCGTCAGGTGGTCAACGACGCCGCGCTGATGGCCAGCCTGACGCTGGATCCCACCTGCCAGCTGATTGGCGCGCAATGCTCCGGCACGCTGGTATTGGCCCGACTGGGCTTGCTGGCAGACGTGCCAGCGTGTACCGACCTGATTACCCAGCCCTGGGTGGAAGAAGCCGGCGTCAGCGTGTTGAACCAGGCTTTCTTTGCCCGGCAAAACCTGGCCACGGCTGGCGGCTGCCTGGCCTCCCCTTATCTGGCGGCCTGGGTGATTGCCCGGCTGGAAGGCCAGGCTGCCGCCGAAGCGGCGCTGCACTACGTCGCCCCGGTAGGCGAAAAAGACCGCTACGTGGCTGGGGTGATGGCGCAGATCGGGCCGTATCTGGTGGGGTGAATGCGCGCCGTGTCAGTGTATTTTAAAAAAAACCTGACCAGCACACTCGTTCAAGGTGGCAAGTGATTGTGTTGCCCGACCCCGCATGTGCTTCAATCCAATACCGCCAGTAGATCCCCTCGCCGGAATGTGGCCGACAGCTGTTGCAGGGAAATGGCCCGGTCACCGTAATTTTTCTTCAAGGCATCTGAAATTGCGTCAATGGCCTGCTGGTAGTACGCCTCTCGCAGGGCTTGGTAGCGTGCCAGCACATCAACAAAATTACGGTGCGTCAATTCATCCAGGGCGATACCAGACTCCTGTAATACATGTCTGCCAATGAGCATTGACAGATAGTGTGATGCATAAGGAATAAATTCAGCTGGATTGGGCCGCGATGGCCGTTTTCGCTCGTTTTCCACGTCACGAAAAATCAACACGGCCAGGACTGCCTGGGCGCTATTGAGGCCGGCAAAAATATCGTTGTAGAGCTTGCCAAAATGCTCCCGGCGCAGGAACTTAGCCTGGTGAGGACGCTGACGCCAGATGGTCAACACGGCCTCAGCGACGATGGAGCTGGTAATGACATTGGACCCGCCTCCACCCTCTTCACGTTGGCGTTTGTAGCTGTAGCCCAATTCCTGAATGCCAAGTTCCAGTGCCTTCTGGATATCGTCATTGGAATGCAGGTCGCGCAAATCCACTGGATTTTGGCTATTGGTGGCGTAGGTGATATCGTTGACAAAGTCTTTATGGTTTTCGGCCAGTTGGTAGATGCGGATCATGACATAGGCCGACTCGCCCGCCCTGTCATCGCGCTGGCCGCCCAGGGTTTCCTGGATAGTCTTGCAAGTTTGCCCGCCATTGATGACCTGCATATTCTTCAATTGCACCTTGTAATCCGATTTCTGGAAGGCGTTATAGTCGAACTTATCGCAAACCACAGTAATGCCATTATTGTAAAAATAGAAGTTTTCCGACTTTGCCGGATCAAGCAGTGTCGCGTGGATCGCCGTGTTCACCCGGTTGGTATGCAGGCCCAGATAACGGCGGATATTCCGCTCCAGCAACCGGTCGCCATGCTCATCGAACAGTCGCTGGATTTCATGGACAGACACGCGGCCTACCAGTACCCGCATGTAGTTCATATCTTCCACGATGGCCTGTCCGCTCAGCACCAGCGCCGCATCCACCTTTTTGCTGCGCTGGAGAATACCGACCAGTGCATCGTGGTTGAAGTGCACGAATTCCACCTTGTCGCCCCAATCCTTGTGGGCAGCATCGACCCAGCTCTGGGCAATATCATTCCAGCGCTGACCGTTGTTGCACAAGACCACCCGGACGCGTGGGATATAAGCATCGCGGATCAGCGAGCGGATTTCCTCGACGCGGGGAGCAATGCGCTCATTCAAGGTGAGTTTGCGCGACGGGTCAAACAGCACTTCTACCGTTTGCAGCGCTTTCTGGATACCGTTTTCCGGGAAATGGGCATTGCCCTCCAGGCTAGCCTTGTATTTGCCCTGAAAAATTGTCACGGTGAACTCACCATCATCAACATCACCAATGTGCAATCCATCCACACCAGCATCGTTACCCCCATCGGTCACCAGATCTGCCGCATCTTCCAGTGGAAGGTCCAGGCAGGTGGCCATGCACAACAGCACAAACGCGGCAGATTTTTGCTTGGGCTGGTCACCTGTCGGCAGCCAGTCAGGATGCTCGACCACAATGGCACCGATGCGCTGGTCAACAATGCTGGCGTTGATGTTCATGATCTTCTCCATATTCAATGATTGACGTGGCGCTATGTACTTGTTTTTCCGGTAATGGTGAGATTGATAGCGTTACGCATAGGTTGCCCCCCACTTTCCTTGGTAGCCAGGGAAGCGCTGAAAAAATCGTCATTCCCGCGAAGGCGGGAATCCAGGGTGTTGATTTTGCTGGGTTTTGCTTTTGGCAAACACGATTTTTCTGAATCAATCAGCGTGCCCTTAGACGTAGACGCCCATGGACCATACCTTACTTCCCAATACAAAACCGCCCAAAAATCTCGCCCAGCAAATCATCCGCCGTAAATTCCCCGGTAATGTCGCTCAGCGCCAGTTGCGCCAGGCGCAGGTGTTCGGCAAACAGCTCGCTGTGGGCGTAGTCCAGTTCGGCGGCGTCGAGCAGCGCGCGGGCGCGGCGCAGTGCATCCAGATGGCGTTCGCGGGCCAGAAACACGCCTTCGCCGTGGCCTTGCCAGCCCACTTGCGCCAGCAGCGCAGCGCGCAGGGCGTCAACGCCGGCCCCATGACGGGCGCTCAGGCGCAGTTCGGGGTCAGCTTGGGCGCTGACGGCCAGCGGGCCAGCGGGCTGGCCGCTCAGGTCAATCTTGTTGCGCACCACCAGCCGGGGCAGGCGCGGGGGCAGGCGGTCAAGAATAGCCTGGTCGGCGGCGGTCAAGCCGTGGCGATCATCCAGCAGCAGCAAGGCCAGGTCGGCGCGTTCCACGGCTGCCCAGGTGCGGGCGATGCCGTGCTGCTCGACCACGTCGTCGGTGTCGCGCAGGCCGGCAGTGTCGATGAGGTGCAGCGGGATGCCATCAATCAGGATTTGCTCGCGCACGGTGTCGCGGGTGGTGCCGGCAATATCGGTGACGATGGCAATGTCGTCGCCGGCCAGCGCGTTCATCAGGCTGGATTTGCCCACATTGGGCTGGCCAACCAGCACCACATGCATACCCTCGCGCAGCAGTGCGCCCTGGCGGGCGCTGGCCAGCACCCCGTCCAGCGTGGCCTGAATGCCACGCAACTGGCCTTGTGCATCGGCGGCTGCCAGGTAGTCCACGTCGTCTTCTTCCGGAAAATCCAGCGTGGCTTCGGTCAGCATGCGCAGGTGAATCAGCTGGTCTACCAGTGCGTGGATGCGCCGGGAGAACTCCCCTTTCAGCGACTTCAGCGCGCTGGCCGCGGCGGTTTCGCTGGCGGCGTCGATCAGATCAGCCACACTTTCTGCCTGGGCCAAATCCAGCTTGTGATTCAGAAACGCCCGGCGGGTAAACTCGCCCGGCTCGGCCAGGCATGCGCCCAGGCTCAGGCAGTGGCGCAGCAGGCGCTGCATCACCACCGGGCCGCCGTGGCCTTGCAGTTCGATCACGTCTTCGCCGGTAAACGAGTGGGGTGCCGGAAAATACAGCAACAGGCCGTTGTCCAGCGGCTCGCCGTCAGCATCGGGAAAGTCGGTAAACAGCGCCAGACGCGGGGTGGGCGTCTTGCCGCCACTGAGCGTGCGCGCCATGGCCAGCAGATCGTGGCCGGACAGGCGGATGACACCAATGCCGCCGCGTCCGGGGGCGGTGGCGATGGCGGCGATGGTGGGCAAGCGAGGGGTGGACATGGCGGTTTCCTGAAAGCGTGGGGATGAATGCAGGCAAGCCCGTTTCCGGAGAAACGGGCTTGCCGGTGCAGCAAACGTGGGCAACGCCAGAGGATCAGCCCACTTTCTTGGCCGCCTCAGCCTGTTCGATGCTGCGGTTGATATACCACTGCTGGGCAATCGACAGGATGTTGTTCACCAGCCAGTACAGCACCAGACCCGCCGGGAAGAAGAAGAACATCACCGAGAAAGCCACCGGCATGATCTTCATCATCTTGGCCTGCACCGGGTCGGAAGGCGGCGGGTTGAGGAAGGTCTGGCCGATCATGGTGATGGCCATCAGCGCCGGCAGCACATAGTACGGGTCAGGGCGGGTCAGGTCATGAATCCAGCCCAGCCACGGTGCCTGACGCAGCTCGACCGATGCCAGCAGCGCCCAGTACAGACCGATGAACACCGGAATCTGCACCACGATGGGCAGGCAGCCGCCCAGCGGGTTGACCTTTTCGGTCTTGTACATGTCCATCATCGCCTGCTGGAACTTCATGCGGTCGTCGCCGTATTGCTCCTTCAGCCGTTCCAGACGCGGGGCCAAGGCCTTCATCTTGGCCATCGAACGATAGCTGGCCGCCGACAGCGGGAAGAACACGCCCTTGATGATGATGGTCAGCAGCACGATTGCCCAGCCCCAGTTGCTGACCATGGTGTGCAGTTTTTCCAGCAACCAGTACAGCGGGGTGGCGATGATGGTGACCCAGCCATAGTCCTTGGTCAGCTCCAGGCCTGGTGCGGTGGCTTGCAGCTGGCGGGTAATCTGCGGGCCAGCGTACAGCGGCATGTCGATGGTGTGGGTGGCCCCTGCGGCAATGCTGGGCAGATCGACCACCACGCCGGCAGAATACAAGCCGCCCGACGCCGGTTTCAGCTCAAAGCGGCAGCCTTGTGCCGATTGGCACACGCCCTTGCCATCGCTGGTTTTCAGAATCCAGGCCGACACAAAATAATGCTGCAGCATCGACACCCAGCCATTGTCGGCAGAACGGGCGTATTCGGCCTTGCTCTTGTCGATGTCCTCGAATTTCACCTTCTGGAACTTGTCGGCATCGGTGTAGACCGCCGGGCCAGTAAAGGTGTAGGCCATGCGGTTTTCGCCTTCTGGTGCCTTGCCGTCACGCAGCAGGCGATAGTAGGCAGAGGCCGCCAGCGGCGTGGTGCCGGTGTTGCGGATTTCGTAACGCACGCGAATCAGGTAGCTGCCACGGGTAAAGGTGTAAATCTTGCTCACCTGCACGCCCTGGGCTTCTGCGGCAGTCAAACGCACGTCCAGGCTGTTTTGCCCGTCGGTCAGCACATAGGCCGGCTGGCTGCTGGTAAACAGGGTGCGATGGGTGGGCAGCGCCGGGTTGCCGGTGCTGATCAAGCCGGTTTGTGCCACATAGGTGCGGCCTTCGTCGGTTTGCAGCAGCTTGAGTGGCTTGCTTTCGTCTTCGTTGGCGGTGTAGGCCGACAGAATCAGGCCACGCAGATCGCCGCCAGCGGTGTTCAGCTCGGCGTTGAACAGGTCGGTGGTGACTTTGATCGTCTGGCCAGCCGGCAGACTGGTGTTGTCAGCGGCGGTGCTGGTCACGGCACTGGGCAGCGCGGCACCAGTGGCGGATGTGGCCGGCGCAGCCTGACCTTGAACAGCGGCAGCCACCGGCTTGGGCGGTGGGGCAAAAAATTCCTGCCACAGCAGCAAAATGCCGAACGACAGCGCGATAAACAGGATTAAACGTTTGGAATCCATCTGAGGGGCAACCGTTGCGAGGGGTTAGGGAACCGGATCGTAGCCGCTTTTACCCCAGGGGTGACAGCGGCCAATGCGGCGCAGTGCCAGCCAGCCGCCCTTGACCGCGCCGTGGCGCTGGATGGCTTCCACGGCATAGGCCGAACAGCTGGGATGAAAGCGGCAGCTGGGCGGTCGCCATGAACTGATGGCTAACTGGTAGAAACGGACGAGGGCGATGAGGATGCGCGACATCGCGCCAGTTTAGCAAATAATCCGGCCAATGCCTTGCGTGCTTCGTGACCTTCCTTGCGACCGAAGCATTCGCGCGCGCGCACGACAAAGTCCACGCCGTCCAGCGCCGGCTGTTGCAGGCGAAAGATTTCACGGACGGTGCGTTTGATGTAATTGCGCGCCACGGCGCGTTTGGCCGTGCGTTTGCCCACCACCAGACCCAGCCGGGCCGGCAGTCCGCCATTCGGGCGGGCGTACACCTGAAACCAGCGTTGGGTGCGGGAATGGCGCAAACGAAAAACGGATGAAAAATCATCCGTTTTTAGCAGTCGCTGGGTCCGGCAAAAGCGGAACGCCAAGACGATTACACGCCGATGCGAGCACGACCCTTGGCGCGGCGGGCGCGAATCACGCTACGGCCGCCACGGGTTTTCATGCGAACGAGGAAGCCGTGCGTACGCTTGCGACGCACGACGGAAGGCTGGTAAGTGCGCTTCATGAGCTTGATCCCTATGGAAAATCAGGAGAATAAACGCGAGATTAGACCGTCTCGACGCCGGTTTGTCAACTGGATGTTGCAATCCGGGCCGGTCAGGCTGTGGATAACTGCGCGCTAAACGAGTAGAATGGACGATAGTCCTGATTTTGCTGCGCTTTGCCTGCCCACCTGAATGCCAGGCCGGGAGCCGGGGGCCGCAGGGTTGGGGGCGGGTGGCGCGCTGCCCGCCGTAGCATGTTGTGTGAGTGGCGCGGGCCCTGGCCCGCCCTGACCGTGGGCTGTGATGGCCCGCCTGCTTTCCCGCCGCTGGCCATTGTGCCCGGCGGGTTTGTCATTCTTATGATGATTCAATGACCGATCTGCACGCATTCTGGCCGACTTGCCTCGAACGTCTGGAGGCCGAATTGTCGGCACAACAATTCACCACCTGGATCAAGCCGCTGCGCTGTGAACCAGGGGCCGAAGGCTGGGTGCTGCTGGCACCCAACCGCTTTGTGCTGCAATTCATCAAAGACCGCTTTCTGGCCCGTATTGAAGCGCTGGCCAGCGAAGTGCTGGGCGAGCCGGCCCTGCTGGAGCTGAAAATCGGCGCGCCGGTCAAGGTAGAGCCGCCGGCGCTGACATCGGTCAGCAGCCCCAGCACCCCGCAAGCCCCGCAACCGCCTTCATCGCCCACCTCGCCCTCGTCGCGCCCCTCTGCGGTGCAGGCGATTGGCGGCGGCCACGAGAGCACCCGGCTGAATCCGTCGTTTACCTTTGAAAGCCTGGTGACCGGTAAAGGCAACCAGCTGGCGCGCGCTGCCGCCATGCAGATTGCCGACAACCCCGGCGACCCGGCGTACAACCCGCTGTTTGTCTACGGCGGCGTGGGCCTGGGTAAAACTCACCTGGTGCAGGCGATTGGCAACCATGTGTTCCAGAAAAACCCCAAGGCGCGCATCCGCTACATTCACGCCGAGCGCTATGTGGCCGACATCATGCGCGCCTACCAGCACAAGGCGTTTGACGAATTCAAGCGCTACTACCACAGCCTGGATTTGTTGCTGATTGACGACATTCAGTTTTTTGCCGGCAAGAACCGCACCATGGAAGAATTCTTCTATGCGTTCAATGCGCTGATTGAGGGGGGCAAGCAGGTGATCATGACCTGCGACACCTTCCCCAAGCAGATCGAAGGCATGGACGAGCGGCTGATTTCGCGCTTTTCCTGGGGGCTGACGGTGGAAATCCAGCCGCCCGAGCTGGAAATGCGCGTGGCCATCCTGATGAAAAAAGCCGAGGCGGACAACCTCAAGCTGGACAACAATGTGGCGTTTTTCATCGCCCAGAACGTGCGCTCGAATGTGCGCGAGCTGGAAGGTGCGCTCAAGCGCGTGGTGGCGTATTCACGCTTCACCAATCAGGCCATCGAGCTTGAGCTGGTAAAAGAAGCGCTGAAAGACATTCTGGCCGCCGGCAACCGGGTGATTTCGGTGGAAACCATCCAGAAAACCGTGGCTGATTACTACAAGATCAAGCTGGCCGACATGCACAGCAAAAAACGCAGCCGCGACATCGCCCGCCCCCGGCAAATTGCCATGGCGCTGGCCAAGGAGCTCACCCAGCTGTCCTTGCCCAATATTGGCGATGCCTTTGGTGGCCGTGACCACACCACGGTGCTGCATGCCTGCAAGACCATCGCCGAAATGCGCACCACAGACAGCGTCATCGAGCGCGATTACAATGCTTTGTTGCAAATGTTGAAGAATTGACCGGCCAACGGCATTTTTACGACAGAAACATATTGCCCTGCCGTGGCCTGGCCGCCAGGGCAGAACGAAGGCCAGATCCTTCACGATTCCGGGAGACCCCACGCCATGCATATTTTGCAAGCTGAACGCGATGCGCTGCTCAAGCCGCTCAACGCGGTGACCGGCATTGTCGAGCGCCGCCACACCTTGCCGATTCTGGCCAATGTACTGATTGAAAAACGTGGCAATAGCCTGTCGTTTCTGGCCACCGACCTGGAAATCCAGATCACCACGGCCCATCTCGACAGCGTTGCCGGCGAAGACTTCCGCCTGACCACGTCGGCCAAAAAATTGCAGGACATCCTGCGCGCGCTGCCCGACACCGCCACGGTGACGCTGGACCAGCAGGACGCCAAGCTGGTGCTGAAGGCCGGCAAGAGCCGCTTTAACCTGCAAACCCTGCCAGCAGAGGATTTTCCGCTGCTGTCGGTAGGGGCCGAGCCGTTGTCGCAGCTGTCGGTGCCGCAAAAGGCGTTGAAGGCGCTGCTGGCCAAGGTGCAATACGCCATGGCGGTGCAGGACATTCGCTATTACCTGAACGGCATGCTGTTCATCGCTGAAGGCAACCAGCTCAAACTGGTGGCCACCGACGGCCACCGCCTGGCCTTTGCCTGCATGACGCTGGACAACGAACTGCCCCGCTCCGAAGCCATTTTGCCGCGCAAAACCATTGTCGAGCTGGCCAAACTGCTGACCGACAGCGACGACGCCGTCACCGTGGAGCTGCTGCCCAACCAGGCGCGCTTCTCGTTTGGCGCATCGGTGATTGTGTCCAAGGTGGTGGACGGCAAATTCCCCGACTACAACCGGGTGATTCCGCTGGATAACGACAAGATTTTCCTGATCGAACGCCTGTCCCTGCTGCACGCACTGCAACGGGCGGCCATTCTGGCCAATGAAAAATTCCGTGGCGTGCGCCTGACCCTGGCTGCTGGCCGGCTATCGATCCAGTGTACCAACAGCGAGCAGGAAGAAGCCGAAGAAGAACTCGACATCGCCTACCAGGGCGGCCCGCTGGAAATTGGCTTCAATATCAACTACCTGACCGACGTGCTGACCAATCTGTCTGCCGAAACGCTGCAACTGGCGTTTGGCGATGGCAATCGCAGCGCGCTGTTCACCCTGCCCGAGCAAGCCGATTTCAAATATATCGTCATGCCGATGCGGATTTAACCGGGCCGCCCAGGCCCCCACCCAGACGTCCAGGCACGCTCACGCAGCCTGGGCACTGCGCCGGCGGATGGCCGGCAGTCACCCACCCGCCGGCTATCCGCCGCTGCGATGGGCCGTTGCAGCAACCGAATGAAGAGAACCAGTGTTATGAGCGAGCAGGAATACGACTCCAGCAGTATTAAAGTCCTCAAGGGGCTGGACGCCGTGCGCAAACGTCCCGGGATGTACATCGGTGATACGTCTGACGGCACCGGTTTGCACCATATGGTGTTCGAGGTGCTGGACAACGCCATTGACGAAGCGCTGGCCGGCCACTGCGACACCATCCGCGTCAGCATCAACCCGGACAACTCCATCTCGGTGGAAGACAACGGTCGCGGCATTCCCACCGACATCCATCCGGAAGAAGGCCGCTCCGCCGCCGAAGTGATCATGACCGTGCTGCACGCGGGCGGCAAATTTGACAGCAACAGCTACAAAATCTCCGGCGGCCTGCATGGCGTGGGCGTGTCGGTGGTCAATGCCCTGTCGGACTGGCTGAAGCTGAAAATCTGGCGCGACGGCAAAGTACACGAAATGGAATTCCGTCGCGGCGAGCCGGTATCCGAGCTGAAAGCCACCGGGCAAACCACCCATCGCGGCACGGAAGTGACCTTCTATGCCTCGACCGAAACCTTTGGCAATATCGAATTCCACTACGATATCCTGGCCAAGCGCATCCGCGAGCTGTCGTTTCTGAACAACGGCGTGTCGATCATCCTGGCTGACAAACGCACCGGCAAGGAAGAAAACTTTGCTTTCAGCGGCGGTGTGGCCGGTTTTGTCGAATACATGAACCGCAACAAGAGCCCGCTGCACCCCAAAGTGTTTTACGCCACCGGCGAGCGTGATGGCATGACCGTGGAAGTGGCCATGCAATGGAACGATTCCTACCAGGAATCGGTACAGTGCTTCACCAACAACATCCCGCAACGCGACGGCGGTGCCCACCTCACCGCCCTGCGTGCCGTGCTGACCCGCACGCTGAACAATTACATCGAACGCAACGAATTCGCCAAAAAAGCCAAGGTGGAAACCGCTGGCGACGACATGCGCGAAGGCCTGACCTGCGTGCTGTCGGTCAAACTGCCCGACCCGAAATTCAGCTCGCAAACCAAGGACAAACTGGTTTCCAGCGAAATCAGCCCGGTGGTGCAGGAAGTGGTGGGCGAAAAACTGGCCGAGTTTCTGCTGGAACAGCCCAACGACGCCAAAATCATCTGCTCCAAGATCGTGGACGCCGCCCGCGCCCGCGAAGCTGCCCGCAAGGCCCGCGAAATTACCCGGCGCAAAGGCATCATGGACGGCCTGGGCCTGCCCGGCAAACTGGCCGACTGCCAGGAAAAAGACCCGGCCATGTCCGAACTCTACCTGGTGGAGGGCGATTCCGCCGGCGGCTCGGCCAAGCAGGGCCGCGACCGTAAATTTCAGGCCATCCTGCCGCTGAAGGGCAAAATCCTTAACGTCGAACGCGCCCGTTTCGACAAGCTGATTGCCAGCCAGGAAATCGCCACCCTGATCACCGCGCTGGGCACCAGCATCGGCAAGGATGACTACAACCCGGAAAAACTGCGCTACCACCGCATCATCATCATGACCGATGCCGACGTGGACGGCTCGCACATCCGCACCCTGCTGCTGACCTTTTTCTACCGGCAAATGCCCGAGCTGGTCGAGCGCGGCCATATCTACATCGCCCAGCCGCCACTGTACAAGGTCAAGCACGGCAAGACCGAGCAATACCTGAAAGACGAGCACGAGCTGAACCAGTACCTGCTCAAGCTCGCCCTGACCAACGCCCAGCTGATTCCGGGCGAAGGCAGCGACCCGCTGACCGGCGACGCCCTGGGCGAAATCGCCCGCCAGTATCTGCTGGCGCAAGCGGTGATCGAACGCGAAAGCCGGCTGATTGACACCACCGTGCTGCAAGCCCTGCTGAAAACCGACCCGATCGACCTCAGCAGCGAAGCCAACGCCCTGGCGGCACAAACCGCCCTGCAAGCCCTGCTGCCCGCCGCCACCCTGGAACTGACCGTGGTGCGCGACGAAAAGAACGACGGCTACCTGCTGAAGATCATCCGCAAACTGCACGGCAATATGCTGGTCACCTACCTGGACCAGACCTTCCTGCACTCCGGCGACTACGCCCAGCTGAAAACCACCGGCGCGCTGCTCAAAGGCCTGCTGCACAACGGTGCCGCCATCAAGCGTGGTGAACAGGGCCGCCAGATCAATGAGTTTGGCGAAGCGCTGAACTGGCTGCTCAACGAAGTCCGCCGCAACATCAATATCCAGCGCTACAAAGGCCTGGGCGAAATGAACCCCGGCCAGTTGTGGGAAACCACCATGGACCCCACCGTACGCCGCCTGCTGCGCGTGCGCATCGAAGACGCGATGAGCGCGGATGATGTGTTCACCACGCTGATGGGGGATCAAGTGGAACCGCGCCGGCACTTCATTGAAAGCAATGCGCTGATTGCGCGGAATATTGATGTGTGAGGGTATGGGATCCCAGGATTGTCTAGATTGTGTCTAAAAAAATCTAGATTTCGGAAGGGGGTCAAGCAAAAAGGCTGCTCGTTTAGAGCGGCCTTTTTGCATTTATTGGTTAAGTTCAGCTGGCTGCTATTCGGCCTGAGCGGAAGGTGGCTGAGACAAGCTTCGTGGTCCGCTTCCGGCCAGGAGCGGACCTTAGTGATGGGCCGCTTTTGGTTGGGCTGTTGTTGGTACCGACTTACTTGCAAGCAGATGCCCAGCTGCACCGACAGTGCATCCGGATCGCTGGCATCACTTTGCGTGCCTCCCTCGGCGTAGAGCTACGGCAGCAGGCTATCCAGGAACTGCGATGGCCCTTCGTGCCATGTCCTGCCAAACTGGTCCTGCCTGAAACCGCTGTACATCAGGTGAACCTTGTCGCGCGCTCTCGTGATGCCGACGTAGAACAAGCGACGCGCTTCCTCCATCTTCTCCGGAGTGTTGTCAGCCCAATTCGGCGAGGGGAACTCGCCTTGATCCAGGCCCAGAATGATTACGACGTCGTACTCTGTGCCCTTCGCGGAGTGGAGTGTGAGCAGATTGAGCTGTTTGGGTGCTCCGTCACGGCGACCGAGCTGCGCCTTTGTCGTGCCGAAAAGAACTCCGTCTTCATCGAGGGCCTTATGCATGCCTTCCACGTGCGCAGCCTGGTCAGCAAGCTCTAGTCTGGCGGCCATCAACACGTCGAGTAGTTCGATGCGTAGGGCTGCGACAAAGCCGAGCGCCGCACCATTGCCGCGGTGGTTCCACAGAAAACGCGTGAGCCGTGCGGCTCCATCTCGCGCCTGCTTGTCCGACAAGCCACCATGGAAGGAAATCCATCTGCCTTGCAAGTCGTGCAGCGGCGGTGACGAAACCTTCCAGCCGTCTGCACACCAGATGGCGCAATCCTCCACCCAGCTTGTGAGAGGCACCTTGCGGTATGGGGCGGCGTTGTCGATGCGCACGAACGGGTACTTGGCCTTAACGGCTTCGATGGCCGCCGCGTCGCCCACATTGCGGTTCCGGTAGAGCACTGCGATGTCACCGAGCTGCCGCCCCTCCTTGGCAGCCAGTGCTGCGGGGACCAGCGTCTGCACGGCATACTCAGCCTGGTGCTGCAGGCCCTTGTCGCACTTGTGCGCCTGAACGGAGGTTTGCCTCTCAGGTTCCGAAGATTCGTAGCCCCTGTTCTTTCCCAAGGCGTGCTGCGCGACCTCGATGATGCCGGTGCCGCTTCTGTAATTGATTTTCAGCCGGATGCTCTCGACGCCGTTTGCCTTGGACAGCTCCTCCAGTAGCTTGCTGTTTGCTCCCGTGAAGCCATAGACCGACTGGTCCACATCGCCTACAGCGATGAGTCGCACGCCTGCGTCAAAGGTAAGCCGACGCACGATGCGGTCCAGCGCAGCCCCCAAGTCCTGGTATTCGTCGACGGCGAGTACCGGGAACTTGGCTCGAATGACCTTCAGGACCCAGTCATGCTCGTTTACGAGGCGCTGACCGTAGTGCACGATGTCTTCGAAATCGATGAGCCCCTGCTTGCGCAACTCATGCTCGTACGCCTCCGCTAGGCCAGTCATCTCCTCGTTCCGAGTCCAAGCCTCGTTGTCGCGGTCTAGGTTCACTCGGCGGTGGCGGTCTACATCCTTTTTGCGTATTGGCTGCCCAATGCCGCAAAGCCTGTCTGCCACCTCCCGGTAGATGCTCGCGGCTTCGGACTCCGTGGCGACCTTCAGTGGATAAGGCAGCTCCAGGCCGGCGAGCTGCGCAAAAGGCAGTAGCAGATGCAGCAGGCAGAACGAGTGAACGGTGCCGACGAACAGCCGCGGGGACTGCTCGAGACCAAGTTGCCGAAGGCGCCGAATGAGCTCACGTGCTGCTTCATTGCTGAAGGTAATGCAGGCCACACCTCGGGGCGACTGCACGTCTTTTGCCATGACACGCGCCAGCTTCGTGACGAGTGTCTTGGTCTTTCCGCTGCCCGGACCGGCCTGCACGCAGCAGTTCCCAGTGGACTCGTAAGCCGTCCACTGACCGGGGTTGTCCCGCAGCTGCAGCGCAGCTTGCAGGTACTTAGGGCTCGACTGGGGGGAAGCCATTTTTCACGTAGGTCAGCGCATTCTTGATGTACTCAGGGCAAACTGCCGCGGTGGCGGAGCTGGCTAGTGCCTGCGCAAAGCGGCCTTTGCCGACCTCGCCGATCCACCCGAGGAGCTTGCCCTCATCGAGCGTGGTCGGGTCGTCTATCCAGCCCTTCATCACGTCCCTTCGCTGTTGGCCCCAAGAGTTCGCATGCTTTTTCAGGATGGGCGCCATTGCTGGCCCCATCCCAGCTTGGAACAGCTCGACTTCCAGCGTCTTGTCGTTGACGAAAATGCCACTCAACTCGCCGTCTTCCCAGATGTCGTCGAACTTCTCGTACTGGTCGATGACCTCCTGCTCCGTCCACAGGGCCAGGATGTCACGAACTCTGGCGAAGGCAAGCGGCGGCCCCCCATCATTCGGCGGGTCAAGGTCCGTCAAGATGACAAAGGGGATGTCCAAGGCGTCAGGCCCCACGAGCTTCACGTAGGGCAGGAAGTTGGCGCTGGCCACGGAGCACACCGTCACCCCAAGTGCGTCGAGGTCGATGCCGAGTGCCGCAGCAAACTCGGGAATGAGGAACCGCTCGGCGTCCCCCTCGACGAAGATGATGCCGCGCGCGAAGAAGAGCTCGCCCCGGGTGACGTCGATGTAGCGCTGCAGGTCGTCCTCTTCGTCAGGCCGCAGTTCCACCTCGGCCGCGGACGTAATCAAGGTCGCCCCACACTCAGCATCTTCACGCAGCAGGATGATGGAGTGCAGGGGCGCCACGCTCGCGATGTGTGGCGAATGAGTCGTCAAGATGGTGGTGATGTTCTCCGGCGCACCACCCTCCTCCCCAAGGTAATGCCTGTAAACCAACCGCTGAACATGCGGATGCAAGTGCGCCTCGGGCTCCTCGATGGCAAGGAACGTGTGACTGCGCTCCCCTGCCTCGACTGCTCGCTCAAGCTCCAGTCCCTTCAGGGTCAAGAAGAGCAGGTTCGCCGTTCCCAGGCTTGCATCGCCAATGCCGCGGTCGCCCCCGTCGATGAGAAGCCGCAAGCCCCGCAGCAGTACGTCCACATTGGTTGGGGTCGCGCCCAGCGTCAAGGACACGGCGTGTTCGTCGCCGACCATCTCCACAAGGCGGTCGTACACCTTGGTTGCGGCAGCAGAGACCTCAGGGCGTTGCGCCAGGCTGTTCTGGGCGTTGCTGACAAGCTGCTGGAGTTCCCCGCGGGCCTCCTCATCCAGGCTGGCTGTCAGCTCCTCGATGATTGGCCGAAGCGGAGAGCGCCTCCAGTTCAGAAGGTCGCCTTCGGCGTCGCGCAGCGCGAACAGGTAATCCATCGGCAGCTCGCGCCTGCGGGCAGCCGTAAAAACGTTGTCTTCGTTGGTGCCGCCGAACACCAGAAATTCGTAGTCCGCCAGACTCTCCGGTGCAGCGCCCTCGAGCTTGGCCTTGGGGCGATAAAGGTAGGTTAGTCGGGCGACCACTGGGGTCTCGGTGTCTACCAAGCTGCCGCCTAAGACGGTGAGCAGGTTGTCGTTGTCCTCGAAGTCGGTGAACTCCACGACCACCTTGACGGTGGCACCGAGCTTGGCGTCGCCTAAGCCGTCCCAAAAGTGCTCGAGGCCCAGCTGCCGGTCACGGTCAGGGAGCATAGGGTCAAGCACTAGGCGCAAAGCCCTGAGCAAGTTGCTCTTGCCCGCCTTGTTCTCTCCGACAATCACCAGGCTGTCATCAGTGCTGAAGTCAACATTCTGGAAGTTGGCGTAGTTATCGATTGCGATTCGACAAATTCGCATTTTCCCCATCTCCTGCTTAGTGTCGTGGTCTAATCTTTTCGAACAAGCCGATTAGGTGGAACAATCCCCCCCACCCAAAGGAAATCGAACATGTCACGCGTGCCCGCCATCACTAAGCGCCTGAACTCGGCGCTGGGCAATATGAGTCCGGCAGAGTTTGAACGACAATGCCAGCCGCTACGGGCCTTCTTTTTCCATAATTCCGTCTAAAAAAACCACAAGTAGAGAGGATGTGGACAGTCCCTGACTTATTTTTTTGGATAAATATTCAGTCAAGAATATGATAAAAGCATTCGTGTGATTACCCTGAAAACTTGACCAGGACAATGGTTTAGCTATACAAACACACGTAACGGTCAGGCATCAGCTTGGCTGATATGTAAAAATCATAACATGGGCTATCTCAAAAACCAAGTGCTACACGGCAAACAAAAGAAAAGCGCTACCGGGGTAGCGCCAAATGCACTTTGATCGCATCCTCAACGGCCAACATATCCGCTTTGGATAGCGTGCCAAGCAGACTCTTGAGCCGCGACTTGTCGGCGGCCATGATCTGGTCAGCCATCGCTTTGCTGCTCAGCCCGCCGATCGTCACAACGGCCTCACCGGGATACTGCTTTCCGGTGTTGCTGGTCACCGGCACCACGACTACGCGCGACAGATTCCTGTTGGCCGCATCGTTGCTCACAATTGCAGCCGGGCGTGTCTTGCGGATTTCGCTACCAATAGCTGGGTCGAATTCAACCCACCACACTTCACCGCGTTGCATCGGCCATATCTCCGGCAAGGGCGTTGCACCACTCCGTCGCTTCAGCTTCTCGTGCCTTGTCGGCTGCCATTGCCCGGTAGCCGTCATCGAGTGACGTATCCACCACATGCGGACGCAGCAAATCCTCAATGAACTGGCTCATCTTCCGCCGCCCAACCGTCCGATAAAGGCCCTCGTAAACCGCCTCATCAAGTGTGATCGTCATTTTCCGGTGCATACCCACCTCCTGAACACTTAATACGTATTACATCATAGCACGGTTCAACGGCTTCAATCTGGGCCGTCCCGGTCGCTGCTGCTCCTGCTCTGTCGTGGTCTACTCTTTTCGAAAGCCGGTAGGTGGAACACTCCCACCACCCAAAGGACATCGAACATGCCACAAACCCGTCGTCACTTCACCTCCCGAGTTCAACTCAAAGTCACCAAAAAACTGTTCAGCAACAGCACAGCATCGCCAAACTCTGTCACGAACTTGACCCTGATAAAACCGCTGCCCGGAGATGCCAAGAAGAAGACGAAGTCGCGTTAGTGGTCTCGTTCGACCGCCCTGCGCGGCCCACAACCTGAAAGCCCCGGCTTTGCCGGGGGACTGCAACTAGCCTGCCAACGGGCCGGTGATCCACTCAGAAACCTTACCTGCTGCGTTGATCAAGTGGGTATGGCGCAGTTTCTGCGCCATACCCACTCCAGGCAGAAGCACCCCATGGGCGTGTGGCGTCGGGTTGCGCCTTCTCGCCTGTGGTTGGCGATATTTCGCGGCGCGGACTGTCCCAACGCTTGCCTCTGCACGATATCTCGCAATAAAAAAAATCGGCTAAACGGGCCAAGATGAAAATTTTCTTGGCCGCGTGAAGAAAAAATGAGACTTCTTGCCCCAAGCGGAATGCGGCGGACGACCTGATGACGTGTAACCGCGCAAAAGCGTTTGCGCTCGGCTCGTGTGGGCCTGAGCGGATGTCCCCCATCAGCGTGTTTGAAAAAACGTGGCCAGCACCATATTGATTGGCGCACTGCAGGTGCTCACGACGCAAACTGTCCCTACCCCCGCAATCCCCCGACACCACCCCAAATCATCCCCACAATTCCCCGTGACCACCCCTTGCCGGTTTGCTATGCTGGCTGACAGGCAGGGCAGTCAGCACGCCCTGTGCTTGGAAATACATAAGCAATGTTTATTTCTTCTCAAAGGAGCCGGTATGAAAAAAATCATGTTGAGTCTGCTTGCTGTGGCCGCGCTGGCCGGCAGTGGTCTGACCTACGCGGATGCGGATGACGAAGCCTGGACGGCCCAGTGCGTCAAGGACAACAAGGACGAAGGGGCCAAGCCGGATGTGGTGCTCAAGTACTGTCAATGCATGGTCAACGAGATGGATTCCAACGATTCCCGCTCGGTCACCCAGTTTGAAAAAGCCAACCCGAAAACCATGAAGATGTGTGAGCGCAAGGCGGGCTGGAAGTAATCAGGTTTGTGCCGCGTCTGCGGCAGCAAAAACCCCCGGCACCTATCACAGGGCCGGGGGTTTTTGTTTGGGCGGGACTCAGGCCAGGGTAACGGTCTGGTCGGTAAACACCAGCTTTTCCACGTTATACAGGTCGGCGGCAAAGGTGGTGCCCACCAGACGGATCAGGCCGCCAGCCTCTGAGGTGTAGGTGACCTGGCTCTTGGTCAGCGCCAGCGAAACCGAGTCCGTGCCGGCACCGCCATCAATGGTGTCGTGGCCACCGGCACCCAGATAAATCAGGTCGTTGCCTGCGCTGGTCTTGATGTCGTTGTCCACCTTGTTGTCGGTGACGGTATCGGCGGCGCTGCCGGTAATCACGTTCTCGATGATGGCACCGTAGGCAATGCCCAGATTATGCGTGCCGGTGTAGATTTTGCTGGATTGCTGGGCGTAGGCGCTGTCAATCCAGCTGTCGAACCCGGTTTTGCCCTGGCTGGCAAAGGTTTGCTTTTGCTCCTGTGCCTGAGTGCTGACGCTGCGGGTGTTGATGCTGGAGTAATGGCCAGGCGTCAGGTCGACGGTGTCGCTGGCGGTGGTGGCGCTCAGGTCCAGGGTATCGGTGCCACCGGCATCCCAGATGCTGGCATAAAACGGGCTGGTGCCGTACTGGTAGGTGTTGTTGCCGGTTTGCGTGGTGCTGTCGGCACCATAAATGGCTTGCAGCGCGGCGATGTCGTACACCATGAAGCGGTCTGGGTAGAGCTGCTGATAGTCCACGTTGGCGCTGTTTCCACTAGTGGTGAATACTGGCACCAGGTTCTGGTAGTCGGTGTACGACATCAGGGTGTTGATGTGGTTGTCGTCTGCGGTGGGCAGGGTAGCGCCGTCTTCAAACGGGTGTTTCAGGCCCAGCGCGTGGCCAAGCTCGTGGGTGATGGTCAGCTGGCCGTACCCGCCTGCGCCCAGGGTGGTGCTGTCGATGCCGGTATCGATGAACACGTCGCCGCTATAGCTGGGGGTGGTGCCAGGGAAATAAGCAAATGCCGCCACCGATCCGCTGGTGGGTACCTGGCTGAAGCGGATGTCGCCATTGGCGCTGACTTGGGTAAACGAGAGTTGCACCAGTTTGTCGATGCTGCTGAGGATTTCGCTGGACAGCGTACTCAGGGTGGCGCTCATGGCCTGCCAGCCGGTGGTGAGGTTGCCGCTGGCGGTGGAGTTGGCCTGTACGCCGGTGTAGTCGGCCGGGCGGGTGGTGTCAAAGCTATAGGTCAGGCTGGTGCTGCTCCATTTTTCGCCGCCATTCAGTGCCTTGACGATGCTGCTTTGCGTGGTCAGCAGGCTGGCTGAATCGACCCCGGTGACGCTGGTGTGGAAGTTGGTGGTAGTGGTGCCCGTTCCGGTGCCGGTGCCTGTACCTGTGCCCGTTCCGGTGGAAGTTCCCGTTCCGGTGCCGCTTGAGGCCGCGCTGAGTGAACTGCCGCCCAGGGTCATGCCGGTGGCGGAAATTTTGGCATCTGCCGTACCGTCAGAAAACGCCAGCTGGGTGCCATTGCTGTCGTCCTGCACCGGCACCCGACACAGCAGGGTGGTGCCGGAATACACCAGCAGCTGGTTGCCGCTTTGCTGATAGGTGTAGGCACTGCGCGCGCCCGACAGGGACACCTGTTCGACATTCTGGTCCAGGGTCACGCCGGTGACGCCATTGGCGACGGTCACCACTTCGGAACCGGTGGAACCGTACACCGAGACATTGTTATTGCTGACGGTGAAAGCGTCGGCGGAATCAAGATATACTCTGGCCATGTGATACACCCATCATCGTCGGGGCCTTTGAACTCCCCTCTTGTGGCGGCGCACAGCGTGCGCAAGGGGAAGGCGGCGGATTGAAAAAAGCGGGCAGCGCCCGGTGGCGACAGCGCGCCGGGCCGGTCTGGTTCAAGGGCGTGCGTCCCACGGCACGCCCGCGCAAGCCAGGCGGTTTCCCACCTGAATGCAATACGCCAAAATGGCACGCAAACCGGGATGGGTCAAGCGTTTTACGCGGGTTGTCCCTTCCCGGCCAGCAGCTATCCAGCCATTTGGCATGGTCCGCCAGCCCCACTTTACCGGCCCCAGTCTTTACCAAGTCCATCGCAGGGTATGACCGTTTATGAACGTACTATTCGTCCACCAGAATTTTCCCGGCCAGTTCAAGTTTCTGGCCCCTGCGCTGGCGCAGCAGGGCCACACCGTGGTGGCGCTGACCATGCAGAAAAACCCTCCCAGCCCGTGGCAGGGGGTGCAGGTGCTGTCTTATGGGGCCAAGCGCGGCTCCACGCCCAATATTCATCCCTGGGTCACCGATTTTGAAGCCAAGACGATTCGGGGCGAAGCGTGTTTTCGGGCTGCGCAGCAGCTCAAGCAGCAGGGCTTTACCCCGGATGTAATCATCGCCCATCCGGGCTGGGGTGAAAGTCTGTTTCTCAAGGAAGTTTGGCCCAAGGCCAAACTGGGGATTTACTGCGAGTTTTTCTATCACGCCAAGGGCGCGGATTCGGATTTCGACCCGGAGTTTCCCACGGCGGATGCTGGCGCAGACGCCTGCCGTTTGCGCCTGAAAAATGTGAACAACATCCTGCACTTTGACCTGGCCGATGGGGCGATTTCGCCCACACACTGGCAGGCCAGCACCTTCCCCGAGCCGTTCCGGTCAAAAATCAGCGTGATCCACGACGGCATCGACACCCAGGCAGTGGCACCGGACCCGGACATCAACCTGACGCTGAATGGCGCGCTGACGCTGACCAAGGCCGACGAGGTGATTACCTTCGTCAACCGGAACATGGAGCCCTACCGGGGTTACCATATTTTCATGCGCGCCCTGCCGGAGATTCTGCGCCAGCGGCCCAATGCCCAGATTTTCATTGTGGGGGGCGATGATGTCAGCTATGGCGCACGTCCGCCCGAGGGCAAAAAGTGGAAAGACATTTTTGCCGATGAAGTCCGTGGCCAGATTGATGATGCCAGCTGGGCGCGGGTGCACTATCTGGGCAACCTGCCCTACCAGCATTTTATTCCGGTCTTGCAGCTGTCCACCGTCCATGTCTACCTGACTTATCCGTTTGTGCTCAGCTGGAGCCTGCTGGAAGCGATGAGTGCCGGCTGCAGTATTGTGGCCAGCAACACCCAGCCGCTGCACGAAGCCATTGTGCAGGGCGAGACGGGCCGGCTGGTGGATTTCTTTGATGCGCCCGCGCTGGCCAGCGAAGTCTGCCGGCTGCTGGACCAACCGGAAGAACGTCAGCGGCTGGGCGAAAACGCCCGTCGCTTTGCCCAGGCCAACTATGACCTGAAAACCATCTGTCTGCCGCGTCAGCTGGCTTGGGTGGAGAGTTTGCGGGCCAGTTGAGCGAGGCGGCAGGCACGGGGCAACCCCAGGGAGGGCGTTGCCCCGGTTTCTGGATGTCTTACGCTTCTGCCAGCGCCAATTGCAGGCAGGCGTCGAAGTGTTTGCGTGCGTCGTCGCGGCGGTCCAGCGCTTCCAGCAGGCGGGCCAGTTCGGCGTGGCCGGCCAGTGAAGATTCAATCGACAGGCTGGCTTCAAAATAGCTTTGCGCTTTGCCCCATAGCTGGCCAGCGCGGGCCAGGCGGCCCAGCATCAGCAGCAGCTGCGGGTCGCGGCTGTGGTCGGGCAGCAGTTTTTCGCCCAGGCCCAGGGTTTCCAGCCGACGCGGCTCGCTCAGCTGCGGGGCCAGTTCGCCCAGCGCACCGGCCAGCTCGCTGCTGTAGTCATGGGCCAGCTGGTCCTGCAGCAGCAGCGCGGCGGAATCCGCCTGCTCAAGCCGGGCGTATTGCTGGGCGGCAGCCAGCACCAGGGTAGGGTTTTGCCGTTCCTGGCTGGGGATGCGCTGCCACCACTGGCGCAGTTCGTGGCCGTCAATAAACTGACCCAGCTGCTCGCGGTAGGCGGCCAGCCGGTAGCGGCGGGCCTGTTCGGCGCTGAGTGCTTCGGATTTCAGCAGTTTTTCGGTCAGCGCCAGCACCTGTTCCGGGGCATTTTGCTGCTGGCGGATTTTCAGCTCCAGGCGCAGCGCAGCGGTCAGGTTGGGCGACAGCGCACGGGCGGCTTCGATGGCGGCCAGCGCATCCACGCTGCGCTTTTCCTCCAGCAGCAGCTCGGCTTCCAGCATGCGCCGTGCCAGTTGCACCGGGCTGCCCAGGCTGTCCATCCGCGCCAGATAGCTGTCGCGGCGGTCGTAGGCGCGCACGGCGTGGGCGGCGCGTGCTGCCAGAAGCAGCGCGACCCCCTGGTTTTCCGCCGCTTGTTCGTACTCGCAGGCGCGCAGCGCTTCGCGTTCGGCTTTCTGGTAGCGGCCTTCCGAATAAGCCAGCGAGGCCTGCACCAGCGCATGTCGGGCAATCCGCAGTTTTTTGCGGCGCTGGAAGGCCGCCACTTCATGCGGCAGGTTCAGCGTGGCGGCAAACAGGCGCAGCAGCAGATAGGACACGGCGATGGTGGCCACAATCAGCAGCAGGGTCATGTTCAGCGACAGTTCCACCCGGTAAGGCGGCAGAAACACAATGGCGTAGCCGGTATTGATCTGGGCAAACAACGACAGTCCGACGGCCAGGGTAAACAGGCCGATGATCCACAGCACAACTTTCATGACTTACTCCTGAGTCCGGCCTTGCAGGGCGCGAACGGCGCGCAGGCTGGCGGTGATGTCGGGCACGCGCACGGACAGTTGGGCGGTTTTGATCTCGTTCAGCGTGGCCAGCCAGGTGTGGGTGGCGCTGGACTGGGTGTCAAAGTAGTGCTGCACATAGCGCTCGCTGGCGGCCAGGTCGGCGCGGAACGGGCCATCCTGGTGCTGCAGCACGGCAATTCGCGCGCCCAGCAGGTGCAGCTTGAGATTTTCGCGCAGGAAGAACGCCTGCTCGGGCGACAGCAGCAGCGCTTCCGGCTTGTCCATGCGCCGCACGCGGATCAGCTGGCCAATGTCGTCCAGCAACTGCTCGCCCAGGCGCTGCCAGGCCGGCACCGTGCTGGCGGCGTGGCTGCTTGCGGCGGGGGCCGGGCTGCTGCGGGTGTGGTCGATGGTCAGCGGCAGGCTGTCGGCGCTGGAGGCCAGGCGGTCCAGCTTGACGGTCAGCCCAACCACGTCCACCGCCGGCGCGGCTTTCAGCAGGCCCAGGTCCTGGCCCAGCGCCTTGCGCAGCGGAATGAACTGCGGTTTGTCCAGCTTGGCCAGCCGGGCGTCGATGGCTTCCAGCGTGGCCAGCGCCGCGCTGATGTTGCCGGCCAGCTGCAATTGCTGGCCAGCCAGGTTCAGCGCGTGTTCGATTTCGGCCAGCATCCAGTCTTCACGGTTGCGGCTGAGTTCCTGGTACATGCTGTTCAAGGCGGCAGACTGCCCGGAAAACTCGTCCACCCGGGCGTCGAGCGCGGCCAGTTTGGCGCTGTTGTCACGGGCGGTCTTGTCGGCGCGTTCGGCCTGGCTGCGCACTTCCTTGCTGATGCCGCTGGCGCTGCTGGCTTTTTGCGCCAGTTCCTGGCTCAGGGTGTCCAGGGTGTGGCGGGTGTCCAGCCACTGCCAGCCGGTGGCAAGCAGGGCGGCCAGCGCCAGCAGCAGCGGAATATTCAGCTTGCGGGCGGGGCGGGTGGGAGGCGTGTACGGCGAGCTTGTAGTCATGGGTGGGTTTCAAACCATTCGCAAAGGGCGGCCACGGTGGCGTCGTTGTCCGCAGCGGTAATCAGGCAGTGGGGCGCGCCACACTGCCTGA
>Ga0209599_10000102_pt1 | contig 62902 bp, 98 predicted proteins | sample Shrwel_input2_FT_FD_187534 | JGI IMG/M metagenome (GOLD analysis project Ga0209599, IMG submission 187534) | Subsurface microbial communities from deep shales in Ohio, USA - Utica-3 well 1 S input2 FT (SPAdes) (version 2) ...
CGTCCTGAAGTTAAAAATCAACTAGAAGAAATAGCAAAAGACTTCTTGGAAGAAATGGGAATTCACGACTTAGATGTAAGAGATATTACTATATCCGGGTCTAATGCCGCATACAGTTATACAAAACACAGTGACTTAGATTTACACATCTTGGTCAATATCAATGATTTACCTAACAATGAAATTTACCGTGAATTCTTTGACGCTAAAAAGTCATTATATAATGATTCACATAACATAACTATTCACGGTGTTCCGGTAGAGTTATATGTACAAGATGCCGCACAACCATCTATAACATTGGGTGAGTATAGCGTAATGAATGACAAGTGGTTGCGTATTCCTACAAAGCGTAGAGCTAACTTTGACCAATCAGCTACTAGATTGAAGTATGAAAAATTACTTGACATTGTAGAAAGAGCATTAGATTCAAAGAACTTAACTAAAATTCAAAAAGTATTAAAGAAGATTAAGCAATATCGTCACGCCGGCTTAGATAAAGGCGGAGAGTTTGGTTCTGAGAATCTAGCATTCAAAGCATTACGCAGTCAGGGATATATTACTAAGTTATATGCATTGCGTGACAAGTTACATAGTGAACATTTAACTATTGAAACTATGTATCAAGATCCTGCAAAGATAATTGAAGATAATTTAGAAGAAGAATTGTCAAAAGAATTTGAAGATTACAATCCAAATGGTAAGCCACCTGGGCCTGAGTTTAAACCTACAATGCCAAAGGGAACTGTTAAAGTAAAAGTTAGTGATGTATATGACTGGTATAAGCTAGGTCAGCACATTAGTGATCTTGACGGATTAGGTAAACATGATTTTGGTCAAGGTCCTCCTAGTACTATTCTTTCGTTTGGGGATGAAGATACTGAGCATGAGTATATTAACAATTTAGAAAAGACTGGACTTGAACTAGTTGATATCGATCCAGTCGATCCTAATCAACCTAAGAATATGCCAAAGCTTAAAACTGATCCTACATATAATGTTAGTGAAGCTAGTGGCTATATTCCTAGTAATGCACAAAGAAATGACCCACGTTTTAAGACAGCATTGACTGTGGATGTTAAACCTGACAGTATCAAAAAGAATGCAAAAGCGTTTAGCTGGCTCACTAGTAGAGCCGGAATCCCACCAATAGCGAAGCCCTCAGGCAAAATCTGATTATGTAGTATTTTGATAAATACTATATTACTTTGGAATTCGCTATGAAAATTAATCAAATCGTACAAGAAACTACTACTTCAGGTTCAGTTGCACCGGTAGAACATGGTTTTGTCAAAATGCAAACTCGCAATCCTGGCGTTTATGGAAATACTAAAGCAGGGTCACTATTCAAGGGTAAGAAAACTAAAGCCCCATACGCTAACAGTATCAACGAAGGTGCAATGAAGCAATTATCATCTGACTTAAAAGGTGGACCTGATGGATTGAGCGATCAAGAATTTCAAAAGAAATACAAGATGAGTAAGCAAGCTGCCCGTCAAGAGTTAGCTTCCAACAGAAAACAATCTAAACCAGAACCAGTCAGCGAAGCAGAACTAGCAGAAGACGATATCATTTTAGTTCCCGGTCAAGGCCGTAAAATGAAAACTGGATTTGTACCACACGGTAAGAGTCGTGTTGACCATGAAGTTGAAATGGCGCGCAGCGATTTAATCAGTGCTGCAAAGAATGCCGAATCAATTTATCAAATGATTGAGTCTACAAGTGAAGATGAAGGTCTACAAGGTTGGGTACAAGAAAAGATTATCAAAGCCAATGACTATCTAAACAGTGTGCGTGAATACTTAGAAGGTAAACAGGCTCAAGGTGTGGCGGAAGGCAAAGACGACAAAATTGCTCAACTAAAGAAAGACCATGACACAGCAGTGCATTGGAGCAAGAATGAAACAAGCCCGCAAAAGCGTGAGGCTGCTCGTCAAAAGGCTGAGAAGATCAAAGCACACCTAGAGAAACAATATAAGCAAGGTGTGGCGGAAGATAAAGGTATGACACAATACAACGCATTTAAGCGTGAGTGGCGTGCTAAACACGGTGCCGATGCAAAAGTCCCTGGTTATGACAGCAAAGAATATACATCATATGTTTATCGTCAGAATGATAAAAAGCAGGCTGCGGAAGGAAAATCAAAATGAGCAATATTTTAAAAGGACTACACGAATCAAGAAGTGACTGGGATAACAACATGTCTGGTTACCGAGGTGATTACGGCGGCGCTGAAAATTGGGATAGTGGTAAAAAAGCATTCAGAAGACAAGAAGCTGACCAAGAATGGGAACGTGAGCAAGAGTATACTCGTCAGCGTGAACAACAGCAAGCAGAACTAGCTCAATATAATGCGACTGGTAAGTTCTGGTTAAAGTTAAAAGACTCACAACGCCATCTTCCTGCAGGACCTTTTATTGGTAAGCAAACTGCGAACAAAGCGGCAGTTGATCTACTACAGAAACAACCTGAATTAAAAGGTAATTTAGTTATTACAGCGTATGGTCCTGACGAACAAGTCAATGAGTTGAGCAACAACACATTAGCAAGTTACAAAAAGAAAGCAGGAGCAGATGCATCTGCAGCCGACAAAGCAGGTGACTATAAGCGCGGCGATAAGCGTTTTAGTGGCATTGTCAAAGCAACTAAAAAAGAGTTTGACAATGATGCTAAAGGTGTTGATGAAGGCATAATGAATAAAATTGCCAACAAAGTAATGGGCGCCGCACCAGAACAACCGCAGTACAAAGTTGGACAACGAGTCAAATATGAAACAAGCCCACATCAACCTGATTGGGCTGATGGCGGCAGTGGTGTTGGTGTTATCACTGCTTATAAGAACGGTCACTATATGATTAACGGCAATCCAGTTAATCACTTTGAGATTAAAGGTGTTGTAGAGCAAGGTGTAGCGGAAGGCTCGGGCACAACTCCCAAGATTACATTCGCTCAACAAACACCGGGTAGTTGGACTCGTATTGATATTTTAGTAGACGGAGATGTAAAGTTCCAAGCAGTTAAAACTATGGGCCCAGGACATTGGACTATTCACGATCAAGACGGTGAAGTTATCGGCGACGGTGGCAACAAGACAGAACTTAAAGCGTCCGTACTCAATTACTTGTCAAAGCAAGGTGTGGCGGAAGGCTCTGAACAGATTTATAACATATTAGCACTTGACAAAGGCAACGCACTAAAGAAGCCAACAAAACTAAAATGGAAAGCCAGTTCTTTAGAAGATATATTTGATGCTTTAGCGGCTCAGGATTGGTATCCCTTAGAAATCAATGGTGTTGAAGTCATTGCTGGTAAGCGTCTAAAGCAAGGCGTGGCGGAAGGCCCAGAGTTTGATAAATGGGCAGATGAAAGAGCGGCATCACAACTACACAAACTAAAACCCGCTACACTATGGGAAGTTAGTTTCGACTACGGTCCACACCAGTCCGACTCTGTAAAGGTCAATGCAAGGTCAGCGCAAGAAGCTGTTGATAAAGTAGAAACTGCGGCAGAGAAAAAAGGTCGTAGCATAATGGTTAACTGGGCGAGACCAGCAGAACAAGGTATTGAAGAAGAAAAACAACGCTTAGATCCTAGTTGCTGGAAAGGCTATAAAAAGCAAGGCACTAAGATGAAGGGTGACACAAGAGTAAATAATTGTGTTCCTGTAAAGGAATCAGCTATTATGAAGGGTCTTAAATAATGTTATCAGATAACCTAAAAGTATTATTAGCAAGCACACAAAGTTTTGCTATCAAAAGTCAAAACTTTCATTGGAATGTTGAAGGTAGTAACTTCCCGCAGTATCATGAATTCTTTGATACATTGTACAATGATGTAAGTGATACAATTGACCGCATCGCTGAGTATATCAGAATCTTAGGTCACTATACCCCTGGCAGCTTAACACGATATGCAGAGTTATCAATTATTCAAGACCAAACTAAAATTCCACGTGCTGAGTTAATGTTTCAAGAATCTCTACAAGACTGTGAAACAATGATCCAATTAGTTGTTGCTATGTTTGAAGAAGCGGCAAACGAAAATCAACACGGTATCGAAAACTATATGGCTGAACTACAAGACTTGTATGGTAAGAAAGCGTGGTTTATTCGTTCAATACTAAAGAGAGAGCGTGAGTAATGAAAGCGAAGGAAGTATATAAGGGTTTCAAAACTTATTCTGCTAAGATATTAGTAAAGAACCCTAATTATTCCGTTCACATGGATGCCATCGTAAACGCTAAAGATATAACGCAAGCAAGATACCTTATCAAACTACAATACAATGTAGACGATGGCAGAATAGGTACAATCAAAGAAATCAACCAATGAAAAAAATATTAATAACAATATTACTAGCAATTTCCACAGTAGCAGTAGCACAAAAAACACCAGTTGGAGCGACATACGATGCAAATATAGTGAGAGTTAGCGATGGTGACACTATTGTAATTGCGGCGCCATTCTTACCACAACCTTTAAAACCAGAGTTAGCTGTTCGTATATACGGGGTTGATACTCCTGAAAAAGGATTTAGAGCAAAATGCCCAGCCGAAGATGCTAAAGGACAAGCCGCAAGCAAGTTTACTAAAGATGCAGTAGCAGCCGCACAAAAGCGTCAAGTAACACTATATGCTTGGGATAAGTTTGGTGGCAGAGTTTTAGGTGATATATTATTGAATGGACAAAGCCTTCGTGCTATGTTGATTCAAAATGGATTTGCAAGAGAATACTACGGAGAAGCTAAAACTTCTTGGTGTAACTAACCCCACCTTAGGGCACGTTGTCGTCAACGGTTAATGGCGTCAAATAGGCGGCTGCTGCCTAAAACTATACTACGCCAGGTATTGATTAAAGTGAGCATAAATACTAATATGAGATCAACAGAACTATACGAATCAGCCGTAAAACAACTAGCAAAAAAATTGCCTAGTTTAGAAAAACACGACTATTCTACCATTGATAGACTAATGAGAACAGTGGCTAAACAGCATAGTATTACTGGTAAAGCATTACATGATTTATTTGTTCGTAAATTTCATCTAACTCCCGACGACTGGATTAAAAACAAATTAGACGAGAGTGATGTTGATACAGAATTACAACAGGAAGTTGACAAATTCTGTGAATGGGCATGTAACAAACTATCTATTAAAGACAAACCTCATATTGAGTTGAGTATGGATACTGAAGAAGCACAAACTAATCATCATACCGGCGGCCACATAATGGGTGATGATAAGATTTGGGTGTATGCTAAGAACCGTAACTTAGTTGACATATTACGCACTGTATTCCATGAATTGGTTCATGTCCGTCAAGGAGAACTAGATATGATTAACCCAGGTGATAGCTATCCGGGTAGCCCAATTGAAGCAATGGCTGACCTATTGGCTGGAAAGTATATTAAGATATACGGCGAAAAGAACCATCATATCTTTCAATAATAATCAATCTATGCTATAATGCATAGATGATTAAGCTTACCGTTCCCTTACCCAAACAAGTCACAGTCGCATGTAGCGGTGGCGTAGATAGTATGGCTATTGTTGATTTTCTTAAACGAAAACACGATGTAACGATTGCCCATTTTAATCACAGGACGGAACACGGGGAAAAAGCCAGTGAGTTTGTTTCCAGATATTGCGGTGATAATAATATTGTTATGTTATACGGGTCACCTCGAAGTATGCGTGGATCAAAAGAATCAATGGAAGAATACTGGCGTAGAGAACGCTATACTTTCCTTGAAGAATTGGGGCCAGTCATCACATGTCATCATTTAGATGATTGTGTTGAAACATATATTTGGTCAAGTTTACACGGCACACCCAAAGTTATTCCATTAACTCGCAATAATGTATTGCGCCCATTCTTAACTACTCGCAAAAGTGAATTTATTCGTTGGTGTGAGCAACACAATGTTCCATGGATTGAGGATCACTCAAATATGGATACCAAATATACAAGAAACTACATTCGCAATGAAATGATGCCGCATGTACTGAAGGTAAATCCGGGCATTCATACTTTGGTAAAGAAGATTGTAGAAAATAAGCAAAATACTTGACTTCTTTACTGAGTCCAAGTACACTAACTAATTATTTAAGGAGAACCTATGTCAGACTATAACCGCACTTTTAATGGTGACGCAAAGATTAAACTAACACAACTTATCAACGAGGGCATGAGTGTCATGCATGAGATTGATACATTGCAAGGTGGATTGAATGACACAATCAAAGCGATTGGTGAGGAATTAGAAATTAAACCAAGCACTTTGAAAAAAGCAATTAAGATTGCCCATAAAGCAAGTCTCGGTCAAACTAACAAGGATCACGATGAACTCAACACTATCTTGGAAACAGTGGGCAAAACTCTATGAGTTATGTGGATGCAATACATTCACGTGATGAAGATAGAATATATGTGGTTGAGAGGGATAAAGACGGCAAGCGTCAATATAAAGAATATCCTACAAACTATGTATTGTATTACCCTGACCCTAAGGGTAAACAACGTAGTATCTATGGCAATCCGGTCAGTCGTTTCAGTACACGCAAACGCACAGAGTTTGAAAAAGAAAAACGTATTCATTCAGGTAAGAAATTATTTGAAAGTGATGTGCCTGTAGTCTTTCGCTGCCTAAGTGAAAACTATCTAGGTGTTGATGCTCCTAAGCTTCACACATGCTTTTTCGACATTGAAGTAGACTTTGATCCTGTTAAAGGATTCAGTCCCACAAGTGATCCATTCAATCCTGTAACTGCTATCAGTTGTTACTTAGATTGGCTTGACCAATGTATTACTCTTGTCATTGCTCCTAAGCATATGACAAGTGAGACAGCAAATGAGATTGTAAATGAATTTGAAAACACAATGCTTTTCAAAACTGAGAAGGAAATGTTTGATGTTTTCTTTCAACTCATTGAAGACGCAGATGTATTGACTGGCTGGAACAGTGAAGGCTATGATATTCCCTACATGGTCAATCGTGTTACTAGAGTAATGAGTAAAGATGACACACGCAAGTTTTGCTTGATGGGTCAACTGCCTAAGCCACGAGAATACGAACGATTCGGTAAGAGTGAAACAACTTATGACTTAGTAGGTCGTATTCACTTGGACTATCTACAGTTGTACAAGAAGTATAACTATGAATCACGACACAGTTACAAACTTGACTCTATCGGTGAGATGGAAGTCGGTGAAAACAAAACACAATATGAAGGTACTCTTGACCAATTGTATAATAAAGACTTTAAAAAGTTCATTGAATACAACAGGCAAGATACAATGTTGTTGGTGAAGATTCACAATAAACTTAAGTTTTTAGAATTAGCTAATCAACTTGCACATGAGAATACAGTACTGCTTCCAACAGTTATGGGTTCAGTGGCAATGATTGAGATGGCAATTTTTAATGAGGCTCACGCTCGTGGGCTTGTTGTTCCAGATAAAAAACGAAAGGTTGAAAATGCAGAAGAAGTCCAGCAGGCAGCAGGTGCCTTCGTTGCTACTCCAAAAAGAGGGATGCACGAATATGTCGGCGCAGTTGACATCAACTCGCTCTATCCCTCGGTTATTCGTGCCCTCAACATGGGCGGAGAAACAATCGTTGCACAAGTCAGACAAACACTCACAGACCAGTACATGAAAGAGAAAGGCTTACGCCTTGCTATGGAAAAGAAACGCTACAAAGATGGCGATGATGATGTAACTGGTGCTATCTTGTGGGAAGGGTTATTCAGTTGTTTAGAATACACTGCAATCATGTCACAAGAACGCGGTACTATGCTTACAGTAGACTACGAAGATGGTCGAAGTGAAGAAATGAGTGCAGCGGAGATATGGAAGATGATCTTTGATAGTCATAAGCCTTGGATGCTAAGTGCTAATGGTACTATCTTTACTTATGAAAAAGAAGGTGTTGTTCCTGGTCTGTTAACCCGCTGGTACTCAGAGCGTAAAGAAACACAGAAACTTGCTAAAGAAGCATATGGTACTGATAAGTTTGAATACTATGATAAACGACAACTTGTTCGTAAGATTTTATTGAACTCGGCATATGGTGCATTGTTGAATGAACATTGTCGCTTCTATGATAAGCGTATCGGTCAGAGTGTTACATTGAGTGGTCGTCAGATTGTTAAACATATGATGAGTCAAATCAATCAGACTGTTGCAGGTGAATATACACATGAAGGTGAAGCGATTGTGTATGGTGATACTGACTCATGCTATTTTTCAGCATATTCTACATTGAAGCCTCAGATTGACAAAGGTGAATTGCATTGGGATAAAGATTTGTGTATTGGTCTATACGATAGTATAGCTGACGAAGCAAACAATAGTTTCCCTCAGTTTATGGAAAAAGCATTTCATGCTCCTCGCAAGAATGGTGAAATCATTAAAGCTGGTCGTGAACTTATCGGTGATCGTGCTATCTTTATGGTCAAGAAGCGTTATGCTATTAACATCTTTGATAAAGAAGGTAAGCGTAAAGACAAAGACGGACAATTAGGCGATATCAAAGCTATGGGTCTTGACTTGAAACGTGCCGACACACCTAAGTATGTACAAGAATTCTTAATGAATGTACTACAGATGGTTCTTCAACAAGGTAAAGGTCGTGAAGAAGTAATTGAGACTATCAAAGACTTCAAACGAATACTAACTGCACAAGATAGTTGGACAAAAGGTTCACCTAAAGGTGTAAACAAACTTACATACTATGGTGACTTGGAATCAAAGGCTGCAACAGGTCGTGCTAATATGCCCGGTCACGTAAGAGCCGCACTTAATTACAATTACTTGCGTAGAGTAAACAGTGACCAATATAGTCAAAAGATTGTTGACGGTATGAAAGTTATTGTTTGTAAACTCAAATCAAATGCTTTGGGCTTTACGAGTATTGCTTATCCTGTTGATGAATTACGACTACCCAAATGGTTTATAGAGTTACCATTCGATGATGCGGCAATGGAACAAACATTGGTCGATGAAAAGATTGATAACTTATTGGGCGTACTAGATTGGGATATTCGTAGCAATACAGATACTAATAGCACATTCAATGATTTATTTACATTCGGGTGAATTGCTATTGTAATACGCAAAGAAATCTACTATAATAGATAACATAAACTGCCTAAATAGGTATACAAAGGAAAAACATGAAAGATAATTTACAAGATTTAATTCAACACACACATGGTCTCGGTAACGTAGACCTTATCAAAGTATCCGGTACTGATACAGAGACACAGATTAACGCAGTAGCAGAAGATAAAACTGTTATCGTGTCTGGTACATTAAATAGTCCAATTGCAGACTTTATCGGAGTCTTTGGTATGCCTAACTTAGGTAAACTAAAAACAATTCTAGGCTTTGATGACTATGATACTGATGCTAAAATTAGTGTAGCAACTACTAGCCGTGATGGTGTTGATACCCCAACGACAATTCACTTTGAGACAAAAGATGGTTCATTTGTTAATGACTATCGACTAATGAGCAAAGCAATCGTTGAAGAAAAAGTTAAGAGTGTTACATTCAAGGGTACTACTTGGAACGTTGAATTTCAGCCTAGCATTGCAGGTATTCAGCGATTAAAGAAGCAAGCAAGTGCTAACAGTGAACAAGAGCATTTCACTATGACTACTGTTAATGGTGACTTGAAGATTAACTTTGGTGACCCATCAACTCACAGTGGTAACTTTGTGTTTCAACCAACTGTTGGTGGAACATTGAGTAAGACATGGCACTGGCCCGTAAAAGTGTTTCAAGCTATCTTAGATTTGCCCGGTGACAAGACAATTAGAATTGCAGATGCAGGAGCAACTGAAATTACAGTTGACAGTGGTCTAGCATCATATCGTTACTTACTCCCAGCTAACGCAAAATGATTGACTATGTAGTTGGTGGTGAGTTCATGAATGTGACTAGTAGTAAGGGAGCAGTCCCTTACTTGAATTCTAATCCTAATCCTATGACAGGTTCGTTAGCATTTGATTCATCTACACAAAGCATGAAAGTATTTGATGGTAATAATTGGCAAACTGTTGGTGGCGGCAGTGCAGTGGTAAATCTAACACCTAACGCTATCAGCATACTCAAGTGGGCAGAAAAGAAGATGTTTGAAGAACAAGAGCTACAAGCATTGTGTGACAAACATCCTGCTATCAAAGACATTGTTGGTGAAATGAGAATAAGCATGGACAACTATATCAATAAGATTGAAATGGTTAAAGCTCTAATACAAGAAGAAGTAAAAGTTTAATGGAACAAGTAAATCTATCAGCAAGTCACAACAACAATTGGGCATTGTTCTTACCCGCAGTCAGTAGTTTTTATATCTCTGGCTTAGGTAAGCAACGAAAGGGTGAACAGTACTTTGATCCTGCCCGTATTCCTGCACAATTCAATGGTGACGTTGAAAAACTAAACTTTCTTAATAGTAAAGAAGGTCTCTACTACTACAAGTGGGGCTTGTACAGTGCTGGTCATGCTAACTTAGATACAACAGTTAACGATCCTAGTGAGAGTATCATTAGAGAACGGGAAGCTGGGACATTTATGTTGGGTGACTCTGGTGGATTTCAGATTCTAAAAGCTCAGTGGCCAGCAGACTGGAAAGACCCTAACTGCCCACGTGCTATGGTCAAGCGTAAAGCTGTATTGAACTGGATGGATACATACATGGACTATGGTATGTGTCTTGATATTCCATCACAATCTCTATCTACATTTCATATCAAAGATCCTAAGACAGGTAAAAGTGCTCACGGCATCAGTACGATTGAAGAAGCTATCACTGCAACTCACATCAATAACGAATACTTTATTAAGAATCGTAACGGCAATTGTAAGTTCTTAAATGTATTGCAAGGTCGTAATCACAAACAAAGTGATGACTGGTATGAAGAAATGAAAAAGTATTGTGATCCAAATATCTACCCAGATAATCACTTTAATGGTTGGGCATTCGGAGGTCAGAATAAAATCGATGTACACTTGATGTTGCGTAGACTCGTTAACATCATTCATGATGGGTTACTAGTTGAAGGTAAGCATGATTTGGTTCACTGTTTGGGTGTATCTATCTTAGAGTACGCTGTACTCTTCACCGACATTCAAAAAGCTATTCGCAAGTATCACAATCCAAATCTACAGATTACCTTTGATTGTGCAAGCCCATTCTTTAGTGCGGCTAAAGGTCTAGCATACTTTAATAACAGTATTGAACATAATAAGAAGTGGTCATACAGTATGGAAAAGACTGCTGAGAAAAAGAGTTATGCCAATGACAATCGTAAGTACAGTGATGGTGTATTAGCTGATGGTATACACAAAATATTTACTGATAGTCCTGTAACTAACCTTATGACTATGAAGGACCTTTGTTATCGTGGTCAAGGTTTTATCGGTCAACATGGTAAAGAAACTAAAACAAGTTGGGATACACTTAGTTACACCTTACTACAAAGTCATAATGTTTATCAGCACATGACTGCCGTACAAGAAGCCAATCGTAGATATGAAACAGGCATTATGCCTAAGATGGTTATGAATCAGTTTGATGACCAGCATTTCGGTGAAATTGTAGATAAGATATTTGCACAAAATGATAGACAAAAGAGTCTAGATATGATAGAATCACATAGTAGCTTCTGGATGCAAATGAAGTCAGGTAGTCAGGGCTTTAGTGGTAAGAAAGCAATGAATGCTATGACAATGTTTGACCAATTGTTTGAAGTAAATAATAGTGAGCCAGAAGTTGATGAAGTCATTGAGGACAGTGATGACGCAATCAATGAAGTTTTAGGAGAATGATATGCCATATAAAAATCGTATTAAAACACTAGAAGAATCAATTAGATTATTAGACAATCAAATCTTTCAATTACAAAAAGCAGGTAGTGCTGATATTAATAAAGTGAAAACATTGATAGAAACAAAAGACAAATATATGTCTGAATTGCGTACAATGATTAGAGCGCAATGGGATAATGACCATGAACGAGTAGACTTAGATGACGACCGATGATTTTAAATTAATACCCAATCTACCTAAACCAGAAGTAGAGTGGGATATTAATAAGAGGGTTATAGTTGTTGATAACGTAATTAGCTCGGATATGTGCGATAATATTGTTGATCTTGTATCCAACAAGGTATCAAAAGGCATCAATAAATATCCACATGCGTTTGGCATCAGTTTTCATTCATGTACATTGTCATTGGAACATGAGATTCATAATTTGCTGCAACCAGTATGGAATCAAGCAATTAGTCAATTAGGATTTAATATTGAGTTTGTAGAACCGTATGAGGTAAAGAAGTATACTTCTAACGATTTCTTTGGAAAACATGTAGATAATTATTATAGTCTGTCCAAAGATATAGACAGAAAGATTACAATGAGTGTACAATTGACTGATAGTTCAGAATACACAGGTGGTGATTTGTTAGTATTGGGTAGAAACATAGGTGGTAAATCTAAAGGTAGCGTCACTTTGTTTCCTAGCACATTTGCACACGAAGTGACACTAGTTAAATCTGGTGTTAGATGGTCATTAATTGGATGGGCATGGGGCCCTTATTGGAGATAATTATGGAACAACAAATACAAACATTGGCTGAAAAACGTCAACGCATTAAACAACATGCAATTCGCACAATCTTTGTGCGTTTTCAAAAAGAAGGTATTCATAAATACCCAGCGGCAGCAACAGATCCAGCACTTGCAACAGGTGACGAGTATGATGTTAGCTTTCTCGCAACCCCACATCGTCACATCTTTCACTTTGAAGTGACGATTGAAGTAGAACACTCGGACCGAGCCATTGAATTCATTCAATTCAAAAGATGGCTAGAAAATCTGTACAAAGGTGGGACATTAGCACTTGACTATAAAAGTTGCGAAATGATTGCTGAGGACCTTTATGAAGTAATTGCTACACGCTATCCTGATAGAACAATTCATATTGAGGTTAGTGAAGACAACGAAAACGGAGCAAGATTAACATTCACTGCTTCATAAAGTTCATGTATTGAAATAGAACATTTAGTTCGTTTAGTTCTGTTTGCTTGCTTCGGTAACAATTCTAAATTAGTATAATGTCCTATTACTTCAGGAGGAATTCCTTGGATAAATCCTTCAGTTTTACTAAACTTATGATCTAGTTCATACAAGTCTCCTCGTATGAGATTGTTTGGATTGATTAGATTATGATGATGCTTCCAGCTTAAATTAGTATAGTTAGTGACTTGTTCCTGATACAATTCCCATTGAGACTTTGATTCTTTTGGGATTGCTAATCCTAGCTTAATTTTAGTGTCAGATGCTTGTTTATATGACTCTGGATTTCTTTTTTTGGCCTTTTCTGTTTGCAACTGTTTAGCTAAATCAGTATGAGATTTATTGAACATTGGATTGTTATTACCGTAATGTCCGCCACGCTCTTTTACTTTTTTAGAAATCTTTTCCCCTTTAGCTCTAACCCACTCAGAATCAGCATGTAGTTCCTTCAATTTTTTATTACCAGACTCACTCATTTTTTTCATATGTTTTATACGGTCTTCCGCAGTGGTGCGTTGTTTTCTACTATTTTCTGCTTTTTCAATAAAACCGGAACATTGAGTAATTTTCTCAGTACAACGGGTAATCTTAGTATTAACACTTATCCAATTAGCTTGCTTACCGCAATAAAAACATATATCATTACATGTGGGGTTGAATATTTTAGGCATAGTTCAATCTCTCTTTCATCATGTATTTATGCCGAAACAACAAATTTTTATCAATCACTCGCTATTTAAAGGAATTAATAAAATGGCAAAACAACAATATCAATCTAACCCGCGTGTTAATCAAATTTTTGAGGACCTTGAAAACTACTTGACATTCTGTCAGGACTATGGGTACAAGTTTGACGAATCAACATTGTACGATATGCGTAGTTTCGCATTTCGCCAGCATCAAAAACAATTAGCCGGTAAATGGGCTAAGGATCAATGGGCAGAGGATATGCGTCCATGAAAGTTGTGCTAGTCACCGGTGGCTTTGACCCTCTGCACAGCGGCCATATTGAATACTTCAAGGCTGCAAAAGCATTGGGTTTCTTACTAATAGTAGGAGTTAATAGTGACGCATGGTTGATCCGTAAAAAAGGTCAACCTTTTATGCCTATGCAGGAACGTAAATCAATCATTGAAAATTTATATCAAGTACATAAGGTAATAGAGTTTGATGATAGTGATGATACAGCAATTGATGCTATCAAACAAGTTAAAAATTTACATCCAAAAGCAAAACTTATATTTGCCAACGGTGGCGACAGAACTAAAGACAATATTCCAGAGATGGTATTTGATGATGTTGAGTTTGCATTCGGTGTAGGTGGAGAAGATAAAAAGAATAGTAGTAGTTGGCTATTAGAAGAATGGAAAACACCTAAAACATTGAGGCAATGGGGATACTATCGTATACTGCATGATGTACAAGGTTGTAAAGTAAAAGAACTAACAGTAGATTCGGGTAAAAGTTTAAGTATGCAACGGCATTTCAAACGACATGAATTCTGGCATGTTACAGAAGGTAAGTGTATACTTGATATGAAATTACCTAGTGGATATAGTTTGCCTCCTATGGATCTAACAACCTTTAGTCAGGTACAAATTCCACAGGGTGATTGGCATAGACTAAGTAATCCATATAGTGTGCCTTGTCGTATAGTAGAAATACAATATGGTGAAGAATGTGATGAACTAGATATAGAAAGAGAAAATGCATAAACTATTTTATTGCGGCCTCGAGCCGTACAAAGCAAGGTATACTCTACAGTTACAAGACTGGAATGAAAGTGTATTCAAACGCAGAGGCATCAACTATGTTATTGTCCCAGGTGAAACACTAAGTAATGACCAAGCTATTGTAACTGGTCAAGTATTAGATGCACATGGAAGAACATACTTTGGTATGAGTCAACTAATGAATCTAGTTAAGATGATGAAACAGGGCGATGTAGGCGCAGGTGATATAGTTTATTTTGAAGATATGTTTCAGCCGGGAATTGAATCATTACCCTACATTATGAAACAGATTCCAATCACAAGTCGTCCTAAGATTTATGTTCGTTGTCTAGCACAAAGTATTGACCCTGATGACTTTGTTCATGTCTGGGGCATGAGCGAATTCATGGGTCACTATGAAAAGATGGTTGACTCATTCGTTGATGGTGTACTTGCTAGTAACGAAGAAATGGTTATGCATATGAAGATTGCAGGCTGGAAGGCACCAATCTACAATATCTCAGGTCTTGCATTTGGTAAAGAAGAAGTACGTGGTCGTATCAACAATAACATCAAGCCGTTTAATGAACGACCAATGCGTATTGCATTCAGTGCTCGTTGGGATCAAGAAAAGCAACCTGACTTTTATATGGATGTGATTGAAGAATTCTACAACCGGTATGGTATGAAGGATCGTCATGGTGTATATCGTGGTGTAGAATTCTGCGTATTCAGTGGTAGTAAATTGAAAAGCAATAACGACAGTTATATGAAGCGTACAGAAGATATGCAAAAACGTGGGTTGTTAAAGATTCACGAAGACCTAGATAAAAATGCATACTATGAGTTATTGAATGATACTAGAGTATTGTTCAACTGTGCATTACAAGATTGGGTTAGTAATACAGTTAGTGAAGCAGACGCATTAGGTTGTAATGTATTATATCCAGCATATCGCAGTTTCCCAGAAACATTTGCGAATGATTATACAAGAATGTATGCGCCCTGGAGTGTTGAAGATGCAGCAATTAAGTTGTATAATATGTTACATCAGCCGCATATGAATCAAGGTAAGATAAGTGATTGGACTGATGGTACAATCGATAGAATTTGTGATATTTTAGAAGGCAACGGACAACAATGGTTGCGTATGGATTCTGATTATCGCAAACACACTAGAGAAAGCAAATACTAAAATGACAACATGGACATTAAAAACATTGCACAAAAAGAGTGCAGTTGAAAAACAGTTCTGGCATAAAGATAGTGTAACTATCATCCGTTATGAAGGTTATCGTTGGTGCGAATTCTATTGCGAAAGTGACGAACAACCTGATATTGATTTAGATAACCCTGACGGATACAATCTAAGCGATAGCGACTATGATTGGGAATTAGTAAGTATGGACGACGGATGTTGGGCTGAATGGGAATATCCAGATAGCGTAACAGAAGAAGAACAAGAAGAAATTGAAAATGCCTGGGAAGAAGATTTCTTTGAGGGCATGGAAGAATTAGGATGGAGTAATAATGATACAGAATACATCTTACAAGGTCCGTTAGAATTATCAGATGAAGATGGTAATGTAGTAGAGTCTGGTAACACAGATTAATGTTCATTTCAAAAGGAGAATATAATGAGCGCACATAATGATATCGAAACACAATTGGCAGCATACAATGCTGAGAACACTAAGTTTGTTGCAGGTAACGCGGCTGCAGGCACACGTGCCCGTAAAGCACTTGCAGAACTAGCCAAAGCAGTTAAGGCTCGCCGTAATGAGATTACAGCAGAAAAAGCCGCACGTGCAGAAGCAAAAACTAAGGCTTAATTATGGCTCGCAAGAAAATTCAACTTGCAGAAGTGAGTTCATTGCCGGACCTAGTACAAAAGGGTAGTCACTTAACTGTGACTACTTATCCTGATGGTCGCACTGAATTAGAATGGGATGATGCTGCCCTATTGAATGATGTAAGAGAAGCGATTAAAAGTGCTGAACTTACAAACATGAAGCCTGCAGTTAAGGCTAAATCAAAAAAATCAGTTGCTAAAGCAAAGTGATAAATACTTGTGTTACACAACGGTAACACAATGTCAAAATAAAACCATCACAAAGGAAGGTTATCTATGAGTTATAATAAAACAAAAACTAGTCCTGAGTTAGGATTAAAAGTACACGAACATTTAGTTAAAATGGGAGTTGAAACTCCCACAAAACCTAATAGCTTAGACCGTAAAGAAAAGATTGATATAATTGAAGGTCATTTTCAAAAGATTATGGAAACATTAGGACTAGACCTAAGTGACGATAGTTTAGAGGAAACACCCAAGCGTTGGGCAAAGATGGCTGTAAACGAAATTTTTTGGGGATTAGACTATGAAGCATTCCCTAAATGTACAACAGTTGACAACAAGATGCAATATAACGAAATGGTTGTAGAGCGTAATGTTAATGTTCAATCTAACTGCGAACATCATTTTGTAGTAATCGATGGATTGGCTACTGTAGCTTATGTCCCTAAACAAAAAGTTTTAGGGCTTAGTAAGATTAACAGAATAGTAGAATATTTTAGCAAAAGACCTCAGATTCAAGAGAGGTTAACAGAGCAAATTTTTCACACCTTACAGTTCATCCTTGATACAGAAGATGTTGCAGTTATGATTGATGCCAAACATTATTGTGTGGCCGCACGTGGGGTAGAAGATACGGGATCTAGTACTGTTACATGTCGTTTAGGTGGTGGTTTCAAAACTGATCCAGCGGCACGTAGTGAGTTCTTACAAATCGCTAACAAAGGTTGCAAATGAAATTTAAACTAGGTGATATGGTTAAAAAAGTGTCTGGTTCACAATGGCACGGAAAAGTAGTAGGTACATATTCAACTGAATTAACCCCGGAGGGGTATGCAGTTGAGAGTCATACAGAAAAAGGTTCTGTGCAAATATATCCAGCAAAGGCTCTTGAACTTTGGGATGGAGCTAATGATGGGATTTCGTAAACAAATGGACTACAACAGTGTGCATCATCAAATCTATATGTCAGGTGTAGAACTACATAGTAACTACAATGACGGTTTCAATCAGTTTGAAATCAAAAAAGATTTACATCGCATCAAGTGGTTGATTGACGAAATTATGTCTGATGCACCCTCATTTGCAGGTGAGGATGAATTCTTAAAAGAACATGATCAGGTAAAGATGTGGCGTACTCTAACGAAATAACAGCAATGCAGGCCTATGCGGAGGAACTTAAGAATAATCCAGTGAAGCTTAGAGCGTTTATGCGTTCGGTTATGGGCCCTGCAAAACGTCTATTAGAAGGTCATGAACGTGAACACATGATAACTGTGTTTAGATTATTAGAACCAATGGGCACTAACAATAATCAACGTTCATTTACAGAAGAATATGAACATGCAGGGAAGAAATACGATGTTACATACTTTGAAGATGAAGTGATAGTAGAAGAAATATTAAAAGATGATATTTAACCATGTTAAAAAACTTAAACAAGAAGGCAAGAGGATTGGTATCACGTTCTCAACATTCGACATGCTCCACGCAGGACATATCGCAATGCTCAGTGAAGCAAGAAACCATTGCGATTACCTCATTTGTGGACTTCAAAGCGATCCTACAATTGATCGTCCTGACACTAAAAACAAGCCTGTTCAAAGTATTGTGGAACGTCAAATCCAGTTGGCGGCGTGTCGTTATGTCGATGAAGTTGTTGTGTACAGCACAGAACAAGACCTCGTTGACCTCTTACTTATACTCCCAGTGGATGTCAGAATTCTTGGTGTCGAATATGCCGATAAGGAATTCACAGGTAAAAGTGAATGTGAACTCAGATCCATCAGTATTGTCTTTAACGGTAGAGATCACTCCTTTAGTTCCAGTAGCCTACGTAAACGTGTCTATGATAGTGAAACCAAAAAGCGAGGTCAATGATGAATAATTATAATGACTTTATAAATAGGTTCGGTGTTAAGAATGTTCACGCATCCCGAGATCGTGATTATAGAACTTTTAACTACCATTATAATCAAACTGCTAGTTATTACGCTGACCGTGAAGAAATTATTGAAATGGAACTTACACGTGATGGGTTTGAACATTTAGTTAAGTTAGACCGTGAGTATGATCTACTGTGGCAAGGCCAGCGCCATGAAGCACATATGCGTAGACAACACCCAGCAATTGCCGAAGCATATAGTAAATATTTAATGTTAATGGAGTTATACAGATGAAGCGAATTTTAATTATGGGCTTACCCGGATCGGGTAAAACTTATCTAGCACAGTATGTACTAGAACATTTACAAAATGAAAAGAAACGTGTAGGTTGGCTAAATGCTGATGATGTGCGTAAGAAATACAATGATTGGGATTTTAGTGAGGCGGGACGTATTCGACAAAGTTTACGGATGCGTGAACTAGCAGATAACATGACAGATTGTGACTATGTAATATGTGACTTTGTTGCCCCACTGGTTGAAATGCGTAACAACTTCAAAGCAGATTGGACTGTGTGGGTTGATACAATTGACAAAGGTCGTTACGAAGATACTAACAAAGCATTCATTCCGCCGGATGTATACGACTTTAGGATTACAGAACAACACGGTGAAAAATGGGGCGAGTTCATTGCCGCACACATTTATGACAACCGTCGTAGACCAGTGTTTAATTGGCAGAAAGAAACAGTTCAAATGTTGGGACGTTGGCAACCATGGCATGCAGGACATCGTAAGTTGTTTGAACGTGCAGTTGCTAAGACAGGACAAGTCGTTATTCAAATTAGAGATTGTCAAGGCTGGCAAGAAAGTAATCCATTTGCTATTGACCAAGTAAAAAGTTTTATCAAGCGTGATTTAGATATGTTGTATCAAGGTCAATATGAAATACAAATTGTCCCAAACATTGTAAATATTACATATGGACGTGATGTTGGATATAAGATTGAACAAGAAACGTTTGACGATGCAACCCATGCTATATCTGCCACAAAAATCCGAAAAAGTTTAGGATTTGGTAAATAAAGATAGCGGTCTTAGGCTCATCCCGCTTTACAAACTCTGCTGCCTATGCTATAATATAACATAGGAGAAAATCATGGCAAACAAAAAATTCTTTTCAACAAAAACATACAGACAAATAGGTCCTGTAGCATATCGTCAATGGCGTGCTGACAGTCATTGTAACTTAATTCATGGCTATGCTATGAGTTTTCACTTTGAGTTTGAAGCTGACACATTAGATGCCCGTAACTGGGTAACTGACTTCGGTGGATTACGCCCACTTAAAGATAAACTAGAAGAATGGTTTGACCATACATTACTAGTTGCACAAGACGACCCTATGCGTGAACATCTACTAGAATTAGGTCGATTGAAGCTAGCAAAGATTACAGAAGTAGAACGCACAGGCTGTGAAGGTATTGCTGACTTTTTGTATGAATATGTTAACACAATCTTCTTGCCTAATTGCGGTAGTGAGGAAGCAAAGCGTGTATGGTGTTGCAAAGTAGAAGTCCGTGAGACTGATAGTAATATGGCAGGACGTGGTGGTCATAGAGAAGATAGAGAGTTTGCATAATGTTAGAAACAATTTGCGATACTCTAGTCGAGGCATATAAACGCAATTGGATTACTAGTCGTGATGGCAATGTAAGTATTCGTCATCACGACCGTGACCATTTTTATATCACTCCAAGTGGTGTGCGTAAGCAGACGATGCAACCCGATCAGTTTAAAAAAATCAGTATTCACGGCTTACTCTGGCAAGAAGAATTCTATACTGATATCAGTGCTAAACTAAAGCCTAGTGGAGAGATTCCACTACACTTCGGTTTACAAAGAGCAATGGGTCAGCATAGTAATGACGTTAGAGTAGTAGTTCATTTGCACCCTACCTATTGTGTTGCGGCTATGCATCGTGGTATTGAGTTAAGTAGGCTTGCTGATGACTTTCCTGAACTAAGTCGCTACACTAGTGTAGCACCTAATGTAGGAGATGTACCACCTATCAGTCAAGAACTTGCTGACCGTTGTCACGAAAATCTCAAGTTAGATGACTATGGCAACATTGCTTATGACATTGTGGGCATTAAAGGTCACGGTGTCGTAGCTATAGATACTAGCCCATGGAGGGCTTTTGAACACATTGAACGATTAGAACATATTTGTCAAATCGTATTAGCATCAGGAAAATATGAATAGCTTAGAAAAAATCTGGGCTAGGGCAACCGGTCATCTAATGGGTAACACAGATGATGACAGGCCTGATGTTCCCATTCTCACATTGCGTGAAGCAAAAATTGCATTGTTCCTAAAGACTTTCTGGGTGGTGCTACATGTGATAACATGTTGTTTTATTATAGCAAATACAATTAGACATTGGTAAAATATGAATAAAAAAATTAAAGAACTATGGGAGCAATCTGCTCAACGAGATGACATAATGGATGAAGAGCGTTATGAACATTTTGCAGAGTTATTAATTAGAGAATGTGCTAAACCAGTCAATCATCTTTTTAAACAAGGTGGCGGAACTTGGGGCGAAGTTATTCTTAAACATTTTGATGTAAAGATCAAATGATAAATAATAAAGGGTGAACGGATTGATCCTCCTTCTGTGCCAATACACAGATAGCCCATCTATTACTTATTGGAGTATCTTATGTTGAAGCAAACACTAATTGAAAAGTCCACGGTACCTAATATCAGGTATATAGACAGATATATTTCATACATTGAAAAATGTAAACTTATACCAATCTTTGTTTCTTTTGAAAAGCATCATATATTACCTAAATCGTTTGGTGGTAACAATATTAATAACTTAATAAAACTATCACCGAGACACCACTATATTGCCCATGTTTTACTAGCAAAAGCAACCGGATCTCCTAAAATGATTAAAGCATTACATAAAATGATGTATTCTAGAACAGGTGATGTTAAAAGAGATTATAAGATTTCTAGTAGAATGTATGAGTATTTGAGAATTGAACATGCTAAAGTGGTAAGTGCTTATAGTAAAAATACAGTTACTGCTAAACATATGTTTACTAACGAAGTAAAGCGTATACCAAAAAAACTGTTTGACAAGTATAATGGAGTGTTATATGAGGCAATGGCTAAGGGTAGGAAAGATTCACAAGTGACAATAGAACTTAAAAGAATTGCTAGTAAAAAACCCAGAAAAGTTATACAAGGCACTAGTGTAAGAAGTTTGGCTGCGTCAAAGTATTCATATATAACACCCAAAGGGTATTGTGAAAATAGCAATGATCTGCTAAACTTATATAGCACTTTTACTAAAAACACATTAACTGTATTAGAAGATGAGTTTGTGATTAGTCACAAATTCGCCAGTATACACAATGAATTTAAAGATTGTGTGGGTAAAAAATTAAAAGACATTGGATTTACAAGAAAGATAAAATGAGCAAGTTACATTATACAGAATTATTCTATAGCATTCAAGGTGAGGGTAGATATACCGGTGTTCCATCCGTGTTCTTACGAACATTTGGATGTAACTTTAAATGCCGAAATTTTGGCAGAGATAAAGATGATACTTCCGATAATCAAGAAGTAATGAACATTATACAAAATATTGACAAATATGAAACATTCAAGAGTCTCCCGCTGGTTAGCACAGGGTGCGACAGCTATAGCTCAGTGTATCCTCAATTCAAATCTTTTGTTACTCATTCTGATACCGATTCTATTGTTGACAGTATTATGGATATACTTCCTCACAAGCGTTGGATGGATGAACACCTTGTTATTACAGGTGGTGAACCTTTGCTTGGATGGCAAAGAGCGTATCCTGACTTACTTTCAAACTCGAAAATGACTGCACTGAAAGAGATTACATTTGAAACTAATGGTACACAAGAATTGAGTACAGAGTTCAAAGAGTTTCTAAACAAATGGAAGATGCATCGTGAAAAGAATGCATTGACATTCAGTGTCAGTCCTAAATTAAGTATCAGTGGTGAGAAGTGGAGTGAAGCAATTTGTCCTGAAATCATTCGTCAATATGAAAGTATTGGTTTTGTCTATCTTAAGTTTGTTGTAGCAAGTGAAGAAGATGTACAAGAAGCAGAGAAAGCAGTTAAAGAATTTCGCGCCGGTGGATTCAGAGGTCCTGTATACTTGATGCCATGCGGTGGTGTTGAATCATTGTATAACATGAACGCAAAAAATGTAGCAATTGCGGCAATGAATCGTGGCTGGCGTTATAGTGACAGATTACAAGTACCATTGTTTAAAAACGAGTGGGGCACTTGATGCCTCAGACGCAGGTACATGATTCATTTTACAGATGGTCATTAGGAGCCGAACTTAAATTTGCTTGGCTCCCCGAGACTTGCTATATATCAGGTAAACGCATTTGGTTAACGTATGGATACCGATTGACTAGACTAATCACTGGTCCCGGGGATACAATATTTGAACACAGATGGCACGATAAGAATGCCCATATTATTTGGAAATTAAAACAATGAGAACGTATAGTAAACGAATTGGCTTTTTGGTAAGCTATCAGACATTAATACCCCATGGTGGTATCGGACAATTTACAAAAAGCTTTTGTGAGTTGATGGATAGTCACAATATCAAAGTTGATATTATTACTGACAAAGAACCGCAAGATAATGAATTCGTTAAATCTATTCCTGCAAATGTAATTGCCCCTATTGAATCACTTAAGTATACCGATCATTCAAATATCTTTATGTACGGCGATACATTTTGCTATGAGCGTATGGCTAACTTTCGTAATGCTATCGTAGAAGCACTAGAACATAATTTATATGATGCACTGATATGCAACACATATGAAACAGTGCAAGTAGCTAGTACAATGGGATTAGAAGATGTAATTCAAATCATTGCTTATACTCATTTAGAAAGTCAGATATTCAAAGACACTAAGAATCCCTTCTTGTTCAACACTAATGTAGCAATGCGTCAGCAATTAAATTTATCAAATATTGATGTAGGGACACAAAGTAAATTCAATCAACTACATTTAGATGAATCATCTTATCATCTTCCTATACCTATCACTGAGAAAGATTTACTCACAGAATATACAGGTGAGCGTGAAGGTATACTGTTTGTTGGCCGATGGGAAGAAGGTAAAAATCCTGAATTGTTTATTGACTTGATTGAACAAACTAAACTTCCTGCTAAGGTAATGACTAGCCCAAATGGCGTCAAGAAATTTGAAGATAAACTCTCAAAGCTAGGTGTAAAGTATGATGTTCGTGCAAGTATCGTTGGACAAGAGAAAGTAGATTTTATTAAGTCAAGTAGAATCGCATTCAATCCTAGTGTAGTTGAGAGTTATGGTATGGCATTCTACGAACAACATATTCAACTCCCTACACTTGTATTAGAAAATCAGCGTTGGACTAAGAATTTCAATGAAGACTATTTCTATACATGCACTAAGAAGACTATGGCTCAACGAGCAATAGAGTTGTATGATAGTTTTGAAAAAGCAGAGACCTGGTATAATTTAGAATCACTGAAACATGCTAACCAACAAGAAGCAAATGTGTTTCACAAGTGGAATGAATGCTTTAATGAATTCAACTCAAAAGAATCTAATACAAACACAGCTAAAATCTGTAGTGAGAACATAGTTAAATTGCAAGATTACATCAAGGATTTAGGTCGTAAAGTTATTTGTATTGATGACATTCGCAGTGTGTTGACTAACAAACATAAATTTAGAATTATCTATACTGATAAAGATACCTATCTAACAAAAGACCCATCATTTGAACCACAAACACAAGAAGAAAGTTTATTTTCATGGTAAAAAAAGTTTTAATCACAGGTAGCTCAGGCTACATCGGCTCACATCTATGCAAGATGTTAGAAAATGACTATGATGTTCACGGGCTGGATATTTGTATGCCACAAGTTCCAGTAAAGAAATTCCATCAAGTTAGCATTAATCAGCCATTCAATATTGAAGAAGAATATGATTGTGTAATTCATTTAGCCGCATTAGTTCGTGTTGCTGAAAGTGAGCAAATGCCTATCAAATATTATATCACTAACTTGAATGGCACGATGAATGTAGTGAACAAAATTAAAACAAAAAACTTTATCTTTGCTAGTACAGGTGCCGCACAAGATTGTAGTAGTGCATATGGCATCAGTAAACGTGCGGCAGAAGATGTTGTGCATGAGTTCTACACACAGCATAGACCTACACCATATACTATCTTTAGATTTTACAATGTAATAGGAAGTACAGTAGTAGCGCCCACTAACCCTGACGGACTAATGTACAATCTAGTGAAAGCACATGAGACCGGTGAGTTTACTATCTATGGTACAGACTATGAGAGGACAAGTGATGGAACTTGTGTCAGAGACTATGTACATGTAAACGAGATATGCGATGCCATAAAGCAAGCAATTGAGAAACCTTCTAATCAAATAGAATCATTAGGACATGGTGTTGGTTATACGGTTAAAGAGATTGTTGATTTGTTTCAGAAAGTCAATGATACTGATTTTGAAGTAAAATACGGATCAAGAAGAAAGGGTGACATTGATGTTTCTGTATTAGAAGAGGTGTCACCCTATATGAAGAACTTATATACTTTGGTACAGTTGCTAAAAGTTTAACGACTATAGTATTGGTTCAACACATTACTATTAAACCCGACATCAATGATGACGGGTTTGCCTTGATACAATCCCCAATTGGCCGGTCTATGAAAATCGGCCAACTCAACATCAAACGAACTTTTTAATTCTGCTAGTCTATTAACATATTCTAAGAATGTATCCGCGTCTTGTTCACTAGAACCAAAATGGTCATTCTTGTCAATAATATCATTTAATATAGCTCTAGACCTAGTACCATATTCATTAAGTTGCGCTTGTGCCGCTCTGATTAAATCATTAAGTGACTGGCACTTCATTAAACTACACAATTGCTTTTCGTTTGCTTTTTGTGCTAGTTCAGTATGAACCCAACTTGGTTCACGATTCTGTTCATCATAATCAATGATAGGGATTAGTATACCCATTTGACTAGCGTAGCCATCACTAAGAATATCAGCTTCAACACTGTTCTGTGCTAGCCCTTTAGCATTCTTTGCTATTTTAAGAACAGTAGGACGACCTTGATATTCAATAGTTGTAGCAACACGACTAGAACCAGTGCCCAACTTCTTTGCTCTTTCTAAAGCATAGGCAAGCCTTGACTTGAATGTAGTACCTTGCTGACGCATCTGTTGAGGATCCCAGTCTGCCGGAAGAGGCATTTCATCAAGTACTTCTTCATCTACTTGTTTAGGTGCAACCAGTGTAAAGAATTCATCTTTTTGCGTCATGGTCCAGTTGGGTAGCAGACGTTTCACCATCCTAGCATACAGACCCTGACGTGAATCTTCTTTGGCACTGAATGTCAGTACTTGTATCTTGTCTTTGTATTTTTCCAAGAATGCTCGCATGATATCAACCACTGTGCTCATGACTTCTGCTGAGTTACCAGTACCAGTTAGTCCGAACTTTTGCATTCTATCTAATTTGTTGCCGTGTCGTTTAAACTCTGCTTCCCATTCACCATCGGCACCGTAAGCATGGAACATATAAGGTACTTTGCCTATTTGGAACACTGCAACCGCTTCTTCACTGCCTTGAAAACTCCACTTCCAATCTTTTCCAGGTTGAAAGAGTTCGTCTAGCTTTTCTTCGTCAGTATTATCTAGATCAGCTAAATCAATATAATTAATAGGCACACCCTTGATTGCTGCCGCCAATGCACGATGATTTCCGTCAATGATTCTGTTTCCTGATAGAACGATTACTTTATTTGATAGCGCAGGATCATCTATATATGATTGTACTAGTTCTTTCCTATCATCATCTAACATATCTGTTATTTCATCGATGTGTTCGGCACAATATTGACCAAGCAACATGAACATTACTTTGTGTTTCTGTAATGTTTGCATAGTTAACGGTGTGTTAAGTTCACTTGAACTAACATAGTCCCAAAAAGTTTCATCACGTTCAGGGTAGTTACCATTATATAGGTTATTTAATGTAGTAGTGTTACTCGCATCTTCCCAAACATACTCATCTTCACCACGATGTTTGTCCCAGAAGCCTGCGCCAGCTTTAGTTTGGTCATGGCTTCTATTAATGATATATCCTGCACTCTTTAGATAGTCATACATTGACTTAGCAACACCTCTGTTGCGATAGTCGTCATTTACCCAGAGATCCTGTGGATATAATTCTTTGCCTTCTCTAACAAACTTAACATACGCTAGTGGATTTCTAGTAATAGGATCAAACGCCTTCATAACTAATGCGCTATTATTGAATGCGTACTTTAAAATCAAGCCATTGATCTTGGCAGACTTAGATTCTTCAGTTATAAATTCATTTGCTCTCATTATGCTTGTCCAGTCCAGATAGCGTACAAGCCAGTAGATGAATTGTAGTTGCCGTATACTTTGCTTAGTTTTGTATCAACATACGCTTCTAGTTCTGTACCTGTTGTATTTGGTTTAACATCAAACGCAAAGAATTCTTCATCAAATAGGCCAGTACCAATGTGTTGTCCACCTAATTCACCCATGATAGTATCAATATTCTTGTTGGCCTTTGCAGGTGTAGTCATACTGTATGGACTTGGTCTAGTGTCTAAGTCGTCTTCATCAAAACTAATGTAACCCTTCATTTGTACTCCGGGGATGCTAGCAAGACTGACCCAGTTTCTACGACCACCGGGAGTTTGGCTACTTCCTGCAAGCAATGGACGCTTCATAATAGTTAGTACAATACCATACAATGCTTTAGCGATACCGCCACCGCGATAATCTTCATCTACTGTGATAGTATCAACTTGAACTGCACCTTTAAGCGGGAATCCGTGAACAGTACTAACTGACAATTTGCCTATCAATTGTCCCGGAGTATTTAAGTCTCGTTGTGCTCTTTGCCAATCCCAAAGTCTACGGTCGTACACGAAGCGTGACTCTCCTCGGCCACGAACTGGTTTGGGTTGAACACCTCTTTCTTTTTGAGCAAGAAAGTCTTTACCGTTTGGATCCCAGAGTTTGATATCAGTGCCACCGAACCTACCTTCACTAGTAGAGTAAAGTAATCCACTACCACCGGGGAGTTTCTTTAGTTGCTTACCAATCTGTTTGTCATACAAGGCGTACTTGCCGCCCTCATAGTCATCCGGACGCAATCTTTCAATCTCGTCTAGTTCTTGTGTTTCGTTTATAAATTCATTTGCTCTCATAGACTCTTACCCCAACGTGTATTGATTACATTCCAATTGATAATCTTCCACTGCTCTTTTAAATACTTCTTCTTGTCACTACCGTAATCTAGTATCCAAGCATGTTCCCACCAGTCAATCAATAACAATATATCATTGCGAACTTGATGATTGGGTATTGTTTTAATCTTACCATCAGTTGCTAAGTATATCCAACCACTACCTTGTATCTTCATAGCTTCAACTTCAAACTTATCTTTCATACTATCGTATGACCCATAGTGTTTGTTGATAAAGCCCACCATAGGACCGTTTGGTTTGTTACTGTTTCTTACTTCACGAAACTGAGGGAACAATGTATTATGCAAGAATGCACCTGCATAATTAAAGTCTCTATCGCCCTCTTTCTTGTTGTATCGTTCAGCATAACCATGCGCTAACTTGCCATAGTGTAAGTCCAATGTATCTTTTGATAATACAGGACTTACTTCTTTTGGCTCGAAGTTTAGAGCGATGATTTCTATATCTTGAGGCTTACTCTTATCCTCAAGTAACTGAATGATATCACGCATTTTAGTGTTTCAATAGTAATGTAGACAATACACCCGGATCGTTAGCACTAACATCTCCTTCGCCGCCCATAACAATGACGTTGTATTTCATGCCGGATGGTATTTTATTGCGTTTTTCCATATACTCATCATAGCTCAATATAGAGTTAGCACTTAACCCATACTCACTAGCCAATCTTTGTTTTAATTCAGATAGTTTTCCAGGTTGTAATTGCCATTGACCTTGTGAACCTTTAACTAAATTTTTCTTTTCATCTCTTGCTAATAAGTCTTGGAAAACAACTTCAGGAACAATACGACTATTCTTTGTTGAAGATAATGTTGGATCTTGTGCCTTGACTTGTTTCTCTTGTGAAGTGTGTGCGCCCTCACTCCAGTTGATAATAAAGTTAGATGGCTTTTGCGCTAATGCGGCAGCTGCCATCTTAGTGTAGGCATAGAATTTATTTTCAGGATGCTTTGCAGCCAGTTTTAATGCCATATCCAAATATTCTGGACTGAAGAAATCCCCCGAGTCATGCCAACGAATAGTTACATTGTAACCACCCTTCTTGCCTAATTTTTCTTCTTTAGTTATTTCATTACTTAGTTGATTAAAGAAGCCATCTGGATCATTTAATAGATATGTTAATATTCTACCATCATTTAACCATGGACCCTCAAATTGAATCTTACCTCCTTGGTGTATCACAAAGCAATCTACTTTACATGAGCCAGCGCCGGGACATGTATTGACAATGATTAATTTTCCAGTCTGTTCGTCAACCGCAATACCAGTTAATGCCGCAAAGCCAATATTAAAGAATTGTTCCTGTTCACCATTACTATGTCGCATCTTTTCATTCTGTTTTAGTAATGATTTAGGACGTTGGTTTAATGCCGCAATTATTTTTTCTTCACTGTATGTTTGTCCATCTGGTCCTATATATTGAACTGCACTATTTCTATGGATATATGGCAGTTTGTATTTGTCAGATTTAGTTTTACCAGATATATATTTGTCTTTTCCCGGAACAACTTCACCCTTTTTAGTGACTCTATCTTTTTGTTTCTTTACTTCACCGGTCTTCTTGTCAATGTCAGGAGTACCAACTATGCGCTTCATGTAATCTTGAAACTCATCGCTACCAAACTCGCGGCTACTTGCTGGTAATGTTGTTGCCTCAGCTAAACCAGATAGTTTACGAATTCTTGCTAAGTGTTCGTCTGCCTCAGGTAATACACCCTGTGGACCACCACGCATATGTGACTGACTGCTCATCTTCATTTGATCCATACGGCTTTTAGTTAGTGTGCCTTTCTTACCGGCCTTGTCTGTCTTATACAGATGTTCTGGTCCAGCTAAATCTCTACCGCCAAGAGAATCGTAGTTGTGTGATTTGCCACCGCCTCTGCGGGCAATAAATGTGCCACGTAGAGCCTTCATTGCATCACCTATTGAGTTGAATGTGCCACTGATGTCGCCGCCATACTCACCGGACTTGTCTTCAAAGTCAATAGTAATTTCGCCAGTCTGTGAATTGTGCCGAACAACGCCATCTGCATAATACCCTCCTTCACGATCATCAAAGTAGAAAACTTCTTGACCTTCGTCATCTCTTTCTTGATACCAGCCACCTAGTGTATCCATTGCCTTAGCAAAGTTACCTACGCCTTCCGCCACACCTTTGATAGTATAGTCTGGACGACTGCGACCTGTTTCTTGATGTAGGTCTCGGAGTGCTTCTATGGCTTCTTCTCTACTGTCGATAAAATCATATCCACGGTCTGCACGATAATGAAAGGCGCCCCAACTATTACCATCTTGGTAAATCTCACCAATTGGCTTGCCATTTTTTGACTTGATTACTTCTGCGTTGGGGTAGATAGTATCGTTCGAGCCTTCCGCCACACCTTGCTCTGCTACTTTAACAAACCCAATACCAGCACACTTGCCACATTTGTATTTCTTGGCATCTGGACGATTCATTGGATGAGTTTCACCGTCTGGTGTTTTGTAAACATAGCCCTTACCATGGCATCTTTTGCAACCAGTTTGCGTTCTTTTTATAGTAGGACCCGGCATGTGATCTACGTCCGGAATAGCTTCCGCCACACCTTCCTGACCTTTTCTTTGCGTAGCAGCCCAGTCTCCTCGACTTAGTGGTTTTTTACCTTGTGCTTCTTGATTGCGTCTGTATTCGTCGTATTTTTTATTTTGTTCTTGACGATGTATATGTCTTGATTTATACTCGCCCTCCGCCACACCTTCCTCTGATTCTTCACCGGGCATATCACCAGCTTTAGCAACGAATTGCTGAGGTGTCATAATTTGGATACCACCGGGAGAGCCGGGCATCTTTGGCTCTGCGCCTTCCATTAATTCTTTAAAGTTCATAATACTTCTTTCTTGTGTTTAGCAACTAGTTGTTCAGCTAACACAACTAATTCTTGTAATTGTTCGATTGATTCACAGTTCCATCTACGCAATGCTTTGTTGATTGGGCTGTCCGGATCTCGTTTAGTCTTAGCACTTGCATGTGCCTTCTTCATGCCACTCATACGAGCGCAGAATGATTTACGGCGTTTGGCACTTTTACTACCCTTTTTTAACTTACTAGGCTTAGTAGTTACAGCAGTCTTTAACTTACTACCCGGATTCTCTCTACGATAGGCTTTAACAGCCTTGCCGCTCATGCCATCAGTCTTGTCTTTCTTATTGACTTTCTGCCAATCTTCATTGATAAATTCAGTTGCTTTCATTGTAGTTTCCGTAAATAGTTGACTTTAATGCGTAGGTATGCTACACTACATGTATTATTTATCATTTTGGTCTATCTATGTATACAAATCAGTCAGTCAAACGCATTGGATTTGCGTGTAAATGGGCAGAAATCAATAAGAAAGGTGAGATTGTTTCAGCCGAAGGTCTTAACACGGGTGGCACTACCCAAGCATGGGCAAAGCGTAATAAGCGTGATTTAGTAGAAGAAAAGATTATGGATGTTGCTAAACGCAATATTCTCAATACACATGCACTAGTTAAGAAAGTTGCAACACTTAATCCACAATTGCGTATGTTGCGTCTTACTAGTGATATGTTTTCATTTTATACCATGGATGGATACAAAGATTTCTGGCATAGTACCGATGTACAGAATAGCTTAGAACGTTGGATGGCACCTATCGGTGAAACTGCACGTGCCAATGATGTTCGTCTAAGTTTTCACCCCGATCAGTTTGTAGTTTTAGCGAGTGACCGTGAAGAAGTAGTAAATAAGAGTATAGAAGAATTTGAATATCATTGTGACATGGCTCGATGGATGGGTTATGGGCAAAAGTTTCAAGATATGAAAATCAATGTACATATCTCAGGACGTAGAGGCCCACAAGGCATTAGAGATGTATACAACAGATTGTCGCCAGAAGCGAGAAACACACTAACACTAGAAAATGAGGAATACACACATGGACTTACTGACTGCTTATCATTATCTGATCTCGTCCCTACGGTCATGGACATCCATCATAATTGGATTAGAGAAGGAAGTTATATTAATTGTAATGATGACCTTGTTAAAAAGGTTATTGATAGTTGGCGCGGTGTTCGCCCTACTCTCCATTACAGTGTTAGCCGCGAAGATGTACTCGTCGGCCATTCCGGATCACAGTTACCCGATCATGATGCGTTGATTGAAGCGGGATACAGTAAACAGAAGCTTCGGGCACATAGTGATTACTATTGGAACGAAGCGGTGAACGATTGGGCATTGACATTCAGTGAGAACTTTGATATGATGTGTGAATCAAAGGCAAAGAATCTTGCCAGCTTTAAATTATTTGAAAGAGCAAAACAAAATGGGATTATTTGATAGATTATTTGGCAAGAAGGAAACTATTCCTGAACCTGTTGCGCCGGAAATTCCGAAGCTTAAGAAGCCACGCAAGCCTAAGGAGAAGAAGGTTGCACCTGAACTTACTGCTAAAGAAAAAGCAACACAGGCAGGTGAGCCTTATGTTAACATCATTAAGATGGAAGTAGATCCCAAGGACCTGAACAGCGGTCACATAGAACTTGACTTTAACGATAAGTTTGTATTGAATTTGATTCGTGCAGGTTACAAAATGAAAGAGACCGATACAGATAATGATATCGTGGATCGGTGGTGGACTAATTTGTGCAGAGCAACAGTTTTAGAGACCTTTGAACAGGAAATTGCTGATCCAGACAAAAGATCACCCGGAGATGTACGCAATGTAGTCACTCGGGATTTAGGAAACGGTCGTACTGAGGTAAGTTAAATGACAACATTAGGTTATTTAAAATGTTCTATCCCAAGTTGTTCCAACACCGTAGGACAACATAGTAAAACAAAAAATACTAACAAGCAAGTTTGTTCAGCCCATAGAACACACCGAAAAGCAGAAGTAGATAAATGGAAAACTAATCAAGGGTGTGCTAATAAGGATGGTCATTATGGATTTCCTTGTGTATGCACATCTATACTAGATCCATGTACACTTGACATTAATCATATTGACGGTGACAACGGCAATAGAAATTCTAGCAATATTGAAGTTTTGTGTAAGATGTGCCACTCAGTGGTTACTATCAGAAATGAGCATCACAAACAGGCTCGGCCTGATCGTAGATTAAAGATAGTAAACACCGGTTTATTTGAGTTTGGATAATACTAAAGTGTTGTAAAAACAACAAGTTACTAGTTGACAATAAATGAGATATATGCTATAATAAATGTATTCAATCGAATAACGGATTAATTATGGCAGCCATCTCATTCAATCTTTTTAAGAACTCGTGTGAGGAACGCGGCTATACGGAACGTGTTTACGAAGAACAAACTAATTGTGTACTTTATACTAACAATGGTGTAAAGTGTGAGATTAAAAAGAACCACTATACTATAGGTTGGCTTGCACGTCCAGAAGATGTTGCGGAGATGCGTAATCAACTTTTAGCACAAGGTTTTACTGAGAAAATTGGTAAGCGTTCCGAAAAGCGCAAAGATGCAAAAGACTTTATGAATATTCCTTTTGACGGGGATGTGCTTGAGAACTTTTGGATTATTGTTGGCACCATTGAAGCTATCACGACCATTGTACGCAAGGTGCGTGGACAAGCTATCAAGCCTATTCCGCGTGAAGTATCCGAACGTAATATCTTTGAAAAGATTGCCAAGCGTTTCAAATACTTTATCGACAGTGAAGATGGTTTTGGTCTAGAGAATACCCGAGCATTGCTTGAGGGTGATAGTATCGATCACCTAATTACAATTGGTGAATCGGTAAAGCGTAATAAAGAAAACACATATCGGGAACACATTGTTCCCTGCATTATGATTTACAATCAAGCGGTTACTATGACTATAGAAAAACGTAGTGTAACCGAAATAGCACAAATGATTAAAAACAATTTGGCTATTGTATTGATTACAAACGAAGAAGCCGAATTACTAGACAATGAATTGGACATGCAAACAAGTATGCCCGAAAACTGGAAGTTTGGTGATAGCGTTTTTGCTAGGCTTGACGTTGCTAGCATTAAATTAAAATAATTTGACAATAAATCTAAAATACGTTATAATACAATTTTACACACTGAGGAACTAACATGAGTCATTTGCGCCCAAATACATTTAAACTATCCAGTGCAACAAAACAAATTGATCTGTCATTCATGCGCCCGTTGCAATTGCAATACTTGCATGACAATGTTTTTAAATCCATTGCTGAATCTAACCTGGCAAATGATCCTCGCATTGCGATTGTTCCTGCAGGTACTAACGCAGGTAAGTCTACAGTCATTACTAAGATTACGATCCCTAATACTGTTTATCTTGATTCGTCAGTTAACTGTATTGTATTTACTTCCCCTGATAGCGGTTGCGTTGATGGTCCTTATCACAAGTTTCATGCTGAGTGGAACGGTAAGCGTATTCAATGCATTGACGGTACTATCAAACGATTCCGTGCCCGTCGCAAAGATGATATCAGACTGTCATGGTTGCTAGGTGAAGTTACACCTGACGATGTTGTTGACGTTTGGTTTGTGTCTACACAATGGCTACGTCAAATTTGGTGTGAGTACAGCGAACCTCTGTTGCCCAAGACTATTGGTGTCCCGCAATATATCTTTGTCGATGAAATTCATTTCGGCATGGGTACTATTGACGCTACTACAATCTTTGAAGATCAGGGTCGCAACAACAAGAACTTTGATCCCAAATGGTTGCCTACTATCTATGGTATGGCAGTTGCAGGCTCACGTGTTATAGGTTACACTGGCACTGCTACTAAGAGCCAACAAGGTGGAACTGTTTTAGGTGGTACTGTGTTCAAGACACTTGAACGAATGCCTGAGAACAAGAACACTAGTGTGTTCGCCGATGTTTTGCCCCTGCAAACTGACTTACTTTCATACTCATATCGTGGTGAACTATTGAACACTTATGATTTGTCTAAGTTGACTTACGAATTGACTGTTGATAAGTGTTATAAGTTTTTCAGTAAAATTGATGAGGACACCTGGCAAAAAGCAATGGACATTGACATTGTGCAAATCATGCCGGGAGCATTCTTCAAGTTTGGTCGTGAGGATGCTACTAAGTCAATTCCATTGTATAGTTCTCGAGGTCGGAGAAATGATTTTATGACTTTCGGTGGGGACATTAATGCTGATATCGGCATTGTCACTAGTGACGAGAAGAAGTATCTAAAGCCAAAGTTTGGTCGTGTATACAAAGACGCATATTCTATTGTGCGAAATGCTAATGATTCGGATAACATTGTTAATCCGTTTTTGCTAGGAGTAATTATGCAAGGTAACATGGGTTGGGATATCCCTCGCTTGAAGCAAATTTCATTCTTGGGTTATCCTAGCGCAAAGAATGTTTATCTCATGCAAATGCAAACAATGGCACGTGCAAAGCGTTTGGTATGTGGTGTCTATGACCATAATGACAAAGCACGACAAATTGCTGAATTGGATGTTTCTACTGAACAGAAAATTCTGTTGGCTGAGTATGTTGTGTTTATGAATACAGTTAATATTGTTATTCCCAATGATGCACATTTGTTAGATAGTGCGTATAGTGAGTTCCGTCAGAACATGTACACACCTAATGAAGGTTTGGACTTGTATTTGAATATCATTGCAACACATGTGCCTGTTAAGAAAAAGAGCAACGTGTCCAAATTTACGAAGCCTCACTTTCACATGGGTTACAATCCCGGTTCACAGAATCAAGCAAACAAGAAAGATTATTGCGAACACTGTACTGACTTGGGATTAGTTAATGACAAAGGTGTTACATTCTGTGAAATTATCGGACGAGTACAAGCAGAGGATGAGGCAGGCCGTAAATTGACCGACGCTGAATTCAAAGTGTATTGGAAAGGTCAATTAAAGGTAGATCACCTTAACGGTAAACGTGATGACAATCGCCCGGAAAATTTACGCACACGTGATGGTATCAGCGATGGGTTGAAAACCTTAATCCATAAGGATTATTTGAATAGCTACAAAGTGGCTTGACAAAAAATAAATAGTAGTATATAATAGACACATGACACACAAAACTTACGCCCTCATCGATACTGCAAATACCTTTTTCCGCGCAAGGCATGTTGCTTCACGCAACAGCACACCGGAAGAGAAGATAGGCATGGCATTGCATCTAACATTAGCTAGCGTTAATCAAGCAGTAAAACGTTACGGCATTGACCACTGCGTATTCTGTTTAGAAGGCAGGTCGTTCAGAAAAGATATGTATGCTCCATACAAAAGGAATCGTGTGGTTGATGCTATGTCTATTACTGAGGAAGAAGCCGAAGAGTCAAAACTTTTTTGGGACACGTATGAGAAATTTACAACTTACATTCGTGAGAAGACTAACGTAACTGTATTGCGGCATGAACGTGCTGAGGCAGATGACATGATCGCCCGATTCCTTCACTTGCATCCCATGGATACACATTACATCATCAGTACAGATGGCGACTACGCACAGTTGATTAGTAAAAACGTGATGCAATATAATGGGGTGACTGGTGAACTTATCACTTTAGCAGGATATCTCAAAGAAAATGGGAAGCCCGTCATTGACAAGAAAACTAAAGAACCTAAATTGTTAGAAGATCCCGAGTACGGATTATTCAAAAAAATTTGCAGGGGAGATGCCGGCGACAACGTATTCAGTGCTTACCCCGGCGTCAGAGAAAAAGGTACTAAGAACAAAGTAGGTATCATTGAAGCATACGAGGATCGCAATAAACAAGGTTTTAATTACAACAATTTTATGTTGCAACGTTATACCGACCACGAGGGTAATGAAGTACGTGTTAAAGATGCATTTGAACGCAATCGACAATTAATTGACCTCACTGCACAGCCGCAAGAAATCAAGGATGCAGTTGACCAACGTATTCGTGAAAGTGTCCGTGTGACAACTATTCCTCAAGTGGGCATTCATTTTCTAAAATTTACAGGCAAGTATGAACTTACGAAAATCTCTGAGCAAGCTGAAACTTATAGCCGGTGGCTTAATGCACCGTATCAAGGGAACGTACATGAACGATCTAATTGAAAAACAATTATACATGGGTATAGTTGCGGTTCTCAAGGATGACAAACTCTATTACGAATCTAGAGTAAGTACTAAGGGCGAGTATAATCATTTCAAAGACGGTGGACATGAGGCTCTATTAAGATACATTGACCAAATGGCTCCGTTGATTCTAGCAAATGAGCGTGAGAAAATTGACAAACGTGCCAAGCAAATGATGTGGGAAGAACTGAAAAAATGACATTCACTGTACAAGAAAATCGGTTCAAAGAAATCAAACGTGATGACGAACACTTTATGATGACTGATGGTTTCAAATTGGTACCACGTGCAGGAATTGAGATTTCAAATCAATGCCCGCGTGAATATAAATTGATTCTAGCCGATTGTATTGACAGGGGTTGGGTCAAACCAGTAGCATACATAAAGACTAAAGAATTATTTTGGGAAGTGTTAGGAGATTGATATGAACGATAAAGACATGAATAACATTCTGTTTATCTTGAACCGCACCCAAGAAGAATTAGAAATTTGGTGGCACAGCATGGATGAAGAGGATCAAGAATATGCTATGTGGATCATCAAAGCATATCGTGAAGAACTGGTACGTATGCAAGACGCATATGAAGAACTGTGTCCAATGGATAAGGTAGAAGATTATTCTATTGCAAAAAATTACTTGAAGAAGTTTCAACTATGAAGAAAGTTTATTATGAAAAAATTGGACGTAGATATCATCCTGTGGCTGAGTATGATAATGATCTTTTGGACAGTTTCTCTAAAGGTAATCACTTGGTCATGTGTTACCCGGGAGGCACCAGCCGTAGGTTTAACGTGGAACCTAATCATGCCGCGATGATCGCCGCAGGTAGAGTAGCAGAAGATGCCATCTGTCGTGCTATCAGCAAAGCTTCAGAGCTACGTCCAAAGAATACTCCTATCACTGAAGCACAACAAAAGGCATGGAAAAAGTTAGCCAAAGAAATGGGTGATGAATTATGTACCTTGTATGGGCTTAGTGTGCGTGACTGTGCTGAAGCCGGGGTAAAGGCTATGATAGAAGAGGCTGAACAACTTATGTCAAACCCTGCAGTAAAGAAAGCGTATGAACACTTTCAATTAGTTTGTGAATTGACAAAGGAACAGCATGAACCTAGCTGATTACTTTGCAAAGAATCGTTACAAGCCTAAATATGAGTTTATGGCTAGAGTAACTGGTATGTATGGTAAAATCAGATGGATCGGTAGTGTAGGTAATGATACTGTTATTAGTGAACAGCGAGGACCTGAACTACATATTCATTTGGATTTACCATTAAAGATTGACGGAAAGTATACTAGTGTGTTAGTATGTACACACAAGGGCGTAACACGATTAACTAATTTTGATGACGAACCTTCAACAAAGAAAAAGAAATAACTATGACTGATAAATCACTAATTGCAAAACCTGTAGTTAAAAATCAATTTTGGATTGTTACTGACGGAAATGAAAAAGTTGGTAATGTATTAGCAGACGGCTCAGGCTTTGAAGTGAAACTAAACGGTAGTAAATCACATTACAAAAACACTAAAGCCATTGAACGCATTACTAACATTAAGTTTGAGAATGTAGGTAAGTTTAAAACTACTGTAAAAGATTTGCCATTCAGTGAATATCCTACAACTGCAAAGATATATAACAGTATGCTGGATGTAAAGCGTAAACTACATTTGTTTACAAAAGCAGTTAACAGCAAGTGCTATTATGCCGCAGGATGGTTTACAGTTAAGCAAGGTGCAGAAAGTAAAGCAATTTTTTGCCCTAAATACATCTTTATTCAGCGTTATGAGTACACCGGGCCATATAAAACTAAGGCAGAGGTAGAAAATGTGCTAAATAGTATATGATTATAATAAAACGTTTTATTGACAGGGTATCGGCTAGTGAAGGAAAGACTGGAACAAATGTGATTCTCCCTATGGAAGAGGCAAGAATGTTGCGTGATGAACTAGCAAAACTACTGTCGGATAATTACGATTTATTAAACAACAAAAAGGAATCCATTGACAATTCTGTAATACAGGTAGAAGTCAATGGTGGTAAATGGTCATGAGTAGAACACAACCTAAATTATTATTAGAGATTGTAGATAAAGTTACATATAAATGCGACCAGATCGTAGAAGCCGCAGGCATATGGGCTGTGTTTTATGAGAATCAACCGATCAATCTAAAATCACAGCACTATCAGGATCCTGATGCTACGCCTAAGTATAAAAAGACTAGCTTCAGTAATCCAGGTCACGCTAGAAATCTTTGCCGTAAACTCAATGCTCAATTCAAAACAGACAAATTCACGGTTGTCTTTATGAATCAAGGTACTTGTGTTTATCCAGATGAGTGACAGAAAATCTTTAAAACAAATCATTACTGAAGCTGTGGCAAAAGAGTTGCCACACGAATTGAACGAAGAAAAGTCTACACCCGCAGATGACTTATTATTTAAGTGGTGGCAGACCGGTAGGGGTGAGGGACTTAGATTAACCGACTACGGTGATCTAGCATTCAGAATGGCTGAGATAGAATTCTATCAATACGACCTAGCAACAAGACCAGCTGATGGATACTATTCATGGGTAATGGAACTCAACAAGAAAATCAAATGCCCCTATTACATGGGGGTAAATAAAGACGGAAAGAAAAGCAAACCCTTCATTAGATTTTATGATAGCAAAATCGCTATGATGGTGAGTCTATATGGAAATGTGAATGAATACTTAGATTCAATAAAGGTAAGAAAATGACAGAAGAAAAGAAAAGCCCAAATCCATTTATCAATATGGCTAACGAAGCTAAAAAGAAAAATGCACCAATGATTACTGGCAAGAAAAGTGAGCAAAAAGCTCCTAAGCCTAGCAAGGGTTTTGGTGGTGCGTCAGTAGTTCGTAGAACCGGACGTGGTGGTTAATACCAAACACCCTCATTACGCATTCGTCGGATAGTGTATAGGTAAGTGCTACATATAGCATAGCATCGTACATTTACCATACTGAGTAAACTGCGGTCATTTATCTCCGGTAAAAACATAACACTATTTGCGTTGATAGGTACTGTGCCCGGAGTAATTAATTTGCCATTGCTAGCAGTAGCATATGGTGGAGGTGGAGTGGATGCGTCAAAATGAAAATAGTTTGGATATAAATTACTAGGCTGAGTAGCGATCCAAGTTTGCATATCTGTGTTAACTGCATTAATCCAAAATCTATTACCTTGTATATACCTTTCAGTGACTTCAATTAGAGGCTGACCGTTCCCTACATATAGTTTGTTGTTTAATCTCCAAACATCAATTAAACAGGAAAACCCCTTTTGTTGGGCTTTACTTATTTGGGACGGGGTGTTAGCATCCTCATAGTTTGAACCATCATAGATTCCTTGATAAGATATATAGAACATATTGTATTTATGTCAACGGAATCAATAGTTGCCGCGTTATATATATGTAGACATTGAAATCTACTTCATTAACTTAAAGGAAACTTAAAATGAAAACATTAGCAATCGCCCTTATCGCTACATTATCCGTAGCAACAGCAATGGCTCAGGCAACGGCCCCTGCCGCAAAACCAGCAACAACTGCTACAGCACCGGCTGCACCTGCTAAGGCAGAAGCACCAAAAGAAGAAATGAAGTTGGCTAAGAAAAAGGAAGACAAAAAGGCAGACGCCACTAAAAGCCCTACCCCTGCCAAGACAGCAAAGGCGCCTGCAACAACTGCTCCTAAGGCAGACGCCAAGCCAGCTAAGTGAAGTAGATGATGACGATAACTACGAGATAGTTGATTTAGACTTACATCGTAGTTATGTTCGCCCAAAGCTAATAAAAGCTAAAAATCTATGGGATGATGATCAGGAATTACCCAAACATATCACTGATAGACTAGCTACGATTAGAGAGAAGGCTCTACAAAAATATAGAGAAGTTATGTTATAATGTCTCTACAAGTGATAAATACTTGTGAAGTTAAGGGTTCTTCATAAAAACTCAACACTTAAACACACACATAGGAGATATAAAATGTTTAACACAGCAACTCACGCCTTAATCGACGGCGTTTCGGAATTCAAAAAGAAAGTCGTAGAACAAACAGTTCAGCACGAAGGCATCAAAACAGCAATGAATTCATTCGTTGATGCACAAACCAAATATACCAAATCAGCCGCAGATGCAGGAATGCAATCAATGATGGCTTTGGGTATGATTTTTAGTAGCAAAGATTTCTACACACAATTAGCTGACCAGTATAAAGCAATGGTTCCAGCTTTCAATACAAACAAAACTAAGGCTAAGTAATTATGAAACTTTTAGGAATGCTTATAGCGTTCCTAGGTTTCTCTACAGACACCTACGGAACAGAGCTAGAAAAATACATTGTCGGTCACAATCCACAAGATGCAGGTGATGTGGAGCGATTGACTTACGAGTTCCATCGCAAACAATCAGATTGGAGATTTCTATGAACAAAATTAAACAATTCTTATATAGTATACTTGAAGCCATTCAATCTTTTAAAAAATACAAAGCGAGTAAATTAAAATGAATCAATGGCAACCGATGACCGATGAAGATTGGGAATGGGTTAATCATGGTGCATTACCAAAACCCGTTGACATTCCAGTCAAACCAAACTACAATTAACACACATACACTTTTTAAGGAAATAAAATGACAGACTTTACACCAAAATTGCCCGAAGTTAAATTTAACAAGAATGGCTATGAATTACGCACAGATATCTTGGCTATGGCTAAAGATATGGTTCAGAATGAATACAGCATGAAATTTCATGGTTGGGAAATGAGTGCCGAGCGTGACCCAAAGACTAATCAAATTGTATCTACTGTTAAAATGCCCGAGTTTCCGGGACTAGACAAGATCCTTGAAACTGCTGAAAAAATGTATGGATTTGTGAATCAAAGCACACAGTCTAAAAAGTAATACTTTTAGTTCTAATAAAAAGCCCCGAATATTGGGGCTTTTTTGTGCCTAAAATTTGACAATAAATGGGTAATAGCGTATAATCTATTCATAGATTGAAACAAAGGAGTTCGAAATGAAATTTAAAATTCTGTACACTAGCCCAGTTTTCAAAAACGCTGATGGTTCTGGTCGTCAATTCATGATTCCCTTGAACGCAATCAAAACATATGCAAAGCGTGACGCCGCACTGTTGGCGATGGTTGAACTGGGCGGTATCCATGCTACCCCTACTCTTGAATTCATGGCACATCGCAAGGCTATGATGTCCGCAAAACGCAAGATTGAGCGTGAAGGTTGGTTCTGCGAAACAGTGCCGGCCTAAAGGTTGACAATAAATCACTTTGGGTATATAATAGAATCTTAAACAGTCAAGCAACAGGAGTTACAAATGAAGGCATTGCAAGCATACATCGACCAAAAGAACAAATGGAACGCTATCTTCAAGGGTCGTCAATATGAAATCAAAACTGCCAAAGGTCGTCAGGAAGTTGCTGACTGTTTGGATGCTGATTTGAGTCCTGAGAATTTGACTTGTGATGGTGAACTGTCACGCAGTCAGGTTCAGGCCCGCTATCGTACATTGACTAGTGCGGCACGTGATTTGCAAAAGTTGGATCCATCTGTTAAGTTCTACGAATTCGCTTAAGGAATAGTCATGGCTCGCTATCAGAAACCTGTAGTCAATTACAATGCCGATGATGTTTGGGGTGCGGCAGTTGCGGCACAACGCATCAATGGTAAGTATGTCAAACTGAGCATGATCTCCGAATCTGATCCTGCTATCAATCAACAATCTAACCGACAGATTGTTAACAGTTTGTTGGCTGATCCATTCACTATCACAGACGAGGATCGTGAACAGGGGAAACAGGTTCGTACTTTCTTTCAAGCATTCACTTTCAAAATCTTGCAGGGCAAGGCACTGAACGAATTCAACAATACCGCAATGTTGATTGCCAATCGTGATGTGATTACCAGTGACTATGATGTAGCAGTCATTACAAGTCTGCCATCAAGCTATGAGCGTGGTGTTAAACAACAAACTGTTGACCAGCGTATCAATTTTGCACGTGGTGGTTATGTCGGTACAGTTGGTAATAAAATTCAACTTGCCAATGTCGAAGTATTGAAATGTGTATATTCAGAAAAGTGGGGAACACATTTTGCTACCTGTATCACTGGTGAAGACCAAGTGTTGTTCTTTGCTATTAAAAATAAATTAGAAGTTGGTAATACAATTTCTATTCAAGGCACTGTAAAATCACAGCGCAACCCTAATACAACCCAACTCAATCGTGTAAAGGTTATTGTATGAACCAACGAATTCAAGAACTTGCTGAACAGGCTCATTCCTATGCTTGCAAATATGCCCAGCAACCAGATTACAATCCGCATAATCCTTACAATCAAGGCATGTATAAACAGCGATACGATTCAAAGTTCGCCGAGTTGATTGTGGCGGAATGTTTGTCGATGTGTGACGAAACACAAGCCGTTTATTACAAACATCGCCTAGCATCTCTAAATTTTACTGACAAGAACAGGTACGCCGCAGGCGAAACAGCCGCTGATACAATATACACTAAGATTAAACTACATTTCGGAGTTGAAGAATGACCGACAATATCAAAGCTGGAAGTGACATTCACGCAGGTGATGGTGGCTACAGTATAGGCACACAAGAAAAGTATGACGAATTTGTAAAGATTCGTAATCAATCATTGGGCAAGATGCAAATTCAAGAACTAAGGAAACATATGACAATACTATATCGTATTAAACCAACTGACAAAAAATCAATAGAAGCATTCTATGATGTTTACAGCAAAGATGAACAAGGTAATATCCGTAGTTGGAGTGTTACTGAACTATATCGGTGGGGTCAAGGATTTGTTGAGGATGTAATTGATTTACCTTACAGTGATGACAAAGAACATTCAGTTGATCCTCAAATTGGTTGGGGCTGTGAACTTGAGGACCTTTGTGCAGTAGACTTTGAGTTTGATGATAGTTTTACTGAAGAAGAAAAAGAACAAATTGAAAACTATTGGAATGACGGCGATCCAAATGATGAATATGAAAGATCGGGCGTAGCCTGGTTATATGACGGTGACCATAATTGGCAAGTTGATTATGATAGTGTTACTATTTACGGACCTTTCACGGTTGACAAAATAGACGAAAACGTGTATAATGAGTCTATTGAAGTGATTGAATTGAAACCCCGGCCCCCCTTTTGAAGCAACAACAGCGTGGCCATTCTCAGGATAAAATATGAACGAACGAATTAAAGAACTTCATATGCAGGCGCAACAAGAGGCTTTCAATGAACCAATTGATATTGAAAATTGTGCAGTAGCAGATATAAAAGGATTCAGTCAACAAGTTTACGAAAAGTTTGCTGAGTTGATTGTGCGGGAATGTATGGCACAATGCACTAAGGTCGAAGAAGATGACGAATTGTGTGGTGTAAGCGATGGTGCTTTATTGTGTCGTGAAGAAATCAAAGAACATTTTGGAGTTGAAAAATGAGCGCAAGTTGGATTAATAAACTAAACGAATCAGATAGTCGCCTACACAAGGAAGATGTTATTAAACAGGCACTAGAAGCAAGTGTCCTAGGTAGCACAAACAGTCAAGTGTTTCTAGGCTTTCTCAAAGCCTGCTATAACCCCTATGTAACATTTGGTGTCAAGCAAATCCCTGACTCAGTTGGCATCACTGGTGCAGAAAATCCCTGGACTGAATTCAATGAATTGATGCTACAACTAAGTCAGCGTAAATTGACCGGGCATGCCGCCCGTGATGCTATTCAAGAAATGGCAGAGCGTTTTGACAGTGAAGAATGGAACACGTTCCTTGCCCCTGTATTGCGTAGAGATATGCGGGCAGGTATTTCATCTACTACAATCAACAAGATTGTTAAAAAAACAGAATACGAAATTCCAATCTTTGGTTGTCAACTTGCTACAAACAGCGAGGGTCGCCCTGAAATGAAAGGTACTAAGCGCCTTGAGCCTAAATTAGACGGTGTTCGTGCATTGTTTGTTATTATTCCCGGTGATGATGGTGAGGTAGTTAGTATCTGTTACAGCCGTAATGGCAAACAGTTTGACAACTTTACACACATTGAGGAACAGATTCGAAATAACTTTCTGACGTTGGTTCGTGCATGTGCAGGTGTGGATCAAGGTCGTAGTCTTGTTGATGGTTTTGTACTTGACGGTGAAGTGATCGGCAACACATTTCAGGAACTTATGCGCCAGGCACGCCGTAAAAGTGACGTACAAGCCGATGACAGTGTATTCAATATCTTTGACATTGTTCCACTACAAGACTTCCGTCGAGGTCATTGGAATGCTCAACTGAAAAAGCGTATTGCTTTGCTTGACAACATGCGCCCTGTTGTTGACACAATGGCAAACGTTGAACTATTACCACACATCATGGTTGATCTTGACACTGCCGCAGGCAAAGACCAACTTGAGCGTTATGCCAAAGACAACGTGAATGCAGGCTTTGAGGGTATCATGATTAAGAACATGGATGCACCTTATCTGTGCAAGCGTAGTACTGATTGGATGAAGTGGAAGCCAACCTTAACTGTAGACTTGGAGGTCGTGGGTGTTGAAGAAGGTACAGGACGTAATGTCGGGCGTTTGGGAGCACTTGTTTGTGCAGGGGTAGATGACGGAAAAGAAATCTCAGTCAACGTTGGTAGTGGTTTCAGTGACGGTGACCGAGACGATTATTGGACTAACCGTAATCTGGTCATTGGTCGAACTTGTGAGGTATTGTGTGATGTGATTACACAGAATCAAGATGGAACTTACAGTTTGCGTTTCCCTCGCTTTGTTCGTTTTAGGGATGACAAATGAACAAACGAATTAAATCACTTATCGAACGAGCAGAATATCAGGCCAAGAAACAATCAGGTTACGAGGATTGGGAAGTTTATGTTCCACTAGATCCTCAAGTAGTGTTTGAAAAATTCGCCGAGTTGATTGTGGAGGAATGTGCCGAAGTAATCAACAGGAACATTACCTATCAGGTCGATGGAGGTGTTGTATCCAATGTGTTTGGTTTGAATCAAGCAAGAGATTTGATTAAAGAACATTTTGGAGTTGAAGAATGAAATGGATTGTTCTTGCAGCCGCCGCGTTTCTTGTTGGATGTGCATCACCTGATACGGCTATGAAACAGTTTCATATGTATGAGAATCAACATTTTTATCATGAAGCCGGCTCCACTAGAATGACCGTGCAATGGATTCGGGTGAGTGATGAACGACTCCAGCGAGTTTGTGCATTGACTACTCAGCATCCAGTTAGACCCGGCAGTGTATTTTTGGGTTGCGCAGGTATTGATCTTGCGGGCACTTGCATAGTCTACACCAGCACCAATACCAGCCATCAAATTTTTGGGCACGAAGTGCGCCATTGTTATCAAGGAAATTTTCACAAATGAACGAACGAATTAAAGAACTAATGTTACATGCAGGCACAGACACAAGTGGCAAATGGATGGGTGTAGAACACGCTGAAAAGTTCGCTGAACTGATTGTCAAGGAATGTATGACTATCTGTGAAGATGTTGCAGAAAGAAATGATCCAGCAATCGCTTGTTATTATGAAATTAAAAGAACATTTCGGAGTTGAAGAATGAACAAACAACTGATTAGGGATTTAGCCATCACAGGTGGCATTTATGATTGTATTTGTGATCCATACGACAAGTTAAAGAACGGTGATCCATACAGCAGTGTAATGGTTGATTTGGAGCGTTTTGCTGAGAAGATTGTGGCGGAATGTATTGAACAACTAAGAGGACAATACGTACCTGTACTGGAAGATACTGAAATGATGAAGGATACACATTGGGATGGTTATGTTCAATGCGGTGTTGATAGTGTTGTAGCCATTAGAGAACATTTTTTTGGAGTTAAAGAATGATTAAAGTTTTGTTATTTTTTGTATTAATTTTTGTACTATTCTTTTTGGGTATCAAAACCCTAAGGAATGTTACAGGTAAAGAGGCATTAGCCTTGACAAAAATTGTAGGGTATAGTATAATTTGTGCTGTAATGACAGTTGCAGTATTAATTTCAATCGTTGTTATTTTTTAAGGAATCATATGATTAGTGATTTTTGGCTTAGGCCCTTGTATTTTGCATTGGGCTTTGTTGTTTGTTTTTATCTTTTTTCTACTGGAGTTATCTAAATGAATCGTTTTATTAAAGTTGGTTTTGTTCTCGCCGCAGTTGCTCTTACTTCTGCATGTACTCGAATTGAGACTGGTGAGGTTGGTCTTCGCCGAGACATTAACAAGCAGGTTAATACTACTGAACTGTTGCCTGGCTCTTGGAATCAAACTATCATCGGTGAGGTTATGACGTTCCCTATCAAAGACGTTAACGTGGTCATCGAAAACATGACTCCTGTTGCTAAAGACAACTCAACAATGAAAGATTTGGACGCTGTGATTGTTTATAACGTCAATCAAAGTCAGGTTGCTGAACTATATAATGCTAAGAACAAAAGTTTCCATGCTGATTTCAAGGGCGATACTTATGTGATGTATAATTACATTGTACAGAATGCTCGTAATGCAATTTACAAAGCCGCACGTAAGTATGAAGCATTAGACATGGCAGACAATCGCAATGAAATGGAAATCTTCATTAAGGAGGAAATTACTCGAAACCTTGCTGAAGAAAAACTAGACGGAAGTATTGGCATTAGCCAAGTTATGGTTCGTAGCGTAGTTCCTTCAGATGTTATTGTTGCTAGTGCAAATGAGTTGGTTCGTAGTAAGAACGAATTGAAGCAGAAGGAAGTTGAAGTTAAGACTGCCGAAGCAGAAGCCCGACGAATTGCGGCTCTTGCACAAAACGCAGGTGCTATTCAGTATATGGATGCGCAGGCTCGTATGAAACAAGCCGATGCGGCACTTGAAACAGCTAAGGCTATTGCAACATTCAAAGGTAACACACTTGTTATTGGTGCTGGTACTAACGTAAACGTAGGTAAATAAATATGATGTCCCTGAATGAATTCAGTATGTTCGTCACTGGAGTATTCTGGGGCATCTTTATTATCAAACCCCTATATGACATAGGGGCTAAGATTTATAAAAACGCTAGGGAGGCACAAAATGGTAACAATCGTTAAACATGAATGGCATCAACATGATCGCCAATATGCAATTGAACTTGATGAAAGTTTGTTGAGTGAAATTTATCCTGACTTGGATGAGGATGAGATTAAACAGAAACTTGCAGAGATTGAATCAGGTGAAGTTGACTACGAAGAAGTTATCAATGATGCCCATGAGAATGATGTAGAGATTGAGTGGGACTTTCAGTACGATGATTGTTGGACTGATCGTAAAGGTGGTTACGATGTTACCTACGAACTAGGTGACGAGTCAAGTTGGGTCGCGCCTGAGCCTGTACCTGAGCATACACACAAGTGTACTAAGTGTAAGTGGGCTGGTCAGCAATATGATGCTGATTGGCAATGGGAAGATAAAGACGGCAACAGATACGATGAAGCCAAGAAAGTCTGCCCTATGTGTGACAGTGATGTTGAACTAACAGAAGCAGGCATCAAGGATAAACAAGAGTCTGATGAACGTACCGCACGATGGCTTAAAGAAGCGGCAGATGCAGAGGAAGCTGTTCCTTGTTTCAGTTGCGGTATGATGCATAAAGAAAGTGAATTACCTGAAATCAAAGAGAGCGGTTACTACTGTCCTGATTGTAATGAAGGTTGGGTCATGATGGATAGTCGTGAAAAAGAACCAGTTGACGAGGCTGATTTGGAAGCAGACTTGGAAGAACTTAAGCGTGAGTTTGAAGAACTGACAGTAGTAGATAAAACTTCTACACACTGGCCCACACCTGATAGTGATTTCGTAGAAACTGCTAAATGGCCCTTTGAAGATGACGAAGATGATGGTTCATTAAAAGAAAGTTATCCGGAAGATACATATACAATTCGTATCTGGGGTCGTACACGTGAGATTGGTGTACATAAGATTAAGAAAGCACAATACGAACATTGGAGTAGTGAAGAACACGAAGATGATTTGAGCGATGCCCTTAACGAGAACTATGATTACGATGATAATGAGACTCCTGAGGCAGCACGATTTGATTTGCCTTATTATGAGTATCAGGGTAAACACTCATTTTGGGGCTTTGACCAAGATGATACTCACATGACTATTGAGAATAGCGAAGGTGAGACAATCTATGATGGTGATTTGGAATCATTCTTTAGTGACGCACATGGTGAAGAAGATAGTCGTTGGGAAACATCAGAAGAACAAGAAGAACTATATCCAGAACACTTGGGTAAAGGTTATTGGTTGATGTGGACTCAAGGTGGTAAAGGTAGTTGTATTCAAACAAGTATTGAGGGTGTATTTGAACCTAAGAAACTTAAAGTATTCAACTGGGATATTCAAGGCACAAGTGTTGTTACACGATTAGTATATGACGGTGTTGAACTTGATGACGAGGGTATGGATAGTGAACACGACAACTGGCGAGGTCAGTGGTCACAGTTTGATGTGTATCACAACACAAAATGATGACAGAAGAAATGCAACGATGTGTGGGTAAGACCTACACATTCGAAGATGGTAATAGCATCACTGTCATTCAAATCAAGCGCCGAGACGAAGAACAATACTGGGTCACATATTCGGTGAATACTGGCCCAGGTGTTCCTGCTAAATTTGTTTTAGAGTGGGAACAATTCAAAGAACACTATATTCACTTATTCCCATAATATGTAGATTAATAGGTCAACACATAACTAAATATTAGATGCGCCTTAATTTTTTATCATTCTCAAATCTCACACTATTAGTAGCACTATCGCTTAGTTCGGTAGCGGCATGGTATAGTATCATCGGCTTAACCGCTATCTTTGCAGGTGCGGTTATTCCTGTTATCATCATGGGTGGTATCCTAGAAGTAGGAAAGATTACTACAACTGTTTGGCTACGTAAATATTGGCATCGTTGTGGCTTTATGCTCAAACTCTATCTAGTGCCTGCGGTTATTGCACTAGCACTACTAACCTCTATGGGTATCTTTGGCTTCTTGTCAAAAGCACATATGGAACATGGTATCAGTACTGGTGATAGTCAAGCCAAACTATCCCTCTATGATGAAAAGATTAAAACACAACGAGACAACATTGAGTTAGCCCGTAAAGCATTAACTCAAATGGACAATCAAGTTGACCAACGATTAAGTCGTGGTGACAGCGAGAATAGTGCTGAACGAGCAGTTCAGATTCGTAGACAACAAACAGGCGAACGCACTAAACTACAAAAAGAAATTGGTGATGCTCAAAAAGAAATTGCTAAACTAAATGAAGAACGAGCACCTATTGCGGCAGAGAATCGTAAGATAGAAGCAGAAGTTGGACCTATCAAGTATATTGCCGCATTGATTTACGGTGACAATGCTGATAACAATACATTAGAGTCAGCAGTACGTTGGGTTATTATCCTATTAGTTATTGTATTTGATCCACTAGCTATTGCACTTGTTCTTGCGGCTAATGCTAGCAAAGAGTGGGATAAAGAAGAACCTGTTAAAGAAGAAACTGGATATGAACCTGATGATGGGCCACTAACTGACAAACAACTTGAACAGGTAGAAGAAACTGCTAAGGAAGACTTACCTGATGGTGAGTTGATTACTAAATCAGAGTTGTTTCCGGATGAATCTATCAAGTGTTATAAATGCGGCACACCATTAATGGATGCTCCTGGTATCGGACTGTTCTGCCCTAACAAACAATGTGATGTAATAGACAATACTAAAGGTGTAGCGTGGAAATTCATTCCCCCTGAACCAATCGTAGAGCCTGAAAAGTCTATAGCAGAACTACATCCTTACTTGAATAAACCATTTGAAAACTTAGAACCAATGGTATATAAATCTGAAGTAGCAGAAAAACCAACTAAGACAAAAAAGAAACGTGTCAAAAAAGAAGTAAAGCCTAATCCAGAACCAGAGCCTACTGTTGACACCAATGGCATGGATGTAAAACAAGACTTGCCATTCAAAGAATTACCCGGCGGATATGTTTCATACCAAGGTAAGCATATGAATAAAGATGCATTGTTTAGCCAGCATCCAGAATTCTTAAAATTATCCGCTGACGCTAGCAAACCTGTTAATAGCAGTTTTGGATCTAAATTTCCGGATGATGCTAACAAGGGCGATGTGTTTACTAGAGTAGATGTATTACCCAATAAAGTCTTTAAGTATGATGGAAGAAATTGGATTGAGATTAATAAAGAAACATCCAACACATACCTTTATAACACCAAGTACCTTGAGTACCTCATTCAAATGATTGACAAGGGTGAATACGATCCTGAGTTATTATCAGACAATGAACGTGCTCAAATTGAAGACCATATAAAACTCAACAAACTTAACCAAAGTCATTGACAACTAGTTCATTTAGTGTATAATAACTCTATCTGTAACTACAATCGGAGTATATATGAAACTCAAACTTTTAGCAATCTCAGTAGCACTAGTGTTGGCTGGGTGTTCATCAACTAGCAAAAATGCAAGTGTAGAATCTGCACCCATTACTGCAATCAATGCACAAAAACTTACCTCTAGTTTCAAACGACAAGGTATTAAGATTGAATGGTCTTGTGCATTTGGTACAGGACTGTTTGGTATGAGTGATGCAATGTGTATTAAGGGCGAGATCCGAGCTATTGAAGTAACAGGCTATGCAAATAGTTTTGGCAATAGTGAAGCATTACGTGAACGAGCATTTATTGCCGCAGAGATGGATGCTAAAGCACGATTGATTCGTTTTATGAACGAAGGGGTCGGCTCTAACAACTTTGCTAATACTGTTACAAAGAACGTAGAGAAAGCGCAAGACCGCATCAAGAATCGTATCAAGTCCGACGAGGATGTTGAAATGAGTGATACTGATGCAAGCAAGGACACAAACTTTGCTATCCGTGAAAACAACAACGAGGTTGTTCGTACACTGAGCGAAAGCATCCGCAACAATGCTGAAGGTAAACTGCGTGGTGCATTACTCAAAGATACTGAAATCGTAGATAGACAAACTGTTAAAGCAGTTATTCGCTGGGATCATAATACTGAACGTGCCGCAACATACATGCGTAAACGCTTTGGTAACTGATGAAATACCTGGTAGTACTACTAACTCTTGTTTGTAATATTGCATTAGCACAACCGATACGTGTAGAAGGTATCGGTAGTACATTACAACAGGCTAAAGATAACGCATTTAAAACTGCGGTGGAATTACAAGTTGGTTCTGTTCTAGTCAATGAACTAGAATCAAAAGACACTAAACTCATCCGCAATGACATTATAAATTACAGTGCGGGTTATGTTGATAGTTATAAAATTATCACTACTAACTCATACGATAATAAAGTTATTGTCATTGTTGATGTATGGGTGTCTTCTAGTAAGATTGCAAACAGAATTTTAGGAACTAGTACCAATCCTAAAATATTTGACAATCAAACACAAAGCACACGATACGAAACTTATATCCAATCAAAACGTAATGGGGATATGTTGTTGCGTAGTGTGTTGAATGATTATCCAAATAAGGCATTTATAGTACAACAAGGTCAACATAAGTTTGGCGTTGGTACTGACCGTAATCCTTTTATTGAAATAGGATTTACTTTCAGATGGAACTATAATTACATTGAATCATTCAATGAAACACTATCACTAATTGAAGATGGTAGCAATGGATTGTTTAGAACAAGCCCTGGCAATATCATCACTATGGCAAAAGATCCCAAAGATTATGTCTTAGGAAAAAAGAATCATTACAAATTCAATGATGTATTGACCATGCATACTATCATTGATAGGCTTAATAATCACAAGCCTAACATACAATTGATGATACACAATCAAAACAATAGTGTGTTTTTTAAACAATGCTATACGCCAGAGTCGTTTACGGGAAGAAAGCCTGGATTATATTCTATAGGAGATACCCTTATACTCTATGGTAATCAGATAGAAAACAATATAATAAGAATTCGTCTATCAAACATCGGTGATGCATTGAGATTTATAGAACGAATTGAACTTAGTGTCGTTGGACATGAAAGTTGTAAGTGAATAACAAAACAGATAAGTAGAACTATGTCAACAGAAACAAAACTAAATTATTGCACTTTTTGCGATGCCCACAAGGATAAAGTTAAGAAACTTATTGTAAGTGAGGATGTTGCAATTTGTAGTGATTGCGTAGACCTATGCAATAAATTGATGTTAGATGAGGAGAGTGAAAAACTTGAACCAGTTGAACACAATGTTTCTTATGATCCTGAATCAATCAAAGAATTTTTAGACCAGCATATTATCGGACAAGATAGTGCTAAGAGTGTATTGAGTGTAGCTATTGCTAATCACTATAAACGTATTAACAAGCCACCCAAAGACTTAGAAATCTCTAAGGGTAATGTATTATTGATTGGTCCTACTGGTAGCGGTAAAACATTGCTTGCCAAAACTGTAGCGAAATACTTGGAAGTTCCCTTCATTGTAGCAGATGCAACAAGTATTACAGAAGCAGGTTATGTAGGTGATGATGTTGAATCAATGATTAGTATGCTAGTGAATGCCGCAGGTGGTGATCCTAAATTAGCAGAGCGTGGTATTGTGTTTGTTGACGAGATTGACAAGATTGCCCGTCGGGGCGAGAGTGCTAGTATTACCCGCGATGTGTCCGGTGAGGGAGTTCAACAAGCATTACTTAAGTTAGTTGAGGGTACCATTTGTCGTATTCCAGCTAGCGGTGGACGTAAGCATCCCGGTGGAGACATGCTTGAGATTAATACAAAAGACATTCTGTTTATTGCAGGTGGTGCGTTTGTAGGATTAAAAGAAATTATTAACAACCGCGAGAATGGTACAAGCATTGGCTTTGGTGCTGAGATCAAAGACAATCGTAAAGAATCAGAGTTGAATAATGTATCACCTGACGATTTAGTAAGATTTGGTATGATTCCTGAATTCATTGGGCGTTTCACTACTACTGTAAGTGTGAGCGACTTGACTAAGGATGAACTAATTAAGGTCCTTAAAGAAGTTAAGAACAACTACATTGACCAGTATAAGTATTTGCTCAGTTTAGACAATGTTGCGATAGAGTTTACCGAGGATGCATTGGATCAACTAGCAGAAAATTGCTTAAAACTAAAGACAGGTGCACGTGGATTGCATACTGAGATTGAACGCACATTAATGCCTCATATGTTTAACACTAAGACATATCGGGAAAACAACATTACAGAGATAAATATAGACAGAGATTTAGTTTTGGAGCCAAAATCATTAGTATGAGTGGAAGAAAAGTATTAGTGCAAGATGGTAATACAGAAAAGGCATTGCGTAAATTCAAAAAGAAGATTACCGATTCTGGATTACTACAGGAAGTTAGGGATAGACAACAATATGTCAAGCCCACTATCCAGCGCAAACTTGCAAAAAGCCAGGCGAAAAGACGCTGGCAGAAATACTTGCGTGACCAAAGTCTTCCTAAAAAAGACTTTTGAGCTTCAAAATAATAGATTTTTTTGCGTATTTTTATTAGAATAAATACGTATGTAGGTGCCGATGGTCGGGTCTACAACAGTCATAACTTGCTTAATAGGAGAAAAAAATGACAAAAACTTTAACCCTTCGTTCCCTCGACATTCCGTCAATCGCTAAATTTGGTATCGGTTTCGATAACATGTTTGATGAACTTGCACGAATGAACAGTCAACAATCACTCAACTATCCCCCATATAACATCGTCAAGAATACCGAAGATTCCTTCGATATTCAAGTAGCTGTTTCTGGCTTTAGTGAAGGTGAAATTCAAGTTAACCTTGATAACCGTGTATTGACTATTAAGGGACAGAAGAATGAGGAACTCATTGCTGAGTATCTACATAAAGGTATCAGTACACGTGATTTTGTGCGTGAGTTTACACTAGCAGAACACGTTGAGGTAATCAATGCTTCACAAAAAGATGGTATTTTGACTATTCAACTAGAACGAATTGTTCCAGAAGAAAAGAAGCCAAAAGCTATTGCTATTAATTACACTAAATAATATAATAGTGTTTCATTAAAACGAGTGTGCGGGGCAACTCGCACACATTAACAAAGAAAATTATGTCTAAAACTGATACTAAAATTAAAATCAAACCTAATCTTGCTTTAAAAGAGCCTCCATTGTATAAAATCATTTATATCAATGATGAAGTGACCAGTATGAATTTTGTTGTGAACAGTTTGATTAGTTATTTTAATTATAACGAAGATACCGCTACATCATTAACACATAACATTCATAGTGAAGGTAGTGCCATCGTAGCTGTATTGCCCTATGAGATTGCAGAACAAAAAGGTATTGAAGTTACACTAGACGCACGTAGTCAAGGTTTTCCTCTACAAATCAAAGTAGAAGCCGAAGCTTAAATTTCTATATCTATTCGCTTAGGCCAATAGGGCTCTTTGCCGAAACAAGAATTGTTGATATAATTTATATTGTCTATAGTTGTATCAACAATCTTATCATAACTCCCGTAAACCCAATGACTGACTTTAAATTCAGTATCGCTAAGTAATGTATCTTTTAGCGCAAAATACTCTGTTATATTGTGCGGTTCTTCTCCAAAGAACAATTCGGGGCTAGGTGCTGAATGTGTTACTACTAGAATCTTTTTTACATCCAAATGTAATTGAAGCTTTTCTAAACTGAGTCCTAGATATTGTATATCTTCCATGTGCTGTGCATGAAGATGGAGTTTTTCTAACTCTGAATCTAGTTCCATTTCTATCTTATTTACATACCAGCCGTTGCAGCCAAGTATTGCAATTCCGTTGATTATTACAACATGTTTGTGTAGATATGCGACATTTGCTATAGTCCTACACAATTTGTTTAATTCATCATGGCGATGTTTTACAAAGTGCATAGATTCGTGTTCAGACGAACCTGCTATGTAAAACACCCCTTGATAAAATCTACTCAGATGAAGCAGTGTTTGATGTACTACTCGCAAATCATTGCTAATATTACCGGCTATAACTAGGTACAGGCTAGTAGCCTTCCCGTCCCAATTAAATTCATCTTCAGCGACCAAATTAAGGTCGCTGATAATATCAAACCCTATTTTCATTAAGCCTGAGGCTTAGCCTTAGTTGCTCTTGGCTTTGCCGGAGCTTTTACTACTGCCTTAGCCGGGGCTTTAGCTTTTGGGGCAGCTGGACCTCGGGCGGCGGCACCGATTGCCGAGCCTTTTGGCTTAGCTGGTGCTTTTTCAGCAATCGGGGCGGGTGTTTCTACAACTAATGGAATCGGTGTAGTAGCTGCCGGCTCCGGTACTTTGTACGGGGCGACCTGATTTGATTCCCATGCTGCCTCGACTGGTTTAGCTGAAAAGCCGAACAAACGCTTGATAAAGTCTATCATTTCTATCTCCTAAACATATATTTACTCGGATTCATTCCATAAACTTTTTTTCCTGATAACTGTGTAGTTTCTGCGATGGAATAGTATTATAAATACATCATGTTCAGAAAAGCTAATCTCGCCGAACTTATGCGTGAGGAGTTACCTCCTATAGCATATCAAAAACGTCTTTGTTATAGGACTGACCGTGACGAAGTTGTAGCACTTTATCGTCTGATTAATAAGACAATTTTCAATAATGCATTAGTTATGCCTGAGATTGAGGTTATGCCCCGTTGTAGAAAATATTGGGGAATGTGTTACGGTGCAACTACTATGCCCACTAAGTCTAAAAGTTATTGTAAAATTAGAATGATGGACAAATGGTATTGCCGTCAATGGTTAATTACTATATTAGCACATGAAATGTGTCACCAATATCAGTGGGATGTTGAGGGTCTAAAAAGACTTTATAGAGGCAAAGAACCTATTATGAGTCATGGACCTAGTTTCTTTATATTCAGAGACAAATTAAAGAAATATGGAATCTGTTTAAAAAGCGCACACAGCAAGCGCAGATGGTTCCTACATCAAAACTTGTTTAAGTGTTAATTATTTTAAGTTTGGATTGTCTACTACATTGCCAAACTGGTCAACAAGAATAACATCTTTCTTTCCCGTCTTACCAATACCGCGAGTTAATGTCACACCTAGAGGACGAATACCCGCAATGCCCAATGCGCCTCCGTTACGGGTACTATCATTTCGTAGTAACCAAACCATCATGTGACTTTCTGGGATCTCAGCGGCATTAGTAATAACAGCATGACATTGAACCGTGACGTTATTATCTACTTGCTTGAAATGCTCTGGCTTGAATGTTTGAACAACAACACCTCCTTTAGGATTTAAGTCATTACCAAATACAGCACTCAATGCCTCTTGTTCAGTTGGCTCCATGACAATCTCTTTAGATAACGCATAAACAGGAACGGTTCCTGACTTCATTTTGCGTTCGCCAACTGGCTGTAATTTTACGATACCATCTTTGATTAGTTTGTCTAATATAGAACGAGCACGTTGACCAAACATATTATCAGCACTTTCCCACATATCCGCATCTAGCTTTTTAATACTGATTGGCAAACTGCCTCTTTCACTGGTCAATACCACATCAGCTTTCTTGCGGTCTGCCGTGTCACGACCGGCAACTTCAACATTTGTACAGTTACGAATAGTCATTTTCTTACCACGTGGATCAACGAATGTAACATTAGCCGAACCATATTTCTGAATCAATGACTGTAGCAAACTAGCCATTTCTAATTCATTAGCAACACCGGCACTATTATCACCTTGCTTGCCCGTGTCTTTAACCACAACTGTAATTGGACTATTACTGAATACAACTCCGCCCAAACTACTGATACCTGGATCAGCACTATATTCTGCGTCTCCTTCGGGAAGTTGTTTTTGTAAGATTGCTAAAATTTCATTAAGTATGGCAGTACGGAACTCATTTTTCTTTTGGCCAGCTGGGATTTGAACCAATACATTAATCTTGTTTCCGTTTGGTTTCAAATCTTCATAACCATTCTTACGAAGAATCTGTTCAACTTGACCCTTAGTCACAGGTTGGGGTTGAATATCAACTTTACCAGCGGTTGGTTGGGCGGCTCTTTCTACCAAAGTTCTTGCAAATTCGTTGTATCTCATATATAATATCTCAAAGAGTTAATGAAGTGATAATTATATCACCGATTCTATATTTATCGAAAATTTTATAAAAGGAAACTTATGAGTCTAGTCCCAATCGTCATTGAACAAACAGCTAAAGGTGAGCGTAGTTATGACATTTACAGCCGTCTATTGCGTGACCGTGTTATTTTGCTTGAGGGCGAAGTGCATGACCAAATGGCGAACTTGATTGTTGCCCAGCTACTGTTCTTGGAATCTGAGGGTGAGAAGGATATCTCAATGTACATCAATAGCCCGGGTGGTAGCGTAACTGCTGGCCTGGCCATCTATGATTGTATGCAATTCATTACCCCTGATGTTCAAACAATCGTTATGGGTCAAGCATGTTCAATGGGAAGTTTGCTTGCACAAGCAGGTGCACCCGGTAAGCGTATGATGTTACCTAATGCACGACACATGATTCACCAACCCAGTGGTGGTGCCCGCGGTATGCAAAGTGACATTGAAATCAGCTACAAAGAAATCACATACTTGAAAAAGCGATTGACTGATATCTATGTCAAGCACAACAGTGCAGGAAAGACATATGAAGAATTTGAAAGAGATATGGATAGAGACCGCTTCATGTCTGCTGAGGAGGCAGTAACTTACGGTCTAATCGACAAAATCATCGATAAACGCAATTAAACACACTTTACCCATCTTATAGTCAGTATTTTATTAATCATAAATACAGTATGACTAACAGATGGGTAACCCATGGATGAACTAGATCCGCGTAAATTATACGAACTTTCGGAATCTCTTAACGAACTTACCGGTACAGTAAAATATACCGATGAGGTCCATGCTGGGACCTCAGGCTGAGGCAAACAGGAAGCTAAAAGAATCCGGCAAAGCTAGAGCCGATGCAGGTGGTATCTTTGATGGTCCCGGTAAGAATTCAGTAATGATAAACAGCAACAGCATGCCGGCAAACGATATACTAACTTCATTAAGAGAATCATTTGGTAGTGTGCAGAAGAAGTCAATTGAGAGTGAAGTACCAAAATTAACTAAGTTTAATACAATGTCACCAGGTGGCAGGGGAGGCTCTAGTAGTAGTTCAATGGACATACTAGAAAGATTTACTGACATTATGGAACAAAAAATGTCTGATGTGATAGATGCCATCTCCGATAACAACAATATTAAAGAAGAAATATTGTTATACAGCAAAGTATAATTCCTAGCATAGTCACACAATTGTCATCGTACTGTCATATTTCCTGAAGTAAATACTTGTGTAATAAACACACAAGGAGACTATTACATGAAAAAACTAACAGCATTATTAGGTGCATTGTTAATATCAACGGTCGCAGTTAGCGCAGACATTACAGGAGCTGGCGCGACTTTTCCATTCCCAATCTATGCCAAGTGGGCTGAAGGCTACAAAAAAGCCACTGGTACTGGCATGAACTATCAAAGCATTGGTAGCTCAGGTGGAATTAGACAAATCAACGCAAAGACAGTAGACTTTGGTGCAACTGACGCGCCAGTAAGCGGAGAAAACTTGGACAAGATGGGGCAGGTTCAATTCCCTGCTATCATTGGCGGAACAGTTCCTGTAATAAACTTAGACGGATTCAGGCCCGGCGAACTACGCATTACTGGTCCAGTCATGGCTGAAGTGTTCTTGGGTAACATTAATCGTTGGAATGATCCTAAATTAACAGCATTAAATCCAGGTAAGAATTTACCCAACACAGAAATTACCGTTGTACATCGTGCTGATGGTTCAGGTACAACATTCAATTGGACAGACTATCTTGCTACGGTAAGCCCAGAGTGGCTACAACGAGCAGGTCGTGGTGCCACTATTAAGTGGCCAGCAGCCAATTCAGTAGGTGGTAAAGGCAATGAAGGTGTTGCAGCCAACGTCAACCGAATCAAAGGCTCGATCGGTTATGTAGAGTATGCTTATGTTAAGAAAAACAATATGATTTTCCTGCAACTACAAAACAAGTCAGGCAAGTATGTTAGTCCAGATGACCTAACATTTGCCGCAGCCGCAGATGGCGCTGATTGGTTCTCAGTCCCGGGTATGGGATTGAGCATTGTGGATCAAAAGAATCCTAATGCTTGGCCAGTAAGTTCAGCAAGTTTTATCATCATGTACAAGAACCCTGCTAACAAAGCCAACAGTGATGAAGTGTTAAAGTTTTTTGATTGGGCATTTAAGAATGGTAAGAAAGATGCTGCCGACTTAGACTATGTAGCACTACCCGACACACTAACAAAACAGATCCGTGAGCGTGTTTGGACACAGATAAAATAACTGACTTTTAACAAAAAAAAGCCCCAAATAAAGGGGCTTTTTTATGCCCAAAATTTGACAATAAATGGATTTGGGCTTATAATACATGTATTGAATCGATAAAAGGAACTGAAATGACTGAATTTGAATCTAAGTGCTATGGTATGTCTGAGTCTGATATCCGTACACAGTACATAGAAAGTATTACAGCTAAGTTCTCTGGTCTGGAGATGGTTGTGATGGGTGTGTTGTCTGATGCCCAAGAATTGTTGGCTATGGGTCGCAACGAAGAAAGCCGCAAGCAAATGAACATTGCCAAGTTTATCCTGTCTGAAATGATGGATGCTAAAGTAGCCTAAATTTGACAATAAATGGATTTGGGTATATAATACAATCTTAAACAGTTGAACAAAGGAAACGAAAATGGCAAACTACTCAATGTACACAGGTTTTGGTAACGATGCTGTTGACGCAATCGTGCGTAGTGCAAAAGTACTCAAAATGGAATGGCCGCAAGTTCTTGCTGAACTCCAATCTTTGGCTGATCGTTTTCCTGAAGACTTCGGTGAGGCCACTGACACCGCAGTCCGTGAGTGTGTTTATAACAAACTTGGTTTTGACACCCCTTTCTATATTTGACAATAAATCAATTTGGGTATATAATAGAATCTTAGACAGTCAACTAAAGGACAATAAATGGATCAAGATATTAAAGCCGACATTTCCAAAATTCAACAGGCTATTTGGAAGCTTGAGCAAGCGGTAGAACTTTTGAATCAAGTTGACGGCATGGATCGTTACTGCGACATCTTCTGTACCGAGATTGATGCACTGACCCAAGAAATGGTAGAACTTCACTCAATTGGTTGACAATAAATCCAAACTCTGATACAATACTTGTATTGACACTGAAACACAGGAACTAAAATGACACTGACTAAATTCATCGAAAATCTTCAGAAACTTCAAGCCGAAGGTCATGGCGACAAGCAAGTTTTCTATCGTCACGGCGCATCAGGTGATTGTGGTCAATTGTCGTCTGCCTATATTTCTGATGAAGTCAGTGAATGCGGTCCTTTTGACTTGGATGAAGGTCAAGAGTACGTTTCTATCTACGCTGGCAACTAATTAACACACCCAGGAACTTTTAAATGATTATCAATGCTGCTCCTCAAAACGAAGCAATCATGTCCAACGTGGGCGAGATTGGTGAGTTCCGCATTCGCAATAGTGCGAAGGCTTTCAACATTCTGTCCTCAGGTTTGTATGCAAACAAAATCCGAGCAATCGTCCGAGAATTGTCCTGTAATGCTGTGGACTCACATACGGCAGCTGGCAAACAAAACACCCCCTTTGATGTTCACCTCCCCAACAGTCTCGAACCCTGGTTCAGCATCCGAGACTATGGTACTGGTCTGTCGCACAACCAAGTCACTAACATCTACACCACTTACTTTGAAAGTACTAAAACAGCGTCCAATGAATTCATCGGTGCGCTTGGTCTGGGATCCAAATCACCTTTCTCTTACACTGACAACTTCACCGTTACAGCGATTAAAGATGGTGTTAAAGGTATTTACACAGCCTTCATCAACGAACAAGGTGTTCCGTCTATCGCAAAAATGATGGATGAACAAACTACTGATCCAGCTGGTGTTGAGGTTCGTTTTGCAGTGGAAGAACGATATGACTTTGACAAGTTCCGTAGTGAGGCAAAGTCTGTTTACGAATACTTCAAACTGCGCCCAGTAATTTCTGGCAACCAAGAGTTCCGGTTTAAGGATCCTGAGTACAAAGAAAAAGATATCATCCCAGGTGTTCACTACTCAGGTGAGGGTAATAGTCGCAATTCTTACGCTATCATGGGTAACATCAAGTACCCGATCGATGTGCCTAACGCTGACAAGTCACTTGACGGTCTGCAAGGTCTGTTGAGTTGCGGTCTTGTGATGGAATTCAAAATTGGTGAACTCGACTTTCAAGCAAGTCGTGAAGGTCTCAGTTACATTCCGCAAACTATCGAGGCTATCAAAAACAAATTGGTAGCATTGAACGGTCAACTGGCTATTCATATTGCACAAGAAGCAGACAAGATTACCAACTTGTGGGAACGTGCTGATTATTTGGAAAATCGTCATGCTGACAATTTGTTCTGTACAGC